>VAPR01000580.1_pt1 | contig 23009 bp, 22 predicted proteins | sample 3380701 | NCBI WGS metagenome assembly VAPR01 (sample SAMN11536904, study PRJNA540576) | hot springs metagenome | isolation source: hot spring wet sediment | place: Spain: Lobios | collected 2014-01 | reverse complement strand
AACCACTTGGTCTTTGCACCGGGGCAGTTGGCGGAGTATGCTGCGTCCAAAGGTGTGCCCTTACCGATGCTGGCGGTTATTGTAGCTGGTGTGTTGCTGCTCATCGGTGGGTTGAGCATCTTGCTGGGAGTCTACACGCGGCTTGGGGTGATAGCGCTTGTGATTTTCTTTCTGCCGGTGACCTTCTGGATGCACGACTTCTGGAATGTGCAAGATCCCATGCAGCGGATGGGGCAGATGGTCCAGTTTGTCAAAAACCTTGCCCTCATGGGCAGTGCACTGATGTTCTTGGGCATCCCCGAGCCATGGGCATACTCGCTGAAGCTCAAGCGGTAGGTATGTCCACCAGCAGGGTGTTCTGCGATGGAAGTGCTGGCGTTTATCGGTCGGGTACTCTTCGGACTCTACTGGCTCTACAATGCGCTGAACCACTTGGTTATTGCCCCGAAGGCGCTCAGCCAGTATGCGGCTTCCAAGAAGGTGCCGGCACCGACAGCGATGGTCTACCTCAGCGGGTTGCTGCTCCTTGTAGGGGCTGTGACAATCCTGCTCGGGATTTACATCCCCCTGGGGGTTGCGGCGTTGGTGCTCTTCTTAGTGCCGGTGACCTTCTGGATGCACGACTTCTGGAATGTGCAAGATCCCATGCAGCGCATGGTGGAGATGGTGCAGTTTACAAAGAACCTGGCGCTCATTGGGGCAACGCTGCTGCTATTGGCAATACCGGAGCCGTGGCGGTGGAGCCTTGCTGAGTAAAGGAGCGCTCAGTGCCATCAGGGTAAGAGCAAGCTCCCCGGTGCCTGCCGAGATTACGGTGCACCGGGGAGTTTTTCTGCCCTAAGTTTGTGTGACCGTCTGCGATACGGTGATGATTCGGGTTGTAGGCATTGTCGGTAGTCTGCGGCGGGAGTCATACAATCGGAAGCTCCTGTGGACGGCGCAGCAGGTAGCGCCGGAGGATATGCTCATTGAGGAAGTCTCCCTGGCGGGGATTCCGTTGTTCAACCAAGACGAGGAGCAACCGCAGCCTGAGGCTGTGCGGATGCTCAAAGAGCGCATCCGGGCTGCCGATGGTGTCATTATCGCCACCCCCGAGTACAACTACTCCATTCCCGGTGTGCTCAAGAATGCGTTGGACTGGGTGGGGCGTCCGCCTTCGGAGAATCCCCTGGACGGGAAGCCAGTAGCGATTATGGGTGCGACAACGGGTAATTTCGGAACACTGCGAGCACAGTTGCACCTCCGCCAAGTACTCTTCTACCTGAACGCCGACGTGCTGAACAAGCCCGAAGTCTTGGTTGCGCGGGTCAAGGAGAAGCTGGCTCCCGATGGGACAATTGCTGACGAAACGGCACGGCAGCTCCTGCGGGAGCTCCTCTCTGCTTTTCGACGTCGGATTTTAGAACGGCGGATGATAGCGCACGGCGCCGATGCGCGCTAATGCCCTGCTTGGGCATGCCGCTGAACTCCTGCGGCAAGCACTCCGCGCGGCGGAACCTCCCGATGCTGTGGTGCAGAGTTACGTTCGCCGGCGTTCCTACTTAGGGAGCAAGGAACGGCGCTTTGTGGCGGAGGTTGTCTTTGCGACGCTCCGCTGCCTCGGTACGCTACGTTGGTGCATACAGCGGGTAGGGGCTTTCCCTGGGTTGCCTGCCTCGGAGGAACTCTCGTTGGTTGTGGCGATGGGCTTTTTGGGGGTGCAGTTGGGGCATCCGCATTTGGGACCCGCTTTTGCAGTAGCGGCGCAATTGACCCCGTTCCAGGACGCGGTAGACCTATGGGCAAGCGTTGGTGTAGGCACAGCACAAGAGGTGCGCTGCTGGCTGGAGGCGCTCCAGAAGCAGCTCTGTGCGTTGGAACGAGCTGTTGGGCGCATTCTCGCAACACCGTGGGAGGCATGGGAGCAGGGAGATTGGGAGCTGGTTGCTGCGGCTTGTTCGATGCCAGCCTGGATTCTCCGGAGCTGGCTGGATAATCCATGGCTGCGACTCTCAGCAGGGGAAGTCTTTCGGTTAGCTCGGGCGCTGTGTCTGCCGGCGTCGCCGTGTTTGCGGGTCAATACGCTCCGGGCCTCGCGCGAAGAGGTGGTGAGCGCACTGCGCCAGTATGGCATTGCGGCGGTGCCAACGCCATTTTCGCCTGTTGGGGTCCGGCTCTGGGAGCGGATTGCACTCCATGAGTTGCGGCTCTACCGAGAGGGTATCGTTGAAGTGCAAGACGAGGGCAGTCAATTGGTGGGGTATGCTCTCCTACCTCAGCCGGAGTGGCGGGTCTGGGATGCCTGTGCGGGTGCTGGAGGCAAGACGTTACATTTGGCGGCGCTCCAGGGCGACCGCGGTCAGATTTGGGCAACCGATGTGGATATCGTGCGCCTTCGGGCGTTGCGGCACCGTCTGCATCGGGCAGGGGTGAAGTCGGTTCGGATTGTCCACTTGCGCAATGGACAGCTTCCCCGAGAGGTTCCCCGCCGTGTTGAGGCGCTGCTGATTGATGCCCCTTGCTCAGGCATTGGCACCGCCCGCCGCTCGCCGCTGCTCAAGTGGCGTGTGACGCCGGAAACGCTCAAACGGCATTCTCGGCGGCAGCTCCAATTGTTGGAGGCGTACGCACCGAGAGTGATCTCCGGTGGTGTGCTCGTCTACGCTACCTGTTCGCTGATGCCGGAGGAGAATGGTGCCGTTGTGGCGGAATTTCTCCGGCGGCATCCGGAATGGGAGCTGGAGCCGCTGGAGCCTGTGTTTCGCCGTTCCGGTATCGTGCTGCCCTGGATTGCGGCGTCGGAGAGCTGCCTTCTGCTGCCATCGGTTCACGGCACGGATGGCTTCTTCATTGCTCGGCTCCGACGTCAATAGGGCAGCCGAAGGGCTCGTCCTGACGGGCACCTTCCGTGCTACCGAAATGCGCTGAGCGCAAGTGGTACAGGCAATGACAGTGAGGCAACGGCTTGCTGCTGTGCATGGGCTCGCATGAGGGCTGATGGAGCTGAAGCGGACATCACCGGTTCTGCTCCTGCAACAGCTCCTGGCGGTGATTGGAAAGGAGCTCCGGAGCGAATTCCGTCAGCGTGTTAGCGTTGCCGTGACGTTGCTTGCTGTTGGTGTAATCGTGCTCACGCTGGCGCTGGCAGTAGGCGAGACAGTGCTCAGCAGTGAGCTCGCGGCTGCTCTCCTGTGGCTTGTGTTCTTCTTCGGTCTCAGCCCAGCGCTGGGGCGCAGCTTCGTTGCTGAAGAAGAGCGCGGCACGCGGCTCCTCCTCCACCTGTTGGCTCCCCCAGCCGTTGTGTACTGGGGCAAGCTGGTGACGAACTGCATGGTCGGGGTGGTAACGAATGTGCTGAGTTGCGCTGCTTTTTTTGTCTTCCTTCGGGTGTCCGTGCCAGCGCTCCTCCCTCTCCTCGTGGTCGTTGGTGTGGCAGCGATTGGGTTCGCTGCTGTGCTGACGTTGCTTTCCGCCATCATTGCCGTGGCACACCATCGCGGAGTACTGCTGCCGATTGCAGGTCTACCGATGGTTGTGCCGCTGATGGTACCGGGCATAGAAGCTGTGCGCCTCCTCTTGCAGGGTGGGGACTGGTCAACGGTGGCAGCGCAGGTGATGCTCATTGTGGCATATAGCGGCAGCGTGGCTGTGCTGGGCTTCTGGCTCTTTGAATGGGTGTGGCAAGAATGAAGGGAGCGCTATCCCGGACGGTGGGGATGCTCCAACTCACGGCGGGGTCTGGAGGCTATGGAACGGACGGACACACCACCGTGAGATTCACCCCGCTTGGAGAGAGTAGACGGCAGAGGTAAAGCCCTGGAGCACGTGGAGGCAAGGGGATAATGTGCATGCCGGCGCTGTAGGCGAACTCAGCAAGTAGGGTAACAGAACGACCGAGTACGTCCACGAGTTCCAGCCGGAGCGGGATCGGGCGTGGAAGCTGGAGGACAAGAGCGGTGCCAGCGCAGTAGAGGGACGGTGCTGACAGGGCAGTGCTCGGTATACTGCTCCCCTCCTCTGTGTTGAGCACGAATCCACACACCATCCCAGCGTGGTAGCCCCAGCCCACAATGATGCGTCCATCGGGAGTAAGGGCACGGGCTTCAACCAGCTCGGAGCTGTCGGCCAAGAGGTGAGCATAGGTGCTGTTGAGGTCTTCCATGCCTCTCTGGGGTGTCCAGCGGAAGGCGTGCCGTTTACCCGTTGGGGTATCGGACCAGCCAACGACGACATTCCCATCAGCTGAGATTGCCAGCGCTTTGCTCTGGGCTCCACCGAGAGTGCCCAAGTCGCGAATGCCTTCGGACGGAGTCCAGCGGAACGCCCCCATAGCTCCCGTTGGGTGTTCTGCCCAACCGACAACGACGCTGCCATCGGCAGAGACTCCAAACGCTTCTGCCCATGTGCCGCCTAAAGTTCCCAAGTCCTGAAGCTCACCGCCCACCTGCCAGCGGAAGGCACGCCATTCGCCGATGCTACTGTGCGCTGTTCCAACCACGACGCTTCCGTCGGCTGAGACGTCGTACGCGTAGCTTTCAGCCCCACCGAAAGTCCCCAGTTGCTGCATTCCATCTGCTGGTGTCCAGCGAAAGGCTCGCCAGAAGGTTTCGGGGGTCTGCGCGCTTCCTACCATGACCAACCCATCTGCTGACACGGCTGTGGCAACACTGCTTCCACCTCCAAACGTTCCCAAGAGGTGCAGCCCTTCGCCAGTAGCAAGCCGGAAAGCTCGGCGATATCCTTCCTCGTTCTGGAGCCATCCGACGAGTACACGTCCGCTGGAGGAGACATCACGCAGCGCGGACACTTGCGTACCGAGTTCGGGTAGGAAGAGGAAGCTTCCTTCCGAGCTCCAATACAGGGCTCGGCGGTAACCGCTGGCATCTGTCCAGGTGCCAACCACCGCGCGTCCATCAGCGGAGATCCCATACGCTCGGCTACCTCTGCCGGTGCCATCGGGAATGAGCCAGGTCAGCGTCTGCGCTGAAGCTGTGAGCACAATTGCTGGGAACAGGAGGCGGTAAAGCATGGCACTGCCTGGTACTTGTGGGACGGGACACCGTTATTCAGCCTTGCTGCGTCTCTCGGGCAAGCCCATTTACATATTCCGGCGGTATTGCCCACCAACCTCGTAGAGGGCATGGGTGAGCTGCCCCAGGGAGCAGACCTTCACCGCCTCCATGAGTTCTTCAAAGACATTGGCGCCACGGACAGCTGCTTGCTTGACCCGCTCCAGGGCTGCTGGGGCTCGGTTGGCGTTCCGTTTCCAGAAGGCATGGAGGTTCGCAATCTGCTGCTCCTTTTCCTCGCGGGTGGAGCGGACGACTTGCGGTGGAACGATGGTTGGCGAGCCGTTTTTGTCCAAGAACGTATTGACCCCAATGATGGGCAGTTCGCCAGAGTGCTTGAGCTGCTCGTAGTAGAGCGATTCCTCCTGAATTTTCGCCCGCTGGTACATGAGCTCCATGGCGCCTAACACGCCGCCGCGCTCATTGAGACGGCGGAACTCCTCCAGGACGGCACGCTCGACCAGGTCGGTCAGCTCTTCAATGAAGAAGGAGCCCTGCCAGGGATTCTCGTTCTTCGTCAGCCCCAGCTCCTTGTTGATGATGAGCTGGATTGCCACAGCGCGGCGGACGGATTCTTCCGTAGGCGTCGTGATGGCTTCGTCGTAAGCGTTCGTGTGGAGGGAGTTGCAGTTGTCCAAAATCGCGTAGAGCGCTTGCAGTGTAGTGCGGATATCGTTGAAGGCGATTTCCTGAGCGTGGAGGGAGCGTCCGGAAGTCTGGATGTGGTACTTGAGCATCTGCGAGCGTTCGTTGCCGCCGTACTTGTAGCGGATGACCTTTGCCCAGATGCGGCGAGCAACCCGCCCGATGACCGTGTACTCAGGGTCCATGCCGTTGCTGAAGAAGAAAGACAAGTTTGGGGCGAACTCATCAATGTGCATGCCGCGGCTGAGGAAGTACTCCACGTAGGTGAAGGCATTCGCCAGGGTGAAGGCTAACTGCGTGATTGGATTGGCGCCAGCTTCGGCGATGTGGTAGCCGGAGATGGAGACAGAGTAGAAGTTGCGCACTTTGTTGCGCACGAAGTACTCTTGCACATCTCCCATCAGGCGGAGGGCGAACTCGGTGGAGAAGATGCAGGTATTCTGTGCCTGGTCTTCCTTGAGGATATCGGCTTGAACTGTGCCACGGACGACGCGGAGTGTCTCGGCTTTGAGCTTTTCGTAGACTTCCCGCGGGAGCACTTCATCACCGCTGACGCCCAGAAGCAGCAAGCCCAAGCCGTTGTGCCCTTCAGGGAGTTCGCCGTGGTAGGTAGGACGCGGCAGCCCGAGCTCAGCATAGATCTGGTCGATCCGGCGCTCCACCTCCTCGCGGAGCCCTTCGCGGAGGATGTAGAGCTCGCACTGTTGGTCAATGGCGGCGTTGAGGAACATCGCCAGAATCATTGGTGCCGGACCGTTGATGGTCATGGAGACAGAGGTTGTCGGGGCGCAGAGGTCGAAGCCGGAATAGAGCTTCTTGGCATCGTCAACGGTGGCGACGCTGACGCCAGAGTTGCCAATCTTGCCGTAGATGTCTGGGCGGTAGTCTGGGTCTTCACCGTAGAGTGTTACGGAGTCAAAGGCAGTGCTCAATCGGGCTGCCGGCATCCCGAAGCTCAGGTAATGGAAGCGGCGGTTTGTGCGCTCGGGCGTGCCTTCGCCGGCGAACATGCGTGTGGGGTCCTCTGTCTGCCGCTTGAAGGGATAGACCCCAGCCGTGTAGGGGAATTCGCCAGGGAAGTTCTCCTGGAGCGCCCACCGCAGAATGTCGCCCCAGTCCCGATAACGGGGGAGAGCGATTTTGGGGATTTTCAAGCGGCTGAGGCTTTCAGTAAAGTTCGCCACGCGAATCTCCCGCCCGCGGACCACGTAGGAGAATTCCGGCTGCCGGTATCTCTGGAGCTTCTCCTGCCAGGTTTGGAGGATGCGCTGGCATTCGGGAGAAAGCTGTTCCCAGAGGCGATTGAACTCCTCTTCCAGCTCTTCGGTGGGACGCCCCTGTTGTTTTCGGAGCTCAATGGTACCGTGGAGCTGGTAGAGTTGGGACGCCAGCGCTGCTTGCTCGTCCACGAAGCGGTTGTATTGCTCCACAGTCTCCACAATTTCCCCCAAGTACCCACGCCGGTGCGGCGGGATGATTTCAATCTTTTTCGTGAGCTCGTAGCGGAGGTCCAGGTGCGGCTTCCAATCAACGCCCGTTTTGGTTGCGATAGTGCGGATGAGGAGCGCGTACAGGGAATTGACACCGGGGTCGTTGAACTGGGAGGCGATGGTGCCTACCACGGGCATTTCCTCCAGCGGTGTGTTCCAGAGTCCATGGCTCCGCTGATACTGTTTACGGACGTCGCGGAGGGCATCCAGGGCGCCGAAGCGGTCAAACTTGTTGATGGCAATGACATCGGCGTAGTCAATCATGTCAATCTTTTCCAGCTGGCTCGGGGCTCCGTAGTCGGGGGTCATCACGTAGAGCGTGACATCGGCGACGTCGACAATGCTGCTGTCGCTCTGCCCGATGCCAGCGGTTTCTACGATGACCAAGTCGTAGCCAGCGGCTTTGACGATGTCGATAGCTGCCCGGACGTTGCGGTTGAGCGCGACGTTTGCTTCCCGGGTTGCGAAGGAGCGCATGTACACATGCGGGTGGCTAGCCATGTTGATGCGGATGCGGTCGCCCAAGAGAGCGCCGCCCGTCTTCCGCTTTGAGGGGTCTACGGAGAGAATTGCCACGCGCTTGTCGGGGAAGTCCGTCAGGAAGCGGCGGACGAGCTCATCCGTCAGCGAGGATTTCCCTGAACCTCCTGTCCCTGTAATACCCAGCACCGGAATCGTGCGGGCAGGTAAGTGCGAGCGGAGAGCTTCCAGGAATGCTGGTGCCAGTTCAGGGTACTCCTCTACGAGGGTGATTGCCTGGGCAATGGCTAGGGTGTCTCCGCGGAGGACAAAGCTGAGCAGGTCGCCGTTGTACGTAATCGGGGGCAGGAAGTCGCAGCGCTGCATCACGTCGTTGATCATGCCCTGCAGTCCCATTGCCCGACCATCATCGGGGTGGTAGATGCGGGCAATTCCGTAGCGGTGCAGTTCCTGGATTTCTGAGGGGAGAATCGTGCCGCCGCCACCACCGAAGATCTTGATGTGCCCTGCGCCTCGCTCGCGCAAGAGGTCGTACATGTAGGTGAAAAACTCCATGTGCCCACCCTGGTAGCTGGTGACGGCGATCCCTTGGACGTACTCTTGGATGGCGGCCTCCACGATTTCCTGTGCCGAGCGGTTATGTCCCAGGTGGATGACTTCGGCGCCAGTTGCCTGCATGATACGGCGCATGATGTTGATGGCAGCGTCGTGCCCGTCGAAGAGGGAGGCTGCCGTGACAATGCGGATGCGGTGCTTCGGCGTGTATGGTCTTACCTGTGGTGCTCCCATGCTAGAATTCCGGTGCGTTGGACTTGCTGCATTGGACGAATACCCTCGGGCAATTGTGGCACCAACCGAGCCGGCACCTGCAGAAGGGCTGGCAGCGCCAGAAGCGAGGGCATGCCGTAAATTCGCGCTCAGCGGGCAGATAGCTCAGGTGGTCCAGAGCGCTTGCCTTACAAGCAAGAGGTCGGGAGTTCGACTCTCCCTCTGCCCACGCAGGAGTGGCGGAACTGGCAGACGCGCCGGACTCAAAATCCGGTGGGGCTGAAAACCCCGTGTGGGTTCGACTCCCACCTCCTGCACAGGGGAAAGCGACCCAGAGCGGTCGCTTTCTTTGTGTCGTCTGGAACCAGCGTGTCGTATGGACATCAAGGCGCAGGGTGCCTCAGCGCGGACTCGGTCTGAGTGGTGGGTTCTGGCGGCGGCGGTCTTTGTAGGCTTCTTTGACACCTTCGCGCTGCTTCCAGTGCTACCGGTCTACGTGCGGCAGTTGGGGGCGGAAGAGTGGCAGATTGGAATTGCAGTGAGCACCTACTCGCTGGTTGGACTGCTCGTACAGGTGGCAGGTGGGTACATCGCTGACCGTGTTGGGCGGAAGCGTCCGATGGTAGTAGGCTTTCTGGGGGCAGCGGTGGCACTGGGGCTCTATGCTGCTGTGCCGTCAGTGTGGTGGGTCGTTGGGATGCGGGTACTACATGGGGCAACGGGGGCGCTGTTTGTCCCTGCACTCTTTGCGCTCATCGGCGAACGAGCGGGTCTCCGGCGGGCGGAGGTAATGGGACGCGTGGGTGCGCTCATTGGATTGGCAGCCATTCTCGCTCCTCCCCTGGGTGGAATAGGCGCACGGGTAATAGGAGCACCGGCTGTCTTCGTGACCATTGCGGTGCTGATGGCGCTGATGGCAGTGCTGGTCTGGCGTACGGTGCCCGAGACCCTGACGGGCACAGGCGAACGAGAGCTGAAGCTTCTGGAGGTCGTGCGCGTGCCGACCTTGCTGATTGTCTACGCTGTAACGGCAGCGTTCACTTTCTGCATGGGTGTTCTGGCGTACGGGTTTCCGCTGCTGGTGGTCGAGCGCGGGTATACGACGGCGACGGCAGGGCAGCTTCTCGGAGGCATGGCGCTGGTAGCGGTGCCGGTGATGGCATACGTGCGGTGGGGACAACCATTAGCGCGGGCACTGCTGGGGCTGGGGCTGATTGCAGGGTGTTTGGCGCTGCTTTGGTATCTACACGACCTCGGCGCGTTTGCCCTCGTGATGGGGCTCTACGGTATTGGCTTCGGGCTTGTGTTCCCAGCCATCCACGTACTGACGTTCGACGCAGCGCCCCCGCAGCTACGGGGGACCGCCTTTGCTGCGCTCTACGTAGCCTACTCCGGGGGAATCATCCTGGGACCTGTGGTGGCGGGAAGCCTTTCCGGCTATGTGCTTCCGGGGCTTCTCGGTGCAAGCGTTGCTGCAGGTGTGGCAGGCGGTATTCTGACAGGGCAAGTGTGGGGCAGGCTGGCGCAATGGATGCGAACGTTGGTGGTGAAGTAGCCCGGGTGCTGGCTGCCGCAGTAGAAGCAGCCGTTGAGGCCGGCGCGCTGCTCCGGAGTGGTTTCGGTAGCGCCTTTACTGTGGAGCGCAAAGAGGGGCGGCACAACCTGGTGACCAGCTACGACCGCGAAGCAGAACGGCTCATTGTTGAGCGGCTGCGGCAGCAATTCCCCGAATCCTCGTTTTGGGCTGAGGAGAGCGGACGCTCGGGCTCTGCTGGCGGCAAACTTGTGTGGTTAGTGGATCCGCTGGATGGAACGGTCAACTTTGCACATGGCATTCCCATCTTCTGCGTGAGCATTGCCGCCGTGGTGGACGGCGAGCTACTCTGTGGTGTGATTTACCAGCCAATGTTGGGGGAGCTCTTTACGGCAGCACGTGGAGAGGGTGCCTGGCTCAACGGTAAGCGGCTGCAGGTGTCGCAGACCGAGGCGCTGGAGGATGCCATTCTGGTAACGGGCTTCCCATACAACGTAGCGGAGAACCCGGGCAACTGCATGGAGCACTTCTTGCGTTTCCTACGCTTGGGGTTGCCGATTCGGCGCTTGGGTTCGGCTGCGCTGGACTTAGCCTACGTAGCCGCAGGGCGCTTTGATGGCTTCTGGGAAGTGGCGCTCAATCCGTGGGATGTGGCAGCAGGGATTATTCTCGTGCAAGAAGCCGGTGGATGCGTCACGCACTACGACGGGACGCCTCATCGTTTAGAGCCCCGCTCGTCCATCCTTGCCACCAATGGGCGGATTCACGAGCAGATGAGAGCTGTGTTGCAGGCGTAGCATGCAAATCTCTGTTGTCTACGCATCGGGAGCAGGGAACACGTTCACGGTCGTGCGTGAGGGGCGCCGGCGCTTTCCACCGGCAGTGTGGCGCCGGCTGGCTCCGCAGCTCTGCCAGTGGACCGATGGACTGCTCGTGATTGGGAAGCCGGGTGCAGATGGGAAGGTACCGGTTCAGTACTTCAATCCCGATGGCTCTACAGGGATGCTCTGTGGCAATGGGGCGCGGTGCGCTGCTGCCATCGTGATGGGAGAGCATCGCCGGTCGGTGACGCTCCTCTTTGCAGGACAGGAAATTGAGGCGGTTGCTACCGAACGTGGTATCCGACTGCGCTTGGCACCACCACGGGTATCCCCCCAGCAGCGTGTGGTGGCGCTTCCTGAGGGGCAGCTAACCATGTGGTTTGCCGATGTCGGTGCCCCGCAGGCGGTTATACCCGTGGCGGAGTTAGAGGCTGTGGGATTTCGCGGGACACTGGCCCAGGTGGACATGGAGCGTATTGGGCGCCAGATTCGGCACCATACGGCGTTTGCTCCAGCAGGCACAAACGTCAGCGTCTATGCCGTTGAGGCAGATGGGCGCGTGTGGGTGCGTACGTACGAACGTGGCGTTGAGCGCGAGACTCAAGCCTGTGGTACAGCCGCTCTGGCTGTTGCCTTGACCGCGTGGGTGCGCGATGGCGTACGAGCACCTGTCTATGTCGTGCCGCCGAGCCGCAGCCTCTTGGTGGTGTCGTGGCAGGGCGAAAGCCCTGAGACGGTGCAGGCACTCTTCTTGGAAGGCAGCGTGGAAGTCCTCGGCACAGATACGCTGGACGTAGAGCTGGAGGAGGAAGACGAGTGGAGCTGACACGCAGCTTCTGGCATCGGGCTCACGAGCTCGCCGGGGAGCTCATTCAGCATCGGCGGTGGCTGCATCGGTATCCGGAGCTCTCCTTCCACGAAGAACGGACCGCGGCATACATCCGGCAGGTTCTGCGCCACCTGGGCATTCCGTACCGGGTTGCTGCCACAACGGGGACGGTTGGAATCCTGGGGGCAGGCGAACCGTGCGTTGCCCTCCGCGCTGATATTGACGCCTTGCCCATGAGCGAGCAGACAGGACTTCCCTTTGCCTCGGAGCATGCCGGCATCATGCATGCGTGTGGGCACGACATGCACACGGCGATGCTCCTGGGGGCGGCAATGCTTTTGAAAGAGCGCGAAGCTGAGCTGCCGGGCACAGTCTTCCTTGTCTTCCAACCTGGCGAGGAGCAGTTGCCTGGCGGGGCATCGCTGCTGTTGGCAGAAGGGGCGCTGGACCAACCGGCACCTGCTGCGGTATTTGGACAGCACGTGTATCCGGAGCTGGAGGTTGGCAAGGTAGCCCTGGCGGCGGGCACGATTTTCGCCGCAACGGATGAACTCTCCTGGCACCTCCGGGCATCAGGCGGACATGCTGCACAGCCGCATCGGACGGGCGATCCCATTGTCGCAGCAGCAGAGCTCATCCTTCACCTCCAGACACTCATCAGTCGGCGTCGTGACCCCGTACGACCGGCCGTGCTCTCGGTGACGGCGATCCATGGAGGAACCGCTACCAACGTTATCCCGCCGGAGGTCCAGCTTCGGGGGACGCTGCGGAGCTTCGACCCCACCTGGCGTCAGCAGGCACTGGAGCATCTCCAGCAAGCAACCGTGAGCATTGCAGCGCTCCACGGTGTGGAGGCAGTGCTGGAGGTTGTTCCAGGATACCCGCCGTTGGTCAACGATGAGCACGCCACGGAGATAGTCCGGACTGTAGCAGCAGAGCTTGTAGGGCGGGACAACGTTGTGCCTTTCCAGCCGGTCCTCTGGGCAGAGGATTTCGCCTACTACAGCCAGCGCTTCCCCGCAGCGTTTTGGCTTCTGGGTGTGCGTCCACGGAATCAGGCAGCAATGCCCGGGCTGCACCATCCGTCCTTTGCTCCGAGCGAAGAGGCGTTGCCAATTGGTGCTGCACTCTTGGCAGCAGTAGCATGGCGTGCACTCCTGGAGGCAAGACGGTGACGGTGTGGATCGATGCCGACTGCAGCCTGTGCAGCCGTGTGGGGCGGTGGCTACTTCGCCGGGCGAAACAGCGGGGGATAGAGCTGCAGGTGCGAGCATTGCCGCCGAAGGCGGATGCACTCGTGTTGGAGTACGGTGGGCAGCGCTTTGAGGCGGCAGAGGCGCTCCGCACAGTGCTGTGGCTGCTTGGAGGGTGGTTGCGCTGGGCTGCGCGGCTGCTCTCGGTGCTGCCCGTAGGTGTGCGTCAGTGGTGTTACCGCCAGGTGGCGCGCCGCCGCTTTTGGTTATCAGGGAAACGGTGCCCGGTACCGCTGGAGGAGTCATGAGCCGATGGCATGAGCACAGCCTGATGGTGGGGCTTGTCGTGGTGCTGTTGTTCGGACTTGTGCTCGGAGTTATATGGTGGCAGCAGATGCGCCGGGAGTTCACACCCCAACGGGTGAGCTGGAGTGTTGACTCTCTGGACATGCTCGGCAGGAGTTTCCTGCGCCAGTTGCAGCAGTTACTGCAGGAAGCGCTGCAGAGTGGACCGGAGGCGGCTGTGCGGGTCTGCGCAGATACGGCTCAGCGCTTTACCAGCGACTTTGCTCGCCACCACGGTATCTCCTTGCGGCGGGTAGCGCTCCGGTGGCGCAACCGGAACAATCAGCCCGATAGCGTAGAGGCGTGGTGGATTGAGCAGTTTCAGCGGTGGCGCCAGGAGGGGCGCTCGCTGGATACGCTCATCGTTCTCCGACAAGGGAGCCAGCTGCACCTGCTGCGCCCAATCGTTATTCAAACCCCGCTCTGCCTGATGTGCCACGGCGGCCCTGACGATATCCCGCCGAGCGTTGCCCAGGTGATTGCTGAACAGTACCCCGAGGACCGAGCACGCGGCTTTCGGCTCGGCGATGTGCGGGGAGCTCTCAGCATTCGGGCGGTATCGGTAAGCCCGTAGTGTGCTGCTGCAGTGTGCGGAGCAGGTAGTCACAGGCCTGCCGGAGGCTTTCTCCGAAGGCGAGGAGACCGTCTTCGTGTCCCCCCATGACGATGAGTCCGACAGAGGGCTGACCCAGCATCGTGTAAATGCGCATGAGCTCGGTAGCCATTTCGGGGGTGCCGTATGGAACGCTGGGGGCCGTAGTCGGAGCACTTCCGAAGAGCCGGTTCCAGAGTTTACGGTGATGCACGTGCACGACGCCTCCGATAGCTGGGCTGCACAGGTAGAGAGCTGCGTGGCTGAGGCTTTCTGAAGAGGCTCGTACCGGACCACGGCAGCGGAGAGTATTGCGGGGAATGTCTACAGCGAGTACCTCCGTGCACTGCTGTGGGGTGAGCTCGGGGAGAGCCCCAGTGCCGGTGCCGGTGATGTAGAAGCGCGCGCCTGCGCCAGAGCGGATGCTCACGTTGCCGTAGCCGATGCCTTCGGGTGTGGCTCCGATCAAGCCGAGGCGGAAGAGCACGTTGCGCCACCGACATAGCTCTTGCAGGCGTGGGTCATCGGGCGGCGGTGCCTGTTCCCATTCGTCGTGGAATTTGATGACTCCCTCACGCATGGGCTGCTGCAACCGTTGCCAATTCCGAGAGGGCTGTCGGTGAGAACATCCCGTGTTCGGTGATGAAGCCGGTGATGAGCTCAGCGGGCGTAACGTCGAAGGCAGGATTCCAAGCATGAGCCCCTTCGGGCGTGATGCGGACGGTGAGCAACTGCCCACCATGCCAGCCGCTGACGGTATGCACCTCTTCCGGGGAGCGCTCTTCGATGGGGATGTGGGCGAGTCCATCCTCGAGGGTGAAGTCAAACGAGGAGGTGGGTGCAGCAACGTAGAACGGGACAGCGTGTGCACGGCATGCCAGAGCTTTGAGGTACGTGCCGATTTTGTTCGCCGTATCTCCGCGGCGCGTAATCCGATCAGCACCGACGATGGCAACGTCTACAAGCCCGCGCTGGAGGAGGTGCCCACAGGCGTTATCGGCGACGACGGTGTAGGGAATGCCCTGCTGCTGGAGTTCCCACGCTGTCAGCGCCGCGCCTTGGTTCCGGGGACGGGTTTCGCTCACCCAGACGTGGAGCGGGATCCCTTGCTCTGCTGCGACGTAGACTGGAGCCAGAGCTGTTCCATAATCCACGCAGCCCAGCCATCCAGCGTTGCAGTGGGTGAGGATGTTGAGGCGTTCTCCCTTCCGGTGGGCGAGTTCTGCGAGGAGCTGAGCTCCAAGGACGCCGATGCGGCGGCAGCGTTGGACCTCTGCTTCCACGAGCTCGTCAACGGCATGCCGGAGCCGGATGCGGAGCTCCTCCGGGTGCTCGCAACGCTGCAGTTGCGCCATGATGGTATCAACAGCCCAGGCGATGTTGACAGCCGTCGGGCGCGTTCGCTTGAGCAGTGCCGCGGCTTGGCGGAGAGTTTCAGGAAGCTCGGTGTCAGAGGCACCAAAGGCAGCCAGCTCTAACCCATAGGCAGCTGCAGCTCCGAGGGCAATGGCACCACGAATGTGCATCTGGCGGATAGCTTCTGCCAGCGATTCAACGCTGGTGAGGGTTTCCACAACGAAGGCGTGGGGCAAATAGCGCTGGTCAATGAGGGCAACCTCACCCTCGCGCATGCGCCAGATAGTTCGGTAGTGTACGCCGTTGACCAGCATTAGGGTACCTCTGCTGTGGTAACAGCTTTCCACGGTAGTGCGCCGGCTGCATACCGACGTTGGACAAGCTCGGCTGCCAGCAGCAGCGCGCGCTTCATGCTTCCAGGATTAGCAGTCCCACTGCCAGCGATATCGTATGCCGAGCCGTGATCGGGCGAGGTGCGCACGAATGGAAGTCCCAGGGTTACATTGACCCCGCGGTTTTGTGCCAGCAGTTTGAAAGGGATAAGCCCTTGGTCGTGGTACATAGCGATGACAACGTCGTAGTGGCGCCAGCGGCGCCGCCCGAAGAAAGCGTCAGCAGCGAAGGGACCCTCTACCGCATAGCCTTCACGGCGGAGCCGCTCCAGCGCAGGCTTGATGAGCAGCTCCTCTGTCCCCAAATCGCCTTCTTCCCCAGCGTGGGGGTTGAGACCCAGGAGTGCTATCCGAGGCTGTTCCAGTCCGAAGTCCAGAGCCAGTCCTTCCCGGAGCCGGTGTACGAAGCTGGAAAGCGCCTCAGGGGTGAGCGCGCTGTGGACGCGGCGCAGTGGAATGTGCGTTGTGAAGAGAGCAATGCGGAGGTTCCCAGCAACGAAGAGCATGATGGGGGTGCGGTCGGTGTAGGGCGAGGCGAGGAACTCTGTCTGCCCGGCGTAGTGCCACCCAATTTGGTGCAGCGCGTGCTTGGTAATGGGCAGCGTTACGATGCCATCGGCGTCGCCGGTGTGGCTCAGCGTGAGCGCTATCTCCAGCGCTTCCCATGCCTGGCGGGCTGCTGCAGGGTCAGGGTATCCCCACCGAATTGGGGCGTACGTCCGGCATGGGATGAGGCGGACCTGCATGGCATTGAGCTCTACGGTGTCTCCCGCGACGCGTAGAGGCAGTCGGCATGCGTGGGCGTATTCAGCGATAGAGTCCGGATTGCCGATGAGGGACCATTTCACACGCTGGAAGCGCCGATGGTGGCGCAGGGCAGAGATCGCCTTGGTCCAGACTTCCAATCCAATGCCGTTGCAGTCGCCAATTGTGCATACGATGTGCATGGGTGCTCCTGCCTCTCCAGGCTGTGCGATAGACGGCAAGGGCCGAGGCGACGTGTAGGCAGTCCGCCGCGCATACAATGCCAGCGCTTGTGGAGGCGTCTGTGGTAGCTCCAGTGGCGAGGTCACGCATGCGGTGGTTGGTACCGTGGGCGGTGCTGACGGTTGTTGTCGGGGCACAGGAAGCGCAGGTGCCGGCGGTACTCATTGCGCAAGCTCGTTTAGGTGGAGGGCTCTCGCAGCTTAGTCCAACAAAACTGGAAGCAGCGCTCACGCTGGCGCTTGAAGTAACAGGCAAGTATGCCGTTGTCCCAAGCCCAGTGCGTGACTCTGTCGTGCAACTCCTGCAGGCGCAGGGACAAGAGCCGACAGCGCTTGCTGTAGCTCGTCAGCTCGGCTGTAGCGTTCTCTGCTTTGCGTTGGCTGAGCGCTTCGTGCACGTAGTGCGGGCCGAGGTTGTGCTCCGCTGGGGTAAGGAGTTTGAGCACGAGCACCGCGGGATAGGGTACGCTCTTGTGCGCTATGCTCGGTATGGCAGTGGTGAGCTTCTCCTGGACCCAGCTCTGCTGGAGGCAGTTCAGCGGGCTCTTGCCGTGGCGCTTGGCGACAGCATGCTCTACGCGCAGATGGAGCCGCCGCTGCGCGTGTATCCAGCCGCGCTCGTGGCAGTTGGCGGGATTAGCTACGAAGACGAGCCATCGTTGCCACCGTGGCAACTCTTTGCCCGCAAGGTGGTCACCTCGTATGAGGCTGTCCTTTCGGCGGTGGACACAATCCGGGCGCATCCCCGGTTTGTGCCCTGCGACGTGGACACCCGCGACTCCATCTACGCTCTGGGAAGGCTCTATGAGCCGGAGAACTACACTGCCCCCACACCGCTGGAGCTACGGCTTCTGGCGCAGATGGAGGTAGCATGGCTCGTTGCCGGCGTCCTACGGCGTGTGCCCGAAGGAGCACACCTGCGCATGGACCTGTACCGTCTCAACCGCACGGCTCAGGGAGTAGAGCCGCACTACGTGCGCTCAGCCGAAGGGCTCGTCAGGGAAGATTCCTCCCGCGCCTTGCGGGCAACAGTCAAACAGGTCGTTGGGCAACTGCTATGGGAGGGGAGCCCGTGATAGAGGTCTTCGTCTGCCGGGGGTTTTCCGGGCAGATTGTGCGCCTGCGTTTGCCGACCTGCGTTCCGGTGGAGCAGCTCATGGAGCAGTTGTGCTATGAGCTCCAGTTCTGGGTGGACCCGGAGACGCTCGGGTTGTACAACTTGACGCAAGACTTTGAGTACCGCCGTACGGAGACGTTAGCTCAGTGCGGCACGCAACCAGGCGATCTTCTCCTACTGGCGCAGGGAACAGGATGTCGGCGGTAGATTTCGAGCGTTCGCTTGAAGAGGCAGCCGTGCTCTTGTGCCGAGCCCGGCGTGTAGTTGCTTTCACTGGCGCTGGGATGTCTGCTGAGAGTGGTATTCCTACCTTCCGCGACCCTGGCGGGCTGTGGGAACAGTTTCGCCCGGAAGAGCTGGCAACACCAGAGGCGTTCGAGCGCGACCCTGACCGCGTCTGGGCATGGTACCAACACCGGCGTCGTGTCATCGAGCAAGCTCAGCCCCATGCTGGACATCGGGCTCTGGCGGCTATGGAGGCGTACTTTGAGGAATTCACGGTCGTGACGCAGAACATTGACCGTCTGCATCACCGTGCCGGGAGCCGGCGTGTCTTAGAGCTGCATGGCACCATTCTGGAGAACCGTTGCCACCGCTGCGGCCGCCCGTATGTGGAAGAACCATTGCCAGCGGAGACGGCGCCGGTCTGTCCTGCCTGTGGGGGGCGAGTGCGCCCTGCGGTGGTGTGGTTTGGCGAGCTGCTGCCTGAGTCTGTCTTTGCTGCAGCGGAGAGCGCTGTTGAACGCTGCGACGTAATGCTCTCCATTGGCACCTCTGGCGAAGTCTATCCGGCAGCGGGGTTAGTCTGGCGGGCGAAAAGCTTCGGTGCAGCGGTGGTGGAAATTAACCCCAACCCGACGGAGCTCAGCAGTATTGCCGATGTTGTCGTCCGTGCCCCGGCAGCTCAGGCACTGCCGCGGCTCCTGGAGCGTGTGGAGCAGTGTCGGAAGGGTGCTTCGGCGTGATGGTTGTTGGAGTCGGTGTGGATATCGTCGAGGTGAGTCGTATTGAACGAGCCTTAGAGCGGTACGGTGAGCGCTTCCTACACCGTGTGTTCACGGAAGTGGAGCGGGAGTACTGCGAGCAGTTTGGAAAGCAGCGGGCTCTGCACTACGCTGCCCGCTTCGCTGCTAAGGAAGCCTTTGCGAAGGCGGTAGGCACGGGCATGGTGGGACTGCGCTGGCGCGATGTCGGCGTTGTCAACGGTCGGCTGGGAAAGCCAGAGCTGTTGCTGTCTGATGAGGTGGCACGGCGCTATCCGGGATGCCGTTTCCACGTGTCGCTGTCGCACACAGCAACACACGCTGTGGCAGTGGTGGTGGTAGAACAGCGGCTGCCTTCGGAATCTCCAGCAGAGGAGACTCCACCGCTGCCCGCAGGAGAGTGAGCAGAGCGCAGATTGTGGATTCTGCTCCGCAGTTGAGGTTGACTCCGTCAGCTTCCAGCCCATCGTGGCAGGCGCCAGTCTCGGGCACGTAGAGGGGAAGCCCGAGCAGATTCTCCCCGAAGAACCACCGGACAGCCTGCTGAGCCACAGAGAGGTAGTGCGGCGTACGGGTCTGCTGCCAAGCGCTCCAATTTGCCCAACTGAGCCAGAAGACATCCACCGGCTGCTGGGCGAACAGCGGGCGGGGACCGCCGCGGTGGTACCACCCGCGGTTTCCAATGGGGGCGATTACACCGTTGACCGTGCACACGCGGTTGAGGAACTCCAGAGCCTGGAAGGCGATGTCAGCATAAGCCACCGTGCCTGTTACCTGGCTTGCCCGGAGGAGTGCTTCGCAGAGGGCAGCGTTGGCGTATGTCAGTGTAGGTTCGAACCATGCCCAACGTGCATCAGCATTCTGGCGATAGAGCTCGACAAGCCGATTAGCCAGCGTGTGGCAAAGCTCCTCGGGGAAAGCAACGAGCTCCTGCTTCTGAAGCTCGCAGAGCCCTATCAGAGCGAATGCCCAGGCGCGGGGATAGCGGAGCTTGGGAATGTGAGGCAGCACGCGCTGGAGCATGTCAGCAGCCGCCAGCCGGAGTGAGAGCGGTAAGGCAGGGCACCCCACTGCAGTAGCCAAGCCCCAGAGGCTCTGGGCAACACAGTCCTCGCTCCCTTTCTCGTCCCCGAAGCGCCGGGTGTACGTCACAAGGTTGTGAAACCATCCGTCCTCTCGCTGAGCGTACCGGAGGAAACCCAGGTACCGCCTCACCAACGGCAAGAGTGTATTCCATCCGTGGGCGTATCCCAGCGTAGCAGCCACAAGGGCACGGGCGTTGTCATCGGTTGTGTACCCTGAGTGCGGGTCGGGAAGCCCGTAGAGACTGAACTGCACGATACCGACCTCGTCGGTTAGCGCGCGGAGGTGTTCAAAGGCGATAAGCGTCCGTACATCCTGCAGCGGCATAGCGGTGCGAGCCGATGGTCCGACGTCATCACGGTGTTACCAGCTTGCGCCGCAGGTGGGGCACGGCGACAGTGGGCGTTAGGCTTTCCTGAATGACCTCTCGGAAGAGCTGTGCATAGCGGTGCCCAACTCTCTTCCACGCAAGCTGGAGCCCGAACATCCGCGCCCGTTGCTGCAGGAGCCGGAGTTCTTCGGGGTTCTCCCGGAGGCGCTTCAATGCAGCAGCAATTGCCCCGCTATCCCGGAACGGAACCAGGATCCCCCGACCGTGGCTGCAGAGAACTTGTGCGTAGAGATAGGGTGTGCTGATGACAGCTTTCCCGAAAGCGATAGCGTAGGTCAACGTCCCGCTGACGATTTGCCCTGCGGAGAGGTACGGTGTGATGTACACGTCCGCGGCATGCAGGTAGGTAAGCAGCTCTTGGCGGCTTAGATATCGGTTGAGGAAGCGCACATGAGGGCTGACACCCAGCCTCTGTGCCAGGGCTTCTAATTCAGCGCGGTAGCTTTCGCCCTCAGCACGGCGCACGTTGGGATGTGTTTCGCCCAGCACCAGGTACAGCACATCGGGATACTGGGCCACGACCTCAGGCAGAGCGGCAATGGCGTACTCTATCCCCTTCCCACGGCTGAGCAAGCCGAAGGTACACACGACAAAGTGCCCTTCCAACCCAAGCTGCCGCTTGACCTCGGCAGGGTCGGTTGCTGGCGGCTCGGGAGCACCGTGCCAGATGACAACGATTTTGCGTGGGCTCAGCCCGTAATCGCGCTCTAAGAGCTCTACCGCTATCGGATTCATCACCACGACGCGCCGGGAGCGAATGCTGAGGTACCGGATGATTTCCCGGTGCTCTGGATGGGGCGCGGGGAGAACCGTATGGAGCGTCGTCACCAGCGGTTTACGGAGGTGCTCCGCAATCGCACATACCCAACTGCCACGGCTTCCTCCGAAGATGCCGAACTCGTGCTGGAGGCTGACCACGGCAGCGGAACTGTCGTTGAAGAATGTCGCTACGCGGACATGGTCGCCGTAACTGGTGCGCCGCAGCAGGAAGCGCACCGGTTCCCCGTACGCGGTTGGCTCTTCAAACGGCTCCACGATGGCTGCTACGAGCGGACGCCCAATGAATGGTGTGCTGTGGACGGTAGCGATGAGGTCGTCACAGAACGTTGCAATACCACACTCACGAGGCGGGTACGTACTGATGTAGCCAATGTCGGGAAAAAGAACGTAGCGCTTCTGCCCTTCCATCCGACCTCCAGGACGCTTGTGAGACATGCTCACCGAACGTCCTGCCCCCGTTGGCTCTGGAAGCGGCAGCAGCCAAAACGAAGAACGAACCAGCTTTAGTGTGGTGCCGAGTGCGGGCAGATGAGCAACGATGCGTCCCCGTAGCTGAGGAATCGGTAGCCGTGCGCGAGTGCTTCGGCGTAGACCTGGCGCCAGAAATCGCCAATGAAGGCAGCAATCAACAGGAGCAGTGTACTGCGGGGCTGGTGGAAGTTCGTGATCAGCGCATCACACAGCCCGTATCGGTACCCGGGCATAATGAGCAGTTCGGTAGCGCCCTCTGCGTGTGCGAGGGCATGGCGCTGCATCCACTCCAACACCGCCTCCAGTGCTGCGGCAGGTTCGGGGAGCGGCGCCTGCTGGAGCCGATATGGTTCCCACTGCGGAAGGGAGATAGTGGGCGATGCCCATACCTCGGACTCACCGCGGAGCAAGCGGACGCCGTGCCAGAACAGGCTCTCCACCGTGCGGACTGACGTTGTCCCAACAGCAACGAACCATTGGCGGTGCTCTGAGAGCAGGAAGTCGCGCATGGCAATAATGCTCTCGCGGGGCACGCTCAGTGTTTCGCTGTGCATATGGTGCTGTCGGGCATCGCTGACGCGGAGCGGTTTGAACGTATCCAGCCCAACGTGGAGGCAGACGTCCACGATGCCGATCCCGGCATGTTGAAGCCGTTGCAGAAGCCGTTCCGTGAAGTGAAGTCCCGCTGTTGGCGCGGCAACGGAGCCAGGTACGCGGGCGTAGACGGTCTGGTAGTGCTCGCGGTCGCTCGGTTCGTCGGCGCGGTGCAGATAGGGGGGCAGCGGAACCCGACCGAGGGCATCTAAGATCTCAGCCAGCGTGCTCGTTTCCGGCTGCCACCGCAGCTCAACTTCGGCATGACCGCTGTGGAGGTTCCGGAGAGAAGCGAAAAGCCTCTGGTCGGCTCCTTCTGCCCGGAGCTCCATTCCAACTCGGAGCCGACGACCACGGACGAGGCATTCCCACGTGACTGGCGGCAGCGCGGCAAATGCTGCTTCGGGAGAACCCTGTGTCGGATGGAGGAGGAGCACCTCAACGAGACCACCTGTTGGCTTGCGGAGCAGGAGGCGCGCCTGCACCACTTTGGTCACGTTCCGGACCAGGAGGGAACCTGCTGGGATAAGCTCCGGCAGCTCAGCGAAGATGTGGTGGCGGAGTGTCCCCGACCGGCAATCAGCAACCAAGAGCCGGCACTGGTCCCGCTCGGGTAGTGGGTACTGCGCAATTCGCTCGGGAGGAAGTTCATAGGTGAAGTCGTCAACCGATACTGCTGGCAGCCATTCCATAGGGAGGAACCGCGCTCTTGCGGAGCCATCTGGACGTCGGAGGCAGAAGGTGTATTTTTGTGCGCACATGTGCCTGCAGTACAGCCGCTATAACCATGACAGACTTCCCAACGCGCGAGAGCGACACACCATTTCCGACTCCATCCTCTTCGCCGCAGCGCAAGAAGACACCGTGGTGGGTTCCCCCGGTAGTCGTCGCGGGGCTGCTGCTCCTCTATGCGGTGCTCAGCTACTTTATCCCCATGGAGTTGCCGTTTGGAGGAGTACGGCTACCGGCTGTTGCCACAGCTGAACACAAACCCATTGTACTGCTGCTTGAGCTGGGCGATTTACCGGAGTGGAGGCAGAGCTCATGGGCTGAGCTGTTTGGCGCGGCGCGCCAGGTGACCTTTCGTGAGGCGCTGGATGCGCTCCGCGCA
>VAPR01000579.1_pt1 | contig 23070 bp, 19 predicted proteins | sample 3380701 | NCBI WGS metagenome assembly VAPR01 (sample SAMN11536904, study PRJNA540576) | hot springs metagenome | isolation source: hot spring wet sediment | place: Spain: Lobios | collected 2014-01 | reverse complement strand
GTCTGCTGGTGGAGACGCTGCGCATGCGCGTCCTAGTGATGGGCCCGGACATGGCCCTGGGGCGCAACCGCGAGGGCACCGTGGAGACGCTGAGCGCCATCGGCCGGGAGCTGGGCTTCCGTGTGGAGGTGGCCCCCCTGCTGCGGGAGAGCGGCAAGAAGGTGGGCTCCTCCGCCGTGCGGGAGGCCCTGGCCAGGGGGGACATGGAGGAGGTGGCCCGCCTCCTGGGCCACCCCTACAGCCTGCGCGGCCCCGTGGTCCGGGGAGAGGGACGGGGCCGCCACCTGGGCTTCCCCACCGCCAACATCGCCGTGGCGCCGGACAAGGCACTACCTCCCTACGGCGTCTACGTTACCCTCGCCCACGTGGGGGAGATGGCCCTCCCCTCCTGCACCAACATCGGCGTGCGGCCCACCTTCCCCGAGGCTGACCCCACCCCCACCGTGGAGGCCTACATCCTGGACTACCAGGGCGACCTCTACGAGCAGGAGGTGCGGCTGGACGTCCTCCACCGCTTGCGGGACGAACTTAAGTTCGATACTGTGGACGACCTGATAGCGGCCATGCACCGGGACATCGAGCGGACGCGGGAGTACTTCGCCCAGCTCTCTCGCAAGGGGCACGCCCTCTGAGTCGTGACGCCATGGGCGATGTGCGGATCCCCAGCGACGAGGAGCTGCGGCGGCTGACCCGCCGGGCGGTGGCCGAGATCGTGCCCGAGGAGGAGTTCCTGGCCGCCCTCCGCTCCGGCCGGCGGCTCCGTCTCAAGATGGGCTTCGACCCCACGCGTCCGGTCATCACCCTGGGCTGGGCGGTGGGGCTGCGCAAGCTGCGCCAGCTCCAGGAGCTGGGGCATCTCGTCGTCCTCATCATCGGCGACGTGACCGCCCAGATAGGCGACCCCTCGGGGCAGTCGGAGACGCGGCCCATGCTCACCGCCGAGGAGGTGCAGGCCAACGCCGAGGCGATCCTCCAGAAGTTCTTCCTCATCCTGGACGAGTCCCGCACCGAGGTGCGCCGCCAGAGCGAGTGGTTCGGCAGCTTCACCCTGGGGGATGTCGTCCGTCTGGCCGCCAAGGCCACCGTGGCCCAGATGCTGCAGCGGGAGGACTTCGCCCGCCGCTTCGAGGCCGGCCGGCCCATCGGCCTCCACGAGCTGATCTATCCCCTCCTCCAGGGCTACGATTCCGTAGCCATCCAGGCCGATGTGGAGTTCGGCGGGACGGACCAGAAGTTCAACATCCTGGTGGGGAGGGAGCTGCAGCCCCAGTTCGGCCAGCGGCCCCAGTGCGCCTTCCTGGTGCCCCTGCTGGTGGGGTTGGACGGCCAGCGCAAGATGAGCCAGTCCCTGGGCAACTACGTCGCCATCGACGCCCCGCCCCACGATATGTTCGGCAAGCTCATGTCCATCCCGGACCACCTCATCCTCCAGTACCTGGAGCTCCTGACCGACGTCCCGGACGAGGAGCTGGCGGAGCTGGGGCAGGCCCTGGAGGGGCGGCAGGTCAACCCCATGGAGGTCAAGATGCGCCTGGCCCGGGAGGTGGTGGCCCAGTTCCACGGCCCGGAGGCGGCCCGCCGGGCCGAGGAGGAGTTCGTGCGGGTCTTCCGCGAGCGGGAGATGCCCGAGGAGGTGCCGGAGTGGCCCCTTCCCCTGGCCGGCAGGAAGGCCCGTCTGGCGGCCCGGGAGCTGGCGGCGGCCCTCCAGCAGGCCCACCGCTGGCCGGTGAGCGTCTCCGAGGTGCGCCGCCTCATCGGCGAGGGAGCGGTGGAGGTGGACGGCCAGCGCGTCCGCCGCGAGAGCGAGCTCTGGGTCTGGCCGGGTGCCCTGCTGCGAGTGGGGAAGCACCGCTTCCTGCGCATCGTGGACGCTGGCCGCGGTGGCTAGCGATGCCCTCCAGCGCCGTAGGTGTCGACATCATCGAGATCGAGCGCATACAGGCTGCCCTGGCCCGCTTCGGTGACCGCTTCCTGCGCCGCGTCTACACCCCCCTGGAGGCCGCCCTCTACCGTCGCCGCCCCCACGAGCTGGCCGCCCGCTTCGCCGCCAAGGAGGCGGTGATGAAGGCCCTGGGCACCGGCGCCCGCGGCGTCGCCTGGCGGGAGATCGAGGTTCTTCCCAACCGGCGGGGCAAGCCCCTGGTCTATCTCCACGGGCGGGCGCGGGAGCGGGCGGCGGCGCTGGGCCTCTCCGGACTGGACGTCAGCATGTCCCACTCCCGGGACTACGCTGTGGCCATGGCCGTGGGCCAGACCGAGGCGGACGCCGTAGCCGACCGCGACCGCTGGCGGGAGCAACTGGCCGCCATCCTGCGGGAGCGGGGCCTCCTGCCCTGACGGCCGGGCAGAGGGGCCTTTGAAACCCCACCGCTACATAGGAGAATAGCTTCGAAGGGAGAGAAGACGGCGCAGCATGAAGCTGGTCACGGTAGCGGAGATGCGGGAGGCCGAGGCGCGCGCTGGCGTCCCCGTCTCCCAGCTCATGGAGAACGCCGGCCTGGCCGTGGCCCAAGAGGTATGGCTGCTGCTGGGTGAGGTGGTCGACAGGCGCGTCCTCGTCCTGGTGGGCCCAGGCAACAACGGTGGCGATGGCCTGGTGGCCGCCCGTCACCTGCACGACTGGGGCGCCCACGTAGTGGCCTATTTGGTGCGGCCCCGCGCCGAGGACGACCCTGTTTACAGGGAGGTAGCGCAGCGGGGGATCACCGTCCACCGGGCCTGGGAGGACGCCGCCCAGGGCTACCCTCGGCTGGAGGAGGCCCTGCAGACGGCCGATGTAGTGATAGATGCCATCCTGGGCACCGGCCGCGCCCGCCCCATCGAGGGGGAGATGGCCGAGGTCCTGGGGCGCCTGGCCGCCGCCCGCTCCCGCACCTGGGGTCCGCGCCTCATCGCCCTCGACCTCCCTACCGGCGTGGACGCCGATACCGGCGCCGCCGACCCCCACGCTGTGGCCGCCGATGTGACGGTGGCCCTGCAGTGGAGCAAGGTGGGCCTCCACCAGTTGCCCGGCTCCCAACTGGCCGGTCAGGTGCAGACGGTGGACATCGGCATCCCGGCGGAGATCGAGTCGGCCCTGAGCACGGAGCTCATGGACCGGCGCTGGGCGCGGAGCGCCCTGCCACCGCGGCCCGCCGGGGCGCACAAGGGGACCTTCGGCCGCGTCTACGTGGTGGCCGGCTCCCCCCGTTTCATAGGGGCGGCCAGGCTGGCCGCCCTGGGCGCCCTGCGAGTGGGGGCGGGGCTGGTCACCCTGGCCTGCGCCCGCACCGTACACCCCGTGGTGGCGGCTGGCCTCCTGGAGCCTACCTTCCTGCCCCTGCCCGACCACGAGGGCCAGCTCTCTGCCGAGGCGGTCAGCCCCCTCTTGGAGGCGCTGGAGGGGGACAGCGAGTCCCTGCTGGTGGGACCAGGGCTGGGCAAGGCCGCCTATGTCCAGGCCTTTCTGGGCTCTCTTCTGGCCGCTCTGGAGGGCCGACAGCTACGCGCCCTCGTGCTGGACGCCGACGGCCTCAACAATCTGGCCCTCCTGAAGGACTGGCCGCAGCGCCTGCCGCCTTACGCTGTCCTCACCCCTCATCCCGGGGAGATGTCCCGTCTGGCGGGCCTGTCCGTGGGGGAGGTGCAGGGTAACCGGGTAGCGGTAGCCAGGGAGCACGCCCGGCAGTGGGGGGCCTGCCTCGTCCTGAAGGGCGCCCATACGGTGGTGGCCGGCCCGGACGGCCGGGTGCGCATCAGCCCCTTCGTCAATCCTGGCCTGGCCAGCGGCGGCACGGGCGACGTCCTGGCGGGGGCCATCGCCGGCCTGGCCGCCCAGGGGCTGGAGCCCTTCGAGGCGGCCAGCCTGGGCGTCTACCTGCACGGCCTGGCGGCGGAGCGGGCGCGGGCGGAGCTGGGGGACGCCGGCATGCTGGCTGGCGACCTCCTCCCGGAGTTGCCGCGCGCCATCAAAGAGCTGCGGGGGTAGGGGGCATGCGACGCGGCCTCAGAGGACAGCGCTGGCAGCTCCGTCCGCCGTCGCCCCCGGATGCCCTGGCCGGGTCGCCCTATCCGCCCCTGGTCAGGCAACTGCTGTGGCACCGGGGCGTCGCCAGCGTCGCCGAGGCGGAGCGCTTCTTCGCCCAGACGCCCACGGAGCACGACCCTTTCCTCCTGCCGGAGATAGAGCGGGCCCTGGCCTGCCTGCGGCGGGCCGCCCTGGAGGGCGAGGCCGTGGCCGTCTTCGGCGACTTCGACGTGGACGGCGTCACCGCGGCCGCCCTCCTCACCGAGACGCTGCGCGATCTGGGCGCCGCCGCCGTTCCCTACATCCCGGACCGCTTCAGTGAGGGCTACGGCCTCAACATACCCGCCCTGCGGAAGCTGGCGGAGGCGGGCGTCCGCACGCTGGTGGCCGTGGACTGCGGCACCACTGCCCTGGCGGAGGTGGCGGAGGCGCGGCGGCTGGGCATGGAGGTGGTCGTCCTGGACCACCACACCGTGCTGGACTCCCTGCCGGGCGCTGTCGCCACCGTCAATCCCAAGCGCTCTGACAGTCGCTATCCCCAGCCGGAGCTGGCCTCGGTGGGGCTGGCCTACAAGCTGGCCGCCGCCCTCTACGACTCCCTGGCCCGCCCCTTCCCGGACCATCTCTACCTGGACCTGGTGGCCCTGGGCACTGTGACCGACCTGGTGCCGCTGGTGGACGAGAACCGCTGGCTCCTGCAGCGGGGGCTGCGAGCGCTGCGGCGCACCGAGCGGCCGGGCCTGCGCGCCCTGGTCGAGGAGTCCGGCCTGGCCGGGCGAGAGGTAGACGTGTGGGCCATCGGCTGGGTGCTGGGCCCGCGCCTCAACGCCGCCGGCCGACTGGCCCATGCCCGCCAGGCCCTGGAGCTCCTCCTCACCCGGGACGAAGGAGAGGCGCGCCGGCTGGCCCTGGAGCTGTGTCGCCTCAACCAGGAGCGACAGCGGCAGACGGAGGCAGCGCTGGCGCTGGCCCAGGATATGGTGGCTGGCGAGGGCCCTGCCCCCCTCATCTTCGTGGGCCACCCCGACATCCCCGCCGGCATCGTGGGGTTGGTAGCCAGCCGCCTGGCCGAGGAGCACTACCGGCCGGCCATCGTGTGCGAGGTGGGGCCGCAGTTCAGCCGGGGCAGCGGGCGCAGCATCCCGGAGTTCGACATCGTCGCTGCCCTGCGGAGCTGCGGCGACCTCTTCGTCAAGTACGGCGGTCACCGTCAGGCGGCCGGCTTCACCGCCCGGAGCGAGCGACTGGACGAGATACGCGACCTCCTCAGGGAACGGGCGGCCCGGGAGCTGGCGGGTGTGGAGCTAGTGCCGCTCCTGGAGATAGACCTCCTCTTGCCCCTGCGCTCCCTCCGGGGGGAGCTGGTGCGCTGGCTGGAGCGGTTCCACCCCTTCGGCCCGGGGAACCCGGAGCCCGCCTTCCTGGCCCCCGGGGTGAGCGTGGTGGACGTACGCCCCGCTGGCGACGGCGGCCGGCACCTGCGCCTCAAGCTGCGGGACGGGCCGGTGGTGTGGCCAGGAACGGCCTTTGGCCTGGGCGACGCTCCCCTCCGGCCGGGCGAGACGGTGGACGTGGTCTACTCCCTGGCGAGGGACCGCGCCCGGGAGGGGCTTCTGGAGCTGAGGATAAAGGACATAGCGCCGGCGGAACCGGGCCTGCTCCCCTCCTAGCCGGTGGAGATGCCCCGGAGAGCGGGAGCGAGAGGAGAGCGGACTGGCCGCCGCTCGGGCCGCCCGTGGGGGTGGCCATTGACAGACGGACAGCGGATGACGGCGGCGAGGGTACCGTCCTGCGCCTGGCCATCCGTGGAGCGGCCGCCGACGGGCGCGTAAAATAGAAATGTGAGACTGCGCTCCCTGCGACTGACCAACTTCCGCAACCTCCGTCGACTGGAGCTGGAGCTTCCCGCAGGCGTCCACCTCTTCATAGGCGACAACGCCCAGGGCAAGACCAACCTCCTGGAGGCCGTCCATCTCCTCTCCGCCATGCGGGCCTTCCGGGCGGAGACCGACGCCCAGGTGGTCGGCTGGGAGGGGCTGGCCGAGGGCAGCCCCCTGGCCCGACTGGTGGGCGAGGTAGAGAGAACGGCCGGGCCCCTTCGCATAGAGCTGGTGGTGACGGCGCGGGAGGGAGCTGGCTCCCTCCAGGCCAGCAAGACCGTGCGGGTCAACGGCGTGCCCCGTCGTTTGCAGGAGGCGGTGGGCCTCTTCCTGGCCGTCCTCTTCACCGTCGAGGACATAGACCTCCTCACCGGGCCGCCGGCCCTCCGTCGACGCCTCCTGGACGGCATCATCGCCCAGACGGACCACGAATACCTGCTGGCCCGCCAGCGCCTGGACAAGGTGCTCCTCCAGCGCAACCACCTGCTGCGCCGACTGCGGGAGAGGGCGGCCCAGCCGGAAGAGCTCGCCTTCTGGGACGAGACCCTGGCCAGCGACGCCGCCTACATCGTCTGGGCGCGGGCCCGCGCTGTGGCCGAGCTTGACCGCCTGACCAGGGAGACCGGCCCCGTCCTGGGCGAGACGGAGGAGCTGAGACTGGTCTACCGTCCCCGGCTGGGGCCGTCCGCCTCCTCCGCCCTGGGCGGGCCGGTGGAGGGGCTGGCCGAGGGGTTCCTGCAAGACCTGCGCCGGGGGCTGCGGCACGAGATCGCCGCCGGCATGACCCTCCTGGGCCCCCAGCGGGACGACGTGGAGTTCCAGCTATCGGGGGCGCCGGTGGCCGGCTACGCCTCCCGCGCCCAGCAGCGAAGCGTCGCCCTCGCCCTGCGGCTGGCCGAGGCCCGCTACCTGCAGGCCGTGCGGCATGAGACGCCCGTCCTCCTCCTGGATGACGTCCTCTCGGAGATGGACAGCCGGCGGCGGGCGCGGGTCGTGGAGGCCCTGGCCCCCTACGAGCAGGTCTTCCTCACTGCCACCGATACCTCGCTCTTCCCGGCCGCCCTGCTGGCGCGGGCCTGGGTCTACCTCATCTTCGCTGGCGAGGTGCGGCCGGCTACCTCGCCGGCGGCCCCGTGAGGACACGCGGCCGTCTGCCTCGGGGCACCACGGCCCAGAGGGCAGCGGGGCAGACCTCCACCACCGGGGGCGACCCCACCATAGCGTCGCCGTCTAGCTGGAGGGGCAAAGGGCGCTCCCATTCCAGGCGGAGCCGCCGGGCCTGCCGGTACAGCACCCGGGACGAACGCAGGTGACGTCGCAGCAGGACGCGCAGGACGTGAAGGACAATCCCGGCGAGCCCTTCGCCCTGGAAGAGGCAGAGGTCGAGGCGGCCATCGTCCACCAGGGCCAGGGGGGCCACGTCAACCAGGCCGGCGTAGTTGCGGACGTTGGCTGCCACCAGCATGAGGGCACGGGCCTCCACGAGCTCGCCATCGGCCTCCACTCGCAGAGGCCGCCCTCGCCAGCGCAGGGCCTCCCGTATGGCGGCCAGAGCGTAGGCAGCGGCCCCCAGCCGACGCTTGAGGCGGAGGCTGACGGCCCGGGCTATCTGGCCGTCCAGCCCGAAGCCGGCCATCAGCAGGAAATGCTCGTCCCCGGCCCTCCCCAGGTCGACAAGACGCCGCTCGCCCTCCAGGGCGGCCCGGGCGGCCGCCTCGGCCCTCAGGGGGAAGCCCATCTCCCGCGCCCAGATGTTGACGGTGCCGGCCGGTATGGGCGCCAGGGCGGTCTCCGTCCCCGCCAGGCCACAGGCCGCCTCTCGCAGGGTGCCGTCGCCGCCGCAGACCAGCACCAGGGAGACAGCGCGCTCGGCAGCCGCCGCCGCCAGGTGACGGGCGTGGCCGGGCCACTCGGTCTCCCGCCACTCGGTCTGCCAGCCCCTCGCCTCCAGCGTTTCCCTGACCTCCTCCAGCCGCCGCCGGGAGGGCAGGTTGTGGGCCACCGGATTGACGATGACGAGAGCGCTGCGCTCCATCCCTCCGCCTCAGAGTGTGACGCTAGCCCCTGCCTGGTCGCTCCTTTATCATCTTGCATAGTGCGCTCTCGTTCTACGAGCTTTTTGCATAGACATTTGCCGGCGAGCAAATGCTAATACATTTGTCGCCCGCAAATGCTAAAGCATTTTCTGACGTCAGCAGGGGGCGGAGATGGACCTTGATGCAGGCATCAAGTATATGGACCACGTCTGCTGGGCGGCCTGGAGGCTGGAGGACGTCCTTCCTCTCCTGACACAGCTTCTGGGCATGAAGGTGGTGGAGGAGTTCAACGACGAGGAGCGGGGCTACAGCGGCGTCACCCTGCTGGCCCCGGGCGGCAACGTCCGCCTGGAGGTGCTGGTGCCCACCGCCGAGGACTCCTTCCTGGCCCGCTTCCTCCGCCAGCGGGGCCCCGGCCTCCACCACATCACCTTTCACGTGCACGACATAGAGCGGACGGCCGAGGCGATACGGGCCTTCGGCATCGAGCCGTGGGGCGGCATCCACCGGCGCCCGGACGGCGTGGCCGAGACCTTCATCCATCCCAGGGACTCCGGCGGCGTACTCATCCAGTTCTCCCAGTTCCCCGAAGAGAGGGGCGCTGCCAAGTAGCCCGCCCCGACGCCGAGATGACGAGGTAGGAGGCGATGAAGGCGCTGGTCCAGCCGAAGGAAGGTGAACTGAAGCTCAACGGTCTGCGCATCCACTACTTCGAATGGAAAGGGAGGGGAGAGCGACCCCTCGTCCTTCTCCACGGCCTGCGGGACTACGCCTACTACTGGCAGGACTTCGCCAACCGCATGCTGGACGAATTCCACATCTGGGCCTACTGCCAGCGGGGCCACGGCGAGAGCGAGCACGCCCCTGGCGGCTACCTGGTCTGGGCCTATGCCCTGGACCTGGCCGCCTTCGTCCGGGCCATCGGACTGGAGCGCTTCGACCTGGTGGGCCTCTCCCTGGGCTCCCGCTGCGCCATGGCCTACGCCCGCGAGAACTGGCAGCGCCTGCGCCACCTGGTGCTGGTGGACATGGGCCCCCAGATGGCCCGCCGGGGAGCGGTGGGCCTCAAGGAGGACATGACTGCCAAGGTGGACCGCCCTCCCTCTTCCTTCACCTATGAGGAGGCGTGGCGCTTCTTCCAGGAACAATGGCCTACCCTGGACGGCCCCTCCCTGAGCCGGCTCATCCAGAACGCTTTGGTGGAGAACGAGGACGGCACCTACGCCAACCGCTACGACCGACGCCTGGCCGATATCACCACCAAGGCGGCCATCGTGGAGATAGACTACCTGTGGGAGTCCCTCACCAGGGTGGAGTGCCCCACCCTGGTGCTGCGGGGCGAGCACAGCCCCATCCTGGACGAAGAGATAGCGGAGCGGATGGTGCGCTCCCTCCCCCGCGGGAGTCTGTACGTCTTCAGGGAGACGGGACACTCCATACCGCGCCTCCGGCCAGAGGAGTTCGCCCGGGTGGTGCGGAGCTTCCTCCTGGACGAGCCCCTGCCGGCCTAGGGCGGGGGCTGCTCATCGTCCCGGTCGTCGCCCTCGCCTCGTTCCTTCCTGCGGGAGGCGAGGAGGGAGAGCAGGGCCAGGCCGCCCACCACGCTCAGGAGCATGACGGCCTCGAAGCCGGCCGCCGCTCCGCCCATCTGATGGAGGAAGACGGTAGGCCGGGCCAAGGTGTGCCTCCGGGGCGGAGAGCTCCCTAGCTACCCCTGAGGCGCTTGCGCTTCTGGGCCACGTAGTCCACCAGGATGTACTGGCCCAGCATCTCGGGCGTGGTGTAGAAGACCCGCCCCTTGTTCATCTTGGCTATCTGGTTGACGAACTCCTTCAGGTAGTAGTTGCGGTCCAGCATGAAGGTGTTGATGATGATCCCCTTCTGGGTGCAGCGCTTGACCTCCTGGAGCGTCTTGCGGATGGTGACGGGGCTGGGCGGGTAGGAGAAGTAAGAGCGTCCGTGCTCCAGGTGGGCGGTGGGCTCACCATCGGAGATCATTATGACCTGACGGGTGCCGGTGCGGTGCTTGGCCAGTAGCTGCTGGGCCAGGATGAGGGCGTGGTGCATGTTGGTGCCCAGGACGGACTCGTCCCAGCGGACGTAGGGGAGCTCCTCCGGCTTCAGTTGGCGGGCGTAGGCGGAGAAGCCCAGGATGTAGAGGACATCCCGCGGGAACTGGGTCTTGATGAGGTTGTAGAGGGCCAGGGCCACCTTCTTGGCGGCCTGGAAGCTCCCCCTGAGGGCCATGGACCAGGAGAGGTCCAGCATCATCACCGTGGCGGTGGTGGTGAGGTGCTCCGTGGAATAGACCTCGAAGTCCTCCTTGGCCAGGTGGACGGGCACCTGGGGGCCTTCCCGCAGGATGGCATTGAAGACGGTCTGCCCCAGGTGGAGGTGGAACGGGTCGCCGAACTCATACTTCTTGACGTCCTCCGCCCGCTCCAGGCCCGGCCCTCGCTCCCTTATGGCGTGCTTGCCCTGACCCCACTTCCTGAGCTGAGCGTAGATCTCGCCCAGCGCCTTCTGGCCTATCATGCGGATGGCCTTGGGGGTGAGCTCCCACTCGTCGCCGCGGCGACGGATGTAGCCGGCCTTTTCCAGGATCTCCAGCATCTCTTTGAGCTGCCGGAAGGTCTGGTAGGCCTCCTCGCCCAGCAGTTCGCGCAGCTTCTCCTCGTCCACGTCGTCCAGGCTGCCGCCGTACTGGGTGCGCTCTAGCTGGTGCTCCAGTTCGTCCAGGCCCTGCATGTGCTCCATGAGCTGCATGGCCTGGAGGAGGTCTACCTCCTCGTCCCCCCGGAAGGGGTACTGGTTCTGGAGGTTGCGCCAGGGCTGGAGGATGTCCAGGTTGATGGCCAGCTCCTGGAGCTGGCGCATCAGCTCGGGGTCCGCCACCTTCTCCATCAGGAGCTCCTGGAGCTGGCGCCGCATCTCCGGGGGTAGGCTGTCCAGGAGGCTCTGCATGGCCGCCATCTGGTGCTGCATCTGCTGGACCAGCTCGTCCAGGCTCTGGGGCGGGTTGGGGCCGAAGAGGTCGCCGAACTGCTGCATGAAGGACTGGAAGTCGGGCTCGCCTCCGGCCATCTTCTCTGAGAGCATCTGGTTGAGGGCCCGCACCATGTCCTTGAGGCGTTGCAGGTCCTCCGGCGTCATGTTGGCGATCTGGTTGTAGAGGTCCTTGAAGAAGGAGTCCAGCATGGCGCGGCGCAGCATCTCCAGCAACTCCTGGAACTTGGCGCCGGCCTCCGGGTCCATGAACTCGTACTCCTGGAGGGACTTGATCCGTCCAGGGACGTCTTGCGGGAGGTTGTCCAGGTAGTCCTTCTTGCGCTGAGCGATGTTCCGGAGCATCTCGGCCAGGCGGCGCCGTTCCTCGTCGTCCCCGGCCTGCTCCTCCCCGGCCTGGCCCTGCTGCCCCTGGAAGGCGTCCTGGAAGGGCTGGAGGGCGCTGGGGGCGCCCTGGAGCTGGCGCTGGGCCTCGTCCAGGCGGCGGTCCAGGGTCTCCCGCTCCAGACGAAGGACCTCCTCCAGCCGCCGCTCCAGGTCCTGGAAGAGGGAGCTTAGGTCGTAGCGCTCCAGCATCTGGCGTCGCTGCTGGCGCAGCCGCTGCAGGAGGTCGCGCAGCCCCTGGAGGCGCTGGCCCTGGGGGCCGCGCAGCCCCCGCTGCAGCAGGTTGCGCAGGGCGTGCTGCAGGTCGCCGAAGTTCATCAGGTCATCGCTGATGGCGGAGAGGAGCTCGTCCGGGTCGAGGGGCGGCACCTCCTGGCTGCCGTCCCATTCCGAGTAGCGGTAGAGCCACGTCATCCTGACCACCCCTCAATCTCGGCCCGCCGCCCCTGGCTGGCCCGGGAAGCGCCAGCGGGTGGCGGTGGCCGGGAACTCCTCGCTCTCGATGAAACCGAAGGCCATCTCTGGCCTTACCGCGAAGGTCAGGTCGCCGTCCTGCTGGGGACGGAAGCCGTACTTGGCCTCGTAGACCTCGGCGAAGCGTTCGAAGAGGGCGGCGTCGGCCAGGGCCTCCGCCTCCCCCTCGACGATGATGGCCTCGCTGGCTCCCTCCGTGCAGACGACGCAGCGGGGGGAGCGGGCCAGGTTGCGGGCCTTGCGGGACTGGGCCCCGGTGCTGAAGAAGAAGCGGCCCTCCAGCCAGACGCCCCACACGGGCACGCAGTGGGGACGGCCAGCGGGGGAGACGGTGCTGACGTAGTAGTTGCGGCTGGCGGCCAGCCGCGTCTCCGCCCACTCCCAGGGGAGAGTGCGGGCAGGGACGCCCTCCAGACCGTAGCCGGGCATGTGGGGCCGGCTGGCTACGGGGCCGCCGGGCTCACGACCGGTACTGGACACGACCAGCCAGCCTCTCTTTGTTGAGGCGCTTGCTCAGGTGCAGCCCCTCCAGGACGAACTCTACGGCGGAGGCCAGGAGGTAGGGAGAGTCGGCGCATTCCAGCTTGGCCGCCACCTCCGGGAGGCCCTCCAGGCGGCGGGCTATCTCCTCGTAGTCCTGGGCGGGCATCATCTCGGAGACCTCCACGGCGAAGCCGCCCCGGAAGCGGGCCACCACCTTCTCCAGGTCGGACAGGGTCAGGTAGCGGTTGAAGACGGCCAGGACGGCGCCCTGGATGAGGCGCTCCATGATCTGCTCCTCCCGACCCTCCTCCACCGTCTCGAACTCCAGCTTGCCGGCCAGAGAGGGGATGATGAAGGGGAGGTCGGTAATGCGGGGGACGGCCAGGGGCTCGTCCAGGTAGATGGCCCGGCGCAGGGCGTTGGCCAGGAGGGCCTCATAGCTGGCGATGGTGGCCCGCACGGAGACGCCGGAGCGCTGGTTGATGTCCGGGCTGCGGCGGGCCAGGCGCGTCACCTCGGCCACGATCTCCTTCATGAAGGCTGGGACGGCCACCGGCCGCTCCTCCTCGCCCTCGAAACGGGCCCGCTCCTGCTCGGCGATGGCGATCTCGTCCTCCACCGTCCTGGGGTAGTGGGTGCGGATCTGGGCGCCGTAGCGGTCCTTGAGGGGGGTGATGATGCGACCGCGGTTGGTGTAGTCCTCCGGGTTGGCGGAGGCCACCACAAAGACGTCCAGGGGCAGACGGATGCGGTAGCCGCGGATCTGGACGTCCCGCTCCTCCATGATGTTCAGGAGGCCCACCTGGATCCGCTCCGCCAGGTCTGGCAGCTCGTTGATGCAGAAGATTCCCCGGTTGTGCCGGGGTATGAGGCCGTAGTGGATGGTCAGCTCGTCGGAGAGGTAGCGGCCCTCGGCCACCTTGATGGGGTCCACCTCGCCGATGAGGTCAGCTATGGTGATATCCGGCGTGGCCAGCTTCTCACCGTAGCGCCGCTCCCGGTCTATCCATTCTATCTCCACGGCGTCGCCCTCGGACTCCACCCACTCGCGGCAGCGCCGGCAGATGGGGTTGAAGGGATTGTCGTTGATCTCGCAGCCGGCGATGATGGGTATCTCTTCGTCCAGCAGGCTGACGAGGGACCGGATGAGGCGGGACTTGGCCTGTCCTCGCTCGCCCAGGAAGATGATGTCCTGACCAGCCAGTATGGCGTTCTGCAGGTGGGGGATGACCGTCTCCTCATAGCCGATGATGCCGGGGAAGAGCTCCTCCCGCTGCCGCATGCGCTGGATCAGGTTCTTGCGCATCTCCTCCTTGACGGAGAGGATCCGGTACCCGGAGGCCTTGAGCTCTCTGATGGTCCGTGCCTTCTTCTCCACTGTGATGTCACCGCCTCCCCTTTAGCCCCTCCGACCGCCGCCGGCCAGGGGCCGCTTTCTGCCTGTGGTTCCCATTATACTGGCTGACGCCGGCAGGCGACAGGGCGGTACGACCCCCAGAGTAGCGGCCCCGGCGCCCCTGGTATCGCCTCCTGGCCTCTGTCATACTAGACGTGATGTTCGGCCTTGAGGAGCGGCTGCTGGAGATGGCCCGCCACCTGTACGAGGCCATCGGCTGGCCGGGCGTGGTCTTTCTCATGGCCCTGGAGAGCGCGGCCGTCCCTTTCCCCAGCGAGGTCATAATGCCCCTGGCCGGCTGGTTCCTGGTGAAGGAGCGTGGCGGGGGCGTGGACTGGCTCCTCCTGGCCGGCCTCTGGGGGGCGCTGGGGAACCTCCTGGGCTCTCTGGCGGCCTACGGCGCCGGCCTCTGGCTGGGCCGGCCCTTGCTCCTGCGTTATGGTCGCTGGCTCCTCGTAACGCCCCGTGACCTGGCCCTGGCCGATGCCTGGTTCCAGCGCCACGGCGAGGCGGCCGTGTTCCTCTCTCGCTTGCTGCCGGTGGTGCGCACCTTCATCAGCGTGCCGGCGGGGGTGGCCCGCATGCCGTTGGGACGGTTCGCCCTGCTCACCCTTCTCGGCTCCTACCCCTGGGCGCTGGGGCTGGCGGCGGGAGGGTTCCTGCTGGGGCAGCACTGGGAGCGGCTGATGGACTGGTTCCGGCCGGTCTCCCTTCCCCTGGCGGTGGCCCTCCTGGGGCTGGTGGCCTGGTATTACATACGACGGTTGCGGGAGGTGCTGACAGAGGAGGCGACGCCAATCTCTGAGGAGGTAGAGAGATGATCGGCTGGCTGCAGAGGCAGATGCGGGCCGTGCGCCGCAACCACGCGCTGGAGCATGCCACCATCGCCGTGCTGATGGGCCGGGTCTCGCGGCCCGTGCAGCTGCTGGGCCGGGCCACCCAGGACGGGTTCTACATCCTGGGTGGCGTGCCGCGGGAGCAGGTGCTGGACTCTGCCCACGAGGCGCTGGCCCGTCTGCGCCGGGGCGAGTCCTACCTGGCGGTCTCCCCCCTCTGCGGGACTAACCTGGCGGTGGCGGGCATCCTGGCCGGTCTCGCTTCTTTCCTGGCCACTGGCCGCGGCCCTCGGCTGGACCGGCTGCCCCAGGCTCTCCTGCTCTCCGTGCTGGCGGTTCTGGCGGCCCAGCCCCTGGGACGCGCTGTCCAGCGCCACCTCACCACCCTGGCCGATGTGGACGGCTTGGAGATAGTGGCGGTGGAGATGCCGGCGCCCGGGCTGCCGCTATACAAGGTGCGTACCGTCTGGCGGGACGGCCCTGCCGCCTGACGCCTCTCGGGAGCGGGGGGCTGTGCGCCACCCTCGCCCCGCGGGGCGCTCGCCTCTTTGACCCCTCGGGGCCTCTGGGCCTACAATCTGGTTCGGGGCCCCCGTAGCTCAATGGGAAGAGCGGCGGCCTTCTAAGCCGCTTCCCCTATCTAGGGCCCCTATCTGTGGCACCGTTTGGGCACCATTTAGCGCCCTTCCTTCCCGCCGCCTCCCCCAGGCAGGGGCCATGATGCCACTTTTCGGCCTTAGCGTCCATACGTCGTGTGTTCGGGAAGGGCCAACATGGGCTGGGGGAACGAGAGGCAGCAGTGCTCCTGGGCCAGCGCTGCGGAGGCGGACAACTACTCAGCCTATGGTTGTGGCAGGTCAGGGCTTGCACAGGCTTCGTAGCTGCTTCTCTATCTCAGTAGGGTTACGGCAGACCAGGAAGGCCCACTGGCCAAGGTCACCCTTATAGTTCACCGCCTTGACCCAGCGCTGGGCAGCCGCATACTTCTGGCGGTCCTGCTCCGTTTCGCGACCCTTGACCTCCAGAATGACTTTCAGTTCTCCTCCAGGGCAGCCAGGGCACCGCAATCGTATGAGATAGTCTGGCCTGTACTCGTGCCGTTGGCCCTGCCACTCGTAAGGGATAGCGAAGCCCAGGCCGTCGTTCTTCACGTAGGCGATGATTTCATCCATGCGCTCCAGGTGGTAGGCAGCACTGCTCTCCCAGTTAGAGGCATCAAGGACGACGTGACTAACGTGGCTTTTGGTGGTGCCGACGCAGTCTCGACGAGAAGTGCGGAAGAGGACATCCTTGGTGGACCCTATGGGACGGAAGCGTTCCAGCACTGGCAGGATAGGAGGCTCTGCTGCCTCTACGTCTGGCTCGATGGCCTCGCTGAGGCGCTCCACAATCCGTTGGCGATATTTGAGGAGGGCCACCTCCTCCCGAGGAACATCGCCCTTAAATTCGACCCGCTGTTCCAGGTATTCCCACACGCACCGCAGCACTTGGGGAAACAGGATGTGCCGCGCTTGCCATTCCCGACGCTTCTGGCACAGCCTCTCCGTTAGCTCCGCCGCCAGTTCATAAACGGTGCTCTGCAGCCGCTTCTCAGTGTAGAAGGGATTACGGTCATGGACCTCCTCCAGCCCTGGCCCCAGCCGGTCGGGCCGTCCTACCCGGTAGCCCACCGCGGGCTTGACGGTCACCTCTGTAGGCTCCTCGTTCGGGCTCACTATCAGGTAGGGCACGCCTTGTAGGTCCAGGCGGATGCGCTGACGCACGTCGAAGACGTAGCCCTCCACCCTGGGGAACGTTATCTCCAGGTCGGCCCGTTCGGGGAGGGCCCTGACCAAGGTGGGGGCCTTCTGCCTATCCCCTGCGCCGGGGGGCTTCTTCTTTACGGGAATCACCTCGAAGGGGACGCCGTACACGTCCACGTACTCGGGCTCCAGCAGCTCCGTCTCCGGATTCACGTCGTAGCTGGTGCGCCGGAGCCCGCGGCCCACCACCTGCTCGCACAGAAGCTGCGAGGTGAAGGCTCGCAGGCCCAGGATTTGGGTCACGTTGGGCGCATCCCACCCCTCGTTCAGCATGCTCACCGAGACGACGCAGCGGACGTCCTTGCCTGGCGGCTCCCCCTCGCCTTCCCACTCGGTCTTCCCCACGGTGGCCACCTTCTTGCGTAGTCTCTCCGCCGCCGCCTCTTTGGTCTCGCCCTCTAGGGCTGCCTCCGCCTCCTCCAGAAGCCGGGTATCGATGCGCACCGTTAACTCGGCATCGTCACCGTTGGCCAGTTCCCCAATCGCGTTGCCACATGCGATGTGCTCGTGCACCAGCTTCGCCAAGTCCGTGTTGTCGCAGACGACGATGAGGACAGGGGGAACTGGAGCCCCCGCCCGCTGGAACTCCTGAAACGTCCGCTTCCACTCCGAGGCCAGCGTGGCGAGCGCCGGTTCAGCCTCCCTGAGCACGGACTCTGGCTTGGCTCTCCTCCGGGCAGTCTGCCTCTCGGATGGCGGAAGGTTGCTATTGATGTACTCCCAGAGGCGGAAGTACTTAGGGATTGGCGCGCCAGTGTCATCGGCTACCGGCACCCGCGGCACCTTGACGATGCCGCACTCGATGGCGTCGGCCAGACCGAAGTCAGAGACTATCCAGGGGAAGGGTTCCCCTTCGTCGTAGCCGCTGCCCTTGATGAAGAAAGGAGTGGCAGAGAAATCGGCGCAAAAGTTGATCCCCCTCTGGCGCTGGATGCGGTCCAGGCCGCCCACCCACACTGTGGCCTCCTCCTCGGGCGCAGGCTGTCCCCCCTCGGCGGATGAAGGCGCAGGCCTGTAGGCGTGATGGGCCTCGTCGTTGATGACCAGGATGTTGCTCTTGTTGCCCAGGTCCTTAAGCACCCGTCGGCAGAAGGCGGCGTCGCCCTCCACGCCCCGCTGCACCACACTTCTGCTTCTAGAGTCGTCCCGTGGCTGGAAGAGGTGCCAGTTGGTCACCTGGTAACGGCCCTGCGCCAGCCTCTCCATCATTCCCGGCGGGACCAGGTCGAAGGCCTCGTAGAAGTTCTTGCTGTAGTGCGGGAGGAGCACCTGCAAACGCTCCTTGATGGTCAGGTTGGGGCAGACCACCAGCACGGCGTCGGAGAAGCGACCGTCCCTGGGGTTGGCGAGCTTGTTCAGCACCTGCCAGGCGATGACCATGGCCATGACCACCGTCTTGCCGCTGCCGGTGGCCATCTTACAGGCGTAGCGCCGCAGGCCGTTGTCCATAGGGATGTCGATGCCCTGCTTTTCGGCTGGCGATGCCTCCACCAGCCAGATGAGGGTCTCGGCGGCCTCTATCTGGCAGAAGAAGAGCCTGCGCTCCCGCTCCGGGTCCCACCAGTGTCGGAGAAGCTGGCGAGTGATGGGGGTAATGCCCGGGTAGCCCCTCTCCCGCCACTCTTTAACCCGCTGCCTGATGGTGTTGACAGTATCGAGGGGCACGAACTGCTCCTCCAGAAGGGGGAGCTGCTCTCCTCTAGTGCGGGCCTTCAGGTAGACGCCAGCCGGGCGCCGGCCTTCCTTCAGGACGGGCTGTCCCTCCTCGTACGCCCAGTGGTGGCTCGGCTCCTGGTAGGGGCTGTTGACCACCGGGTTATCGATGGCGAGGCCCTTGACCTGCTCGCTCATCGCTTCACACCTGCCCTGATTCGAGTGCGCTGAGGCCGGCCTCCGAAATCTCCCAGATGCCCTGGGGGGAATCCCGGCGTATCAGCCCGTCCTGGACGAGCTTTAACCGTGACCACTGAGCCGTATTCCGCCAGCGTATCTCCCCCGAACGCAAGGGTTGGCGGTCGTACTCGTTGAGCACGTCTCGCATCTTCTCCTCCACCCGACGCAGCACCTCGTCTATGGCAGCCCTACCACCCAGTTCCACCAGCGCTTCGAGGATGGGGCGGCGGAAGCTCTCTTCGGGCGTCCTTAGTCTTGGCGTCAGTCGTCGTTGCCGGCGCCGACCCACGGCCGAACGGGTTGGGATGGCAACCGGTGCGCCAGTGAACAGAGTGCGCCACTCTTGCTGTAGTCCCTTCACTCGCTCCCGGAGCTGCGCCAGCTTCTCAGCGTGGGCAAGGGACAGCCTGGCCTCGTCGAAGCGGCCCGCTCTGAGGGCGTCGTTGACGCGCTGGTGGACGCTGTCGACCACCTGCTCTATCTCTTCCAGCAAAATTTCGAACGCGATATGAACCTCGTTCTGGTCCATGACTAGACACTGAACCTTTTGCTCAGTCTCCGCACCGAGGCCCTCTGTTCGTCGGTCTCGGGCCCGGACTTCGCTGCCGCGACCCTTGCCGTAGCATCCTCCAGCGCCAGGCCGAGGGCCATTAGCACGCAGATGGCTACTGTGCCGGTGCGTCCTATCCCTGCTCCACAGTGAATGAGGATGCGCTTCCCCTGCTGGAGACGAGTCGCAACCTCTCGGGCGATGTTCACGAGGTCAGAATCGTCAGGGGTGCTGTAGTCTTCGACGGGAAAGTGGTCGACAGGGATGCCTAGCTGTCCTCGCTCTAACTTTGCGGCATATTCGGGGACTTTCCTGCGGACTTCTGCCAACGGAGCGAGGCAGAGTAAGCGGTCGATTTCCGCCTCAGCCATTTCCTTCTCGTAGTCCTCAAGACGGCCATCTCTGCCCGGCATCTCGCACAGAAAGAGGCGGCCAGATACCACGTCATCTAGCTTGACTTCTCGCAGCCGGTTCCCCTCCATGACGTCCTCTACCTCAGCGGCATCACCCTCGTTACCTCATTCCCACGAAAGTCTATGACCTTGACGGCGATGCGCCGGTGCTCCCCTGCCTGGCAGGGGAAGGACTCGGTGCCGTGCATGCGCTCAAACACCTCTTCAGGGATGTGGACCCTCAGCGCCCGCTGCAACTTGTCCCAGGCGTCGGCGTCGCCGGGGAAGAAGGCCTGACAGATGTGGAAGGTGGCGCCGTCGTAATCGGTATCTAGGAACCAGGCCGCCACCCGGTCGCCAGGGGCGCTCTGGACCTCCCCCTTCACGGGGTCATAGATGTCTACCCCCAGGAGCTTGACCACATACGTACCGTCGGGCTGTGCCTGTACCCTCACGTCGGGCTGGCCAAAGGCGGTGAAGACCTGGCTGGCCCGGTTGGTCTTGAGGAGGTCTCCCACCAGGACGTCCGTCGAGACGTTAACGAACTGTACCTGAAGCCCCGTTGTCGGTATTCGCTGGACGCGGGACTGGGCTTCGGGGTCGAAGCTGAAGCCGGCGAACAGCAGCAGGTCGTAGCCGTTGTAGCGGGCGGTAGGGATGGCCTCGTCCACCTGATAGGCGGGGAGGGGCCCGTAGCGGGGGCCGAAGCTGATGGCCACCCGCAGGGCCTTTCCGTTCTGGGGCGCCTCGGCCTCGGCGTGGATGAAGCCCAGGTCGGTGCGGCGGACGTTGCGCAACTCGAGGCGCCTGCCCCCCGGGAACACCACGCCGCCCTGCTGCTGCAGAAGAGAGACCAGGCTGTCCAAATGGTCGCCCGCCTCGTCGGCTACCCGCGTCTGCGCCTCCTCCTGCTCCAACTGGGGGATGGGGGCCTCGGCGGGGTCTTCGATGACCGGCGCCGGGATGGCCTCTACGGTGAAGGGGCCAGCGACCCGCACCACGCCACGGCGCACCTGGGGGCGGTCGTAGAGCACCTCCTGGGGGGCGTTGCGCTGGATACTCTCGTCAATCTCCTTTCGCTTTCTCTGCTTCAAGTCCCAGAACAGCGCGAAGGCCTCCTTCGCCCCCTCCGGCCACTCCGGGGCGGGCGCCGGGTCGGGCACATCCTTCAGGCTCTTCCAGTTGTGACCGGTGAGACGGTAGACGGCCTGGAGAAGCTCGACGGCCCGCTCCTGGGCATCGGCGGACATGGACTCACGCAGTGAACGCAACTCCCGGTAGGCGCGACGGGCCTCCTCCGGCCAGATGGGGTGGGGGACGGGCCTGGGCACTTCCCACTCCTGCCAGGAGCAGCCCAGGGCCTCGTTCAGCAGGGCCAGGGCGGCCTCGATGTCGGGCTGATACCTGGCGGCGATGTCGTCTATCTCAGCGTTCTTGGCGATGCTCTCCAGGGTGATGTGGGGTACCGTCTTGTAGACGAAGCCGCCGGCTGGGCCACGCTTGGGGTCCTTGAGTTCGTAGTAGTCGTACCGGGCGGTCATGAGGCGCTGGCGGGCGATGGCCAGGGCGACGCGAGAGGTGTCGCAGGTAATCCAGCGCCTTCCCCACTTCTCGGCGCAGTAGGCAGTGGTACCCGAGCCGCAGGTGGGGTCAAACACCAGGTCGCCCGGGTCGGTAGTCATCAGGATGCAGCGCTCGATGACCGTCTCGGCGGTCTGAACAGCAAAGATGCGCTCGACGCCGAACTGTATGGTGTCGGTCCAAACGTGTGTAATTGGCATCAGCCCAAAATCACTTGCGAGTCGTCTATACCGAAGAACGTTACGAGAGGCCACTAGGCGTTCCGCTGCAGCCAGACGCTTTAGGCCCTCTACTGTCGTCTTCCAATGACGAGTATGTCCAGGATGGAACGTTCTTCCTTCAAAATCGAATGGAACAGTGGTTGCCGACCTATAACCTTGAGAGGTCAGATCGCTGGTCGCGAACTCCGAGTCTTCTTGCTTGGACAGGTATAGCTGCCGATACTTTACATTGTCGCGATCCTTAGCATACCAGAGGAGATAGTCGCTTGTTCGTGGGAGCAACATAGCTGCTTGTGCACTTGCCTTTGCGAAGGTTATGACAGCTACAAAATTCTCCGCCCAAAACACTTCGTCCAGGAGGCAGCGCACCAGGTGCAGGTTCTCATCGTTGATTTGCACGAAGATGGAACCGCTCTCGTGTAGTAGGTCGCGGCAGAGGAGGAGGCGGTCCCGCAGGTAAGTGAGGTAGGAGTGGATGCCCAGCCTCCAGGTGTCGCGGTAGGCCTTTATCTGCTCCGGCTCGCGGGTCAGGTCCTCGTCGGTGTCGTTCACATCGCGGCGGTCGATGCGGGGCTGGAAGTTGGAGGCGTACTTGATGCCGTAGGGCGGGTCGATGTAAATCATCTGCACCTTGCCCGCCATCCCCTCCTTTACGAGCAGGCTGTTCATCACCAGCATGGAGTCGCCCAGAATGAGGCGGTTGGCCCAGCCCACCTCGTGGCTGTAGAACTCCACCTGCTGGTCGGCGGGCAGGGGCGTCTCACCGAACAAGTCCATCTGCAGCGGCTGGGGCCGCTCGACGGCCCGCAGGATAGCCTTGGTGGAGATGCGCTCGTGGATGTGAAGGGGGACCACGTCGACCTCGAAAGAGGTGTGCTCGGCTTTGCCAGCCCAATGCAGTTGAGGGTCAAGATGAGGGTCGTACTGGTACCACTGCTTGGGGCGCTCCCGCACCTCGTAGATGGGGGCGAGGCCGGCGGGCGGGTTGTTCAAGCGGCGGGCGTCGTAGCGATAGTCCTTCGCCGGGCTGTTGGGCGGGTCGCCGGGGACGCGGCCGTTGCTACGCCTTCTGCCTCTGGGCATACTACCACCCCCGGCGAAGCGAAATGAAATGTGGTGACACTAGTTTAGTCAGGCGCGAACAGATGGTCAATGTCAGGACTTTTACCGTCACTGTAACACAAGCGGTCGGTGATTTCCGTTCCCCCATGGAGGGCGCAAACGGGCGGCTCCAGGCCTGTTGGGCAAGCCTGGCCTCCCACTGGGGCCAGCAGTCTGGGCGCCATTGTCGCAGAGTTAGGGACAGCCTACTACCGCGGGCGAGAGCAACCATCCTTTGTTACGGTCACGCCCCAAGGGAGCCACCATCCCTCATCAACCACCAGAGCGGGGGAAGGAGCGCCCCGGGACTGGCCGCCCTTGCCCTGACCCACGATATGCCCATATCGCCCCCCGTCACCATCGAGTGTTGAAGGGCCCCTGGCCCGGGCCTTGACGAGAGGGCAGCGGGCCGTTACGCTAACTGGCCAGGCGGCCCCTGGTGGCGGCTGAAAAGGGCCAGTGGTCTGCGTGCCCCACTGGCCGCCTGTCTTGTCGGGCCAGGGGCCGCCCTTCCCTCCCAAAAGAACAGGGCCCCGGCCCTGACGCCGGGGCCCTTCCCCTATTCGGTTGTCTACACGCCCGTCAGCCCGAAGTGGTAGACCAAGGGGAGCAAGGGCAGGTGGACGTGGTTCACGGTGTTGCACCGCTTCCGCTTGCCCGTCTCAGGGTCTGGGTGCACGTGGTAGCAGCGTGTCCACAGGTACCAGAGCTCGATAGCGCACCCACACCCTTGGCAGCGGGCCCTAGGGATGACATCGCCAGCGATGAACTCGTTGGCGATGTAGCCAGGGCCACAGCCCGGGCAGCGGTAGGCCAGGGGATGCCAGGGCTCTTTGGCGAGGACCTTGATGGCCCACTGGCGGTAGCGACGGTAGGGGTTGCGGTTGCGTGCCATGCTAACCCTCCTGTCTTGTCGGTATTGCCCTGGCTCACGGCATGGGCTGTTAGGACGCCCTCCATGGCCGCCCACGCCAGGCCAGGTATGCGGCTGTTAAGGTGCTACGGCCCCGATGGCCGTCCAGGCGTCCA
>VAPR01000578.1_pt1 | contig 23095 bp, 15 predicted proteins | sample 3380701 | NCBI WGS metagenome assembly VAPR01 (sample SAMN11536904, study PRJNA540576) | hot springs metagenome | isolation source: hot spring wet sediment | place: Spain: Lobios | collected 2014-01 | reverse complement strand
CCGATCCGCCTGCATACAATGTTTCCTTCTTGCTGTTCATTTTATTCAATTTTCTGAATAATAAAGCGTACACCTTTCTCTTTCGCATACTCCATAAGCTCTTCCAGCCACAGCACTCGCTGCTCGGGTTTTCTGTGGTGGAACTGCGTCTTTGCCACCGCATAGCATGATCGGCGATCTCCCCTCCGAATGAACAACTCTATTTTGCTGGCGATCCTGGTTAGGATCGGTCCCCGCTCCGCTCACCGTATCCGCCTCTCACACGCATGCCGCAACCCCGCAGTTCTCCACGACTCGGATCGGTCCCTGTGCTCGGGAATGGAGTTGGTTCGTCGAATTGTGATCGCCCGTCGAAGGACTCGACGTCGATGCGAAGGCAAGTGCTCGTTCTGCGGATGTTCGTGGAATCGTGCTTGCCCGTCGAAGGACCTGTCAGGTTCGATCGCCGACGGGTCTCGCTTAGCGGTTGGCCGGTTTGTAGGGGTAGATTTTGGCGATGCGGGCGGCTTGTTCCTCATAATCCGCCGGTGGATCCTGGAAACCTTCGATTCGCCACAGAACGAGCGTTTGCCGACCTTCGGGGGAATCTTTCGCGGTCAATAACGCCTTGCGAAATTCCTGCACTGGTTGTTCGAGTTCCTGGCGTGGCCGATACGCCACTGCCGGCAGCGGAAATTCCGGTGAGCTTTCCAGCTCCCGTAATCGCTTGAACCGACCGGGACGTTGCTGGCGATAGACCTCCACCTGCCCGCTGCTGACCAGGGTCAGATCGGCTTTACCTTCGATAACTGCTTCGATAGCGTCTTCGGCATTCTTGACTTCCAGCACACGGAAAAACTTATCGGCCGGCTGCGGCAGGCGGCGCTCCAGGTAGAGCCGAAGATGCTGCGGTAGCTTACTGGCCAGGGCGAGTGTCTTGCCTTGTAAATCGTCGGGCGATTTGGCCGGGTTGCCTTGCTGAACCAGGAAAACCGCCTGGAGTTTGGGCGTGCTGGCTGTGGCAATCAGTAACGGACGCAGATCGCGGCACAGGGGTTTGATCCAGCCATACTCCGGGCCATGCAAGACCAGCACCTGAATATCTCCCGCTTCCAAGGCTTTGACGGCGTGCTCAATATCCCGAATCACGACAAACCTTCCCTGCACACCGGCGCGTTTACTGACCACATCGGCGAACGGTTGCATCTGGGCCAGGATGGTTTTTTCGTCTCCCTGATCGAAAAGACTGGCCAGCATGCCGATACCCACCCGTTCTTGCAGCAGTCCGGCTGCGGTTTCACGCAGGCTGAGCCAGCCGGTCAGAACCAGGGTGAGTGCTGCCAGGCACATCCATCCGAAGCGCCAGCCGAACCACCAGCCCCTTCTCGGCGATAACGGCGATACTTTTCGTCCACATTGAGCGGTCAGCATGGGAGCGTCTCCATCGAGGACGTCATTTGATACCGAGTTTGGCGGCTACTTTGGGGTCCACGGCCTTTATCGCTTCGGCAACTTTTTGCCGCACGCTGTCGTACTGGCTGTTGTCTTCGTAGCAGCGAATCAGGGACAGAAGCGGTTCCCCTTTCGGCGGGATTTGCGGAGCCAGGTGAACCAGAGCACGAGCAGCGCCGATACGAACGATGTATTCCGAATCGTACAAAGCACTGGCCAGGGCAGCGGCAGCTCCTTTTGCTTGCGGCCCGATTCCTGCTAAACCTTCGGTGGCAGCCCAGCGGAGCCAGGGATCAGGATCCTGCAGAGCCTTGAGCAACGTCGGAGTAGCGGCGACGGCATCGGGACCGATGTTGCCGAGAGCCACCGCGGCTGCCCATCGCACTTTATCCACTGCTCTCTGGTTCAGAATGATTTTTTCCAGTTCGGGAACCGCATCCTTGGCGGCAGGCCCAATGCGACCCAGGGCCGCGCAGGCCCACTCCTGAACGTCCGGATCGGGATCGTGGAGAAGCTTTCGCACCACCGGAACGGCGATGGCTGCCCGCGGCCCGATACCGCCGATAGCCCGTAGCGCTTCTTTGCGTGCATCGGCGTCTTCGGAGGCCAGTTGCGATATCCAGTGGCTTAGCGGCCGATTCTCGAAAACCGGTTCGTCCTTGACGGTCTTCGGATCGTTCGCCTGGTTGTCAACCTGTTGCTCTCGCTTGTCAGAAGGTGTACCGTTCGGATCGCGGCTGGCGAGGCGGTTCTGGCAGCCCTGCACCAGCAGGTGCAGCGCCAGCAGCAATACCATCATCCAGGCAGACAGGGATCGGGTGGTGGCTGATTTCATGGGGCGCAAACTCCGTTACCGGGTTGGCTGACGTTCTTCGCGCAGACCCTCTGCGCCGATTCAGTTTCAGACTAGCAAAACGGCAACGGCAAAGCAATGGCCTAATCGCCGCGGAGTTTCAGGCCCAGTTCGCTGAGTTTTTCCCGCACCTCGTTGAGCGAGGTCACGCCGAAATTCTTAACTTCCAGCAGCTGGTCGGCGGTGTAATTGATGAGGTCGCCGACGGTTTGAATTCCCAGCTTGGCCATGGCTTTGCGCGGACGGACACTGAAGTTCAGTTCGCTGATCGGTTTCCTGAGCAATGCCTGTTGTTGTTCGGAAAGAGCGGAAGCCTGTGCGGGCACCTCGCGGAAACGGGGATCGTATTTGGCCCCTTCTTCCAGTGCCTGGCCAATTCGCAGCCCTTTCGATTCCATGATGGCCCGCAACTCTTTGAGAGAGGTTTCGCCGAAGTTTTTGCTGGCCAGCAATTGCGCTTCGCTCACCCGCGTCAGATCGCCGAGCGTGCGAATGTTCATCTTTTCCAGGCAGTTGCGGACACGGACGGAAAGCTCGAAATCGGTCACCGGCGTGTCCAGGATTTGGGCGAGTTTCTCCTGGCTGGGCTTGGGCTCTTCCTTGATGAAACTGGTGCGGGAAGCCAGGGCGTCTTTCAGGAACAACCGTGCCCGCTCATCTGTCGGAAACGCTTGCACGATTCGTTCGTAACACTGCACCGCCCGGTCGTACTGGTTGTTGTCTTCGTAGAGCACGCCCAGGTTATAGAGCGCACCGAGATGGGCGGGCGGTTGTGCGACGCAGCGTTCCAGGCAGTGGATGGCTTCCTCGTCGTTGCCGGCCAGGTCGTTCAAAAATCCTAACTCGAACCAGGCGCCGGCATGGTTGGGGTCAAGCTCGACCGCACGTTCGAAATGATGTGCGGCCTGCTCGCGCTGGCCTTCTTCCAGCAACAATTTGCCGAGCTGATAATGGTATTCGCCGCTATGCGTGCTCAGGTCGCGGAGCTTGTCGAGGACCTCTCGAGCCTGCTGCAATCGGCCCTGTCGGCGATACACTTCTGCACGCAACAACTGCACCTGGCTGGCGGTGTAGCCGGCTTTCTCAGCACGATCCAGCGCTTTCAGAGCATCGTCCCATTCTTGTAAACTGATCAGAGCCCGCGCCAGGTAAAAATTCGCCAGAGCTCCTTCCGCCTGTTTGAGATGTTCCACCGTATCGCGCGTGCGGCCGAGAAAGTAGGAAGCGATACCGAGCTTGAGATGCCAGCGTTTGGCTGCTGCACCGGAAGCCTGGGCGAGCTTTTGTTTCATCGCCTCCACAGTTTCCCGCAGCACCCGGTACTGAGCCGGGCTATGCGTCAGCGCTTGCCGCAACTGTTGCACCGTTCCTGCATCACACTCTTCGCGTTCCAGAAACAGCGATTTGACATCCCGCCTGAGTGTCTCGACCATGGTCGAATCTCCCGGACTTGTTCGCTTTCACGCTTTTCGGTTGCCAGTAGGGCACCGCGTAGATGTTAGCGGAGACCTACACCATGCTTCGCCTGCCAGGCATTGCCATCGTGCGGCATTCGCTAAGAACGCCCATGCCTGTCCCGTATTGTACGCAGGTGCACAATACGGTCCTTTCACTGCCTTGCCGGCGATCATGCGTACTCAAATGGGCCGCCGGACACCCTACTGGAGTTCGGGCAGGCGGGAAAATGATAAACAGCAGTGAGCTTCCTGGCAAGCCAGCCCGCTACATAGACCGACCACGGGATCAATGTCGCCCACCGCTGGTACCTGCCGGCTGGCTCGCAGTCCGTGCCGGGCAAGCTGGCGAAAACCAACCTGAAGTAGCGGCGTAGATTCCACGAAAATGTGTTTTTGCTGAGAAGTGGCCTTGACAAGTGCCCCACCTGGTTGCGTATTGTTTTATAGAGTGTGTCGCTGAAGCAGCGACCGGGAACGTCAGGGACGGCCGACCCGCAGTCCGCGATTCAGGAAGCGAGCGAAGCGACGCAGAGAACGAGGCTGGGTCGCTGAGGCGGCTCAGGAAGATGGAATCGCAGCCGGCCTGGTTTGCATCACCGCAACCCTGGCCAAGGGTGAAGCGGTTGCCTCTCTTCGGGCCGGACGGACTATTCCCGACGATTTGACACCCGACCTAACGCCTGGCTCCCCGAGCTGGGGCACGCCAGCCTCTCTGCGAACCGCCTGCTCCTATTGAGCAGCAGCCTGCTTGCGGTTCGCCTGCTTTTCGTTCCACGCTCGCGTGGTTTGACAAACGAATCCCCCAGATATTTTTTCCCGCCGGTGGATCGTGCGCTTCGGTCCAACGGCCCAGCCGTTTTCCCTTCCCCACGAACCACCGATCGGGATTAAGGAGGCAATACGCTATGGCTTTCGGTCAGGCTATTCTCAGCGAAATCCGCCGTCTGCAGAATCTCCAGCAATACCGCAAAATCCACTGGGAAGGCTCCTTCTCGGAGTACCTCGACATTGTCAAACAGCATCCCGAGGTCACCCGCACAGCCTTCCAGCGGCTGTACGACATGATCTTGTCGCACGGCACCGAGGAAATTTTCGAGCATAAGGAAAAAATCATTCGCTACAAGTTCTTCACCGAATGGGCCTCGAAATACGGCGACGCGGTATATGGTCTGGAACGGCCATTGATGCAATTGGTCAACACCTTCAAAGCCGCCGCCAAAGGTTTCGGTACTGAACGCCGCGTCCTGCTCCTGCACGGTCCGGTCGGGTCCGCCAAGAGCACCATTGTGCGCTTGCTCAAACGCGGCCTGGAAGAATATAGCCGCACCGATGAGGGAATGTTGTTTTCGTTCATGTGGAAAAGCGATAAATCCGGCTGGGAAAAGTGCCCCATGCACGAAGAACCGTTGCATCTGGTGCCGGTGGAAATGCGGCCGGCGATCCTGGCCCGGCTCAACGAAGGGCGACGCGAAGATGAATTCCAGGTTACCATTCGCGGCGAACTGTGTCCGTTCTGCCGGTTCATGTTCAACGAACGCTTGCAGCGCTATGACGGCGATTGGGCGGCCATGGTCGAAAACGAAATCAAGGTTTATCGCCTGATCCTCTCCGAACAAGACCGCGTCGGCATCGGTACCTTCCAGCCCAAGGATGAAAAGAACCAGGACTCCACAGAACTCACCGGCGATATTAACTACCGCAAAATTGCCGAATATGGTTCCGACAGTGATCCGCGGGCCTTCAATTTCGACGGCGAGCTCAACATTGCCAATCGCGGCCTGGTCGAATTTATCGAGGTGCTCAAACTCGATGTTGCCTTCCTCTATGACCTGCTCTGCGCTTCGCAGGAACACAAAATCAAGCCGAAAAAGTTCGCCCAGTGCGACATTGACGAAGTGATCATCGGACACACCAACGAACCGGAGTATCGCAAGCTGCAAAATAACGAATTTATGGAGGCCTTGCGCGATCGCACCGTCAAAATTGACATCCCCTACGTAACTCGCCTCCGCGACGAGATCAAGATTTACGAAAAGGACTTTAACCCCGAACGAGTCAAGGGCAAGCACATCGCTCCGCACACCATCGAAGTGGCCGCTATGTGGGCGGTCCTGACTCGCTTAGTGCCTCCGAAACATGCCAATCTCACCTTGTTGCAGAAACTCAAGCTCTATAACGGCAAGACTCTGCCCGGCTTCACCGAAGATAATATCATCGAGCTGAAGCGTGAGGCTCCGCATGAAGGCATGAGTGGCATCAGCCCACGCTATATCCAGGATAAGATCTCCAACGCCCTGGTGGCCCATCCCGAAGAAACGTGCGTCAACCCGTTTATGGTTCTCCACGAACTGGAAGCGGGATTGCGTCATCACTCCCTGATCACCAGCGAGGAGCAGTACCGCCACTATAAAGAGCTTCTGCAAGTGGTACGCGAGGAATATGAGGACATCGTCAAGAACGAAGTCCAGCGAGCCATTGCCGCCGATGAAGAAGCTCTAAGTCGCCTCTGCGCCAACTATATTGATCACGTCAAGGCCTATACGCAGCGCGAAAAAGTTCGCAACCGCTACACTGGCGCTTTTGAAGAACCCGATGAACGCCTGATGCGTTCCATCGAGGAAAAGATTGACATTCCTGAGAGCCGCAAGGATGACTTCCGCCGTGAAATTATGAACTATATCGGCGCCCTGGCGATTGATGGCAAGAAATTTGACTATAAGACCAACGAACGCCTGCAAAAGGCCCTGGAACTCAAGCTGTTCGAGGACCAGAAGGATACCATCAAGTTGACCAGCCTGGTCTCCAACGTCGTGGATAAGGCTACACAGGAAAAGATAGATGTCGTCAAGAGCCGACTCATTCGCAATTACGGCTACTGCGAAGTTTGCGCGACGGATGTCTTGCAATTCGTCGCCAGCATCTTCGCTCGCGGCAGCACCAGCCGAAAATAAGATACTCACCGACAATCTCGCCATCACCAGCTGCTTAGCCTCTATGGATTTAGCAGCGCACGAGCAACGGAATCTGGCATCTATCGGCTGCAACCAGGCTTATATAAGCTGAGAAAACTTAGCGGTCTCGGCTTCCGTGAAACTATTTGGACCAACACACCGGCGATGTTTTCCAGCGAAAGTGAGCCGATCATGGTACAGCGTATTCAGCGTGATTATGAACGATTCCGCAAGATCGTCCGCGGGAAAATCAAGAGCAACCTGAGCAAGTACATCACCCGCGGCGAACTAATCGGCAAGCGCGGCAACGATCTGGTTAGTATTCCCTTGCCGCAGATCGAGATTCCGCAGTTTCGTTATGGTTTGAAAGGGCGGGGCGGTGTCGGACAGGGAGATGGCGAGGTCGGTCAACCTCTTGGGCCACCGCAAACGGGCGACGGTAACCAGGCGGGAGATCAGCCAGGCGGTCATATTCTCGAAGTGGAATTAACCTTAGAAGAGCTGGCCGACATCCTCGGTGAAGAACTCGCCTTACCACGCATCGAGCCGAAGGGGCGAAAGAACATCATCACCACGCGGGAACGTTATAGCGGGATTCGTCAGTCCGGCCCCGAATCTCTCCGCCATTTCAAACGCACGTTCAAGCGAGCGCTCAAGCGGCAAATTATTTCTGGCACCTATGATTTCGAAAAGCCGGTCATCGTTCCTATCCGCGAAGATAAGCAATACCGTAGCTGGAAAGAAATTCCGTTGCCGCAGAGCGTCGCCGTCATCATCTTGATGATGGACGTTTCCGGTTCCATGACCGATGAACAGAAGGAAATAGTCCGCATCGAGGCATTTTGGATAGACACCTGGATTCGCGCCCATTATAAGGGAGTGCAACGGGTCTATATTATCCACGATGCCGTGGCTCAGGAGGTAGATGAACACACGTTTTACCATACTCGCGAAAGCGGCGGTACTAAGATCAGCTCGGCTTACGAATTGGCCGACCAGATTATAGATAAGCGATTCCCACCGTCGGACTGGAACGTCTATGCGTTCCATTTTTCCGACGGCGATAACTGGGGCGATGATATTCCTCACTGTCTCGAAATGCTGCGTAGCCGCCTGCTGCACAAAGTAAATCTTTTCGGTTACGGGCAGGTGGAAAGTCCTTATGGCAGCGGAGAATTCTTACATCACATCGAGGAGCTTACTGGCCAGTTCGACAACCTGGTGGTCAGCCACATACCTAACCGTGAAGCCATTATTCGCTCTATCAAGGAGTTCCTCGGCAAGGGTAAATAATCGTGCTATGCCCACGACTAATCAGGCTTAGTGGCCGGCACAATGCTTAGAACCGCTCTGGCCTGCCGGTCAGCTTAGCTATCTGAACAATAAGCATAGCGGATGAAAAGGATAGACTCGTGCAAGACACCATGAGCCTGCTCAATACGCCTTACGATACCTCGCTGACACCGGAATTGCGAGCCGTTCAGCAGGAAATCGAGGGGTACGCTCGCGAGTTTGGCCTCGATTTCTTCGAGGTGATTTTTGAGTTATTAGATGCCGACGACCTGAATGCGATTGCTGCCTATGGCGGCTTTCCGACGCGCTATCCCCACTGGTCGTTCGGCATGGCTTACGAAGAACTCAAGAAAACTTACGATTACGGACTGGCCAAGATTTACGAGCTGGTGATCAATAATGATCCGTGTTATGCCTATTTGATGCGAAGCAATAACCTGGTGGATCAGAAGCTGGTGATGGCACACGTGTATGGGCATTGCGACTTTTTCAAAAATAATGCGTTTTTCGCCCACACGAATCGCAAGATGATGGACGAGATGGCTAATCATGGCATGCGTATTCGCCGCTATGCCGAAAAATACGGTGAGGATGAAGTGGAGGCGTTTCTGGATAAGTGCAAGAGTATCGAGGACCTGATTGACATTCATTCCGTGGCGATACGTCGTCGGGAAGAGCAGCCGCGTTTCGATTTCGAGGCGACACGCGAGGAAGAACCTATCCCGGTAACACGGTTCAAAACGAAGACTTATTTAGACCCCTATATCAATCCTGAACAACTCCTGCGAGCCGAGGAAGAGCAAAAACGCAAGGAGCGGGAAGCAAGGTCCAAGAATTTTCCAGAGCAACCCGAGCGTGATGTATTATTGTTCCTAATGCAGTATGCGCCCCTCAAACCCTGGCAGCGGGATATTCTGGGGATTATTCGTGAGGAGGCCTATTATTTCGCTCCCCAGGCTCAGACTAAGATAATGAACGAAGGCTGGGCGACTTATGTGCACAGCACGATCATGACCCGGCGGGCTCTGCATCCTTCGGAAGTGATTGACTATTGCGATCATCACTCCGGTACGGTGGCGAGTCATGGCCCGCGGCTGAATCCTTATAAGTTAGGTCTGGAGCTCTTCCGCGACATTGAGTTTCGCTGGAACACCGGACGTTTCGGTAAGGAATATGAGGAGTGCGATGACCTGGAGAAAAAGCGAAACTGGGATTTAGGCTTAGGGCTAGGCAGGCAGAAAATTTTTGAGGTTCGTCGCACCCATAACGATATTACCTTCATTGACGAGTTTCTGACGCCGGAATTTTGCGTGGAACATAAGTATTTCACCTATGCCTGGAGTGAACAAGCGGGTACATTTATTATCGAGTCGCGGGAATTTCAAAAAATCAAGCAGCGGCTTTTGTTCAACCTGACGAACTTTGGCAAGCCGATTATTAGCGTGGTGGATGGTAATTACCGCAACCGCGGGGAATTGTTATTGCGGCATGAGTATAATGGTGTGGACTTACGCCTGGATCATGCGATCGCCACCCTGGCTAATATCCAGGCGCTATGGACTCGACCTGTGCATTTACAAACGGTGGTCGAAGGGAAACCGACCCTGATCAGCCATGACGGAGCGGAGCACAGTATGAAGCCTCTGGGAGACAGCGATGACCCTCGGCGAGATGCTCCAGCAAAAACTCGCAGATAAACCGGGTACAGCGCCGCAGACCGTTACGGTAGAAGATGCCGGCAGCGGTGCCCGCGCGGAAGCGGAAGTGGAGGCCTGCGACACGTTCGGTTGCCGACTTCGTGGCCTGCGGGTACAGCGTGGCAGCGCTGGGCAGCACGAACCGTTACCACAATGGGCCCAGCGTGTAGCGCGACAGGCGTCCGGCTTACTGGAACCGTTAGCGGTACACGAAATCGACCCCACCCGCGGTGAGGCACGGTTACGCAGTCAGAGTCCCACGCGCAAAGGGGACGAGGTTCAGTACTACGAAGCGGTCCTGAACAATGCGGGGCAGGCGTCGTTGCATCGCTATCGCGCCAGCCACGATCCGCACCGACCGCGGGAAATGGTTCCTTTCACCGTTACCCACGAAGCTGCGGGCAAGCTGGTGGACGACCTGATCGGCACGTAGTGAGTCGCGGGTAGCCTTATTCTGGCCGCGATCCGTCCTGGGATAGGTGACTGAAAAGTGCCAACCCGTTGGCAGTGCCGCTGAAGTTTTTGTTTGCGCGTTGCAGCAGGCGGTTGGTTTGCAGTCGGAGGCGACGATCATGAATGACTCCCACAAGCGGACGATTCTTTTTGGTTTTCTCGACATCCACCGCCGGTTGGCGGAGATGGAAGCGATGCTTGCCGGAAGTCTCGTTTCTTCGCCGTTCAGTCAGTATGTCAACGACCTGTCACCGACGGAACGGCGAGTCATCGAGGATTACTTCAACCGCGTGCGCAGCGTGATGCTTGCCTTGCTGCAAGAGGCCGACATTGCTCTGGAGGTACGGCGGACCAGCCTGCGGTGGGCGTTGCAGTGTGGCATAACCTCGCTGTTAGTGGCGGTGGCGGAGCTTGGCCCGGAGCGTTTGCGTGCTTACGGCCCTCTGGATGCCGACAGCCAGGCGCTGGCACGGAAGGTGCAGCAGGAACTGACCCGGCTCATTGAGCGTATCGCTGCGTACCTGCGCCAGGGTGTCGGACGCGATCTGGCGCAGAGGTTAACCAGGCTCGAAGCAGAGCCGGCCAGCTTGCAGACGCTGAAACTTCTTGAGCGAATCATCACCCGCTGGGGCCTGGTCGAGTTTCGGCCGCAACTCGAACTGATCATACAACGTCTGGAAGTCCCTCGGTTTGAGATTGCCTTTTTCGGGCGCGTCAATTCCGGCAAATCATCCCTGCTGAACCATATCGTGGGCATGAACATACTTCCTGTGGGTGTGACGCCTGTGACGGCGGTTCCTATCCGATTAGCACGAGGCGACCGGCCTGTGGCCCATATCACGTTTGCTGATCTGCCGCCGCGTAGCGTTCCTGTGGAGGAGCTAAGCGAGTATGCCTCGGAGGAAAAGAATCCTGGCAACGCAAAACACGTCACCGGTATTCTGGTGCAACTGCCGACGCCCAGACTCCGCGAGGGAATCATCCTGGTGGACACGCCGGGCGTTGGTTCGCTGGCTCGTTCGGGCAGTGCAGAAACGCTCGCTTATCTGCCCCACTGCGACCTGGGAGTGGTGCTGATTGACGCCGGTTCGATGTTCGGCCCGGAGGACGTGGATTTGCTCCGACTCCTTTACGAAGCGGGCATTCCGGCCCAGGTAGTGCTGAGCAAAGCCGACCTCTTGAAGCCACCGGACCGGCAACGGATGGTGAATTACATCCGCGAGCAACTGCGGCAGGAACTCGGACTGGATTTGCCGGTTCACCCGGTCAGCACCGTCGGGCCTGACGAGGAACTTCTAACGCGATGGTTCGAACAGGAGGTTGAGCCGAAGCTGGCTCAGCACCGTGCGCTTATGGAGGCTTCCTTACGGCGAAAAATCAATCATCTCAGGGAGTCGGTCATTGCAGTGTTGCAGACGATGCTGGCTCAGCGGGAAGGGGAGACGGGTGGAGCCAGCGACACGGCCGGGACAGGGTTGCTGCGACAGCTTCTCGACCAAACCGACGAGGTGATTCGCCAAACCGAGATTCGCTGCCGCGACTGGACTATGGACGTGCCCGCCTTGCTGGAAATGGTCCTGGACGAGGCTGCACAGGCGGTTGTGCGTACCCGAGGAGATTCGCCGATTCTCGACGCACTCCAGCGTGCTCTGGCCCAACGTGACCGGGCGGCCCAGGAGTTGCTATCGAATTTGCGGCAGACGCTGGTCGGCACTCTGCAGGGTTTGCAGCAAGCGGCACCGATCGTCGCGGCTGATGTTAGTGCCCTTCGGGATTTCGCATTTCGAGGCTTGCCTGCCTACGATCTGGTCGCGTGGCGGGCGAAATTGCGCTGGTCGCGGCCATGGTGGGCGTTTCTTTTACCTCGATTGGCGGTGTGGTTAACACGCCGTAAGCTGGAAAGACACCTGGGGACAAGCTTGCGAGAAGCGATCGAACTTCACGAACGGCAATTGCAAGCGTGGCTCAAGGCGAGTTTTGAACAGCTGGTGGAATTGTACGAAGCGCAAGCGGAGGTTTTCCGAGAACAGGCGCGGCGCAGGAGACGTATCAACGGAGAAAGTGGTGAGCCGATGACAGCAGCCGACCTGCAAAACCTGCGTGCCGATTTGCTCGAACTGGAGCAAAATACGTTACCGCAGCCGGAGTAATTATGAGAAACCGAGGTCAGCAAGGGCTGGGCTGGTAATGGACGAGCAAAGCGACATAAAAACGGGGATGCCGGGTGGAGAATCGCTCCTGGGTAGCGACCGTTGGCTCAACCGAAATGTGCTCGGCATGGGGTTGACCAGTTTGCTGTCCGACGCTGGGCATGAGATGGCAACCGCCATCCTGGCAGGGTTCCTGGGAGTTCTGGGGGCCCCGGCGTACGCGCTGGGAGTGATAGACGGCGTGGCCGATGGCGTGCTCAGTTTTGTCAAACTGGCTGCCGGATGGTGGAGCGACCGGTTGGGGCACCGCAAGGGTATTGCCACGGCTGGCTACTTGCTAACGGGTTGTGCCAAAGCACTGTTCGCCTTGGCTGGGAGTTGGCCGGTTGTTCTCCTAGGGCGGGTGCTGGGTTGGTTCGGGCGAGGGATCCGCAGTCCGTTGCGGGATGCTATGCTGGCTGAGTCGGTCCCTCCCCAAGACCTGGGCAAGGCGTTCGGATTCCATCGTGCAGGCGACACGGTAGGGGCGATCGTCGGCCCACTTTTGGGTGCATCGCTACTGGCTCTTTTTCTGCCCTACGCGGCCGGCGATCCGTCGAGGCCATTCCGGCTCGTTTTCCTTTTGACGTTGCTACCCGGACTTGGGTCGGCACTGGTTTTCGCGTGGATGGTCCGTGAGCGCCCTCGCCCTTCCAACGAAAAAACTCGGCTCTGGGCCTCTGTCCGTACCCTTCCTGGCTCTTTTCGGTGGTGGTTGGTTGGGGTGGGTGTCTTTGGTATGGGAGACTTTTCGCACACGTTGTTGATCCTGGCGGCTATGGAACTGCTGACCCCGACTTACGGAGCCATGCAAGCTGCCCAGCTGGGTGCACTGTTGTACGCACTTCGGAACGTGCTCTATGCCCTTACCAGCTACCCCATTGGAGCATTGAGTGACCGGGTGGGTCGGCGGAAGGTACTGGCGGCGGGCTACGCCCTGGCGGTACTGGTTATGCTCGGGTTCGGTGTTTTATTTATGCTGGGTGTGGTCAGGCTCTGGATTCTGGCGATTTTCTTTGCACTCGCAGGGGTTTTCATCGCCGTGGAGGATGCCCTGGAAGGGACATTGACCGCTGAACTGGTCCCGGAGCTAACGCTGCGCGGGACTGCTTACGGCGTTTTGGGCGCGGTCAATGGGATTGGCGATCTCTTTTCCAGCGTCATTGTCGGGTGGCTCTGGTTCCAGTTCGGGTTCACCAGCGGATTTTTGTTCGCGGCGGGCGTAATGGCAACCGGGTTGTTGCTTCTGTGCCTGATCCGGACACCACTTCACCAGGGCGGATGAATCTAACCTGCTGACACAGCGTCTTGCGAAAATACTGCGTGAGCCCGTGAGGCTAGCTGCTGGCAGGTGGCTGACCCTGGCGGTCAAAATCGTACCGAAACGCTGGCCTTGATTTGGACGAAGCTGGATTGTACAATCTAACGCGGCGATGGGGTTCGCCGTGAACCGCAGCGGTTCCCTTGCGGAACCGTTGCTGATGACCCCTACCTTGCTGGGTTCTCCCCGGAAGGTGGGGGTCGCATCGGCGAATGGTCAGGCCCCACCGGGAAGGACCCAGTTCCCGGTGGGGCCTTCTTTTTTGGCCTGCGCTGGAGCATCGCGCATGAACGTCATCACCATCTTACGGGAGTACGGCGCAGGAGGCGGCGAAGTAGCACGCCGACTGGCTGATATTCTCGGCTGGGAATTGCTCGACCAGGCATTGCTTCACGAGGCCGCTGCTATCGAAAATCTCCCCGACGCGGAACTGGAACGCCTGGACGAAAAGGAACTGACTCTGGCGGAGCGGTTTCGTCTTCGTCCGACGCATCAGAAATACATCCACGGGCTCACCGAGGCAGCCCGGCGAGCGGTGGCTCGAGGCAACGTGATTCTTGTCGGACGCGGTACCCGTTTCCTGGTGGGCGACTTACCCAACGCCTTTCATCTCCGGCTGGTCGCTCCGAGTGCCTGGCGTGCCGAACGGATGGCTCGATTGGAACGCTGGTCGGTGGAACAGGCGCTGGTGCGTTGCCGGGAAGTGGATCGCACGCGGGAACGTTTTACCCGCTACTTTTTCGGGCCGCACGCTCTTGAACCGGAGCAATACGACCTGATCGTCAACACCGGTCGCTTTCCCCTCGAGGAGGTGGTCGCCTGCGTGGTGGCGCTCGTCCGGAATGATTGGGCAACGGATGCCCGGCAAGGTTCGGTCAGTCCCCGGGTGTTGACGCTGGCTCGCCAGTTAGGGGCCGGGGACACAGGATTTGCTCCGACCCTGGCCGATCGGCTGGGACTGAAAGTGTACGACCGCGCGTTGCTGGAGCAGGCGGTCATCCAGCTGGGCGTGCGCGAGTCGGAGCTGGAAAAGATTGACGAACAACCAGCCAGCATTTTTCAGCGATTCCGGCCGGGGAGTCTCTACCAGCGCTATTTCGAGGCCCTGAAGAACCTGATGCATGAACTGGCGCGGCAGGGCGATGTGCTGATCGTCGGGCGGGGCGGTAGTCGCTTCCTCCGCGACCATCCTTCCGCTCTGCATGTGCGTCTGGTGGCAACGATGCCGGTGCGGATTCGGCGGGTCATGGAGCATCGCTGGCTGCGGGAAGAAGCAGCTCAACAACTCATCGCCGAAAGCGACGAACAGCGTCGCCGTTTTTATCAGGACTATTTCGGAGCCGACTGGGCCGATCCGCTGGAGTATCACCTGACAGTCAACACCGGGCGGCTGGGACCGACCGCCGTGGACCTCATCGCTTTTGCCGCCCAACGCTACTGGCAGCAACCAGGCCCGCGAACAGCGACCTGAGCTTACGAAGGAGCCGATTGAACGAGGGGAACGGTCATGGAACACGCATGGGCAACGGCTGCACTCTGGATGGGACTGGCACTACTGGCCAGCTACCTTTCCATTCGCTACAAGGTAAGCGTGGCGCTGGTGGAAATCGTTGTCGGCATCGTCGCCGGCAACCTGGCGCTGCTGCTGAATCATTACCAGGTGTTCGGCTGGCACTGGCAACTCAAGGCCAATGAGTGGATCACTTTCCTGGCAGGGTTCGGCAGCATCCTGTTGACCTTCATGGCCGGTGCGGAGATAGAGCCGGCCGTGCTGCGCAAGTTCCTGAAAGAAAGCCTGGCTATCGGCGTGGCCAGTTTTGCTGCACCGTTCTTCGGGGCCATGCTCTTTGCTCGCTGGGTCAGTGGCTGGGATTGGAACGCGGCGATGATCTGCGGCATCGCCCTGTCCACCACATCGGTCGCCGTCGTTTATGCCGTGATGGTAGAAACCGGATTGAACGAGACCGACTTCGGCAAACTGATCCTGGCTGCCTGCTTCGTCACCGATCTGGGTACGGTGCTGGCTCTGGGCATCTGCTTCGCCAATTACGACTGGAGCCTGGTGTCGTTTGTGGCCATTACTGCCGCAGCTTTGTGGCTGGTGCCGGGGTTTGTCCGCTGGTTCTTCAGCCGCTATGCCACGCATGTCAGCGAGCCAGGGGTCAAGATGGTCTTCTTTGTGCTGTTCGGTCTGGGAGCGCTGGCGGCACTGTCCAGAAGCGAAGCTGTGCTGCCCGCTTATCTGGTAGGATTAGTCCTGGCGGGAATATTCGCTCACCAGCGCGACACGGTGCGTCGCCTGCGTACCACGGTGTTCGCCTTCCTGACACCGTTTTACTTCCTCAACGCCGGGATGAAAGTTTATACCCCCGCCTTGTGGACGGGTCTGGGATTAGTCATCATCCTTTTGCTGGTCAAGCTGGTGACCAAGATGATCGGTGTTTGGCCAATAACTCGCTGGTTCCGTTTCGGCGTGCGTGAAAGCAACTACACGACGTTACTCATGTCCACCGGCCTCACCTTCGGCACCATCAGCGCCTTATTCGGTCTCAACAACGGTTACATCACCCAGGAACAGTACTCCATCCTGGTCACGGTGGTCATCGCCAGTGCCATCGTGCCGACCATGATCGCCCAGGCCTTTTTCAGACCGGATATCGAACCAGCCGTGGCAGCCACCATCTCGGCGTCGCCTCCGGTACCTGCTGGCACCGCGGCGAGCAAAATGGCAGGCACAGATGGTGCGGTGTCTTCCACCGCCCCGGCTGTCCACGCAGCGAAGCAGGGCGAAACCAAACAAGCCTAGAGTGATCACCGACGCGACCTACACCGATACCGGCGTGTATCAGCAAAAACCATCCGATACGAGGGTACGACCATGTTTCACAAGATTCTGGTAGGGATTGATGGCTCCCCGGCCAGCGAAAAAGCACTGGCTGCGGCAGTGGACCTGGCCGCGCATTATCAAGCCGACTTGATCGCCATCAGTGTCGCCGAGGTACCACAGGTCGTCGGCCTGGTGGACGAAGTGGACGAGCTGCGACAAAGTGCCGAGGCACAACTGCGCGAAATCGGCGCAGCAGCAGTCGAGTATGCTCGCAGTCGGGGTGTGGTCATGCGTTCCGTTGTTGTGCGCGGGCACGCCGCCGACGCCATCGTCCGCTATGCCGAGAGCGAAGGGGTCAATTTGATTGTCCTGGGCCAGCACGGTCACTCGCGGATTTCTCGCTTCTTCCTGGGAAGCACCACCGATCGCGTCAGCGAACACAGCCCTTGCTCGGTGATGATCGTCAAGTGAGCGAAGCCGACACCTTCAGCAAAAATCAAAGCAGTACGACGATGATGTTACCGCGGACGTTTGCTCCGAACGGGGCCGTACTGAGATGATCACCTTTTTCTGCCCGAACTGCTGGAAAGAAGTGAAGGAAACGGATACGGTTTGTCCTCATTGCCTGGCGAACATTGCCGAGCTGCTGCAGCAGCGAGACTATGTCGCCAAACTGATTGCCGCGTTGTCCCATCCGGAGCCTGGCGTTCCGATTCGTGCTGCCTGGATTCTGGGCAAACTCCGTGCCCGAACAGCGGTACAGCCCCTGCTCGCATTACTGCAAGGGGATGCCGACCAGTTCGTGAAAGCCGCGGCTGTGGAAGCCCTCGGCCAGATCGGCGACACCACTGCCCGACCAGTTTTGTTGGAACTCGCCCAGAAAGGCCCGGTCTTGCTACGCAACAAAGCGATCGAAGCACTCCGTCTCCTGCAGGACTCGTAATTTCTGCCGAGCGACACAGCTCATACCTTGCGACGTGCAAACCACCTGGCAGAGCTCAACGCATCTCGGCTCAAACTCGGCATAAGTGATTCACTGAGACGAACAACGCAGCTGAGGCGATGACGTGGCAGGGATGCTGGTACGATAGCAAGACATTTGCCTCAGACGAAAAATGTAGCTGAGGCGATGACCCTCACCGCGAAATGACGCTGATTCGTGGCAATCGCCTGGAAGATGGCCGACCAACCTGGCCAGGGCGATGAGCATGACCGCGAAGGTGATGACCAATCTTCCCGCAACACCCGCACCCTCCAGGCTATGAGCCAGGCGAGCTGCCACAGGACACTGTGAAGGTAATGAGCGACCTTCCAGCAAGACACCGAACAGCACGCGGCAAGCCGACAATTGAACACACGCCAGGGCGACGAGTAGTCTGAATTGCGCAGCAAAACTCGGCCAACACGATTGTGCTTGGCTTGTCCCCAGCTTTGGCAGGAGCGGGCGACTTCACGGCACCTCGCCAGACAATTCGACTGGAAAAAATCCTTTCTTCTCGCCGAGAACGCCGGCATACTAATTCAGCAGCACCTGGCCAGTTACTGGTGTATGAAAACCTCGATTTTTGGTCTGGAGGGTCGCACGTCCATATTAGCCGGCGTTCGGCCAAGGCGATCGCAGACAACTGTGCGCGTGGTGATCGGAGACTGTTTTCAAAACCTGAGGAAGCTCAGGCGGGCCTTGCATGTTTCACGTGCCCCCGAAAAACAAACCATCCGGCGTAACCAGCATCATGCGTAAGCCTTACATCCAACGTAGCCTCCGCGAAAACTTGGGATAAGTCAGATCGTACAGACCTCGACACTGTGCGCGTTGGATGCTGCAGGGGTGCTATATTGGTCTAAGCTGCGTCTTCGTACAAACTGTCTTCCGGTTGTTGCGCATAGTCCAGCAAGATAGGTATTGGTCTAAGCTGTGTCTTCGTACAAACCTTGATGCTATGGGCGGTAAACTTACCGCCGGTTACTCTATCGCCGGTTGCTCACGACCAGCCGTTAGTTGCTGAAGAACTTGCAACAAAGTACCAGCCTCTGCCGTCTTCCGTCTCAATGTAAAGGCTCACGACCAGCCGTTAGTTGCTGAAGAACTTGCAATCCAGGAAGCGGTTAGCCAATCGCCTGCTGCCGAGGACCTACATCCTTGGCACATTCGTCCAGCGGAAGCAGGACTCGAACATCCTGCGAATTTCCTGGGAAAATGCGAGATTGGCGATTCCGCCGCAGCAAAAAGCGCAGCACCAAACGGCGTTATCAGTCGCCCTCGGGCGTACTTGACCGAAGCGCGAACCGACCATTGCAGCGCTTCGCGGACGCGAGGACGGCAAGGGGACGGACGGCGGCGTACTTGACCGGACGCGAACGGAGCCATTGCAGCCCCGCCGGGAAACTGGCAGTGTCCTGGCCTCCCCTACGCCGCTGACCTATCCCCCGTTTTGGCAGTGGTGGGCGACTTCGCAACACAGGGCTGGACAATGGCTTACGAAAAGTCTTGTTTTTTCAGCCTCGTGCACCGGACGTTCACATCGTTGCAGCGTTCAGCTGAGCCCATTGCAGCCAACCGTGTGCTTAGCGATCTGCGCCCCATTTCCAGGCCCCAAAGCAACTCGGTCAGGTTCCCCGTGGTCCACGAGCCCTTGAAAAACAGCCCCATCGGACGTAACGAGCATCATCCCAGGGCCTTACGTCCAGGGGAGCCCCCTCAAAACTGGGGATAGGTCAGCCCTACGGCGTACTTGACCGAAACGCAAACGGAGCCATTGCAGCACTGCGAGGGCCACTCTCCTTTTTCAAGCGTCTGGACGAGTATTCTTCCGATTGTCAGCCCATTGACAATTACCTGGGCACCCTCCTTCTTCTTTTTCATGCAAGCCTGGACGAGATGTGCATGAGCCATTGCTGTGCTGGAGACACCGAGCCAGAACTTGGTGTTGGGGTATAACCGCCAAAACAGCCCCCAACCGCAAGTTACGTCCGTATCACTACTTAGCACTTCGTGCCACTTAGTGTACAATCGTCCAGTGGGCCCGGCAGGATTCGAACCTGCAACCGACGGATTATGAGTCCGCTGCTCTGCCGTTGAGCTACGGGCCCAAAAGCAATTTCCCAGCGACCATGCGGAATCCCCGTCAGGCTAGCCGTCGCTGCTTATGCATTATAGGAGGCCGATTCAAATCGCGGCAGGTACTACACGTTTCGCCCGAAGCAACAAGCGGACGCGTAGTTACAGCTCCTTTTCACCGGGCTGGTATTTCTGCATCGGAAGGGGTAAGCAAATCCCCGTGGTTGCCCATAAGCATTTCAGTCCGACCGTCCCGTGTCATTTTCGCTGATTCGTCTCGCGCCGTTCCTGTCGGCCAACTCGCCATAACAAACGCTCTCGTGGGCATGCTCACTGTTGTCGGTCGCAGGACGGGTATGAGATACAAAGTGCGGACCTTGCAGCGTAAACGGGACCATCGAGCGAGTGCGGTCAGCTTGGGCCGACTGTGGGAGATGAACCATTCTTCCGAGTGCGTGTCCGGCACACCGCGGAGAATATCCGAGCGACCTGACACAGGCGGGCTGACGGTCGCTACTCTTGTTCGTCTGTTGCATGGTCGCCGAATAGTGCGCGGTTTTCGCCGGACAGCGTGCGGTTCACCGAGCCACGGCGGGCTGACGGTCGCCGCTCCTGGTGGCCGCGCGAAGATTCTCCGAACTGTGCCACGTCGCCGTTGCAAGTGCGTTTCCTGAACCCACGGGGGGCTTACGCCCCCCGCTCTTGTGTAGCAGTCGATCGCCGCGGGTGTGTGGGCGATTGCGGCTGCCGATGCGGTTCTGAGCCACGGCGGGCTGACGGTCGCCGCTCTTGGTGCCCGCGCGAAGATTCTCCGAACTGTGCCACGTCGCCGTTGCAAGTGCGGTTCCCGAACCCACGGGGGGCTGACGCCCGCCGCTCTTGTTTGGGCTGACGGTCGCCGCTCCTGTGAACATGCGTTTGTGCATCGCGGATGGGGCTATTCTCCGGCCGGGCGTAGCGTCGTGCGCCAAGAGCGGTCGGCGTGAGCCAACCGTCGGAAACTTTCACGCTCGCACCGGCGTTGGTTAAACCACGGGGGGCTTACGCCCGCCAGCAGCCATCCGGCAACCTTTGCCACTAGCTGTAAGTGCGGTTCCTGAACCCACGGGGGGCTTACGCTCGCCAGCAGCCATCCGGCAACCTTCGCCACTAGTCGCAAGTGCGTTTTCCGAACCCACACTTGGTTGCTCAGTCGGTCGGGTGTGTGAGCGATTGCGGCTGCCGATGCGGTTCTGAGCCACGGCGGGCTGACGCCCGCCGCTCCTGGTGCCCGCGCGAAGATTCTCCGAACTGTGCCACGTCGCCGTTGCAAGTGCTTTTCCCGAACCCACGGGGGGCTTACGCCCCCCGCTCTTGTTTGGGCTGACGCCCGCCGCTCTTGTGAATGGTCGTTTGTGCATCGCAGATGGCGCTATTCTCCGGCCGGGCGTAGCGTCGTGCGCCAAGAGCAGTCGGCGTGAGCCGACCGTCGGAAACGTTCACGCTCGCACCGGCGTTGGTTAAACCCCGGGGGGCTTACGCTCGCCAGCAGCCATCCGGCAACCTTCGCCACTAGTTGGAAGTGCGGTTCCTGAACCCACGGGGGCTGACGCCCGCCGCTCTTGTGTAGCAGTCGATCGTCGCGGGTGTGTGGGCGAATGCGGCTGCCGATGCGGTTCCGACCCACGGCGGGCTGACGGTCGCCGCTCTTGGTGCGTGTGCGACTCCGGATTGGAAGACACGACTTCCCGGCGAACGAACGTCGTGCACCAGGAGCGGCTGGCGTAAGCCAGCCGTGGTTCCCCAAACGCAACTGCATAGCATTCACGGTACACTACGGAGACCCGTGCACCTACCAACCCACGGCGGGCTGAGGGTCGCCGCTCCTGGTGGCCGCGCGAAGATTCTCCGAACTGTGCCACGTCGCCGTTGCAAGTGCGTTTCCTGAACTCACGGGGGGCTTACGCCCCCCGCTCTTGTCTAGCAGTCGGTCGTCGCGGGTATGTGGGCGATTGCGGTTGCCGATGCGGTTCTGACCCACGGCGGGCTGACGGTCGCTACTCTTGTTCGTCCGTTGCAAGGTCGCCGAATAGTGCGCGGTTTTCGCCGGGCAGCGTGCGGTTTACCGAACCACGGCGGGCTGACGGTCGCCGCTCCTGTGAACGTGCGTTCGGATCTCGGAAAAACCGTCATTTCCTCGGCGATCGAACACGGTGCAACCAGGAGCGGCTGGCGTAAGCCAGCCGTGGTTCCCGAAACGCAACTGCATAGCATTCACGGTACACTACAGAGAACCCTCCACCTACCAACCCACGGAGGGCTTACGCTCGCCAGAAGCCATCCGGCAACCTTCGCCACTGGCTGTAAGTGCGTTTCCCGAAACCACGGGGGGCTTACGCCCCCCGCTCTTGTCTAGCCAGTCGGTCGTTGCGGGTGTGTGGGCTATTGCGGTTCCCGATGCGGTTCTGAGCCACGACGGGCTGACGGTCACCGCCTTGTTCGTCCGTTGCAGGGTCGCCGAATAGTGCGCGGTTTTCTCCGGACAGCGTGCGGTTCACCGAACCACGGCGGGCTGACGCCCGCCGCTCTTGGTGCCCGCGCGAAGATTCTCCGAACTGTGCCACGTCGCCGTTGCAAGTGCGGTTCCTGAACCCACGGGGGGCTTACGTCCCCCGCTCTTGTGTAGCAGTCGAACGCCGCGGGGGTGTGGGCGATTGCGGTTGCCGATGCGGTTGTGAGCTACGGGTGGCTTACGCCCCCCGCCCTAGTTTGGACTGACGCCCGCCGCTCTTGGTACGGGTTCGACCCCGCATTGTAAGAAATGATTTCCCGGCGAACGAGCGTCGTGCAGCAGGAGCGGCTGGCGTAAGCCAGCCGTGGTTCCCGAAACGCAACTGCAAGTGATTTACGGCACGCCATGCAGAACGTTCTACCGATCGAACCCACGGCGGGCTGACGCACGCCAGCAGCCATCCGGCAACCTTCGCCGCTAGCTGTAAGTGCGCTTCCTGAACCCACGGGGGGCTTACGCCCCCCGCTCTTGTTTGGGCTGACGGTCGTCGCGGGTATGTGGGCGATTGCGGTTGCCGATGCGGTTCTGAGCCACGGCGGGCTGACGCCCGCCGCTCTTGTTTAAGCTGACGGTCGTCGCTCCTGGTAATGACGTTCTACGCTCTCGAGGAAGTCGTCTCCTGTTGCAAGGCGTCGCTGAAACACGCATGCCCGGCTGAGGGTCGCCGCTGTTGGTAACGATGATCGTCGCTCGTGGCAATGGTGCTCGCCGCTTCCGGTTGTGTGGGCGGATGGCGTCGCGGGTGCGCGTTTTCGATTTGCGGGGACGCGCGGTTTTGCAAGGTGGGTTCATGCGCTGGCACTGCGCATTGTCGCCCAGCACACCGCCAGGACACTAGGTTTTGCAAGGTGGGTTCATGCGCTGGCACTGCGTATCGTCGCCCAGCACACCGCCAGGGCGCCAGGTTTTGCACGGTGGGTTCATGCGCTGGCACTGCGTATCGTCGCCCAGCACACCGCCAGGGCGCCAGGGTTTGCACAGCGGGTTCATGCGCCGGTATCGCGTATCGTCGCA
>VAPR01000577.1_pt1 | contig 23114 bp, 24 predicted proteins | sample 3380701 | NCBI WGS metagenome assembly VAPR01 (sample SAMN11536904, study PRJNA540576) | hot springs metagenome | isolation source: hot spring wet sediment | place: Spain: Lobios | collected 2014-01 | reverse complement strand
ATTTATCTTTCAACAACACCAGAAGATAGGGCGGATAGACCACCAAGATATATATTAAACTTTAAAAATCTAAAGAAAGAAATTAAAGAGTATGGAAGCGAGCTTGAGGAGATTGAAAATTTAATTTTAAATCCTTATTTTCTTGAAAATGAAGGGGGTCTTCCTGTATATTCTATTGCTTTATTTTTGGATATAAAAACAAAAAATTTGGAAATAAGAAAACTTCCTTTTAAGTTACCAAACAAAATAATAATATCTCGAAAACCTTATATAAATTTTATAAATTATCTTGAAAGTGAGTTTGGTAGAAATTTAATTGTAAATTATAGCCATAAAAATTTAAAAATTTTCATTGTAGATAGTAAAGGTATTCATACTATTGAGGAAGATTTAAGTTTTACTTTACCTTATATTGAAAGTGGAGTATATAAAACAACTTTAAAGTCTTCTTCTAAGCCTGTTGTAAGAACGATTGGAGGACAGAATATAGAAAATGTTATAAGTGAATATGAAAGAAAAATTTCAAAGTATATTTTGCAAAGGATTGAAGAAATAGTTAATAGATTTAAAATTTGTTTTCTATTTCTAATTTAATATAGGTATAATCATCTAGCCCTCTCACCACTCACCATGTATCTTACAAGTTCACCTATGTATACTGCATGGTCTGCTATCCTCTCAAGGTAACGCATGACCAGCACAGAGGATAATGCACACCTTATATCCATACCAGTCTCAACTATCTTCTTAAGATTGCTCTTGTATGATGAATCTACCATATCATCCATTCTTATGAGCCTCTCTGCAAGATCCTCATCCTTATTGTTGAATGCACTTATGCTATCCTTAAGCATCTCGCTCACCATCTCTGACATCTCTGCTATGATGCTCTTATCACACCTGCCAAGGTCGCCGAACTGCTCCCTTATCTGGGCTATATCATAAGCATATCTCCCAAACCTTACAAGATCGTATGCTACCTCCATACATGAGCTTATGAACCTAAGATCCGTTGCAACTGGCTGATACCTTATCATCAATTCAACTGCAAGATCATTCACTTCTTCCTTGAGTATTGCAAGTTGGTTAGCCTTTGCATAAACCTCCTGCACAACACTTCTATCCTTTAGATAAGCATCTATTGCCATCGCTACACACTCCTGAGATAACCTAGACATATCATGTAGAAGGTTCGATAACCTATTTATCCCAACATCGAGGAGCCTTCTCATCTTCCCTCAATAATTATAGCATAAATATAATTATAGTGCTAGCCAAACCTCCCGCTTATATAATCCTCTGTAACCTTGCTCTTTGGGTTCTCGAATACCTCTCTTGTTGGACCAGCCTCTACCAATCTACCTATCATATTTTCATCAACCATCATCACATTAACATAATCTGAGATTCTTGCTGCCTGCTGTATGTTGTGTGTAACAATGACTACGGTTATCTTCTCCTTCAGGCGTGTTACAAGTTGCTCTATCTTTGCTGATGCGATTGGATCTAGTGATGCTGTTGGCTCATCCATGAGTAGAACCTCTGGCTCAACTGCAAGTGCTCTAGCAATACAAAGCCTCTGCTGCTGTCCTCCAGATAGGCTATAGGCATTATCGTTTAGCCTATCCTTAACCTCATCCCATAACGCTGCTTCTCTCAATGCATACTCAACCTGCTTATCCATATCTCCCTTGAACCCATTTATCTTGAGCCCAAAGGCAACATTATTGTATATACTTGTGGGGAATGGATTTGGTTTCTGGAAGACCATGCCTATGAGCCTCCTTATCTCAGCAACGTTTATACCATTTGAGTATATGTTGTGATCATTGAAGAGTATCTCTCCCTCTATCCTTGCATCTAGAAGATCGTTCATCCTGTTGAAGCATCTTAGCAGTGTGCTCTTGCCACAGCCAGATGGTCCTATTATTGCAGTTATGGTATTCCTTACAATCTTTATATTAACATCCTTTATAGCATACTTGCTATCATATAATACGCCTACTTCTCTACCTTCTAACACAATCTTACCATTCATACCATCACCATCATCATCTGCTCTTACTACTGTTACCTCTTTACTTCCTTGCATATCTACTTTCTCTACATAAGAATAGTCTTTACTTAGTAGGCTCCATAAACGCATATCCGTACTACCCTTACTGCACTAAAATAATTTACCTATACGAATTATATTGAATTATTTACCCCTATATACATTACAGAACAGATAGTAATCTAAGTGGGATCGGTTTATAATCTAATGCAAGACATTAGCACCCATGAACAGGAATATAGCAATAGCAGCAGTTATAGCAGCAGTAGCAGTAGGTGTTGTTGTTGGAGTTATAGGTACTGTTGGGATAGGCACTAAAACAGGTACTGCTCCTACTACACCCGCAGGTACATCTACACCAGCAGAAGCACCAGTACAGGTACCAACACAGACACCAGTAACCAGGCTTAGTGGTTCCATAGTTATAGATGGTTCAAGTACTGTATACCCCATAACCGAGGCTATAGCAGAGGAGTTCAGTAAGAAGAACCCAGATGTGAAGGTTACCGTTGGCATATCTGGCACTGGAGGAGGATTCAAGAGGTTCACCCTAGGAGAGACCGATATAAATGACTCATCAAGACCTATAACAGATAAGGAGAGGGCTGCAGCGAAGGAGAACAATATAAGATGGGTTGAGATACCAATTGCACTTGAAGGTCTAAGCATAGTTGTGCATAGAGATAACAACCTCTTCCCTAACGATTGTATAAGCATAGAGGAGTTGAGGGAGATATGGAAGCCTGATAGCACAATAAAGAAGTGGAGTGATCTAAACCCAGCATATCCAGCACAGGAGATAAGGCTTTATGGTGCTGGTCCAGACTCTGGTACATTCGATTACTTTACTGAGCATGTTGTAGGCAAGGCTAGAGCATCTAGAACAGACTACATACCAAGCGAGGATGATAATGTTCTAGTACAGGGTGTAAGTACAGATAGATATTCCCTAGGATACATACCATTGGCATATGCTGAGCATGCGCAGGATAGGCTGAAGATACTGAAGGTATCAAAGGAGAAGAATGGCGAGTGCATATTCCCTGATGGTAAGAGCATAATACAGGGCACGTATCCATTATCAAGACCATTGTTCATACACGTTAACTATGATAAGATACAGAGTAGGCAGGAGTTGAAGGAGTTCGTGCTCTTCTATCTAAGCAATGCAAAGAGTGCTGCAGAGAAGGTAGGCTATATACCGTTGAGTGATACATACTATAAGGATGCTATCAGGCTTATCAATGAAGGCAGGTATACTCCAGATGATGATAAGACATTTGTGAGCATATATAAAGAAGGCCTATAGTAGCATGGATAGGGATGGGTAAGGCTAATGAGCAGATGAAGAAAGGGGATAGGGACTCTAGACCTCTTTTTTTAGGAAAGAACAGCAGTAATCTAATAGATGTTATGGTAAAATATTTGTTACTATCAGCGGCTTTGTTTACAATTATTGCAATAATAATAATAGTGTACTCTCTAGCATCTGAATCGTTAAGCTTCTTCCTTCACATCCCTGCACATGAGTTCTTCTTTGGTACACGTTGGGCAGCATTCTTCGATGACAAGTCATTTGGTGTGCTACCATTGCTGGCAGGTACAATGCTCACAACAGCAATAGCACTCTCACTTGCCATACCAGTTGGGATAGGCTCAGCCATATTCCTAAGCGAGTATGCAGCACCATCACTAAGGCGTGTAGTGAAGCCCATACTTGAGATGCTTGCTGGGATTCCAACTGTTGTATATGGGTATTTTGCATTATACTTCATAACACCAAACCTACAGTACTTCATACCAGATCTCTACACGTACAATGCATTGGCAGCAGGTATTGCAATGGGTATCATGATAATACCAACTATAGCATCTCTAAGCGAGGATGCGTTCTATGCTGTGCCTCAGAGCCTAAAGGCTGCTGGTTACGCTCTAGGCGCAAGGAAGAGCACAGTGGTTATGAGGATAGTCATACCTTACACACTATCAGCAATAGTAGCAATAATAATACTTGGGATGGGTAGAGCCATAGGTGAGACGATGATAGTAACGATAGCAGCAGGACTCAAGCCAACACTAACTCTGAACCCATTCGAGAGCGTTATGACGATGACATCTGCAATAGCACAGGCAGCAACTGGAGATGCGCCTAGAGGAACTGTAGAGTATACATCACTCTTTGCCATTGCACTCTATCTCTTCGCAATAGTTGCAATACTCAACCTTATCTCAAGTTACATAAAGAGGAGGTGGGAGATAAGGGTATGAATGTAGGGAAGAAGTATAAGGATAATGGTAGTAGTAGTAGTAGAGATGTGCAGATGATTGAATTGGAAGGGAGTGTTGAGAAGGGTAGGATAAGAAGGAAGAGCAGATATGCAATCATATCAGAGTATGGGCTTCAAACCTATCTGCTTATATCAGTATGCGTAAGCGTGATGGTACTTACAGTTCTGCTTGTTAATGTAGTGTTGAATGGTGTAGAGAGGCTAAGCCCTAACCTGCTCTTCAACTATGCATCAAGCAATGTTGATGAGGCAGGTATGAGGGCAGCCATACTTGGCTCGCTATACACGGTAGCACTTGCCATAGCTATAGCACTACCACTAGGAATAGCAACTGGTCTGTACCTAAATGAGTATGGAGGAGGCAATCTAGTTAGCAAGATAGTATATGCAACGCTAACCAACCTTGCTGGTGTACCATCTGTTATCTTTGGGCTAGTTGCTCTAAGCTTCCTATCCTACACTCTAGGTTTAGGTAGGTCCATAATAGTTGGCTCTATAGCATTGGCATTCTTGGTGCTACCTCTGATAACCGTAACTACCATAGAGAGCGCTAGGATGGTCCCATCAACACATAGGCTTGCTGCATATGCCTTGGGTGCAAGGAAGTATCAGGTTGTATTCAAGGTTGTCTTGCCCCAGATAATTCCTACAGCATTAACAAGCTCCATACTAGCCTTATCGAGGGCAATGGGTGAGGCTGCCCCTATACTTGTTATAAGCGGGTTGATCTTTGTACGTAGAGATCCCCTGTCTATATTCGATGAGTTCACAGTTATGCCACTCCAGATATACAACTGGGTGAGCAGACCACAGCAAGCATTCATAGAGTTATCTGCAGCTGGTATAATCATACTACTCCTCATACTCTTAACACTCAATTTCATTGCAATATATTTAAGGAATAGACTCCAGAGTAGGGTTGTGGAATAGATCGGATGATGAGGTTCTAGGTAAAACGTAAATACTCTTCAGGCATATAATACAATGGTAGTAGGGAGGGTCGGGGTGCTAGCCGTGCCCCATACCCGAAACCGGCTATATGCGGGGACCAGTAACCGTTGGGTAAATCCATGGGGTATGGATACCCGCTTACCCTGCTGGTATGAACCCACGCCACGATGGGTGGTCATAGATGGGCTCCCTGTCCGAAGGGATAGGGGCACCATCTTATCACCGAACCGGGTGAGGTCCGGGAGGGAGCAACCCTAAGGTGAGATGGCCACGCTGTCGTGTCTACGTGGGGGATCTGGCTGGGTCTGAGATGGGGTCCATGCTCTATGGTGGAACCAACGGGGCTACTACCATCTCTCTTATGCACTTATTATTAGTATGGCTTATACACATTACATTTTTATATCTTCAATATGTGATAATGTTATGAGTATTGACGAGAAGAGTGAGAAATTAAGTCTAAGCGATCATCTAGCAAGGCTATCGGAACCAGCAAGGAACATGCTCATGGATATAAGGGATTACGTACTCTCCTTGCCAAGTGTTATAGAGGAGATTAGGCCTCACAGGATAGTCTATTCTAAGGGGTTCAACATGAGGATATTCATGGATATAGAGCCTGCTATGAACATGTTAGCAGTGAATATAAAGACGGAGTCTAGGGCACCACCATCAAGGATACTCCTACGTTCCATAAACCAATTGCAGGATCTTTACGGTATGATAAGGAAGGCTTACGAACATGCATGAATCACTCATTTTTATTTATGAAATTAAATATAGATAAACCATAATATATTGGGATCTATACACAAGATTGCTTAACAAACCATACAACACTTACATACATACTATACACCTCCTGCTTGAGGTTTACTTACTTACTTGCTACTAGCTTGATTGTTTTTACTTAACATCAGCCTCTGTATGGACTACATGTAGATTCTCATCTATCATGTTTTATGCCTAATGATAGTAGAAATAACTAATTATTGCAGGTTATCTCTTTATACTATTTCTACTCGTTGATGGGTTGGTTCATTGCTACATGACTTACTGCTTAACTATTCCATATATGGTACATTTTCTTACCATACACTTTAGTATAGTATCTCAAATGAATTGAACTCACCCCTATACTCCTCATACATAACATCAACATCATCTACCCTTGCACCACTAGGTCCTATATGGCACCACTCTATCACTTGGTGCACAGCATCCTCATCTCCCTCTAACACAGCCTCAACTCTACCATCCTTCAGGTTCCTGACCCAGCCATGTACATTGTACTTCCTAGCAACATTACGCATATTCTGCCTAAAGTACACCCCCTGCACCTTCCCTTTTACGTACACATGCGCCCTTATCTTCTTTAGACTCAAACCAGTTTATAGTAATGGTAAAATTATATATAAATTGCTAAGTATACCTTCATACTCGTTGCTGTCCTCCTACTTAATAAAATAAAATAATAAAACAATTAATTTTATAGCATATCGCCGCCTTCTTCTAGGAAGAGGTGCTCTATGGTAGTTGGCTTCCTTACAAGCACTAGCCTACCATCACTCATCTTCATCAGTATAGGAGGTTTGGTCTGGCAGTGGAAGGGCATGTTGAAGACTATGGAGTATGCACCAACGTTGTAGAATACAATGTACCTGTTCTTCTTGGCACCATTAAGCCTTGATGCTTTTGAGATTGGGAAGATATCGTAGGTATCGCATAACCTGCCTACCAGATGTGTTCTTACAGGTGTGTAACTCTCATTGTGATTGCTGTTGTTACCATTGCAACTCCTTGCATCATACTTGCTGTGATAATTGCTACTGTTACCGTTACTATTGTTGCTGTAATCACTGTTACTGCTACTGTTACTGCTACTGTTGTCATCCTTGCTTGGGAACACTTCTTGCGGATATTCCTGTTTGAGGAGTGCAGCATCAAGCAGTATATGGTAGCCAGAATCAACGATGAGGAACCTATCGTTTGTGTACTCCTTTGTATTCACTATCCTAGATACAAGGATTGTCGACTCTGCTGTTAAATACCTCCCGCTCTCTATAACAAGTGTGAAGTTGTTGTTATGGTTCTCTGCTATCCTATTCAATTTATCAACTATGCTTGATGCCATCTCTGCTGGTGTTGGTACATACTCTCCATAGCTTACAGGTGTGCCTCCACCTATGTCTATTGTGTTGAATGTGAAGTTAGGGTATATCTTCTTCATGTTTGTTATGAATGCATCTAGCCTATCCAGTGCATGTGTAAAGCATGTATAGTCAGTTATCTGTGAGCCTAGATGGAAGTGGAAGCCCTCAAATTCAAGCATGTTATCCTGCATGATCCTCTTTATCATGTTGGTTGCACTATCTCTAGCATTTGTGTTGAATGGTACGCCAAACTTACCATGCCTATAGGATGCCTTGACCTCAGCCTTCACAGCAATCTCTGGGTTTATCCTTATCATTGTCCTTGGTCTAATGCCAAGTCTACTGGCAGCACTAATCAGGTTAAGCAGGCCATTGTAGGAACTCACAACAACTCTTCCAACCCCAGCCTTCAGTACCTGCAGATACTCATCCTCCTCCTCAGCAACACTAGTGTATATTACAGCACTTGCATCCCCTCCACACCTTGTATAGAAGTAAAGCTCGCCTAGAGAGGTTAGGTCAAACATTATAGCATCCTTTATGAAGGCTCTTATCACAGATGGGTTGAAGTTGGCCTTAACAGAGTATGCTATCTGCCTCTTACCCTTGAAGCCCTTGTAAGCATCAAGAAGCTCCCTAACCTTCCTGTGCAGTGTCTCTTCATCTATTATGTAGAGAGGAGTGCCGAACTTCTCTATCGCTTCATACAACTCATCATCGCTCATGAATCTGTTTAGGTTCAGGTTTATCTCCTGCACCAATTGCAACTTGCTCTTATGCTCCCCCAACTCTTTGTTAGTATACTCCAACTCTATTTATTTAAAAACATTTCTTTAATCTTCATCTCATGACTAATATTTTTAACATTAGCATAGCACAGCATAGCGCTCATGCTCCACGCTTCACCCTTCCTCTCCCAGTCTTCCTTGGTGCTATATGCCCTACCTTCCTGCCTGGGGGTGCATTCCTTGCTACTGAGGTCTGCTTCCCAGGATGCTGATGCCTTCCTCCACCATGTGGATGGAATGGTGCTGCCATTGCCACACCTCTAACTATAGGCCACTTCTTGCTCCTTGTCCTCATAGCATACCATTTCGCTCCAGCCTTAAGGAATGGCTTCTCTAACCTCCCTCCTCCTGCTATGCTTCCTATCACTCCTCTACACTTTGCATCTAAGGTTATGAACTTGCCAGATGGCATCCTTAGCGTTACAGTACTGCCAGAGTGCGAGAATACTATTGCTGAAGAACCAGCGCTCCTTACAAGTTTACCTCCATCACCAACATTCCTCTCTACAAGGCATACAGTTGTACCATCTGGTATCTCACCAAGGCTATTAACTGTAAGGGGTTGAGGCTGAGAGTTGAAGCGTATCTTTGCACCAACATGCATACCTTGAAGGGCAGGGATGTAGCAATATCTCCCATCATCAAGCCTTATCCTTGCTAGTGGTGCTGCTCTCCCAGTCTCATGCACTATATCAACAACCTCACCAACATGCTCCTCCCCATCTGTATATAATGGATAGCCTACTGGGGCTATCTTGCCTATGCTATTTGCTTGGAACTGCTTCCCTCCCTTACCTCTCCTCTGTACAAGTATTCTCTTGCCCATACCCTCCTTCCTCCATCTCGCTCTATCCTACCATCTTACTCATGCTATATGTATGTTTTCATGCTGCCATCATAAAGTATAAAGATATAAGGAGATGGGTAGATAAGTAATAGCATGAGTCAGAAGGTATTCACTCTGAAGGTGCTGGAGGCTTACACTAGGGATGTGGGGAGAGGGGTTGCAAGGATAGATTATGAGTCTATGGATTCACTTGGTGCATCAACTGGTGATATAGTTGAGATAAAGGGGAAGAGGAGGACAGTTGCAAAGTGCCTTCCCTTGTACCCTTCAGATGAGGGTAAGGGTATAATAAGGATAGATGGACTTGTAAGGAACAATGCAGGTGTTGCCATAGGTGATACTGTAATAGTTAGGAAGATAAAGGCATCACCAGCAGAGAAGGTCATAGTTGCTCCATTGGAGGCTATACCACCAATAGATGAGCGCTACCTTGCTGATGCTCTTGAGAGCATGCCATTGGTCAAGGGAGATAACGTGATGGTGCCATACTTTGGTGGAAGGTTAACCTTCCAGGTGGTTGCTGTGAACCCTGCAAATGTTGAGGCAGTTATAGTTACACAGAAGACCGTATTCCATATAGCAGAGAAGGGAGAGACGATAAGAGGAGTTCCAAAGGTAACCTATGAGGATATTGGAGGGTTAAAGGAGGAGATACAGAAGGTTAGGGAGATGATAGAACTGCCCTTAAGACATCCAGAGATATTTGAGAAGTTGGGTATAGAGGCACCAAAGGGTATACTGCTCTACGGTCCACCAGGCACTGGTAAGACATTGCTTGCAAAGGCTGTTGCAAATGAGAGTAATGCACACTTCATAAGCATCTCAGGTCCTGAGATAATGAGCAAGTTCTATGGTGAGTCTGAGGCAAGGTTGAGAGAGATATTCAAGGAGGCAAGGGAGAAGGCTCCCAGCATAATATTCATAGATGAGATAGACTCCATTGCTCCAAAGAGAGAAGAGGTTACTGGAGAGGTTGAGAGAAGAGTAGTTAGTCAGTTACTCTCACTCATGGATGGGTTAGAGTCTAGAGGTAAGGTTATAGTCATAGCAGCAACCAACAGGCCTAATGCAATAGACCCAGCGCTTAGAAGACCAGGGAGGTTTGATAGAGAGATAGAGATAAGGGTTCCAGACAAGAGGGCAAGGCTTGAGATACTACAGATACACACAAGGAACATGCCACTTGCACCAGATGTTAACCTTGAGAAGATATCAAACATGACCCATGGCTTTGTAGGTGCAGATCTAGAGTATCTATGCAAGGAAGCAGCGATGAAGTGCTTGAGGAGGGTGCTACCAGAACTCAACCTTGAAGAGGAGAAGATACCCCCAGAGGTTCTCAACAAGCTTATAGTTACCATGGATGACTTCATGGAAGCGTTGAAGGAGGTTACTCCATCAGCCATGAGGGAAGTGTACATAGAGACGCCAGATGTGAAGTGGAGCGATATTGGAGGCCTTGAGGATGTGAAGAGGCAACTTCAGGAGGCTATAGAGTGGCCTCTCAAGTACCCAGATCTATACAAGAAGTTAGGGCACAACATGCCCAAGGGTATACTGCTACATGGTCCATCTGGTACTGGCAAGACCATGCTTGCAAAGGCAGTTGCTACTGAGAGCGAGGCTAACTTCATAAGTGTTAGAGGTCCAGAACTGCTCAGCAAGTGGGTTGGTGAGAGTGAGAGAGGTGTTAGAGAAGTCTTCAGGAGGGCAAGGCAGGCTGCTCCATGTGTGATCTTCTTCGATGAGATAGACTCATTGGCACCAATAAGGGGTATGGGAGGGGATAGCATGGTTACTGAGAGAGTTGTGAGTCAGTTACTTACTGAGATGGATGGGATACAATCATTGCAGGGTGTTGTGGTACTTGCAGCAACCAACAGGATAGATATGATTGATCCAGCACTCCTAAGACCAGGGAGGTTTGATAAGTTGGTGTATGTACCTATGCCAGACAAATATGCAAGACAGAAGATACTAGAGATACATGTGAAGAACAAGCCACTTGCACCAGATGTTAACCTTGAGAAGATAGCAGAGATGACAGAAGACTTTAGCGGTGCTGATGTTGCAGCAGTTGCCAATACAGCAGTATCACTTGTACTCCACGAGTACCTTGCAAAGTATCCAAACCCTGAGGAGGCAGCAAAGCATGTTGAAGAGGCTTACATACACCAGAGGCACTTCGAGGAGGCTGTTAAGAAGGTCAGGCAGCAGAAGGAGGGCAAGCCAGGAGAGAAGGTCACAGTCCCCTATTATAGATAGAGAGGAGAGGATGCAAACTTACATATTTTATTGATGTACAATACCTATCAGTATATATGCTGATTAGGATATTGTATGTGATGAATGATTTTAATACTCCTGCTACGGGTTATGGATCATGTATAAGGGCAATGCATACAAACTTCTAGAATCGTATGATGTGAAGGTAGGGGATAGGATAGTAGTTAAGACTAGAGATAATGAGTATAGGGGCATACTCATGCCTAGATATGAACTTGCTGATGACATGCATCTGGTCATAAAGTTGAGGAGTGGCTACAATATAGGGGTAAGCATAGATGAGATAGTTAGCATAACGCTTGAAAGTACAAGGGAGGAAGAGGAAGAAGGAGCAGTGATTGTAGGAAGAGGAGAGGTAGATGGAGGAGGAGAGGAAGAAGAGGAGAGGAAGAGGAGAGATCATAGAGCAGTGTCATTAGAGCATGGGTATGTGTATGAGCATAGTACAAGGATAAGGTTGGCTATGATAAGCACTGGAGGTACAATAGCAAGCAGGATAGACTACAGGACTGGAGGGGTAAAGGCAGCACTTACAGCAGAGGAACTATACAGTATAGTCCCAGAGTTGTCAAGCATAGCACTGATAGATGCAGAAGTGCTCATGCAGGAGTATAGCGAGAACCTTACACCAATGCACTGGAGTATCATGGCAGAGAGGGTAGGGGAGAAGATGGAGCAAGGGTACGATGGGGTTGTAATAGCACATGGTACGGATACCATGCACTACACATCATCAGCACTTAGTTTTGCACTCCAGAATCTGCCAGTACCAGTGGTTCTTGTAGGGGCACAGAGATCATCTGATAGACCATCATCAGATGCAGCAACAAACCTCATAGGCGCTTCCCTCTTTGCTGCAAATGCAGATACATCTGGTGTGTTTGTTGCAATGCATAATGGAAGGAGTGATGATAAGATAGCAATACATATGGGCACAAGGGTTAGGAAGAACCATACAAGCAGCAGGGATGCGTTCAAGTCTATAGATGCAGAGCCTATAGCACTGGTTGATGTTGATAGCAGGAGGATAGAGATGCTTGCATCCAACATCAGAGGTAGGGATAAAGGTAGAAGGCCAGTAGTTAAGGCTAGGTTCGATGAGCGTGTAGCATTGATAAAGTTCTATCCAGGCTTCGATCCAAGCATAATAGAGCATCTGATAAGCAAGGGCTACAGGGGTTTGGTTATTGAGGGTACAGGGTTAGGACATGTAAGCAAGAGGTGCTTCAATGCTATAAGGGATGCTACAGCCTCAATGCTTGTATGTATGACATCACAGTGTATATGGGGTAGGTTGAGGATGACGGTGTATGATACTGGTAGAGATCTGTTGAGTATGGGAGTAGTTCCATTGGATATGCTACCTGAGACAGCACTAACAAAGGTTATGTGGGTACTAGCAAACTCTAGCAGCATGGATGAAGCAAGATCTATGCTGTTAAGCAATATAGCAATGGAGTTCAAGTAAGGATTAAATTTATAGATGGAGAGAGTTGCACTGTGCCCAATCCATCTACAGCACGATCCCTAGATATACTTGACCCATATTCTATAGGTCTCAAGGTTGGATTTGAGATACACCAGCAGTTAGCAACTAAGAGCAAGCTCTTCTGCTCATGTAGAGCAAGTATTGAGGAAGGTGATGAGGGTTACGATGTTGAGTTCTTTAGGAGGCTAAGACCTACACATAGCGAGTTGGGTCAGTACGATCCAGCAGCGCTTTTTGAGTTCAAGAAGGGTAAGGTGATGAGGTATCTAGCAAGGAAGGGTACATCATGCTTGGTTGAGATGGATGAGGAGCCTCCACATGATCTTAACAGGGAAGCATTAGAGACTGCTCTTATAATATCACTTGCACTTAACGCAGATGTTGTTGATGAAGTGCATGTTATGCGTAAGATAGTAATAGATGGCTCTAATACCACAGGGTTCCAGAGAACTATGCTTATTGCAATTGGAGGTTCCCTTAAGGTTAGGTTCAAGGATGGTGAGAGAGAGGTTAAGGTACAGAGCATATGCCTTGAGGAGGATGCTGCTAGGCTTATAGGCGATGATTCACGTGTAAGAACATATGCTCTTGATAGGTTAGGAATACCACTTGTAGAGATAGCGTTGGAGCCAGTAACTGGTACACCAGGCGAGATAACCAATGTTGCATTAACACTTGGTAGGCTACTTAGGGCAACTAGGAGGGTTGCTAGGGGGTTAGGGAGCATAAGGCAGGATGTCAATATCTCAATAGAGGGAGGGGGTGTGGTAGAGGTGAAGGGTGTACAGAGGCTTGATCAACTAAAGAAGGTGATAGAGTATGAGATGAAGAGGCAGCATGGGTTGAAGATCATAGCAGAGAGGCTTAGAGGCATGGGTATCAGCATAAACGAGCCTCCAACTATAGTTGATGTGAGCAGGTTGTTCAGCAACACAGAATCAAGGGTGATAAGGAGTGTACTTGCTCATGATGCTAGTAATGATGGCAACAGTAACAGTAGCAGTAGTAGCAGTAATGGAGGAAGCACTAATAGTAGTAGTGGTGGTGTGGTTAAGGCATTAGCACTCAAGGGTTTTGCTGGGATGCTTGCATATGAACCATATGAGGGTATAAGGCTTGGAAGGGAGTTAGGCGAGCTTGTAAGGTTCTATGGTCTTGGAGGTATCTTCCACTCTGATGAGTTACCAGCATATGGGATAAGCAAGGATGAGGTTGATGCAGTTAGAAGGATGCTTATGCTTAACAGCAATGATGCATTCATACTGCTTGCTGGAAGGGAGGAGAGCGTTGATGGTGCAATGCATGCTATAGTTGAACGGTTAAAGCAAGCATTGATAGGTGTACCAGCAGAGACTAGGGCAGCAACACAGGATGGAAGAACGGTCTACAGTAGACCAAGACCTGGAGCAGCAAGGATGTACCCTGAGACAGATATACCACCCATAGCAATAAGCAAGGAGATGCTCTCTAGGTTAAGGGAGAGTAGCATACCAAAGACATGGGATGAGTATGTGGATGAACTGAGCAAGAGGTATAGAATAAACAGGGTCCTTGCAGAGAAGATATTCGACTCTGACCATCTAGATCTATTTGAGCGTATAGCAGAATCAACAGGAATACAGGCAAGCTTCATAGCATCAACCCTTACAGAGACCATAGTTAGTCTTGAGAGGCAAGGCTTGGATTCATCAAGGCTTAAGGATGAGCATGTAGAGGATGCATTTGCAAGGGTAGCAAGGGGAGAGGTAGCCAAAGAATCTATAGCAAGTATATTTGAGGTTATAATGCAGGGCAAAGCAGATAGTGTAGATAAGGCCATAGATATGCTAGGGTTAAGAGCAGTCAGTGATGAGGAACTCTCAAGTATGCTAGATGGTATAATAGGGGAGAATTACAACGTATTGAAGGAGAAGGGTGATAAAGCCTTAGGCATGCTCATGGGTATAGCAATGAAGAGGTTAAGAGGGAGAGTAGATGGCAATAAGGTCAATGCATTACTTAAGAGGAAGATAGAGGAGATAACTGGAAAGAAGTAACCTTATAATGAGCAAGAGAAGAGTTTTAGTCTTATATAAGGATAGTGTGTATCTACCACATACTTACTAATCCTTTTTACATGATATGTGCAATAACCATGTGTGATAAACAGGAAGATGAGTAATAATAAGGTAACACATGGTAACGATACATATGCAGATGATGATCTAAGGAGAAGGATGCTATGGGATGCATTACAAGGAGCACTATCCATGCTTGGGGAGAGTTCAATGAAGGCAATAATACATCATCTAAGCAAGAGGGGAGTAAGCATAAACAATATAAGCATCAAGGAGTTAGAGGTTGTACTATACTCCTTGTTTGGTGATGGTGCAAACGTGATAATGCGTAAGATGTATAAGAGATTGGAGAAGGAAGAGCATCCTGAACTAGTCCTAGATGATGCTAGTGCTGCAGCATAAACCTAGTGAGTAATAGTCTAGTAGAGGGCTTCAATAGATGCTCAACAAACCAGTACTAAACAAATACTACCCCTCATCATGTATTAATAAAGGTTTTATATCGCTTTTGAGTGTTTGATATGTGTCCCTAGTTAAGATAAGGGTAAAGGCAGGTATGAATGAGGTGGAGATAGAGTCACCCATAGACTCATTACCCCATGTTATAGATGCCATACCATCTATACTTAGCAAGATTCAGAAGCATGATGCTAATAATATGCAAGGCAATCAATATGACAATGCGTATCCTGTTAACCCTACCAATAATCAAGACAAGGTTGATGTGCAAGATATACCAGAGATAAAGATAGAGAAGGGTGACTCTCTTAGCGATATAATAGTGAAGATATTCAGGACTGATTGGGGTAGGCAGGCTAGGAGGCTTGCAGATGTTAAGAATGTGTTGGAGCACTATGGTCTATCCTATCCAAAGCAGTCAGTTGCAGTTACGCTCTTAAGGTTAGCACAGAGCGGTAGGCTTAGGAGGTTCAAGGGCTCAGATAGTGAGTTTTTATACACAGCATCAACTGAATTGCTTGCAAGTGTTGGTGGAGGGGGAGATGCTAGTAGTTAAGGAAGGGATGGGCAATGGTAGAATTGGTATGGAGGAATATAGGAGGAGATGTAGATAGTAGGTAGGAGGTGAGAGTAATGTTGGTTACTATGTTAATTATTGATGATGGTTGTTGTTGCTCTAGTGGTGGTGATGGTTTAGATGGAGAGCACTGAGGAGGAGAGGTTAGAGGTTACAGTGATAGTCACCATAAAGGATACAAGTGTTGAGTTCAGAGGCACGCCAGAGGCTGTACTTGATTCTGTGCATAGGTTCCTTGCAAGAGAGGTGCCAAACCTTGATCTAGCATATAGGATCTCCCTGAACTACTCACTACCCCAACTCATGGATATGTTTGCTTCATACATAAGGCTGACACCTGAAGGCCCTAGGGTTATAAACGATACTGGTAAGAGGTTGAGTGATAAGGAGGTTATAGCACTACAACTTGTAGCATACAAGATGATGTTTGAGTTGAGGAGGTTCAACACCCCAAGCATGACAGCACAAGAGATACAAAGCGTAACAGGATTAAAACCAAAGTCAGTTAGTTCTAGGCTGAGTGAGCTGGTCAAGGCAGGATATGTTGAGAAGGAGGTAGGTGAGCAGGGGGCAAGGTATAGGATAACCACTCAAGGCATACAGTGGTTAAGCAATACCCTAGCCAGCAAGAGATGACCCATATCATACTATAGAACTAGCATGAGTAGAGCCATTCCCTCCTTCAATCCATCTTATAACCATTTATCTTATCTTATCTTACCCATTCCATCTCATCTTATCTATCACATCATCGATCGATCAACCCATTGGAGGTCTCTTCTGTACATACCTGTACGTTCTAGCACTCCCTATCCTGCTAAGGACACCCTCTCTAACTAGATCAGTTAACGCATGTGATACAGCAGTCCTATCGTAGTTGTATCCTAGCCTTGCAAGCTCCTCATGCACCTCTCCAAGGTTACGCTCATTGGAGAACCAGCCTTCATGCCAAAGCTTCTCTATCAAGCCTTTGCATGTTGAACCCTTACCTATACTACCCATCATCACCTTGCCCTCTCCAACCGCAACTACTTCTCTGCTACCTACAATACCTCCTACCATCGCTGTACCCATGGGTTTGCTTCCCATATCTGCTCCCTCTTTAGCATCTACACTCATGCTAGAACCCATACCAGCAAGTACGCTCTCCACCACCTGCCTTACCCTATCCTCCCTGCAGGTTATCTCAACCTCCCATGCACCCCTCTTCAACCTTACCTTCACCATGCTTGGCTCATCAGTGCTCTCATATTGTTCATGTTGAACATCTTGCGCAACATTTATAGGCCCCATACCCTATATTGTTGAACAAGATGAAGGCACAATTAAACCTTCCTATGGTAGATCTCAGCAATATGATGGAGATGATAGGCAAGAGCCTTGATAGCATCTTACCCTCAGGGCTTGATATGCTGAATGGTAAGCAGGTTCTCTTCGCCAACAATAATGTAATAATGAAGCCAATAGGGGGCTGGGATGTAACCCTTACACATAATGATGCCAAGATACATAGATTAGAGAGCATAGATATCCCAGCATGTGTAATTGCTGTGGACTCTAGTTGTATATTGGTAGGTGAGACCATAGATGGCTCTATATACTCTGCTAAGTGCAGTATAGCATTATCATGTAATGGCGAGCCTATTACACATGCCCTGATAGGGCCATTGTTATTCTACATCCAGTATTGTAGTGATTATGGCAAAAGCATGGAGATTGATGGTGTGAAGAGGATGATAAGGGTAAGGCTTGAACGCTTGGTCCAGTACGAGCTTGCTAGAGCGATGAGAGGTATCATACTTCTAGTAGATGGATCGCTGAGGCACTCCATACATGAACATCTCTACACAATCCATAAGGTAGAGGATGCATGTAGGACAAATGATAATATGCTGATAGGTTTGAGCAAGAGTACAAGGCTGAGATATCTTGAGGGTATGATATCACTCCTCAGTAGAGAGATGTACCCATGCTACATGGATGTTACAGATATGGTAGATGGGGTATGCTGTGATGGGAAGATGCTAGATAGGAGCAATGAGCATTGCATAGATTGTGATGGTAAGGAAGAAGGGATTATGGTGGCAGAAGAAGGAGAAGGAGAAGGAGTAAGAGAAGGAAAGGATGGATGCTATAGTAATACTTATGGTTATAACAGTTGCACAGACCCTGGAAGTAAGGCTAAGGCTAGGGTTAGGAGTAGGACAACAACAGCATCATCGTTGCTAGCAAAGCTTGCAGTTAATGGGCTGGTATTAAGAGCAGATGTACTTGATAAGCCAGAGACCTCCCTTGGTATGCTTATGGCAAACGATGCACTCCATAATGGTTATCCAGAGTCTCTTAGGATTGCACACCATACATCTGTATTCACCCATACAGATATGCTCTGCATAAGAGGTTTCATGAAGAGCAGGTTCAACATAAGGGAGGTGGATGGGGATGATGTTAGAAGAGCGCTCTTGGGCAAGATATAAGATGATGGATGGGTGGTGATGGATGAGGATAATAAGCAAGGAAGGCGATGAGATAATACTCCTTGCATTGCATGGCGAAGAGGTAAGCAAGGGTGACTATCTCATCATAGAGGATGTAGAGTGTAGAAGGAGGTTACTGGTTCAGGTGTATGATGAGGAGTATCATAACACACAATCACTCCTTGAGGATATCATCAGGGATGAGGTGGTTAATGCAGCAAGCAAGTGCAACCAGTACGATCCACTACAGATAGGCAATATAGCAAGGATAGTAAGGGATGCTAGATTATTGAGATGTAAGATAAGGGCAAGTGTAGAGGATGATAGGCTAGGGCATGCAGTATCATGGCTACCATCAAGGGTTAGTTCAAGATTGAGGAGGGTAGATATGCGTGAGTTGAACTCATTCATACATGGAAAAAGTGTTGCTAATGCTGCTACTGAGAGCCAGAAGGTGCATCCCATCAAGATAGGCTATAGCATGGATGGTGAACCAGTTACCATATATGCTGAGGACCTTGATGGTAGGTTGAACCTTATAACTGGTAAGAAGGGCTCTGGCAAATCTCATCTAGCAAAGAGTATAGTAAAGAGCTTAGTAGAATATGGTGCATACATATTCATACTCGACCTAAACAATGAGTATCTAGGCATAGCATGGAGGCATGATGGAGGGAAGAGTAGTATAGGTGATAAGGTGCTCTTCCTTGAGCCTGGGAGAGGCTTGAGGTTTACATTGGAGTATATAGGCAAGGGTGCAGTAGCAAACATGCTCAAGTATGCTCTAGATATGCCAGCAGCATCGCTAAGGGAGTTCTTCAGGGTTTGGGATGCGCTAGCATCAAGGAATAGGCTAGGCATATCAAACCTGATGGAGTCTGTAGCAAACTGGAGGGTGAACGAACTTGTGAAGGATGCATTAACATCTAGGCTTCATACAATGCTCACCTCTGGGCTCTTTGCAGATGGGAATGGTATAAGGGTAGAGGATATGATAAGGGAGAGGCATGATGGTGCAGTGATTGTTATAGGCATGGGCAGGGTTCCTCCAGTGGTTAGGAGGATGACTGTAGAGCTTCTGCTTAGCAAGCTTGTTGAACTACTTGAGCAGGGCAAGATACCTCCCATATTCTTGTTTGCTGAGGAAGCGCATCTCTACCTAAGGGATACCTACTGGGAGGATATAGTGACAAGGATGAGGCACTTTGGCATATTCACCACATTCATAACCAATCAGCCAGATGCTATAAGTGATAGTATATACAGGCAGTTGGATAACATATTCCTCTTCAACTTCACCAACGAGAACGATCTTGAGAAGATAGCAAGAGCATCGATGGTTGATGCAGAGTCTGTAAAGTCAATAGTTAGAACACTTCCAGCAAAGCACTGCATGGTAATAGGGAGTGTTGTGAATAACCTTCCTCTAGTGATAAGGACTGCACAGCAAGAGGTTCTCATGCTTGGAGAGACGAAGAGGTTCTTTAACAACAAAGTTAGTGTGTAATTGAACCCATTATGCTAACTACTAGTAGTATATATGATATGGATGAATAGAAATAAGGAAGGTGTTGGCTCTTTATAGAGCTCCTTGTCCTCTCTTCTTACTCCCTATATCAACAATATCCTCCACATTTGTTATGAATATCTTGCCATCTCCAGGGGAGCCAGTACTTGCAGCACCAACTATTGCATTGATCACATCATCAACCTTAGAGTCATCAACAACAGTTATGAGGGTTGTTCTTGCATGGAACTCTGGTACGTAGTACATGGTTCCTCTAGCGCCTGCTATGGCCTCCCTCTTCCCTGCCCCCCTACCCTTACTATCTATAACTGTTACACCTCCAACCCCTACCTTCTTCAACGCCTCATTCACAGCTATAAGCCTCTCTGTTGGTATAATAGCCTCTATCCTCTTCATCCTAAAGATATTAGACATATTACGATATAAGATTTTCCACGTATTACACATTCAAGCATACCATAATGTTACTCCTTGCCAGTCATATGTGTATTATACATAAGCACTAGATGCATTAGAAGGGAAGAAATCTTTTTAATCTGCTTATGCAAATCTAGCCCATGTTCAGAAGGCTTGATGCAGTGATACTATTCACCAGCGACCTCAAGCGTGCAGTAGAGTTTTATAGGGATGATCTTGGACTGCCATTACAGAATGCTACAAATGATACTGTAGAGTTCTTCTCCTCTGGCACAAAGATCATCATAAAGAGTGTAGATGGTAAGACTGGGGCTGGGGCTGAGCAGGTCAAGGGCAAGGCTGCTAGGTCTGGAATACTCCTAGGCTTCACTATCCAGAACATCGATGAGTTGTGTGAACTGCTCAAGAAGAAGGGTGTGAGGTTCCTGAAGGAGCCAAGGGAGGAGGCATTTGGCAAGCATGCAATAATACTTGATCCAGATGAGCATATGATATCCCTAGCACAGATCAAGGGTGCTGTTCAGGAGGAGTTCGATCTTCTGGGTGCTATAGGCACTGAGTGAGTAATAATCAAAAGCAAACAGAATACAAGTGTATTAATTTAGTATAGTAATAATCACAATTATAATAAATCAGCACCTCTCCATACATAGCATAAGCGTACTCATAGCCTTTGGATGCTCCATGTCTCCTCAACCATGTTGATGGTATAGTTGCTAATAACCAGACTAAACTAAACCAAATTAAACCAAACAAATATTGCTATCTATACCAACTCTAAGATTTTTATTTTAGGGCATCTACTTAATATCTATGTCATGCAAGCCAGTGATAGTAAGCATGGAAGTTACAGATGAGGCAGATGGGGTAGTTATAGTAATACAACCATCAAAGCGTGAGGCTGGCAAGATATCTGTATGGCTCAAGGATTACAAGTTTGGTGATCTCTCCATGGATGAGGTTGTTAGATTTGTTGCAGAGCAACTCACAACTATTCTGAAGAGGGCTGGGTATGAGACTAAGAAGACCCCAAAGGTTGGAGATACTGTTATCTTCAAGCATGATATGCCTGATGTTAGTGCTGGTGCAAAGGGCATAATAGTTGATATAGAGCCAGACAGACCCTATGCCTACCTTATAAGGGTTGGTGATGTTGAAGTATTTGCTAGGCTAGAGGATTTTGAGTTAGCATGATTTACTATGTTGATTGATTGTATGCTATGAGTAAGTAAAAGGTAAGATAGTTAAGTAGGATTATTATACATGCACTACATGCAAGAGGGTTTAGAGTTCATTGTAAGATCCATAACTGATAATGGTAGCCTCTTAACCCTTCTCCTCCAGCAGGAGATAAGGACAGAGCCAGTAGATCAGGCTGAGATGCTTAAGCAGAGGATAGACAGCATAAAGGAGTTGGATGAGGATACCAAGGCAATTATGAAGAAGATAATCCCTGCAATAGTACCATTCCAGCATGTTCAGCATGTAACCTACTCCCCCATACAGATGAGCATAACTGTAACAAGGCAGGTGTATGAGAGGATAGGGAGTCCAAGGGTTGGTGATACCCTGATAGTTACCATACAGAAGGTATGAGTTATGGGGATGCTATAAGCAGATGATGTTTGGTTAGGTAGTAGATGAAGATGCATAATATATGTTATATTTAAGCATAGTTGTAGTAGATAAGCTATGTATGAGGGTGGTGATGAGCTCTCCTTACTCATAAGGGTATGCAGTAGATACGCTCCAAGCAGGATGCTCTCATTCAATATGGCACATGTTATAGTTGCATTACAACTCATGGGTAGGCTTGGGAGAGTAAGCAGGGCTGTGCTTATGAGGGAACTTATGCTTGGGGAAGGGTCTGTAAAGACCATGATAAAGCATATGAGGATGTATGGTCTGGTAGAGACTAGCAGGGCAGGTGTAATGCTAACCAGCAAGGGTAAGGATCTATATGCTAGATTATCGAGGGTGATGGTTGCAGAGGCAAGAATACCAAACTGCTCTATAGCTGTAGGTGAGTTCAACTATGCAGTGAAGGTCAGGGGTATAGCAAATGCAATAAGATCTGGTGTAGAGCAGAGGGATGCTGCTATCAAGGTTGGTGCGCTTGGTGCAACAACCCTAGTATATAGAGGATCTAGGTTCATAATGCCTGGGAGTGGTAATAGTGTGTACATAAAGGAGCAGGATGTAATGGATAGGCTTAAGGATCTCATGCCAGAAGAGGATGATGTAATAATAATAGGAAGTGCATCTAACGTGAAGGTGGCAGAATTGGCAGCAAAGTATGCTGTATTAACAACACTGCTCAACATGCTACACTACACTCATAATAGTTTATTATAATCACCAATAGCAATTGAATGCTATATGAGCAAGGCAAAGATGCTCCTCCTCTTCCTTGATCTTACATGGGGGCAGAGTTACATACACGGCAAGGCTATGTATAAGGATAAAGTTTATGCTATAAACATACAGTATGGCAGGAAGGAATTTATGCTGCCAGAGGAGTTGCTCTACCATAATGCTAATGAGGTTATCATCCATCTCTACACAGACTCTGGCAAGAAGATAACTGCTACGTATAATGTTAAGGTTAGCAATCATGATATGATAGAAGTATATGATGAGGATCTAACAGATGCGATAGCAAAGGAGTTGCCAGTTGAGATGCTCATAGAGTTCCTTTAGATACATTCTTAATTATACATGTGTTGCACTCATCGGGATTG
>VAPR01000575.1_pt1 | contig 23159 bp, 23 predicted proteins | sample 3380701 | NCBI WGS metagenome assembly VAPR01 (sample SAMN11536904, study PRJNA540576) | hot springs metagenome | isolation source: hot spring wet sediment | place: Spain: Lobios | collected 2014-01 | reverse complement strand
CAGAAGACGACTTCACTCCGGGCAATCAGGGCTGAGGGAGGCAGTCAGGAATTTCTCCGACAAACAGCTCCAAGCAACGCTCTAAAATCGGAGCAAGCATTCCGTTCTTTTGAGCGAGGAGGATTGGTTGGAACCAGAACCGTGCAGCCAAAGGTGAACCGAGATGGCGCAATGGATGCGTTGGTCGACAATTGGGTTGGCAGTGCTCTTTGCTTCCGTTTGGGCAGCCACGCAAGCGCCTCAACGCCCTGCCCCACTGGCCAAAATCAACGCCAACTATGTGGGCAGCAAGATTTGCTTTGAGTGTCACTTGGATGTGGCACGCCTTTGGGCGGAAGTGCCCCACAGCCAATGGATGCTGGACGAAAAGATGCCCGTCTCTTTGCGGGGTTGTGAAGCCTGTCATGGTCCCGGCAGCACCCATGTGTTGGTGCGAGCGAAAGGCAACATCGTAGCGTGGGAAACTATGGACATCAAAGACCAAAACGACATCTGCTTGCAGTGCCACACGAAAGTCACTGCCGAGAAGTGGAACCAATCCCCCCACGCAAAAGCTAAACCCCACCCCTTGGCATGTGTTAGTTGCCACGAGGTTCACCAACCAGTAGAACGAAGGTGGATGTTGAAGGACGAAGGAGACAAACTGTGCCTCAAATGCCATCACGACATTCCTGCCCGAGCGAAAGTGAACCAACATCACCCCGTTGGCAGCGTTGTTCGTTGCGCTGCTTGTCACGACCCCCACGATGCAACCATTCCGGGTATGCTGAAAGTGGCTGTGAAGGAGTTATGCCAACGCTGCCACGCTCTGGAGGATATCAAACCGGAAGACCATACCCCCGAGTTTGTCAAGGAGCATGGCAAGAAGTTCAAACCGACCAACCGCCGCTGCATTTCCTGTCACGGTCGCAATGGATGTCAAGAGTGCCACGGCGTAGAAATGCCTCACCCGAAAGGTTTCGGTGTCAAGCATGGCGAACCGACTTTCCAAAACCCGCAAGTTTGCTCCCGCTGCCACAAACAAGACTTCTGCAACAAGTGTCACAGCGAAGCCCCACCCAGTTCTCACGAGAGCGAAGACTACGCAACGAAGGGGCACGCCGAGGAATATCGGCAACGCACTGCTGCCTATTGTGGCTTGTGTCATCAACGCTCTTTCTGCGCCCCTTGTCACCGAGGCAAACTGGAATTGCTTGAAACCATCCCCGAGTAAAGCAGGTGTCTCGGCTCTTTAGGATTTGCCTTGCAAACTACCTGCTACAACAAGGAAATCTTAGGTCTCAACGCCAAAGCTTTTGCTTTGCAACCAACACATCACTGTTGATCCTGACGGCTGCTTTTGGTGACCTCAAGAGCAGCGCTACAATACTGCTTGGGCTAATCGTTTCGCAACGAAGTGGTGTTGTCAAAAGGACGGTGAGCGGAAATGGTCACTTTCCCCATTGTGCGGATGCGACGGTTGCGTCGGAACGAAACGATACGGCGCATGGTGCGGGAGACAACCTTGACCGTCAACGATCTCATCTATCCGATGTTTGTGGTGCCGGGCGAAAAGCAACGGCAAGAGGTGCCCTCCATGCCCGGGGTGTTTCGGTTGAGCGTGGACGAATTGGTGCGGGAAGCGGAAGAGGTCGCACGATGTCAAATTCCTGCGGTGCTTCTCTTCGGGATTCCCGAGCGCAAGGATGCAGTTGGCAGTGAAGCCTACGATGAAAACGGGATTATCCAACGAGCTGTGCGAGCGATCAAACAGGCTGTCCCTGAATTATGCGTTATCACCGATGTGTGCCTTTGCGAATACACCTCTCACGGACACTGCGGAATCCTTCGCGAGAGCCCCAACGGCTTAGAAGTGGACAACGATGCCACCTTAGAGCTACTGGCAAAGACGGCGGTGTCTCACGCAGCAGCGGGTGCAGACATGGTTGCCCCGTCGGACATGATGGATGGTCGGGTGAAAGCCATTCGGGAAGCGTTGGACGCTCACGGGTTTTCGTTCGTGCCCATCATGAGTTACGCCGCAAAGATGGCGTCAGCGTTTTACGGGCCCTTCCGCGAAGCAGCAGAAAGCGCCCCACAATTCGGCGACCGACGAGGCTATCAGATGGATTTCGCCAACAAGCGAGAAGCCTTGCGCGAAATCGCCTTGGATTTGGAAGAAGGCGCTGACATCGTGATGGTCAAACCTGCCCTCGCTTACCTGGACATCATCGCTGCCGCCCGGGAGCAATTCAATGTCCCTATCGCTGCCTACAATGTGAGCGGAGAATACGCTATGGTCAAAGCAGCTGCCAGAATGGGTTGGTTGGACGAAGACCGCATCGTTTGGGAAATCCTCACCGCTATCAAACGCGCTGGTGCTGACCTAATCATTACCTACTTCGCCAAAGAGATCGCTCAGCGTCTGTAAGGCTTGTCTGCCTAACCAGCATTGAGCAAGTCATGCGTTTCTCAACACCCTCACATCACCCCGGCGAACAGTGATGCCAAGGTGGTCAAGGAACTCGAGGAGGGGCACAGCATATTTGCGGGTCGTATTGGCGGCTTCTCGGAACTGAGAAGCGGTGAAACTGCCGTGCTGCTGACACAACCGCTGCGCCAATTGTTTTGCTTCTTCAACAACTTCGGGATGCACCACGAACTCAGCAACTCGCACCAACCGCCCCTGATCGACCAGCAGGGATAGCAAGTCCATGGCTTGAGTTCGGTCAGGAAACTCTGCCAAAAGTTCTTCCACTTCTGGAGGAGCAAATCCTGCTTGCCGGACTCGCTGTTCCATCTGCTTTGCCCATTCCTGTTGCGCTTCTGTAAGCCGCACTTCATGGGACGGCAAGCGAACGGTTTCCCGCTCCACAACGACAACGCCTTCACGAGCAAACCTATCCAACAAAGCTTCAAAGGTAGCGTGACTTGGTTGAGGATCGAGGAGCACCCGCAATTGCTCTTTGGTCATTCCTCGTCGCAAGGGACGCTCAGCGTGAAACTGAGCCAAGCGATCCTGCAACTGCTTCTGCCACCGCATCACCTGAGCGGTGCTGATCAGGATCTGGTTGGGGAGCAACCAAGCCTCACCCGATTTCAGGCTCTCTCCCACCAACTCTTGAACCCGTTGGGGAGACAGGAAAAGGCGTTGAGCAATCTCGTGAACGGGAATACCCTGTTCGTGTTCTGAGAGAAGCGATTGGAGATATGAGTGTTCGCTTGTGGCTTTGTGTTGCAGCCGCTCAACCTCCGTTTCTTTGCGGCGGCGCCGCACAGGCGCTTTGGGTTCCACAAGCCGCCCCCCACCAAGGGTGATCATCGGCGAGTAGGTGCGGAGCACAAACAAATCTCCCCACGCACACGGGACGGGTTTGTCCAACCGAATTTCTGCGAAGGTTTCCTCGCCCAGAGCCAACTGAGGGCGATCAAAGAAGAAAATTCGCCCAATCCGTTCCGCTGTGCCGATGTGGAGTCGGATAGGTGCACCATGCTTCAGTGCAGTGATTGTCAAGGAAGAGAAGAAGGCAGACGGAGGGAGCAAACGCACCTGCACATCCAAGCGATCGGTTGCGATTAAAGTCCCTGGCTCCGTGACCACATCGCCCCGTTCCACTCCTTCTCGCTCCACCCCACCTAAGTTCATTGCCGCTCTTTGCCCGGCGACGGCGATCTCCAGAGGCTTGCCATAGGCGTGCAAGGAACGGACGCGAGCCCGAATCCCTTTTGGAACAATCTCCACTTCATCACCCACTCGCACTGTGCCAGAGAAAATTGCCCCGCGCACGATTGTGCCAAAGCCCGCTTTGATGAATACATCGTCAATCGGGAGGCGCAGAGGGCGTGAAGTGTCTTTAGGTGGCACTTCTTGGGCAATAGCATCCATTTGCTGCAGCAATTCCTTCAAGCCCTCTCCTGTGACCGAAGAGACGGGAACCATCGGTGCCCCGTCCAAAAAGGTGCCTTTGACCTTTTCGGAAACATCTTCTTGAACCAACGCCAACCATTCATCGTCAACCAAGTCGCGTTTGGTAAGCACAATGATGCCTCGCTTGGCTTGCAGCAACTGAAGGATGTGCAAGTGTTCCAAAGTTTGGGGCATGATGCCTTCGTCCGCTGCTACAACGAACAGCACCATGTCCACCTCAGCAGCCCCCGCCAGCATGTTGTGGACGAACCGTTCGTGTCCGGGCACATCCACAATCCCTGCTACGATACCGCTGGGTAGGGTCAAGTGGGCAAAGCCAAGGTCTATGGACATTCCCCGTTCCCGCTCTTCGGGGTGACGGTCTGTCTCTATGCCGGTCAGTGCTCGGATGAGAGCAGTCTTGCCATGATCCACATGCCCTGCCGTGCCAATGATAATGTGCTTGGTCGCCATCACGCATCCCCTTTGCAAATAGTGTTCCCCGTCGGCAAATTGAGCTTGTCAACGCCAATCAGTAAAAGTATGCCGACTTCTTGAACAACGGCTTGCCGAATCCCAGAGGGTATGCTAACAGGGAAACTCTTGACGAGCAACGCGAGGGGCACAAGATCTTAGTCCTCATTTGCGTTTACAGAATTAGGGGTTTTCCGTCCCCGCGCTGCTTTCTTCTGTCGCAGCAGGTTGTCCTTTCCCCTTGACAACCACTTTACCTGCGTCTCGGGAGTGGTCCCAACCTTCGTAACTGTAGGCTTGGACAGTGACATGATAGACATGGTCCCGTCCTTCTGGGTCGTCGTTCGCCGGCAGCCGGATTTCGCCGTCCCACTTCTGCTCCCCCACCAGGATGTCCCATGAAAACTCTTGGGAAAGGGAGAGGAGGAAGAGTTTGCCGTCGTTGGTGCGCCGAAACTTGACCTGAACCTCATCAGCATGGTAAGTTTTCACGACTACTTTAACCTTGCCCCCTTCTGGGGGTAGGATGCGGGGATCCACATCAATCCCAGTGATGTGGACGCGGACAAGCAAACTACTACAACCAGCCAACAGCAACAACCCAACGAAAACAGGATTGATCCAGAAGGTTGATCGCACAGTTCTCCCTCCCCTCAGGGCAAAAGCGTTACGCTTCCACCTCCACGAAGACCCCCATGCGGCGGAACTTCGCATACCGCTGCTCCCGAAGCGCTTCAGGGGAAAGAGCCTTCAACTCATTAAGGTGGCGCAAGAGGGCTTCCTTCACCGCCAAAGCGGCTGCTGCGGGATTGCGATGGGCACCTCCCAAGGGTTCAGGAACGATTTCATCAATAACCCCCAGTTCCAAAGCATCCTTTGCCGTCAATCGCAAGGCTTCAGCAGCTTTCGGTGCCAGTTTTTCATCCCGCCAAATAATCGCTGCACAGCTTTCTGGTTGGATAACGGAGTAGGTAGCGTTTTCCAACATTAGCACTCGGTTGGCGACAGCGAGGGCAATTGCGCCACCACTTCCTCCCTCGCCGATGATGACAGCGATGGTGGGCACCGTCATCCCCGACATAAACATCTGGCAATGAGCAATCGCCCCACAGATGTTGCGGGCTTCGTCTTCATCCAAGCAAGCAGCTCCCGGGGTGTCCACAAAGGTGATCAACGGCTTGCCCCACTTTTCTGCCAACTGCATAAGCCGCAAAGCTTTTCGGTAACCCTCTGGGTGAGGCATCCCAAAGTTGCGTCGCTGTCGCTCTTGAGCATCTCGACCCTTCTGTTGCCCGACGACTACAACTGGGGCACCATCCAACCACGCTAATCCTCCCACAATCGCTGGGTCATCGCCGTAAAGACGGTCCCCATGTAACTCAATAAAATCGTCAAAGATGGCGCTGATATAGTCCAGTGTGTATGGGCGCAAGGGATGCCGTGCCAGCATCACCCGCTCATACGGCGTTAGGCTATCTAACCGCCGGCGCAACTCTTGTTCCAATTGATTGGCTTGTTCCTCTTCTCCCTTTTCCCGCAATTGCTGAATGCGTCCTTCCAACTCCTCGATTTCCTCTTCAAATGGTAGCAAGGGATGGTGCATGGTCGTTCCAACCTCCTTAACCAAGTTCGTAGACCGCCGTCAGTCTGAGGGCGAGAAGAATTTTGGCAGCCTCGAGTGAAAATGACTTAGAGAGTCACTGGACAACCAATACTTCCTCCCGCTAAAAGAGACGCCCCAACCAGGGCATCACCCGCTTCATCCAGACTCCTATCTATGCCCTCCCCTACCCCAATCAAGCTGGCCCAGCGAAACCTCTTGGTCAGGGGAATTACAAAGGGGTCAGTTCGGTATCTATGCCGGGCTTTGTGGCAATGATTTGATCGAGAGCCCGCTTCGCCCCAGCATGATTAGGATCAATCTGCAGGGTGGCTTCGAAGCAATCAATTGCATCCCCAGTCCGCCCCATGCGCCAATACACCACACCCAGGTTATACCAGACCGAAGCGACATTGGGACGAATTTCTTTGGCTTGCTCAAAGCATCGAGCAGCCTCTTCCCACCGTTGGGCTAACGAGTAAGCTGCGCCCAACCAGAAGAGCGCATCGAAGGAGTTGGGTTGGAGTTGAGCGGCTTGTTCCAAGAGGGGAATGGCAACATCGGGGCGATTTTGTTGGACTGCCTGACTGCCCTTCTGCAAGAACTCCCCGAACGGGTCTCCGACTCGAGCGCCTTCGGGCATCGGCTTTCACCCCCTTTTGAGCACCCTTTCCGTCAACGGATGCCCAGTGTAATTATCCACTGCGCAAAGACATTTGTCAACAGCAAAGCCAACAACCACTCCCAATTTGTCCGTAAAAACCCCTATTGCCTCATGCCCTTCAACAGTGCGTCACAATCTAACGAAGAGGTGACGGACGATGACGCGTCGGGAATGGTTGCGCACCACAAGTTTGGGTGTAGCGGCTGCTGGTTGGGCGAAGGTCAGTGAGTCTACAGAAGGAGGCGGACAGCGTATGGGGAAGTTCAAACAAGACCTCAGTTGGTGGTGCTTCGCTCGGCAAGGCGTGGACATCAAAAAACTCCTTCGGGAAGCCAAAGCTATCGGTTATGCAGGGTTTGAATTGGTCCCTCGCGAATGGTGGGACCCCATCAAAGACGAAGGCTTGGAAATCGTCACTATCGGTGGGCACGGCACCCTTACCGATGGGCTTAACCGCAAGGAAAATCACAGCCGCATTGAAGACGAAATCCGCCAAAACTTAGAACTTGCCAAGCAATACGGCATCAAAATCCTCATCTGCTTCTCTGGCAACCGGCGTGGTCTTAGCGACGAAGAGGGGATTGAAAACACAGCGGAAGGACTCCGGCGAGTTGCTAAAGCCGCAGAAGAGGCAGGCGTAACCTTGGCTTTGGAGTTGCTTAACAGCAAAGTGGATCACCGAGACTATCAAGCTGACCGAACTTGGTGGGGCGTGGAGGTGTGCAAGCGGGTCAATTCACCCCGAGTGCGCTTGCTCTACGACATTTACCACATGCAAATCATGGAAGGTGACATCATCCGCACCATCCGCGACAACTTCCAGTGGATTGCCCACTTCCACACCGCAGGGAACCCCGGTCGGCGCGACATGGACGACGATCAAGAACTCAACTACCGAGGCATCATGCGGGCGATCGCTGCTTTGGGTTACACTGGCTATGTGGGGCACGAATTCATCCCCAAAGGCGATGTCTTTGAAGCGATGCGCAAAGCCTTCGAACTATGCAATGTCTAAGGCTTCCTGATGCGCCGATCATTCTTCATCGGAGCTGGCGGATAGCTCGGTCGGGAAGCAAAAGAGCCGTAGCCGCCAATGCAAAGCAGAGGGCACCCAGCACAAAAGCATTGGCGACACCCAACCACTGACCAAAGAAGCCGAAGAACAAGCTACCAAGAGGCGCCAGACCGATGAACACAAAGGAGTAAACGCCCATCACTCGCCCCCGAAGGGCATCAGGGGTTAGCGTTTGCACCAAAGTGTTGGCAGTGGCATTTTGAGTGACCATCCCAAAGCCGATCATCGCCAATGATAGCAACGCCAAAGGGAAAGACCCGACGAAAGCTGTTGCTGTCAACCCTAAGACGGCTATGAGACTACCAAATCCCACCAATCGTCCCCGAAGCAACCGTCCTTCCAAACTGGCGGCAGTGATGGCACCCAAGACTGCTCCCACACCGATGCTGGCAACGAGGAAGCCATAGCCTTTTTCCCGCACGCCTAACACCTTGTCAGCTAACGCAGGTAACAGCACATCAAACTGCCCCCCGAACAAACTCCAAGCGCCAACCAACAAAAGCAACCGCAGCACCGTTCGGTTGGTTCGGAGGTAACGCCAACCTTCCAACAGGCTCTCCCCCAAGGCTTGCCGGCGGGAAGAGGCTACAGGCGTAGGAGGCATCCGCAGCAACGCTACCATAGGCGCCAGAAAACTAAGCGCATTGAGCAGGAAGCAAACCGCTGTCCCAAACTTGGCGATAATCACCCCTGCAAGGGACGGTCCAAGAATGCGCGAGAGATTGACCGAAGCAGAGTTGAGCGTGATAGCGCTCATCAGGTCTTCCTTGCCCACTAACTCCACCCAAAAGGACTGACGAGTTGGCACATCAAACGCCCGCACCAAGCCTAACCCAAAGGACAGAACCAGCAGATGCCAAACTGCTACCCATTTTGTTGCTGTCAGAAGCCAGAGCAAGAAAGCGATGGATGCAGCCGTGATTTGAACACCCAGGAGGATGCGTCGCTTTTCCCATCGGTCCGCAACCGCACCGCTAACAGGGGCTAACACGGAAACAGGCAAAGCGTGGAGGGCATTCACAATGCCTAATAGGGCTTCGGAACCAGTTAGTTCGTAAACTAACCACCGTTGTGCCACCCCTTGCATCCAACTGCCCGTCAAGGAGATGCATTGTCCACACCAGAACCAACGAAAGGATGCATGGCGAAGCGCCCGAAATGGTCCCTGCACTGACGAAGAGGGAAGTGAAGGAGCCGCCTGTGCCTTTTGTCCTGCACCATCATCCATTGCTATGCTCCTTTCCCTGCCGCTTTGCTCACCGAAAAGTTTGGCACACAATCAGCAGGTAGCCATAGAAAGCAACCACCTCTTACCTTTGCCATCGGATTTCTTGAGGCACAGGGCGCACGAATTGGGGACACGAACGCCAAGTGATAGTCACCCAACCCTTTTCGGGTCTTTGTTCCTGCTTCTCACCCCGATGGTTGATGACGGTCACAGGCTGCATCATTTCCGATTGCAATCTGCTTGGGCAATTCTGATGGTGACGGAATAGTCATCAAAACGCCGAAAGGGGAAGCACGAGTTTCAGCAGGAGCGTTCCCCGAACCGTTTGATGGTATCGGTTGCGCTCTTTGGTTGCAACTGAACAACCAAATAGTGAACGAAAGCACCAACGAGGGAGCAACGACTTGATACCACTCGGTCATTCCTATCTCACCATCCCCACAAAAGAGTTCCAGCCAAAGATGCCTTGTTGCGCTAATCAGCCCAAGCGTAACTCTCCCTTTTCATGCAGCTGGCGGAAAAAGCCTATAGTCTCACGAAAACCTTCCTCCACCGGTGTGAGGGAAAGAGGACCGATGTCCCGCTGAAGTGCTTGGTCATCGAGGTCGCTGGGGATTGGCAGCGGCTTGGGGTCAAAGGAAATGAAATCAGCGGCTTTTGGGTCTAATTGCACCATCACCTGCACAATGGATTCTACTGTCATCGGAGTGCCCCGAAGGTTGTAAACGCGGGCACCGTCCAAATCGGTCAGGGCACAGCGAACAAATGCTTCTGCCACATCGGCAGCATACTGCAAATCTACCTTGCCCCCAAAGCGAATGCGGAAAGGTTGGCGCAACACAATGGCTTTCAACGCTGTTGTGATGTCAGCGGTCACCCCAACATCCCGACCAAACCCGTAAACCGTATGAGGTCGCAACCCAGCACTGGCAATCCCATTCTCGTGCCAGTAAGCATGGGCACACAATTCGTTACAAACCTTGTAAGCACCGTAGTGGGTTACGGGGCGCAAAACCACTTCCTCAGAAAGAGGCGTCTGCTTATACTGCTCTGGTGGGCTGAACACGGCAACGGAACTGGCGTAAACAATGCGCTTTACTTGAGGCTGAAACCGCTTCGCTGCCTCAAATACCCGCAATGTCCCAATCACATTCACCATTGCTCCACCGACAGGATCCTGTCGGCAAAGAGGAATTTGCCACGCAGCCAAATGGATGATCCGTTCAACGCCCCACTGTTCCACGATAGAGGGGAGCAACAACGGATCAGTCAAATCACCTTCCACAAAGGGTAGAGAAGTCCAATCGGGCACCAGCAGGGACAAGCGGCTCCCATCTCTCTTCAAATCCGTTAAGACGACCGGAAGGTTACGCCTGCACAAATGCCGAACAACCCAAGCTCCTAAAAAACCACAAGCACCCGTCACCAGCACGCTCATGGTCTTTCGCCTCCCGATAAAAGAACAGCAATTAGTTCACCTGCCCCTTTTCACAACGGTGCCACCTTGACCAACTTGTAGCGATCGTAAAGGAGAGTGACTTTGTCCCCGTCCAAGAAAAATTCGGCAGTGACCTTGCGGGTGTGTTGGACAGTGTAAAAGCGGGCATAGGTTTCGGTCAACTCCTCAGGCAGGAATGGTAGAAAGCCTTCCAACAACCGCCCTTTTGTTTCCAGCAAGATGGCGTCTCCCTTTCGGCTGACTTGCAACCGCATGGTGCCTTTGTAAGTTTCGTAGTGCCCTGTTAGTTTTTCCAACAAGTGATCATTGCGGACGAAAGGAAGTTCATCCGGCGATCGCCCTAATAAGGTTGCTAAGGTCACCATGCCCATCTGCGAAAGGGGATGCCCGCTGCCGTTTGCCAACAACGCAACACCAATGCCAGCATCAGGAATGTAGCCGACAAAGGCGGTGTGCACCAAAACAGAACCGCTGTGAGCGACTAACTTGGTTCCCAGAAAGTCTGGGTAAACGCTCCAACCCAAGCCATACCCTTCCGCACCGAACACTGGTGAGGGCAGCGGGATGTGGGGCGTTTCCATCTGCTCAAGGCTTTCAGCAGAAATTAACTGCTGCCCATCCCACTTCCCCCGAGCCAGATACAAGCGAAGGTAACGGCTCAAATCCAAAACCGTGCTAATAAGCCCACCGTCAGCGGAGATGCCAAAGGGGAACTTAGACGAAAGGTGCTTACCCTCCCGATCAACCACATAGGGCGTTGCCCAATCGGGATCCGAGGTGGCTTCCTCTTGACGAAAACAAGTTCGGCTCATCCCTAACGGCTCCAAAATTCGGGAGCGAACGAACGCTTCGTAACTCATGCCCGAAACCGCTTCAATCACATGGCCCAGCATCAGGTAGCCTTCGTTCAAGTAGAAGAAGCGTTCCCCCGGTTTCGCTACCGACCAACTCTCTGCCTCACTCACAAAAACGCGCAAGTCGTCAAGAGAAGCAATCGGTGTCCAAGGAGCATCCTCGCCAATCACCGAACGGATAAAGGCTTCAGCGTAAGCGAGGGCAGGAAGACCCGATGAGTGCGTGAGCAAGTGAAAGACCCGAACCGGTTCCCCGAAGGGGCACAGGTTGATGGGCAAAAACTTGTCCACTGGATCATCTAAGCTTAGTTTGCCTTCCTCTACCAGCATCATGGTGGCTAACGCTGTGAAGGATTTGGTAACGGAGCCGATACCGACTTTGGTATTCGGGGTCATGGGAGCCCCCGATTCTAAATCGCGGAAACCAAACCCTTTGGCGTAAACCACCTCGCCGTCCTTGACAACCGCCATGCTCAAGCCTGGCAATTTCGTTTTCCGCATCTTGTCAAAGATGTAACCTTCCACCGCTTGCCAGTCCATCCCGAATCCCTCCTTGAATCTGCTTACAGTGCCCATGTGTGATTGTAGCCACCAGAAGGCAGCAATGCAAACAAGGTTTTCCAAACCGCAATCGCTCAAGCTTTAGCGGCTGACTCTGTGTGGCACCGCACCGTAGTGGGACAGAAGCAAACTCGTTTTGCAACGCAGCTCTTTCCTTGCGCCAGTTGGTATTTGCGCCGCTTCTAAGTTGGCTTTTGCGATGGCACCTTCGGAAAAGAGTTTTGGGATGCATTCCCAACGGCAGCGGGCTTCCTCAATGGTTGCTTGTTCCGATTGCACTGCCACCCCCAAACTACCTCCACTTGGGTTGTTTGTTAGTTAGCTTGCTCTTTCACCGCTTCCAGAGCTATTTGGGCTTGCCACAAGGGATCTGTCCCTGCTTGTAATTAACACCGTCAGGATTCGGCAGCCTGCAGCCATTTTTTTCAGCGCCACGCATCTCAAAATCGCTGGCGTCCAAAAGGGCAAGGACTTGTCCCTGCTGGACCCGTTGCCCTTCATTGAGCAAGATGGCTTTCAATTGCGCTGAAACTTTGGCGTCCACGAGCAACTTTGCAGTGGGCTTGACGACCCCAGTCGCATAAATGACCTCTACCCAAGCGCCCTTGCTGGACAGGCACCACCTGCACAGGCGCGAGGCGTCGCTGCCACAACCACCAAACGGTGAGCAGGATCAGAAGCACTAAAGGTAGCGGATAGCGACGCTGCATTGTTACTGCCTTCACTGTTTAGTTTTCGGCAGAGATACTTTCGCCCGGGAGATTGCCCTTGCGTGAAGATGCGGCAATATTCCGACCGAAGATGTCCGCGAGGTGACCAAAGAATGGCGGGCTTGTTCATCCAATTAGGGCGCTGGCAGACACACCTCTGAGCCATCGCCCAAACGGGCTTGGCGTTTACCCCAAATCATTACGAGCGGGAGCGTTCCAAAGAGTTGTTGAAACCGACAGCAGAAATGAGGCAGGTCCATAGCGATGCCACGGGAGACGAAAAACAATTTTCCCAACGCCTCCAAGCATGGCGAGCAGAAATTTGGTCGAGGACGCAGGTTATGTCACACCCAAAGTCATCGTTAACCCAGCTGTCTTTGACGAAACTGAGCGCTTGCTCCTCATCCAGCGCGCCAACCGAGGGACTTGGTTTTGCCCAGCGGTCAGGCAGATCTCGGTCACACCCCGACAGAAATCGCTGTCAAAAAAACCCAAGGAAGCAGGTTTGACGGTTGAATCAAGGCGTTTGACCCGCCATATTGGGCAGCTTCCGCTCTCGCTTCAGAGTTAGTCTCGCCTTTTACTGCCTCATTTATGGGTGTCGAACGCTGGGTGGGTAATTGCGCTCTTAGCCCCATGAACGCTGTGACGCCAAGTTTTGCTCCGAAGACAAACTACTCCAACCCCCTCATAGCAACAGGAAGTGAGTATCTCTAATGTTCGCCCCCCATCGGGGCAATTCGCTCGTGCCTTGCAACAATCTGACAAGCCATTGAGCCTTGTCCCAACAAAACTAACATGAGTTCCCCTTTCAGCTTTGTTTTGTCTCGCAAGATTTGGCGAGCATCAATAACAGACTCAGGAGGGGATATAATGCCCATCGAAACTCTGGTCAGGAAAGTGAGAAGCGATGAAGCGGAGCTTCTATCGCTATCACCGCCTGTCAGACGCTTCCAAAAACCCTCTCATGCCCCGTCGGAAATGGCTCCAACTTGTCGGCTCCCTTACAGCTTTCCCTTTGCTCACCTTATCAAAGAGCCACGCTTAGCAGATCGCTCATGCTCCCCTCGCTACTGTCATTGCCGATGAAGCTGGAGCTCCAGAAAGTTGGGTTAGACCCACGCCCACCACCCAAATCGCCAACCGACCATGCGATAGTCACTGTCCTCTTTACATCCCACACCACATTATGGCATAATGATAACGGCAAAACTAGACCGGAGGGGAAGGTGAAAAAGATGACGAAGGCGACGACCCTTGAGAGGGCAAGGATAGCAATAAAGAAAGGCTCTCTCTCGAAGAAACTCTGTCTATCTGAGCCTTTACCTTCTCTCCCTCACCTTTTTCGCTTCTATCGCTTTTCCTCAACCTCCTGACCCTTCCCAAATCCCTGAACCTCAAGTCGCCTATGCCCTTCATGCTCAATGGGACCCTGATCTGACTGATGGCCTCCCTTCTATCTGCACAACTTCTGGCACCGTCGCTGTCCCTTGGTTTCACTTTTATGCTGGTTGGAAAGGTGGAGCCCCCGCTTTCTTCAGCGTTGACTGGGTGCTCATTGAAGAGTTGACAAATGACCATGATCCGCAGGTTTGGTTTTTTAATAACCCTCAAGGCGAGAGCGGTTTTCCTTATGGCTGCACGATGCCTCCTGTTAGTGACTCAGAGAATTGGAACTGGACGACATGGAGTTTTGCTCCGATGATGGGGTTTGCGATGCACAATACAGCATACAGGGTGACAGTTCAGTGGCGGTATAGTGTTTACATGAAAGGACCGAGAGGACCGTTTCAAACTTCCACCACCATCAATGTTCAAAACTTGGTGGTTACTTCTGATCCAAGAAAACTTATCAAGTGGGATCCTGACCATCCTGAATTGTGTGATACCACAATAAGTTATAGCTTTCAGTGCGCTCAAAGAAAACAGGTGACGGTGAAATTGACGATTTATTCGGTAGAAGGGTGGAAAGTGATGGAGTTGGACAGCACTTTCATTTACCCTGACAAATCAGGTGACATAGTAGACTTGACGCCTTTCTTTTTAACATATATCCCTATTATACCAGGTGATTTCTTACCATTACCTAAAGGGATTTACACATTTGATATCAAAGTCACAGGGGCAGCACCTTATGATCAAGATAGCTTGAGAAGTAATGCAATAACAATCGTCGATGCAGATGCAGAACTCAAAAAGATTGGATTGGCACCACGCACTGGTGTCATCAAGGGCGATTATTGTCTTTGCTCCAACAAAGAAGCTAATCAAGTCTTTGTGCTGTTCTATGATCCAACCTTTAGACAGGCAATAATCTATCCAGCGATATATCCACCTCGTCAACCGGGAGCAAGGCATGAAGTGTTTCTTACAGGGCATTTGGACTATGCAGGGGAATATTGGGTTCTCGTAGAGGCTCAAGATAACCATCCTGAGAGTAACAAGGCTCATGAGCGTCGGTGGGCGTTGCCTTTAGCAGGGACATTTGTCGTTCCTTCATGCACCAATTTTGGTTTTGTGGCTGATGTAGATACCTCAAGTGATGCGGAAAATGCATATAACCAATTGGGGGAAATTTGGGACTTATATGCAGAAGATTTTCTCTCTTGCTACTCGGGCTTTTATCCTCTTGGCAAAAGAGGTGGAGTGATTATCAACGGAACATGGCAGCAAGGCATGACTGCCCTTCAAGAAGATGCGATCTTCTCTTACACACATCATGGATATTACTATTGGTTGCCTCAATTCTCTCCACCAATTCTTATTGAACATATTCAAAGTTTACCTGAAGGAGCATTAAGTCAACTTTTATTGGCGGTGCTCAGTGGTTGTAAAACAGCGGCTGAAAAAGATGAATTGGGCAATCCTGTTTATAATATTACACAAGCAATTGTAGATAAAGGAGCAAAGGTTGCTGTAGGATTTACTAGATCACCACATAGTTTTCAAATAATGATATATTTTAATAAACAGCTTTGGTATTATTTAACCAAAAATGGCAATAATGTAACGGCAGCAGTTTATTACTCAAAAGAGGATACAGAAGCCAGATATGGTAAAGATACATCGGGAGACCCAAACCGAATTGGTGATGGCAGAACAACGCTTTATCCAGCCCGATGGGCACCATAGCCATAATGAAAACGAAAAGGAGGTATCAGTCATGCGAATGATTGGGTGGTGCATCGTCTTAATATTGTCACTTGTTAACAGCGGTGAAAGCCAGGAAGTTAGGAAAATCCCGGCGGCACAGGCAAAGGCGATTATTAGACAATTTGAGGGGAAACCGAACCTGTCGCTACCAGACCCAACAATTTATCAAGTTGACGACAGGCTCATTTATCATTTCCGCCTAAATAACGGTGATGAATACCGTGTTAATGCCTTAACTGGTGAGATTCAGTCAGTTTTTTATGGAAGTGTCCAAAGTCGCAAAATAACTAAAGAAATCAAAGCCAACATATTGCCTTTGTCTAAATTGGAAGCGATTGCTTGGCAACAAGCGAAGCATTTGTACAAAGGTTTCAAAGTCATGAAAATGGTGCTCTTTGACAAATATTTTGATGGTGAGGCTTATGTATTTGAATTTCGCCAACAACTCCCTAATGGTGCTTTCACAGATAACGGTTGCACGGTATGCATTAGGGCAGATAATGGGAAACTGCTGTTTTACTCCCAAACTTTTACCGATATTCCTCAAGAAGCCAGCCAAATTCCGACAGTAAGTAAAGAACAGGCATTGGAGGAGGTAAGACGGGCAATTGGACTGGTTGAAATTACCCGAGTAGGAAAATTTTTATTGGAATTTTGGCGTGGTAAATTGATTTGGAGACTTGCGGAAGTTGAAGGACCTTTCCCTGATGGGACTACCTACTGGTGGTCTGCTAGTGTAGATGCTAAAACGGGCAGGGTTTTAGAGATAAGTAAGATGCCAGCTGGATATTACCGTCAACCATTGCGAGGACATACGATGGTTGGAGGGATCTTGCTGAAGCGAGAATACGGTCCTATTGTCAGAGGCAAGAATCTCTTCATTCCTTCAGAAGTCTTTTTGACTTTTGGAATCGAGATTGAAAGGTTAGGTAACCAAGTGGTTCTATCGGCACAGAGAAGATTAATTGTTGAAAAGAACGATTATTATATAAAAGGCGAAAAAATTTTCTTATCACCAATGTTGCTTCTTAAATTACTTCCGGGATTTGTCATAGGTATTCATGAAGATTATTATCGCAGAAGTATAAATATATTATGTGCTAATAAAGAAAGTAATTATTGGTTGGTGAGGCATGGAAAGAATCCGATAAGGCATTATGATGAAAAGAAATTTCAAAAAGTTCATGAAATGATGCATAGAATGGGATTGATATTAGAATAAACTTGAGATATGCAATGTCTAAACTTGATTTACTACTCAATAGAAATGGAACAACATTGCACCTGCAAGTTTATACACCGTGGAAGCGATTGGACTATCTTGGATGACAAGTGGAGATCCAGCTTGGGACACATGTGTCAGCATTGCTGGTAATGGCTCAGTAAAACTCTAGGAGGCGGAGAAGGATGAGGCTTTGGATAGTTATCGCTTTGATGCTCACCATGATTCATGAGGTCATTGCTCAGCCCCAAATGATGACACGAGAGCAGGCAGCTCAAATCGCTTTAAGGTTCACTCAAGCAGGTAGATACCCTGGAACTCTTCACTGGCTCACCACAAACGACCTTCCCGCAGGGATAGAAGTCCACATGAGAAATTACGCTCTGAGGGAAAAGTTATTCCATGAAGGCAAAGACTGGGCTGTCACGATGGACGATATGCCAGAGACTTGGCTTGGAGGTGGAGATTTGTATCTTACCAGTTACGTCTTCTTGGCAACTTTTGACCGATGGCCAGATCGATCAGCAGTGGTGCAAGTTAACGCCTATACTGGATATACTGAAGTTGAAACTTATCGTGAGTCTGGTGAAACAAATGATGAGTTGGGCTATGGACATTTGCCTGTCAAACCTTTTGAAGAACTTCGCTCTATTGCTTTGAACATCGCAGAACAATTGCTTGGTCCTGGAACTTTCAAGGTAGTTGACGAATGGCCTTATGACCTGTCTAATCCGGAGCATTACGAATTAGCCTCCAAGGGTGCAGTGCTTTTTCTCATATTTAAACAAGATCAAAGCACAGGTGCCCTCTTGCCGCAGATGATAAAGATTATACTTAACACCCGGACTGGCGAAATGGAAATGGGAGAGTATGAAAACCTTCCTGTCACAATTAGTACGGTCCCGAACATAACGCGCAAGGAGGCTCAACAGATAGTCGCTAAAGAACTTGCTCAATTGGGTTATGAGGTGGTGGATTGGTTACCTGATGGTTATTACACAGGGCAAATAATTTATGGTACCGGGTTTGGAAGGGATGCGATAGTTGGTTTGCTTGTCACTCACGGTCCCTTCTTAGATCAATATCTCGTGTGGGCTTTCATATTCGCCTACAGGGAAATAGGTTCAAAGGAAATTACTGGCGGTATGGTAATGGTTGATGCCCATACGGGAGAGGTGCACTGGGGATATAGCACCGCCATCCATTTGGGGATGTCTGCTAAACCTCATAGCAAGGACTTGGAAGGAGCCGTTGAGGGGGTCGTTATTAATGGTAGAGCAATCTATCCTTTTTCAAAAGCTTTTTTGGTGAACGGAAGGGTATATGTTCCTGTGAAGTGGCTTTCAGGGCTTGGGGTTAGGTGGGACGGCACCAAGTTAGTTGGGCGCTATATGGCGCAAGTGGTTAAAGACAAATTGATTCGCAAAGGGCAATTATACTTACCTCTCCGGACAATTTGCGAAGTTTCTGGGATCCGCCTGTGGTGGGATAATCGAAGGAAGGTTCCTTTCTTGAGAGTGGAGTGGTTAGAACCGAAGAAATTGTTATCGCAAAGTTATAAAACACAATATCGTTCTTTTGAGGATACAAGGAAAAATTGGTATATTGGATTATTGACTGCTTTCTGCCTTTTTATCTTGCTGGTCGTCGGTCGGCTTGGAATCATCAGAATGAGACGGAAAACAGTTTGAAGGTATGGAGATAACGGACACTAATTTCCGTTACCAGATAGAGTGTGCTCGAAGAAAAAGGGTTCAGGCTCAGGTTGAGGATGTATAAGTTGATTGGGAATGCATGCCTCTATCGTCGGCCCAGAAATAGTTGCTGGTTCTACCAGAATGAAAGCTAGGACAGCGCAAAAACTCATCCTAAACATGATTAGCACCGCCATGATGGTCAAACTCGGTCACGTTCAAAGCAATCTGATGGTGGACTTGAAAACTTGGAGTGTAAAATTGCGCGAGTGCGCCAAACGCATCGTCGCCCAACTCGCAGGCGTTAGCATCCATGAGGCTGAGCAAGCTTTGGAAGCCAACGATTGGCAAGTCCGTCAAGCAATTGCCTGGCTTCAATCAAAGAAGAAGCATTGACCCGTTCCTTTAATCTCCATCCGCTCCTTTTGTCTTTTTGAAACCCCACCATCACTATGGCATGATAGCAAATGAGGCTAAGCCGAAAGGAGGTCAATAAAGCCATTCATGTCCTTGGCGATACATCTTTATAGGAGGGATCCAAAGATGATGCGATGCCTAATCTTATCAGTTAGCCTGCTTGTGTTACTCAATCCTCTTTGCTTTGCTCAATCGCCCGAACTAAAACAAGCCATCCAAGTCGTCCGCAACTGGCTAAACGACCCTCAAGCTAAGGTGAGATTTAGAAGACATAGAAGCTTTAGCTTTGATCTATGTGGACCGAGAAACTCTTACGATTTCGAGGCGCCCGGATATATTTCAATCGAGGTTGACCTCGACACGATGAGAGTTGTAGGTTGGTTGAAAGATTATGACCCCCAACCTGCTCCGTCTCAGCTCAGCGATGAGCAGCTCAAAAACATTGCCCTTGATTATGTCCGCAAACACTTTCCTCACTTCAACGAGTTTGAGCATTGGGATGTAATTTTTAACAAATACCGCCTCCGTGAAAGCCCTACAGAACCTTGGGAATGTGCAGTGAGCTTTGGACTATATTTCATCAACGCTCAAGGTCAGAAGATCCCATGCTTGCCAGTAGGTTGTGGGGTCAATATTGACCCTTACACAGGGGAGATTTTTGGGTTTGGTTTTAGTTATCTTCCCATCACAGTAAAGGACCTAACGCCCAGATTTTCTGAGGCGGAGGCAAAGGTGAGGATAGAAGAAGCATTTCGCAACCTTGGTGCAGCGCAAGTGGTAGCAGTTATGTCACATCCAGGCTTTGCCGGTTGGCCCGATGGTTTGGTGTTGGGAGCGACTCAGACGAGCGGGTTGCGATTGGCATATGCCTTTGATTATGTTGTTACGGCAGGAAAGCCTGGATATGAGGATGAATTTGGCACCGAAGAATGGCCTAGAAGTTTTCGGGCAGCTATTGATGCTCATACAGGGGAGTTGTTTTATGCTGAATATTGGATTGGGATAGGGGGAGAGAAGGAGAGGCAAATTTTGAAAAGTCGAGGAAGTCGAGGTGGGAGTGCTGAGCGGGTAGCCTTTAAGGGCAATAGGGTGGTAGGGGTTAGTGTGGCAATTGTCTTGAGTATAGCGATGGTAGTTTTCCTCTTGCGGCGATTCCCCTCAAGGGTGATAAGAAGGGAGGGGACAGATGCGCCTTAGAAGTTGCAGTTTCACTTGAAAGGAGCGATACTTTCAAGTGCGGGGTGTAGTGAAGCAAGTCGTCGTTAGAACTGTGGGTATTATTGTTTGGGAGGAAATAGCTCCCATTGGCTATGGATATTGAGTTGGTGGTGCATCGTCTTAATATTGTCATTTGTTAAACTATCGTAAATATTTAGCAGAAAGGTGACAATTGTAAATGAAACGATTTAAATTGAATCTTCCCGAACCTTGATTGAAGTTTAAAATCCTTAGGGTAAAAAGAGCTTCCTTTGCGAAACACACTGGGATGACAGTAATAAAAAGGTGACTACGATAAAAGTGCAAACTCCGATGGTAATCATTGCCTGTTGTGGAGTCATGCTCTCCCTTGCTATCTCGTTAGAGAGAAGAACGAATGAAGAGGAGTGTTTATAATATCCTTGTGGAAGCAGAAAGCCCTGAATCTCCGAGAGGCCTTTATGTCGTGCACTTTCTAATTCCAGAAGATGAAGAGAAGGAAGCGAAGAGAAAAAACGGGCAGAGGTAAGGTTGTTGATTTCTTATCCCCTCTCCCCCTTCTCTTCTGTCAACCTTGCCACTGGCAACCTCTTCACCCAGATCCCTGTCGTCTCTTTCTCCGGCCGCGGGCTCTCCGTCTCCCTCCTCCTCTTCCACAACAGCTTCGCTGCCTCCCAATCCCAACCCTTCGGCTTTGGTTGGACCCACTCTTACCACTGGAAAATCCAGCAAGAGAGCCAGACGGGTGACGCCATCGTCATCCAAGGCACGGGAAGGAAGCACCGCTACTCCTACAACCCCCAAACGGGCACTTTCCACCCCCCTGCAGGCGTCTACGAAGTCTTGACTCGCAATCCTGACGGCTCTTGGGTTTTGACTTTCAAAAACCAAACGAAGATGCTTTTTGATGCCTCCGGAAAACTCCTCGCTATCACCGACAAAAATGGCAACTCCGTCACCTTATCTTACGACTCTTACGGGCGTCTAACGCAAGTTCAGGAAGCATCAGGGAAGGTTTTGAGGTTTGGTTACTCCGATGGTTCAGGGGGATCTTTCGGTGACGAATTTTTTGATGGTGGCACTGTTGACCTGAAAGTCCAAACGGTCACTGACCCGAGGGGGAAAGTCTGGCAGTTTTCTTACGACGCAAACGGCAACCTTGTTTCCATCACCGACCCGATGGGCTTTTCTCTCTCCTTTTCCTACGACTCTTTTCACCGCCTCACCGCCATCACTGACAAGAGAGGGTTCGTCTGGCAGTATGGCTACAGCGGAGACGGAAAAGTCACTTGGGCAAAACATCCTGACACAGGGAATACCTCTATCTCCCTCTCTTGGGATGCTTCGGGGGTTATCATCACCGACCAAGACGGCATCAAAGTCCGCTACGAAAAGAACGCCTCAGGAGAGTTGGGGAAAGTCATCGTCGGTTTGGGAACTTTGAATTTGACAACCCAACTTGCTTACGATGAAAACCACAACCTGATCCAAAAGACGACGCCGAAAGGCAATGTTTGGCAATACAGCTACGACAGCAACGGTAACTTAACTTCCATCACCGATCCCCTCACCAGGACGACGGTGATGACTTACGATGACAAGAACAACCTGACTTCCATAACGACGCCGTCGGGGAAGGTCACAGAGTATGTTTATGACGATCGGGGCAACTTGGTGCAAGTGATAGACCCTTTGGGCAACCTCACGACCTATACCTACGATGCTTACGGCAACCTGACAAGCCAAACCGTCAACGGGCACACGACACAGTTTGGCTATGACGCTTCCGGAAACCTTATTTCCATCACTGATGCGGAGGGCAATACGGTGAGTTTTAGTTCCAACGAGATGGGATGGAGAACTTCCCGAACCGATGCTTTGGGGCGCCCCACGCATTACACCTACGACGATTTGGGGCGTCTTATTCAAGTAACCTACCCAGACGGGAGCATCGTTCGGTTTGCTTACGACGGGATGGGGAATATGGTTCGGATGGAAGACGGAACTGGAGTGACGGAGTGGGCATATGACGGGAGAGGGTTGAAGGTGAGGGAAAGCAGGGGAGGATTGAGCATCCTTTACGCTTACAGCTCGGGTGGGAGATTGGTGAACCGAACAGATTGGACAGGATCGGGAGCAAGTTTTGCCTATGATGAAGCGGGTCGGTTAGTTCAGTTTGTTGACGGGGTTGGGGTGACGAGTTACAATTACGATGCCGACGGGAACTTGGTAAGAAAAGACAACCCGAACGGGACGGTGGAAGAGATCGGCTACGATGCTGCGGGGCAGGTGGTAGAAATCAAGCACAGCAAGAATGGGACGGTGTTTGGCTACTTCAACTACAGTTACGACGCGGATGGGTTGGTTTCGATGGCAGTTGAATACTTCAACCATGGTAACCACAGTTATGACTCGGTGGTGACTTACGATTACGACCCGTTGTTCAGGTTAATTAGGGAGCAGAGGGTTGGGAGTTACGGTTACACTGTCGATTACGAGTATGATGGGGCTGGGAACCGGTTGGCGAAGATCTGGAATGGTCAGAGGACGGATTATGTTTATGACAGGGCGGATAGGCTGCAGTTTTATGTGAACCCTGACGGGAGCGTTGTGGCTTACGATTGGGATGGGAACGGGAACATGGTGGCGAAGGTGGAAGGGAACGAAATGACGCAGTTTGAGTATGACTTTGACAACAGGTTAGTTCGGATTGTTTACCCGGATGGGAGAGAGGTTCGGTTTGGGTATGATGGGTTGGGACGGAGGGTTTGGAGGCAGGATGGGAGTGGGACACGATACTTTTACTACGACGGTGGCAGAATCATTGCTGAGCGACAGGGTGGTGCATGGGTTGTTCGTTACTTGTTAGGCACAAGTCTTGTTGGCTTTGTAGCGAATGGTGCTTTGAGGGTTTACCATGCTGACCGGTTGGGGAGCGTTCGGTGGGTCAGCGATGGGGGTCAGA
>VAPR01000574.1_pt1 | contig 23162 bp, 20 predicted proteins | sample 3380701 | NCBI WGS metagenome assembly VAPR01 (sample SAMN11536904, study PRJNA540576) | hot springs metagenome | isolation source: hot spring wet sediment | place: Spain: Lobios | collected 2014-01 | reverse complement strand
CCCGTCTTCCCACTCCGCCCAGACATCTTCATCCTGCCAAGCCAAAAACTCTTCTAAAGTCATCCGTTCCCTCGGCGGTTTGACCTTAATCAGCTCAAAGTCCGTGATAGTCATTGCTGTGCACCCCCTGCTGAAGGAACGCAGAAATTTTTCGCTACCGCTCATGGGACGGGGATACGGCGAAGGATGCGGTCAATGACCCACTCTGTAGTGATTTCCTCTGCTTCCGCTTCGTAACTGAGGATGATGCGGTGGCGCAAGACATCGTGAGCGACAGCGTGGATGTCTTCGGGGAGCACGAAGCCCCGTCGGCGCAAGAACGCCATAGCCTTTGCGGCTAACGCCAGGTAAATGGTGGCACGAGGGGATGCCCCATACTCAATCATCCCATCCAAGTCAGTGATGCCGTAGCCCTTTGGATCACGGGTAGCGCTGACTAAGTCCACGATGTAGCGGGCTAATTTATCATCCAAATAGACTTTCCGCACCAACCGGCGGGCTTGGAGCACTTCTTGAGTTGTTGCTACCTGCTTCACCCAAGGCACTTCTTCGCCTGTCATCCGCCGCAGGATCTCCAACTCCTCATCCCGGTTGGGGTAGGTGATCTTGAGTTTGAGCATAAAGCGGTCCACTTGGGCTTCGGGTAGTGGATAAGTGCCCTCGTGCTCAATGGGATTTTGAGTCGCCATGACGAGGAAAGGCTCTTCCAACCGGAAGGTGTGATCGCCAATTGTAACTTGCCGTTCTTGCATGGCTTCCAACAAAGCAGATTGCACCTTCGCAGGGGCGCGGTTGATTTCATCGGCAAGGATAATGTTGGCGAAGATGGGACCTTTCTTGGGTGAGAAGGTTCCTGCTCGTTGGTCATACACCATCGTCCCGATGATGTCGGCAGGGAGCAAGTCTGGGGTGAATTGGATGCGTTGAAACTTAGCATCCAAAGTTTCCGCTAAGCACCGCACCGCCATTGTCTTTGCCAACCCTGGAACTCCTTCCACCAAGATGTGCCCGTCTGCTAACAGACCAACCAACAACCGTTCAATGAGGTAGCGTTGCCCCACGATCACTCCGCTGATTTGCTGAATGATTCGCTCTACAAATTCGCTGGCTTCATGGATTTTTGCTGATATCCGCTGAATCTCTTCGTGTGTCATGGCAACGACCTCCTATGGTAAGTGGTAACGACGGTCAAGCGAAGACCGACCCCATGCCAACAGTTGCGCTATGGAGGGGTAGGTTGAAACACCCACTCTATGTCTGGGAAGGGGCGATGGGCACTGCCCCACAGGCCATAGTGATCAGCATGCCCTTGCAAGGATGCCACCAAACTGAGTAACCCCAAAGGGGTGTCAACATGGCTGACCGTGCTCCAATGGTTGGTTTGGTAGAGCCCTATGATTTTAGGGTCTGCATCGGTTGTGGATACTACGACCACTCGCATCCCCATGCTGCGCATTGCCTTGAGCAAAGGGGCTTCCACTTTTTGAAAGCGCTCCTCTTTTCCTGTTTCTTTGGCAGCGACGAAAAAGACCACCGATCCAACAGGAGTCTGGGTTGAGCCTTGCACTCGCACCCAACCGGCTTGCTCCAAAGGGCGCCAACTGTTTTGGGCATCCCCATAGCGAAGAAGCATCGCAACGCGCCTCCATACACCTGCCTGCAAGGTGTCTGCTTCCACTTCGTCCGTGACTAATCCCAACCCTGCTGCTACCTTCTGCCAAGTTGCTTCGTCCGCAGCGACGATGGCATCGGGCAACAGGAACACGGAGAAGGGAACCTGCGCCCCCGCCTTTTGCAACAACGATCGCACTTGCTCGGTTAGTTCCCTGCGCATCTCAGGGGTATCCGCAAGGAAGGCGATGTTGCGAAACCTCAACCGTTGGTGCACCAATGAGGGAAGCATCCTGTTTAGGAATTGTTCATTGCTCTGCACCCGCTGGTTCATGAGGGACAACTCTGCCTCCAATCGGCGGATGCGTTCGTCACGCTTGATCAATTCCTTTGCCGTCTCCTCGCGATAGCGCTGCAGTTGCCGCTCTATCCGTCGGTAAAGCTGTTCAGCAGTTGGTTCTCGAGCAATCCCTAATCCAACCAAGATGCCCAAGCCGAAGAAGATAAGAACAGCAATCAAAGTGCCGATGTAAAGCCGAACATCCACCATGACAAAGCGCCTCCGCTTAGTGTCGCCATCCGTGTTCCAAACTGGTGCGCACCCATAGCCACAAAGGACGCAAGTAAGTCTGTAAAGTCGGAGAGAGGTGAATTAACCATGCCCCTACCAAAACCCCGAGGAGGAGCAGGGAAAAGATGTGCCACCATCGGAGACCATAGGAGTGAAGAGCACTCACCCCTTTGGCATCCACCAACTTGTGCCCAACTCGCAGTCTTGTCAAGAAGGTGCTTGCCATCCCTTGCCGCCCTTTTTCCAAAAATTCCACCAACGAAGCATGGGAACCAACCGTGACGATCAGGTCTGCTCCTGCTTCGTAGGCTAAGAGCATGGCGGCGTCTTCGCTGGTGCCACCGATAGGGAACAAATGTGCCGATAAACCCAACCGTTTGACCCGTTCCATCCCCGGCGCGCGACCATCAGGGTAGGCATGAACAACTAATTCTGCTCCGCAATGAAGCGCCGCTTCAGAAACGCTGTCCATATCGCCTAAGATGATGTCTGGGCGATACCCCAACTCCAACAGGGCATCGGCACCCCCATCCACCCCGATCAAAACGGGGCGACGGTCACGAATATAACTGCGGATCGCTACCAAATCCTCCCGGTAGTGGTGCCCACGAATGACGATCAACACATGTCGCCCACGAATAGGGGTCTGAAGAGGGGGAAGGACAATGGGTGAAGCAAGCAACTGTTTGCCCTCTTGGCGGAGGTAAGTGAGGGTGTTCTCTGCAAAGGCTTCCAAGGCCTCTACTAACCGTTGCTCTGCCTCTTGGATCCGTTGACGCACTTCCGAAAGGGTTAAAGGGGTTAGGGGGAAGCTCAATCCATCCTGCTGCAACACCTTGCGATCCAAGTCCAAAAGGACACTTTTGCCTTCCTGCAGTCGCTCAAAAGCGTTGGGGTCACGAATTTCCAAAAGAGGGACTCCCCGTTCTAAAAGCACCAAAGGACCTGTGGTTGGGAAGCGCCCTGTTAGGGTTGGTTGGGCGTTGACCACAGCGGCGATCCGCTTGCGGGCTAACTCTTCCGCTGCAATGGGATCAAGGTCTGCATGAGCAATCAGGGCGATATCCCCCTGCCGCAGTCGGCGCACCAAGTTTTTTGTCCGTCGGTCCTTCCGCAAAACACCTCGGATTAGCATTGCATTGCGTCACCTATTGCTATCTTGCCACAGAGCCGTTCATCATGATGGTGAAGCCTTAAAGGGAGCAAAAACCCTCGTCCCTTACCCGCTCGCTACTGTTTGCGGACGAGCAAGGAACGAGGGCAGGGGTTGTCAAGAGACCCTAAGGCGATTGCCTCACGCAATCACCGTCATCTTTTGGGGATCAAAGATCTTCATCTTACCTTCGCGGTAGGAGAGTTCTGCCAAGCCCACCGTAACCATCACCTTGTAGGCGAGGTCAATGGGGCAGTTGGGCATCTTGGTTCGGTCTCGGACGCACTCAAAGAAGTTTTTGTGGTGGGCTCGCAAGACATCAGGCACGGGTGTTGCTGGCACCCGCATTGGTTCCACTTCATCAGCATAGACCCGCTCAGGTTGGATCACGATTTCGTTGCCACCCAAGAGCATGTTGGCTTTATGCCCGTGCACAATCAACTCCAAGCCCCGTTCGTTCGCTGTGCTTCCTGCAACGACAACTACATGCCCACTGGGAAACTCCGCCATCATGTGGAAGGTATCGGGCACTTCGCGGTCATGATGCACAAAGATTCCTCCAGTGGCAACCACTCGAGTGGGGAACTCAGCACCAATGGCAAGGAAGAGGGTGTGCAGCACATGGGGGAACAAGTCTGTTGCAATGCCACCCGAGTAATCCCAAAACTTGCGCCAGCGGAAGAACCGTTCGGGATCCCAAGGGCGCTTGGGAGCGGGTCCGAGGAAGGCATCCCAGTCCAAGTTTACGCCCGGTCTTGCATCGGGATCAATTCCGTAGTTCCACTCGCCACCCTTAGAATTGCGGCAATAACTCGCCTGGGACCAAACAACCTTGCCAATCTTGCCCTGTTGGACGAGTTCGAAGGCTTGTCGCCACTTAGGTTCGGAGGTCCACTGGGAACCGACTTGGATGACTCGTTTGGTGCGCATCGCTGTTTCGTAAAGGGCTTTCGCTTCGTCCACATACCGGGTAATGGGCTTCTCCAAGTAAATGTCCTTGCCTGCTTCCAGAGCATCAATGGCCATCTTGGCGTGCCAGTGTTCTGGCGTGACAATCCAAACCACATCAATGTCTTTGCGCTCCAGCAGTTTGCGGTAGTCGTGGTAAACTTCCACCTTGCCTGGTTGGCTTTTGCCTTCCCACTGTCGCTCGGCAGTCCGGCGGGCACTCTCCTTGCGAGGTTCATAGATGTCGCAGACCGCTACAATCTCTGCATTTTCCTCGCCATCACGGATGAGCCGCACGATTGTGCCGATGTGGGCATGAGCCATGCCGCCGCAGCCAATGATCCCAATGTTGATGCGTTCGTTAGCACCTACGACCCGTTGGCTCCCCGCTAAAGCGTAAGCACGACTGCTTTTGAACCCTTCGGTGATAGTGCCCACTGCTAACGCTCCTGCTGCCAGTTGCAAAAACTTGCGTCGCTTCACTTCCTTGCGATCGTCCGCCATTGCTTCTATCCCCTCCTTCTTGGTGGGTTACTTGTCTGCATAACTCGTCAGTTTTGATTGCGACAGGCAAGCGCTCCAACCCTACGGGAGTTCCTTGACGAAGATGTTGCGAAACTCTACCCGAGTTCCGTGATTTTGCAAGCCAATGTAACCTTTGCGCAATCGCTCTTTCAGCTTCGGATGCTCATCCATACTCGCCCGCACAATCTCCTCCCCGTTCATTGCTACGACTACCCAAGGACCACTGCAAATGATTTCTACAAAGTTCCACTCGCCTGCTGGTTTGGACATGTTCTTCTTTGGAGCGACGGCATCGTAGATGGAGCCAGTGGTGTGAGGTGTAGGGTCTCGCCCATGGTCGTCCAAAATCTGGATCTCCATGCCGGTAAATGCGGGATTCCCCTCCAAGGCGGAGCGGATGAAAATGCCGCTGTTGCCTCCCTTGCTGATGCGGAACTCCAAGCGCAACACGAAATTTTCGTATTGCTTGTCGGAGCGTAACCAACCGCCTCCTTCCCCAGTGCAAACCAAAATCCCGTTCTCCACTTTCCATGAGGGGGAACCCATCACATGCCATCCTGTCAAATCCTTGCCGTTGAACAGAGAAACGAACCCTTCTTGGTTTTTGGAAGCTTGCCCCAACACCCCACCGATGACTGAGCCGACCAAAACCATCCAAAGCAGCCACCGTCTCATCCCCAACACCCTCCTTTCATATCGAGTTTGGACGCTACCAACCAACGCAAAGATGCTAACACATCCCGTCAACGAGTGTCAGGCATTGCACTATAGTTTTGGGTGGCAGCGCTTAAAGGAGGCAGGTGAGTCAAGGGTGCTTTGGCGCATATGGTTGTCGGTAGGGCTTGTGGTCGCTGTCGGAGTGTTAGCAAAAGGGGGGAGAGCTGTGAACGGATGGGATTTTGGCACCGAGGTCCCGCTGCAGATTATCGCCACTACGAATGACTTTTATCGCCTCGTTTCACCGACCACCAAACTTTTCCGACTGATCACTGGGTTTCGCTTCACCGAAGGACCAGCATACTTACCCGATGGCACCTTGATTTTCAGCGACATCCCTGCCAATCGCCTCTATCGGCTCCACCCTGATGGAAAGTTGGAAATCTTCCGCGAACCAAGTGGCGGCGCCAACGGTAACACGGTGGATGCAAAGGGGCGATTGCTCACTTGCGAAGGCTTCGTCAACAAGCGGGTCACCCGAACTGACTTGCTAACTGGTCAAGTGGAAGTCCTTGCCAGCACCTACGAAGGAAACCCCCTCAACCAACCCAACGACATCATTGCTACCAAAGACGGTCGTATTTACTTCACAGACCCTGTGTTCGGCGACCTGAGGTCAAAAACTCAACCAGTGGAAGGGATTTACCTCATCAAGCCAGAAGGCACTCTGGTGCGGGTTTGGGCAGACCCAGATCTTCAACCTAAACCGAACGGCTTAGCCCTTTCTCCCGACGGAAAGCGGCTCTACACGACGGATAGCCAACGGAATGTCGTTCGCGTTTACGAAGTTTTGCCAGATGGAACCTTGGGAGGAGGGCGCGACTTAGCGAAGATGGAGGGCAAAGACGGTGCAGGCGACGGAATGCGTGTGGATGAGGAAGGTAACCTGTGGGTAACCGGTCCAGACGGTGTCTGGATCTTCTCGCCCAAAGGCGAGTTGCTTGGTCGGCTCCGATTGCCTGAAGTGCCTGCCAACCTGTGCTTCGGCGGTCCCGATCACAAACACCTTTTTCTGACGGCGCGCACTTCCGTCTACTTGCTCCGAACCCAGGTGAGAGGAGCCCGCTATTGGTGACGGGAGACACCCTCCCCTCCCCTTGAATCGTTTTCCCGTGCCCCCACAGTGAACGCTCGCTCCTCTCCATCCACTACCAAAGCCCAACCTTGAGGGCACCGTTGTTGGAAAAGGGACAAACCGTTGAACCCCAAAATCAGAAGAGCAGTAGACCACGCTTCAGCCTCCGTTGGCGAGGGAAGGACAACGGCTGCTAATTGGGTTCCTGTTGCGACTTCTCCTGTTCGAGGATGCACTGTTGGTTGAGTAGACCGCCGCTGACCTGCTGCAGAGACCGAGAGCCCTTGATGATCAAGGCACACAACTGTCAGAACCTGATCGTTGAGGGGATGGCTTATTGCTACGCGCCAAGGGTTTCCTTCTTCATCCCGACCAAAGGCGAAAGCACTGCTGGTGCCACCATGCAAAAAAGCATTTTCCACACCTGCTTCCCGCAACAAGAGAGCAGCGCGCTCAAGCGCATATCCTTTTCCGATCCCGCCCAAATCCAGCTGTATCCCTTCGTGTCTTAAGCGCACACTCTGAGTTGGTTCGTCCAAGAGGATGTGTTCGGATCCGACAACTGCCTTGGTTGTTTGGTTGATGACCGATGACCACCACCCACCAACGGTGATGTCAAAGGCGCCGTCCGTTTGTTTGCTTAGCCCGATCGCTTGTTGGAGCAGCCGAAAAGTGCGAGCATCTACCCGAACGGGTTGGTGTGCTGCCCAACGGTTGATGCGACCGACATCGCTGTCAAGGCGGAAGCGAGAGAGCAGCCTTTCCAACTCCACAATTTCCCGCAACGCCTCTTCGCCAGCTGCCCGCAAAAAGGGTTCGTTCTTCCCTACCAACACTAACTCAAAACGGGTCCGCATAGCGTAAGTGGCAAGGCGCACCGTTACCATCTCAATAGTTCCCTCCACCGACAAGTTAAACCAGAGCAAATGTTATCGCAAGGGCTCTAACAAAAGTGTCTTGCAACGGCTAAAGTGCCACCGATGTAGTCTTTTGCGAAGGAGGCTAAAACTGTTGACTTGGAGAGGATAACGCATGCGACAGAAGGTGCCGCCTGCTCTCGTCCTTTTTGTTTTGGCGCCCAGTGTTGGCGAATTGCTCTCGGGTTCATCACCGCCTGCGGAGTTTTTCAACCCGTTCTCTTTTTTGCTGTTGGCAGCGCTTTACGGTGGTGGCGCTTTGTTGGTGCGGGAAGTGGTGCTCTGGTGGCGCAAAGGGTGGCCATCTTTACTGGTTTTGGGTGCTGCTTATGGGATCGTGGAAGAAGGGATCATGTGCAAAAGTTTCTTTGACCCTAACTGGCCTGATTTGGGACCCTTGGGGCAATACGGACGATGGCTGGGCGTCAATTGGGTTTGGGCACAAGGGTTGACCGGTTACCACGCTGTCTTCAGCATCGCCATTCCCATTTTGTTGGTAGAGTTAGCGTTCCCTGAGCAACGCCATCACTCGTGGCTCTCGGTTGAGTGGCGGCGCATCTTCGCGCTGCTGTTTGTCGTGGATGTGTTGTTCGGCTTTTGCTGCTTCCCTAAACCTGAAACCCCTTATTACCCATCACCTTGGCATGTGTTGGTGACCCTTGCGGTTGTGGCAGGTTTGGTTTGGCTGGCATGGAAACTTCCCGCTTCGTTGCCCAAACCAACTTCGGTCAAAGTGCCGTTGCCCCGGCGTTTCCTGCTGACAGGTTTCTTCGCTACGCTCGTCTTCTTCGTCATCTTTTGGGGATTGCCCAACACGAAGGTGCCACCCATTGCGACAATGGCTTTAGAGGCATTGGTCGTGGCTGTGACAGCATGGTGGCTTGTGCGTTGGTCAGGCTACGGACACAGCTGGACAGATGAACACCGATGGTCCCTTGCCAGCGGTGCGTTGGGATTCTTCATCCTGCTGGCGCCGGTGCAAGAACTAAGCAACCCCACACGCCCCGACAACACCACAGGGATGAGTTTGGTTGGACTCGTGGCTACCTTCGGTTTATGGTGGCTCTTCCAACAAATCCGAAGAGCAAAAACATCACCTGTAGCCACTGAACAGACTGCCAATAAGTTGGCTCCTTGAGTTCCCGCAACCAAACGGCTATCGCCGCCGAGCAGCGGTTGCCCTCGTCTTTTTGACCAGCGATTCCAGCAAGGCTTTGGCTTTGATCATGTCGTCCGTTTGGGGTGGGTCAGGCACTTCCCGCTCAATCGTCAGTTGCCCTTTGTAACCGATTCGTTTGAGAGTAGCAACGAACTTGTCAATCCCCACATCGCCTTCACCTAAAGGAACCTCTGTGCCCAACTTGCCCGGTTCTGTTGGCCACTTACCGTCTTTGCAGTGCACGCTGACCACATACTTACCAACCTTCTTGAGCGCTTCAATGGGGTCACCGGTGCCGTAAAGGATCATGTTGGCAGGGTCAAAGTTGATGTTCAGGTTCTTGCGCCCCACATCCCGAATGAACCGCAGCAGCGTGTCTGCGGTCTCCTGTCCCGTTTCCAGACCGAAGGTCATGCCTTTGGGCAACAAGTAATCGCAAATGCGCCGCATCGTCTCCACACAAACAGGATAGCGGGGATCAACAGGGTCTTCAGGGATGAAGCCAAAGTGAGCAGCAATCCGCTTCACGCCCAAGGTATATGCCCACTCAGCGATCTGCAAGGTCTTGCGCACTCGTTCTTCTCGCGTCTCTTCAGGCACATACCCAACCGTGCGGCGCACAGTTTCAATGTCGTCATAGCGCTCCCCAGCGAACCCGCAAAAGACGGTGGTGATGGTCACACCTGCCTCATCAAACAGCCGCTTGAGTTCCTTCGCCCCGTCCAAAGTCAGCCACTCGTCTGGTGGCACACCCAACTGAGCGTTGTCCACTCCCACCTTCTTGCACTTCTCCACACTTACGCGTGGATCGCCGTGCACGCCCAACATGATGGCGACCGCAAAAGGACGCAACGCCATATCATTCCACCTCCTTGTCAAGACTTGCCAAACAAATTTTGCCGCTTCAACGAAACAACGCTCTTTTCCCCAAAGTGGGTTGGTGGCTCGTAGAGCCCACACTATAGGCTTCGGATCCTCCCTCCGATTGGCAAGAGCCCTGTCAGAAGCGAATGTTTCTTTGCGGCTGACGCCCCCTACCTTTGACTTGGAGGCGCTCGCAAATAACAGCGATAGCCACTACTGAAGTCAGCGGCATGGTTATCGGAGCACCAACAAACCTTGCATTAAGGAGCAACGAAGCAAAATCGTCTCGTGGAATGGACCCTTGGAACTTACTGCTAAACAGGTGCGATAACACTGCCCTACTCTATCGGGGTTTCCCCTGACAACAATTTCGGAACTGCAAGGCATTTTTTGAACGGCTGACAAGTTGAAAGGAGGAGCAAAGGCATGGATTTCAACCAGCGTCCATTCACGGTCATTTGGGAGACAACACGGGCGTGCGATTTGGTTTGCTTGCATTGCCGAGCCGATGCTATCCCTGACCGCCACCCGTTTGAGTTGCGCACGGAAGAGTCCTTTCGGTTGGTAGATATGATTAGCGAATTTGAGCAGCCCTATCCGTTGCTGATTTTGACCGGTGGCGATCCAATGAAGCGCCCCGACATCTTTGACATTGTCGCTTATGCAACCCAAAAAGGCATTCGAGTGGCAATGACCCCTTCCGCTACGCCTTTGGTCACCCGCGATGCCATCCGCAAGTTAGCCGAATCAGGCTTGGTGCGGTTGGCAATTAGTCTGGACGGCAGCACAAAAGAGGTGCATGATGGCTTTCGGGGCGTGGACGGTTCTTTTGAACACACCTTCCGCATTTTAGATTGGTGTCAAGAGTTCGGCATTGAAACTCAAATCCACACTACTGTCACCAAACACAGCATGGACGATTTGCCCCGCATAGCGGACATGGTGGCAAAGTTAGGCATTAAGTTGTGGGCGTTGTTCTTCCTGATTGCTGTTGGTCGGGCAGCACGCCCCGAAGTGCGTCGGCTCAACATCACCCCTCATGACTTTGAACGAGTGTTCAACTGGATGTATGACCTGAGCAAATCAGCGCCTTACGACATCACGCCCCGAGAAGGCTACCACTATCGCCGAGTGATGCTGCAGCGGCGTGCCCAAGAGTTAGGGGTGCCCGTGGAGCAATTGTTATCCGAAGTGACTCAAAAAGCTCTTCGCCCCACCGATGTGGTGCCTGCAAAGGACCGACCGAAAATCGTGCGAGCGCCGATGGGCGTTAACGATGGCAAGGGTGTAGTCTTTATCTCCCACATTGGCGTGGTGCAACCCAGCGGTTTCTTGCCTCTCAGCGGTGGCAACATCCGCGAGAAACCCCTGACAGAAATTTACCGCCATTCGCCCCTGTTTGTGCGCATCCGTGACTATTCGCAACTAAAGGGCAAATGTGGGGTTTGCGAGTTCAAGAGCGTTTGCGGCGGTAGCCGCTCCCGCGCCTACGCAGTGACAGGCGATTACATGCGTAGTGACCCCTATTGCATCTACCGTCCCAAAGCATGGGGAAAGAAAGCACAGGAAGCGACAGCTGCTACTCCTGCTTGATTGCAAGGGGTCTTGACAAAACAGCACAATCAGATTCACCCTTGCCATCGCTCAAGGATGCGATGGTAAAGGTGGGGAATGGTGACTCGGTGGTCACCACGGATGTAAAAACTTTCGCCGCCCCCGGCAATTGTGCGCACCAACAAGGTTTTCAGCGGTCGGAAGTAGTAGCGCGGGTCACTCTTCGGTGGTTCCCCTGATACCTCGCCCAAATCCACAAGGTCAAACACGGCAGTGGTGAAATGAGCGATTTGTCGTCCTTCTTGATGCGCCACATTGCGCGCCATTGCTAAGGCTTTCAAAAACACCTCCGGTCCCATTACCTGCGTGCCGAAATTGAGCACCACCCCTCCTTCCAACTGCGAGACGGTGTGAGCGAGGATTAAAAAATCAGTGTAAGAAGTTGCTCCAACGGCTGCCCCATCGCAGTTGGGGTGTTCGTGGATGATGTCGTAACCGATTCCCACATGCACGGTCACAGGCACCTGCAACCGATAGCCTGCTGCCAGCACGCTGATATCCTTGTGCGGAAAATTGCCTTCCCAGATGAATTTGCCGATAGCTTCGCCCATCCCCAAGCCCTGTTCGTAGCCCTGTTTGATGGCTTCGTTGAGCAAACCCGTTTCTCTCCACAAACCGAATTGCCCCTCACGAATGTAGCGAGCAACGCTTTCCGTCGTTGCCCCAATGAGCGCCAATTCGAAGTCGTGGATAGGACCAGCACCATTCATAGCAATGTGTGTTAAGATGCTCCGTTCCATCAGGTCAATGAGAAAGCGCGAGACGCCTGCTCGGATCACATGAGCCCCCATTAGCATCAACACAGCCGCATTGCGCTGTCTCGCTTGAACGATGCGGTCAGCAAGGATGTCAAGGGCAGGATGGTCGAACGGTGGCAAGGGGGCATCCAAAGGGAGCATGTGTTCCAGCGTTAGGTCGTGCACCCGTTCGTTCAACGGCTTGAGTTGCAACCGACGACGGTCAAACTGCGGGAACGGCATCGCAGCCACCTTCCTTGACATCGGCTTCAACCCTTGAAACCCAAAACTGTGTGATGTCAATCCCCGCTGCCTTCAACAGCGTTGTCAGCTTTGCTAACGGCAGCCCCACCACATTGTAGTAACAGCCAACCACTTGCGTTACGAAAACGGCTGCTTTACCTTGGATGCCGTAAGCGCCGGCTTTGTCCATCGGTTCTCCCGTCGCCACATAAGCCGCAATTTCGTCATCGCTTAGCGGTCGGAAGGTGACTTTTGTGCGTTCCGCTGCAGTGAAGCACTTTCGGATACGCCCTTGCTGGTCTGTCTGGGCCAGACAAAGCCCCGTAACAACCCAATGAGAACGCCCTGACAGTTGGCGAAGCATGGCTACGGCTTCGTCAGGCGTTTGGGGTTTCCCGAACACGCGATGCCCCACGACCACAAGGGTGTCAGCTGCGAGCAGCCAACGACGGGGAAATTGCTTTGCGACAGCCCGTGCTTTTTGGCGAGCTAAGGTGATGGCGGTGGCCATAGGATCAGCCACCTGATCGGGTATCTGCTCGTCCACTTCTGATGGATGCACCAAAAAGGGGATGCCGACTTGCTGCAACAGTGCTTGTCGGCGCGGCGATGCTGACACAAGCACCAAAGGAAGCGTTATCTTGTCCTTTGATCGCCGTGGCATCCTAAAGCCTCCTTAACACTCATCATCCACACATTGAAGAAGGCGCTGTCCAGTTCTCTGTGGACGCAGGTTATTGAAACAACAGCGAACTCTGGGCTAAAGAGCGATGTTCCAAATTTTACTTCCCTAACCGCCACTGTTGTTTGCCTTTTTGGGCGAAGGCGAAGGTGGAGAAGGTGAGCCGATGGATTGAGGCTTTTGCGACACCGGGTTTGCGCAGAGCAATGGTGACTTCTGCACTGCCAGCAGTTGGCACCCTGAGCAAAATCGCTGTCTGGTTTTGCTCAACGGAAATGTCAAGGGCAGGCTGTTGCCCTTTGCGATAGGGGCGAAGCACGGTGAGCACGAAAACCCGTTCCTGTGGTTCTACAGTGCTTGCTTCCACATGCCATTGGGTTGGAAACTTTTGCTCTGGTGGTGGTTCGTAACCGCTCCATTGCCGAAAGCGCAGGGGTGATGGTGCCACATAGTGCACGAGCACACCTGCCCGTTCCCGCTCCAGTATCAATCGTTGCGCCGCTTCGTCTAAGATGAATTCGCTCAACCCATGCAGCATCCACTGGAAGGCGCTTGGAGTTGCGGCTTCCACTTCGTCGGCGATGACAATGACATCGGGCTTGACAAAGATGATGTGGCGGATGAACCGTTTCAGTTTCCCTTCGTAAGCAGCAGTCGCATCGCCTGCGACATAGTCAGCACCGTTCTGAAGGTCCCAAGCGACGATGCGTCCTAATGGTTCAGGGGAAGGGCGCTTTTGTCCTTCGCCATTCACCAACAAGGTGTTTTGCGCCATGGTGCTCCAACACCAACGGGTGTGGAAGGGGCTTCCGTGCCAATCCCTATAGACACAGTTAACCAACAACGCTTCGCCGTAAGCGTTCAGCGTAAACGAGTTATGCGGGTCGTGCCCGTGACTTTGTCGCCCCATTGGGCTGGATTTGAACCGCAACTGCACATTATCGGCACTGTTCAAAAGGGTCGTGTTCAAGACAGCAACACCTGTGCCCTGAAAAACCTTCGACGGGGGCAGGTTGGTTGGGGGCTTGCCTTTTATCGGAGCAACCAGCGCATAGAGCATCCGAATGACGGGGTCGTTGGTGGTCAACCGCATGTTGTATTGCTCTGCCCACCAAGCAAGGTAAGGGTTGTTAGTTCTCGCAGCGAAGTAGGGCACAAAGGACCATCCCGAATGAGGACGCCCGTGAGAGAGATCGCCAAAGCCCATGTCGGGCGAACCCGGTGGCGCTGTGTAAAGAGCGTAGTTGCCCATTACGGCAAAGTATGGTTTTTTGAACGGGTCAATGCGCAGCGTGTGCAGCGACAATTCCGTCCACCAAACCAATTTGCTCAAATAGCCTGCCCAGTAGCTCAGTCCCTCGTGCCAACCGCCATCGTCATCATGCCAAGCAGGATAAGCCGCAAAAAACTTGTTGACCGCATAGTCAAACCAAATTTCGGCTTCAGGGATTTCGCCTAAGAAGGCGATTGCGCACTCAGCGAGTTTGTGCCAAGTGCGGTTGCCATGGCTGTTGTAAGGCATGTTCAGGTGTCCGTTGCCTTCTCGCACCTCACCGCTGCGCCAAGCATCCAAGGCGCGTCGCCGCATCACTTGACGGACTTTTTCCCGCTCCGCTTCCGTGAGCGTGTCATAAGCCCAGTCGTAGGCACGAGGCAAGCGGTGGAGCAAGGGTTTCGCCGCTTCACAATTCAGTCCCCAGTTCGTTGGACCGTCAGGATCCCAAGAAGCGATGTGCAATACCCATCGGCGCGCTCCTTCACCGTAGCGCGGATTTTGGGTGAGCAGGTAAGCCAATGCTAAGGTTTCGGCTTCCATGCAGGCTTGCAAGGTGATCTCGCGGTTGGGCCACCATTGGGCACGAGTTTGTGGGTCACGAAGAGAGCCACGAACCTGAGGTTCTGGCGTTGGACCTTTTTGCAGCACCTTTTCGGCTTGATCTACCAACCATTGCAAAAACTCTCGTCCATCCGTTCGCGCCCATAGGCGCCATTTGTCCAACTCGTCAGCACGCAAAAACAAGCGTGGGTGTTCTTTGGGGATGCGTTGGATCAACTCCTGCAAAGTTGGCTTAGGGAAGGGCACAGCGGTGCGGGGAACGACGAAGCGGCGCACTTTGCTCCACTCGGAGCGTTGACCACCTTTTCGCACCACGCAATAGCGCCAAAAGTAGGTTCCCGGTTGAAGGGGTTCGTGGTGAGTGTAAACGCACCAACGGACACCCTCCACCGTGACAGGGTTGCGGAATTGAGGATCTCGAGACCACTGGACGATGTAAGCCATAGCGTCGGGATCATGCACCCAACATAAGGACGGTGGGTTGACAGCCACCACAGCGCCATCAGCGGGACGGTAGCCCCACTCGCCCGGTCTTGGTTCCCGATCGGGGGAAGCAGCGAGCAAAGTGATCATCCCTACTAACCAATAAGCCAACCCCATCACTTCCTCACCTCTCTTGCGAGCGTGAGCAAAAATGCCAAAACACCGCTACCGTTTTGCCACACTTTTTATCCTCCTGAAAGGGACATCACAGGAAGGCATTTGGGCAAGGGAATGAAAAGGGGAAGGTGTTCGTCAAAAGAACAGAGGTAGAGGAAACATCCTCACCCCATTGCTCGTCGGGGAAATCCCGACTAACACTGTGCGGACATCTGCGGATTGTATTGGGCAGTGTTAAAGTCGTTAGCGACTGTGCGATGGCAAGGAGGCGAAAGGTCATGCGCCTGCTGACATTGGTGGGGTTGGTCAGTTTGATGGCGCTCTCCTTTTCCCCCGCTCAATCCCTTTCCCGCGAAGAGGCGCTGGAGCAACTGCAACCCCTTGTTGCCGAACTGGTTGCCCTTCGTGCTGTCCACGCCATGCAACTTTCTCCTGAGCAAACACGCCAGTTGTTGCCTATTGCTCGCCGAGCACAAGAAATTTGGGTGTCGTATCGGGAGCAGATGAGGGCTGTTTTGCGAGAACAAGCGGAAGCGTTTTCCCAGTTTCGCTCCGAAGACCTCTTGAATGTTGGTTTTCAACAGGAAACGGAGCGGAGAACCGCGTTGGCGAGCGAGCGAGGAAAGAAGTTGAGCAAGTGGCTTTCTGATGCGTTGGTCCCCTTAACAGAAGAGGCAGCCAAAATCCTCAGCGAAGAGCAGCGGTCCATCGCTCATCAACTCCACAAGACGGACTTTGCGACTTTGTTGCGGTTGCGGCTTCGTCCTGGGGGCAGGGGAAGTGCGCCGCCAACGGACCCTGTGGCACAAGTGCGCTCAGAGTTGTCTGCTATCTTGCGAGCAGAGTATGGCGAGATCACTCCGTTGGGGCGGTTTCTCCTCAACCCAGCGTTGGTTTCGGTGTTGGAACAGCGGTTAGGACTGCTGCCCTCCCCTACCCCTCTCTTGACGGATCGGGAGTTTTTGGAACTGGAGCAAACGGTGCGAATGTTGCGCACGGACATCAACACCCTCAACTTGATCAATGGGCTACACCTTTCCCAAGAGCAAATGGTGCGGTTGCGGGAAGTGGCTCGCTGCTTAAGGGAACTCTGGGAAATGCCACCGAAGGAGTTGGAACCGACCGCCCTTTCGGCTTTGACCGAAACGCTGCAAGCGATGAAGCGGTTTCTTCAAAACGGTCGCGAAGTGCCCCCTTCGCTGCTGCACCGAGCCGCTCAGTTAGCCCGAGAGTTACGGCTGTTGCCTCCTCCCCCACCAACCGAGTTAAGGAACCTTGCAAGGCAGGTAGCAGATTTCCTGACAGATGAGCAAAAACAGGTCCTCGCTGACTACAAGCCTTGCTTGATCCCTCCCAAGAACCTCAAGGACCCTGTCCGAGTGGGGCAGGCGCCAAACCTTTCTGGCGTTCTTAAAGCGCTGGAGCGGCTACGCCAAATCCCTCCTCTCGTTTACCAACGGCAGAAAGTCGAGATCGTGGAGAGACTGGCAAAGCAAATTGAAGCCAGAGGGGGCACTTACCCACCTGAGGAACGCCCTGCCTTCCTGAAACGCTTGACAGAATTGGTGGATCGCGTCCGTCACCTCAGCGCTGTGGAGTTTGCCCTGCAAGCAGAACAATTAGCCAACGAGTTTCGCTTGTTGCACCGAAAAGATGCTTTGGAAGAGCAATTGAAAGCCCTCACTGCTGACCGAGCGGAGGAAGCACTGCTGGACAAAATTGTGAACAACCTCCTTCACCCACGATTGCCCCTCTTGATAGAAGAGCGGTGGCAAGTGTTAGCAACCACTCAACCGGGGGACGGTAAAGGGTTGCAGTCTTTGACCGTTGCGACTGGCGGAGGCTTTTGTCCAAAGCCGCAGTGAGCGCAGCGTTTGTTCAGCTTCGTTTTTGGGAAATCTGGTGCGAAGGGGATGAGAGCGATGGACGACCTGAGGCGCCGCCAGTTTGTCAAGAAGGTCGCCAGCGCTTTGGCAATCTCGGGCTCAGCAGTTGGCGCTCATGCAGAAAAAGAGCAACCTTCTCGGGTCACTGTCCCGCCTTTCCCCAAGGCACAGGTGGCAGGCGTTTCGCTTCCCCGCCTTATCATCGGCACTAACAGTTTCTTGGGCTTCTCCCACACCAGTTTGGGGCGCGACCGTTGGATTCGCCGGTTTTACACTCCTGAACGCATTGCAGATGTTTTCGTGCGCTGTTTGGAGTTAGGGATGACTGCTGTTTTCGGTCCTTTTGAACCTCGCTTGCTAACAGCGTTGGAACTTGTGGAGAAGCGAACAAGCATTCGCCTCACTTTCATCGCCACGACCCTTGGCGATCCCAATACCACCCGCGAGCAAGTCAAGCGCCTAAGGGAGGCGGGCGCTAAGTTCTGCTTGCTTCATGGCGGTTGGACAGACTCGTTCCCGTTGGAGAATGGTCGCATCAAAGACTTTGACCGCTACTTCGCCTTTATCCGAGAAGCGGGGATGATTCCCGGGGCAGCTTGCCACAGAGCCGATCGCCTGCGGCTGCTGATAGAAGGCAACTACGATTGCGAAGTGATCGCCACCCCTGTCAACAAAATGGGCTTTTACATGTGGCCGTCGCAGCAGGCTCTTCTGGAAGCCATCCAACAGTCTCCCAAACCGATCATCGCCATCAAGCCCTTAGCTTCTGGTCGGTTTGACGAGAACCGCATTGACGAATGGTTGCGTTGGACTTACAGCGTCAAAGGTGTGGTTGCCGCTGCTGTCGGCTTCATGAGCGAGGAAGAAGCCGAGGAGGATGCTGCTATCGTCCGCCGCCTCTTTGCTTGAAAACGCTTTACAGCCAGCAAGTTCACTCAAGGAGTGAGGAAAGATGCCGACGCGCCGGGATTTTTTGAGCACAGTGCTGGGAAGCAGCCTTTGCTTTTGGACAGCGCTGTCCTCAACGGATGTGGTAGCGGCCCCCAACCCCAAAACAGAAACTCCCTTGGTAGAAGTGCCTTCCCGTTGGTGGAAGTCCTTGCCCAACGGCAAAGTGCAGTGCTTCCTCTGTCCCTTCACCTGAGTCCTTTCAGACGGGCAGGTCTGCCTGTGCAACACCCGATTAAATGTCAAGGGACGCTTGATGACGATGGCTTACGGCAACCCTTGCTTGCTGAGCATTGATCCGATAGAGAAGTTGCCGCTGCATCACTGTTTGCCCGGTGCTCGCACCTTGTCCATTGCTACAGCAGGTTGCAACTTGCGTTGCCTTTACTGCCAGAACTGGCAGCAGTCGCAAGTGCGCCCCGACCAACTCCGTAACTTTCATTTGCCACCAGCGGAAGCGGTGCAGAAAGCGAAAGAGATGAACATCCCCGTCATCGCTTACACCTACACGGAGCCTGTTGTCTTTTGGGAGTATGTGATGGACATTTCGGAGCGAGCCAAGGCGGAAGGGCTCAAGAATGTGGTGGCGACTGCTTTGTTCATGACCCAAGAACCCCTGCGCGAATGGTGCAAGGTAACGGACGCCTTCGCTGTAGCGTTAAAAGGATTCAGCGATGAATTCTACCGAAAGGTTGTGGGAGCACCGTTGAAGCCTGTTTTGGAGGCATTGGAAACGATCAAGAGAGAAGGGGTGTGGTTGGAGGTGGTCACGCTTATTGTGCCTACCATCAACGATGACTTAAAGCAAATTCGGGAGATGTGCCTGTGGATCCGCAAAAACTTGGGGGCGCAAGTGCCTCTGCATTTTGGTCGCTTTGTCCCCGAACACAAGCTGCGGTCTTTGCCTCGAACTCCTGTGCCCACTTTGGAAAAGTGTCGGGACATCGCTTTGGAAGTTGGTTTGCAGTTCGTCTACCTGTTCAATGTGGCGCCTCACGATGCTAATCACACCTATTGCCCCAAGTGCCAAAAGCCCGTTTTGCGCCGCTTGGGCTTCAAGGTGGTTGCCAACGACTTGCAACGAGGGGTTTGCCCTGTATGCCGAACGAAACTGCCCGGTCTCTGGCAAGCGTAAGACGGCTGTGGCTCTTTGCTTCCTTAGGTGCAGTCGCTCAGGTGATCCAAATTGTCTTGCTCCGCGAGTTCCTTACCCTTGCCGAGGGAACCGAGTTGACAATTGCGTTTGTGTTGGGCATGTGGTTGGTTCTCACGGCTTTGGGCTCTTTCCTCGCAGGTGCGTGGCTAAAGCGCGGGCACAACCAACACGCTGTCCTCACGGCTTACACGGTGTTGAGCCTTCTCTTGGCAATCAGTGTGGCTGCTGATTTGTTCCTTTTGCGCTATGCTCGCAGTTGGCTTGGATTGCCACCGGGAGAACCCCTTGGTGCGGGGCAGTGGGTTTTGGTCGCAACAGCGGCTCTGCTTCCCGTTAGCCTGCTTTTGGGAGCCCAATTTGTGGTTGCTGCAACCCTCACAGGACTGCCCCAACGCATTTACATCGTGGAAAGTGTCGGGGCAGTGATAGCAGGAGCGTTGCTGAGTTTAGTGCTCTTGGGTTGGTTAGACCATTCGTCCTTGCTTGCTGCTTTCCTTTCCCTCCACTTGTTGTGCTCGGCAGGCGTGTTGCTGCTGCCATGCTTTCGCCCTATCCGCTATGGATCCGCTATCGGTTTGGGGTTAACTGCTTGCCTTCTGCTGGTCTCTGCCCCTTTCGTAGAACATTTGACCCAACAACGGTTCTGGCAGTCACTGGTGCCATTGGATGGCACGCTGCGGTTGGCAAGTTCCCCTTATGGGACAGTGGCGGTGTTGCACGCTGATGGGCAATACAGCGTTTATCAAAACGGACAATTGTTGTTCACGCTCCCTGATCAGGGTGAGACAGCAGCTTTGGTGCACTTGACCCTCTTGCAACACCCCAAACCGTCAAGGGTGCTGGTGATTGGTGGGTTTGGTGGTTGGGTAGCTGCGGTGCTCCGACACCCGACAGTGACTTTGGTGGATTGGGTGGAGTTGGATCCGATCCTTCCCAGGCTGTTGCTTCCGAAGCTTCCTCAAACTGACCGACAATGGGTTGATGACCCACGCTTGCAATTGCACCATGATGATGGTCGGCGATTCCTCCAAAGGGCATCCCAACCTTACGAAATCATTTTTGCTGTAGTTGCTGATCCCACGACAGCGGCACACAACCGCTACTACACCCGCGAGTTTTTTGAAGCGGCTATGAAAAGGCTGACACCCGGCGGGCTCCTTGCCCTTCATGGATTACGGGAGCCACCTGCTGGTTGGGGTGAATTGTTCCTTGCTCGCAACCGTTGCGTTTACGCCACCATGCGGAGTGTTTTCTGTCAAGTTTTTGCGCTCCCCTCTGACCCCTTGACCCTGTTGGGGCGCTGTCCGGGACCTGAAAACTACCCCCTTACCTTACACGAACCCACTTTGCAAAAGCGGGCGCAAGAGCGCCGTTTGGAAGAACCCTTGCATTGGTTTGGGCTGACCGACTTAGTTCAGGTGGAACGAGTCAACTTTGAGCTGGAACACGGTCTCCCCTTCAACCCTCTGGAGCGAAAGCAAACGACTGCTATGCCTAAGCAGCCTTTCAATACTGATGCCAATCCCCGCGTCTACTTTTTGTCCAGTCTTCTTTGGCTACGGCACAGCAGCGAAGTGTTGGCAAAAGGGTTGGCTGCTTTCGTTCGTTTGCCTTGGTGGGCTTTTGGGTTGGGATTGATTGCGGCTCTTGTAGTTGTGAGCCACCGCCTTCGAGTTCGCCAACCGCAAGGGTTCCCACTGCTCACCATGGCGGTTATCGCTGCAACCGGCATGGTAGTAGAAGTAAACATTTTGCTGGCTTTTCAGTCCCGCTTCGGCACCCTCTACCAACAAGTCGGTTTGCTCTTCGCCCTTTTCATGCTGGGGTTAGCCTTTGGCGCATGGGTTAGTCAACGCTTCACGAGTTCGCAAGTTGCTTTAAAGCGGTTGCTACTTCTGACCATCAGCATCACGGTTGCGTGGTGGGGAGCAGCGCTTAGCTTAGCCCAACTACCTCCTTTGCTTGCGTTCTTCCTCTGTGGTATCGCCATGTTTGCAATAGGGGGATTGGTAGGAGCAGCTTTCCCTTTGACCACCCATGCCCTTCAACAGGGGGGAACTGCGCTGCCTCATGCGACGGGGCTCGCCTATGCTTACGACCTCGTTGGCGGTGCTCTTGGTGCTTTCTTGTTGGGGGCTATTGTGCTTCCCCTTTACGGCACTCATGTTACGCTGGGGCTTACAGCGTTCCTTTGCCTCTTGACTGCCTTTTTGTGGGAGCGATGGGGTTGAGGCTTAGCGAATTCCAAACAATTTTAGCAACTGCTGGAGTCTCGGGTCTTGTTGGATGGCTTTCCAGATGGCTTGCTTGGCAGCCTCTTGGACGAGGGGATCCGACTGCTCTAAGTCCACCCGCCAGAAGATCCACCGATCCCGAGTCAAAACGAAGGGCAACTCAGTGCTTCCCTTCAGGTTCAAAGTGTAGGCTCCAATGGTCACACGCGAGAATTGGATGCTTACCCGAGCAACTTTTTGCCCATCCCGTTCACTTATGCCGACGAATTGAACTTGCATGTCGGGAAGCATCTTTGCTGCGCTCAGCAGTCTGGGCACTCGCTCTTTGTCTTTAGGCAGAACCAACTTTTGCAACGCAGCTTCATCTTTTTGGGATAGCGCCTCTGCCCACGCTTGCCCCACCCGTTGAGGAGAGTTGAGGATCACCAACCCACCCACAATGCCGCCTGCAACAATGATTAGGGCGAGAAGAAGGGCAACCACCGCACTCCGACCCATTCGCCTCATGGTTGAACTCCCCCTTTTTGTTGCATCTGTGTCAAGGGTTTCCACCCGCACATTTTGGCTATTGTTGCTTGCTGTTGGCATGTCAAAATGTTGTCACACTGTTAGTGGCAGTTTTCAAAGCGGGTGAACAAGGATGCTTTCTCGTCGCTTTCGTTGGCACCTCGGATGCTTAGCAACCTTAATGTTCCTGATCATTTTGTTTGCTTGGCTCCTTTTCTCTCCGGGGCGACCTGTTCCTACCCTTGGGGTTGCTTCCTCCCAAGCGGTTTGCGTCCTGCACGGTCCCCTTCGCCCCAAGTCTCTGGGGTTTGCGCAACTTTGGGAGACATCGGTCAAAGACTTGAAGCGGGAACACCCCTTGCTTGCTCGCTTGTTGGGCTGGTTAGGGCGACCACAAGAGATGACCTTCGCTTTGATGGATGCGGGTAATCCAGACCAGTCCGCTGTTCTGGCAGTGCGTTTCCCCCGATGCAGAGGGCTGCTTCAGTTGCTCTTTTGGCTGCTGGGCACACCCTATCGCGGTGCCCGCTACCTTGCAGAAGACCATGTCACCTTTGGCATGTATAGCAGCGCTTTAATTGTCGCAACGACACCGACCATGTTTTGCTTCGCCGTAGACAACTTACACCAACCCAACCCGCCCATAAAAATCCCCCGCAAGGACGAAGAGCGAGCCGATTTCCTCATGCTGTTGAAACCCAAGTTACTAAAGAGCAACGGTGGACTTCTCCCTGCGGAAGTGGCTGAAGGGAAATTGTATTTACTGGGCAACGGCGCAGCGAAGATGGAATGGTTCTTGGTTTGCCAAGATGAACGGGAAGCGCGATTGCTCCTGCGTGCTTTGGATCAGTTGGAAGTGAAAGCCCTCTCGCGGCGCCTCCCATCAGAGCGATTGAGTTTCCGCCGAAAGCACCAAGGACAGTTTGTCTGGTGGGAAATTCACTTATCCAGCCTAAATAGCCTGCAATGGCGGCAGTGGTGGAATCGTTTGTTCCAGTAAGCGCAGCAAACCGAAGCACCTGTCCTGCCGCACGAGAGCAACCAAAGTGACTCTAAAGGCTTAGCGTTTTCCCCTAACTCTTCAACTTATCCCTTTCGCAATGCTTGCGTCTAAAGAAACGAACCTTTGACACCCGAGCGGGACGGTGAACAGGCATGAGCAAGTCATCGCTTTTTCC
>VAPR01000573.1_pt1 | contig 23223 bp, 9 predicted proteins | sample 3380701 | NCBI WGS metagenome assembly VAPR01 (sample SAMN11536904, study PRJNA540576) | hot springs metagenome | isolation source: hot spring wet sediment | place: Spain: Lobios | collected 2014-01 | reverse complement strand
GATGACCACCAGCAGTTCGATGAGGGTGAATCCCCGCCGATGCACGACACCGGTTCTGCGACGCATAAGCAGATCCCCCTTCTAAGTATGGAAGGACTCAAGCTTCTTGGACAGGCCCCGCGCCTGCCCACTTGTTTTTTTCATAGGTGCCGCAATGATTGCGTCAAGTACCCAAGAGGGAAGACAACAATCCCCTACTGGTGGAGCTATAAACCACCGGCATGAAAGGCCAGGGACAGCGGTAAGATTGCGGGAAGAGACGTTCACGTCGAGCTATCCTTTTTTTCGAACGGGCGACCCTGACCTTCACTCCATTCAATTATGCGACGAGCCCAATGTCAAGGGGTTCTTTCCGAAAAAGTATAGCTCTCAGCAAAAATTAATTAACCGGGCAAGTGGTACGCTGCCTGAATCAGTCCCGGTAGTGCATCGCCTCAAGCCGCGAGCCAGGGAGAGTGTATGCGCCGCGCTGGAGATCGGAACTGACGCAGAACCGGGTGACAGGTGCCTGACAGTGGCGCTGCCGAGATTAATTTTTTTTATCGCCCGTAGCACGGGATGCCCGCATCCACTGCCCAGAGCTGATATTGGCGCTGCCGAAGATCAATTTCCGTCATCGGGCACCCCTGGGCAGTCGCAGCAGGGGGCGCACCGGTTTTAGTGTGGCGCTGCCGAGATCAATTTTCGTCGTCGGGCACCAGGCCGTATTCCAGCATTTTCTTGTGCAGTGTATTGCGGTTGATACCGAGGCGGGCGGCAGCTTTGATCTGCGTGTAGTGGCACTCGCGTAGTACCTGTTCGATCAGTTCGCGCTCCAGGCCGCCGACCAGCCGTTCGTAAAGTTTCCCGGAAGCATCATCGGCAAACTGCCGAAGCCCAGCACGAACCAGGCGGGAGATCAGTTCCGGAACCGACTCGCCGTGCGATCGCGGTGTACGTAGCCGACGGGCCGTCTGCAGTTGCTCGCGAATCATCTCGGCAGTAATCCAGTCCTCCTGGCAAAGCACGACGGCCCGCTCGATGTCGTTTTCCAGTTCGCGGACGTTGCCGGGCCAGTTATGCTCGAGCAACAATTGCATGGCTTCCGGCTCGATTCCCTTGATCTCCTTCTGGTTTTCCTGGCAGTAACGGCGAAGGAAAAACTCCGCCAGAGCAGGAATGTCCTCCTTGCGTTCGCGCAACGGCGGTAAGTAAATGGGCACGACATTGAGCCGGTAGTAGAGATCGTCGCGGAATCGTCCGGCCGAGACTTCTTCTTCCAGCGCGACATTGGTAGCAGCAATCACGCGTGTATCCACACGGATAGTGCGACTGTCGCCGACCCGCTCGAATTCCTGCTCCTGCAAAACGCGCAGGAGTTTGACCTGCAGTTTCGGACTCATGCTGGCGATTTCGTCGAGGAAGATAGTGCCGGTGTGCGCCGCTTCGAATCGTCCGGTCTTGTTATCCACGGCACCGGTAAAGGCACCTTTGACGTGTCCGAAGAGTTCGCTCTCCAGCAGCGTCTCGGTCAGGGCACCACAGTTGACGCGGATGTAGGGGCCATCGGCACGCGGACTGAGTTGATGAATGGCGCGGGCGATTAACTCTTTGCCGGTGCCGGTTTCGCCCACGAGCAAAACAGTGGCTCGCGTCGGGGCCACCAGCCGCACCAACCGATACACCGCCCGCATCGCGGGACTGGTGCCGACAATTCCCGGTAATGGTGCATCAAGCGGTTCATGTTCGGGAAGACGTTGAAAGTTCATGAATGCGCCACCTGCACAGATTTTGCCTGAACCCGTATAAGCCACAGCAGTTGCGTACCGGAAGGGGTTTCCGCCAGCCTGCCGCGCTGCAATGCTCATTGTATGATAACGCAGAAATCTCGGAGGAACTGGCGGTGAGCCGAACGAACACGCGAACTGGCCAACCGGGTCGGCAGTGGGATAAAGTTTACGTCATTGGTGTGGGCGCGGATGGCTGGGGCGGATTGACCGCTCATGCCCGGCAACTGCTGGAAGAAGCGGAAGTCATCCTGGGTTCGGATAACGTTTTGCCCCTGTTGCCGAAACTGCCCGGCGAGACCATCGCGGTCGGCAACGATCCAGCCCAGCTGGTGCAGCTGGTGCAGCAGAATCTCCATCGCCGCACGGTAGTCCTGGCCAGTGGCGACCCGCTGTTTTACGGCGTGGCCAGGTATCTGTGCGATCGGCTTGGCAGAGACCGCTTCGAGATCGTTCCCCACGTCAGCACCATGCAGCTGGCATTCGCCCGCATCAAGGAAAGCTGGGAGGACGCCTACCTGACCAATCTGGCAACTCATCCGCTGGAAGAAGTGCTCGAACGCATCCGCACCGCCGAAACCGTGGGATTGTTCACCACGGAAAAATACCACCCCGCTGCCATTGCCCAGGCGCTTTTGGAACGGGGACTGGATTATTTCACCGCTGCCGTTTGCGAGAACCTGGGCATGCCGAACGAACGAGTTACCCAGGGGGAGCTGTCCGAGATTGCGGAAATGGAGTTCGCCCCGCTCAATGTGATGATTCTGAAACGCAAAGTTGGGCTGCCCGAAGTAGCTCGGCCAGTGGGCCGCTTTCGCCGATTTGGTAATCCCGAAGATGCCTTTGCCCAGAACCAGCCCAAGTCGGCTCTCATCACGCGGGCCGAAGTACGCGCTATTGCTCTGGCCTGGCTTGACATTCGACCGACCAGCACCGTCTGGGACATCGGAGCCGGTTCCGGTTCGGTCTCGATCGAGGCTGCTCAACTGGCCGAGCATGGCCTGGTTTTTGCGATTGAACAAGACGCAGCCGACTACCATCTCATTCTCGCCAATTGCGAGCGGTTTGGTGTCAAAAATGTGCGGGCTATCCACGGCACGGCTCCCGCAGTTTTTCGTGAATTGCCGCGACCGGATGCCATTTTCATCGGCGGCACCGGCAAGGAAGTCACGCGGCTGCTGGAATCGGCCTGGGAGGCACTTTTACCGGGCGGCAGAATGGTCATCAACGTCGCCACCGTGGAACATTTTGTCCGCATGTACGAAACCCTGCGCCGGCTTGCCTCCACCATAGAAGTGCGGCTGATTCAGATCGCTCGCGGCGTGGAACAATTCGACCAGCTTCGTTTCGATGCCGACAATCCTTCTTTCCTGCTGGGAACGACCAAACCGCTCAGCCCACCTCCGGCTGAAGTGGTTATTTAGGAGCCTCGCTTATGAAGCAGCATTCCCCACGATTTCTGCAGCTGGTACAGCAAGCCCGCCAGCGTATCCGCGAACTGACGGTCCAGCAGGTGTGGGAGAAGTTGTGTGCTGGCCAGCGCTTCTTCCTGATTGATGTCCGAGAAGAAAGCGAGTATGCCCGCGACCATCTACCCGGAGCCATCCACCTCAGCAAAGGGATCATTGAACGCGACATCGAGAAACTTATTCCCGATTGCACGGCGGAAATTGTGCTGTATTGCGGCGGCGGTTATCGCTCGGCCCTGGCTGCCGACAATTTGCAGAAAATGGGCTACTGCAACGTCTGGTCCATGTGGGGCGGGTATCGGGGCTGGAAGGAAGCCGGTTTGCCTCTTGAATCCAGCTGCGGCAGCTCCGTTTCCACCGGTTCGACTTGAGCCAGACCGTAGGCTGCCGGGAGCAGCCAGCGTCCTTGGTCGCCGCTGCGTGGTCAGAAAAAGCGTCCGACGGCACGCACTGGCTCGCCGCGATTATGTCGGTATTTTTGGCGGTGCCCGGCCAAATTGTAAAAGATTGCGTTGCCGCAGGGGGCTTGCGCGAGGCTCAGCTCAGGGCAAACGCAAGATTGTATGGCCGATCTGTGCAAGACTGCACCGCTGCGGGTTCGGACATGCGGGGCGCCGGTATCGGTAACCAGGATTCGGCACGGAAAGCCGACGCCCAATCGTTGCGAAGGAGTAGTTGGCGGATTGGCGACAAATCAGTTGCGCCGGTTACGCTGTCAGAAGCAAACGGTGCACGGCCTGGCGGCGCCAGTTGCCGAGTTCGATGGCCAGTCGGCGGGCTTCCTCCATTTGCACTGCTTCAAAGCGCACCTGTTGTCCCGGACGGAGTTGGCCCAGCAGGTCCCAGTCGGCCTGGATAACATGAGCCACGCGAGGATAACCGCCAATCGTCTGGCTATCCACGCCGAGCACCAGCAGTTCGCCGGCAACCGTCGCCTGCACCGTTCCCGGGCAGACTGGCTGCGACGGCAGATCGTGCGGCAACTCCCAGCCCACCTCGGCATGCAAGCGAACGCCCATGCGATTGGATTGACGCCCAACCGTCCAGGTTTTGGCGAGAATGGTGGCGCCCACTTCCGGCCAGAATGGCCCGGGCAGAACGCGGAGTCGGACGAGAGTCTCATTCCAGGCGCAGGCATGCGGCACAGGTTCGAGCCAGCGTCGCCGTTTCACTCGCCGCGATTCGCACGGCAACACTTGCCCACGTTGCAAGGGCTGAAAGCCACTCCGACTGCCCAGACGTTCAGGCACCAGCAACCCACCTGCCACCGCCAAATATCCACGCACTCCAGCCCTGGCCGGGCCGATCTCCAGTACCTGATCGGGGCGTAATAACCAGACCGTGCCCGGCGACACTTCCCGGCCATCTATCCGTAGCGGAAACGGTGCCCCGTAAAAAGCGCAGTAAAGTTCGCTGGTAGCGCGAAGCACCGGGCCGGCCAGAGTTACTTCCAGAGCACAGGCGTTCTCATTCCCGACCAGCGCATTCGCCAGGGCCCAACAGGTGCGGTCGGCCGGGCCACTTTGCGGTATCCCCAGATGACGCCAGCCAGGCCGTCCGCTATCCACCAGCAGGTCATACACGCCGGCCTTTTCGACGATCAGACCCATGGCCAATAGCGTCGCAGTGACGCTGAACTCCTGGACAATTTCCACCTCATGCACCGATCACCGGCCACTGACCGCGCGGCAATCATTGTGCGCTGGAGCAAGTCGCGATCGCAACCCCATCAGCCTATGCGACCTTTCAGGAGCGGGCCGGCATTGTCCTGAACCACGGCGCGATTTCCAGCCCATGCCGCGCCAATTCTTCTCGTAACGAGCGGGTAAAGTCCACCACGCCGGGACGGTCACCGTGCACACATACGGTTTCGATTCCCTGCTGCTCGACCAGACGCAGAATCTGCTGCACCGCTTCGGTCGGGTCTGTGACAAACGCTTCCGGGCGGGATCGGGGCACCAGAGAACCATCGGGTGAATAGCGACGGTCGGCAAATCCTTCTCGCACAAAGCGTACTCCCTGACGCCGGGCACATTTTTCCAGTTGCGAACCGGGCAATGCGACGATTGGCCAATCATGCTGTCTGGCGAATGCGGCGAGCAGTTCCGCCAGCGCTTCCTCGCGGCAAGCCTGATTGTAAAGGGCACCATGCGGTTTGAGATAGACCACGGCAACGCCTGCTGCTTCCGCCAGGGCACGCAACCCGGCAATCTGAAACAGCAATTCGGCCCGTAATTGTTCCGCACTCAGCGTCAGTTCCCGCCGGCCAAAATGTTCGCGATCGAAGTAACCGGGGTGGGCACCGATTACCACGCCGTATTGCCGTGCCAGTTGCAACGTCTGCCAGATGTCGCCAGGCGAACCGGCATGTCCAGCACACGCCACGTTCGCCGAAGTGACCAGCGGCAACAATTCTGCCTCATTGCCGATCCCCTCAGCCACATCGGCATTCAGGTCTATGCGCATCACCTGCCTCCGAACAAACATGCTCGTTTCCGGTCATTCTGTCGGAGTCATTGTAAAAGCGTGAGGTGACATCCGGCTGGCGACCACTAATTGCCCTCAGGCCGAGTCGCGGGACGTGGTCCGGTAACCTCGCAGGCCAGCAAAAAACATCCGGGAAGCGGCGGATTCCCAGGGGGGCCAGGAAACCCGAATAACCCGCTCCCGGATGTTGTGCTGAGAAGATGAGGCAATACCTGTGGTTACGGCGGCTATGGTTCCACCGGTGGAGTGATGCCGCGGTATGCGACGACGGCAAAATGCTGCAAGAATTGCCGAGCCCGAAGGGTGATCGTTTGCGATTCCGATTAGATCACAGCAAGCACAGGCTTGCGAAAATGCGTTGACCACCTGGCAGCGACGAAAGATGGATATGAGCGCTGGTCTTTCGTCCTGATGCGTATGATAGCAACGAGGCGGGATTCGTCAAGCAAATTCCCGGCTTGCCTGGGCGAAGCGGGTGGCCTACAATGGATGACCCCTCGCTCGTACCGGGCATTGCTGGACGAGACGGAGGGGTGGCAGAGCGGCCGATTGCGCCGGTCTTGAAAACCGGTAGGCGGGCAACCGCCTCGTGGGTTCGAATCCCACCCCCTCCGCTGTACGGGGCCGGTTGGTTCGGACTGGCTCCGCGGCGATACGCAGCTGGCTATGCCTGGCCGGGCTGCGTTTTCGGCTGGCACCTCCGTCGGCTCCGATAAACGCTCGTTGGCCGGCTTTTCCCTGCTACGAGACTCTGCCGCAATTGGCCTGAACACGCTGTCGGTCAGCGTGTCTGCCGGGACTATTTTCGCTATATGCCACGATGCTTCGGGAGATCGCATGCTCCACACGCTTCGTAACCTGGGAATCATTGCCCACGTGGACGCCGGGAAAACCACGCTCACCGAGCGTCTGCTTTACCTGAGCGGTGCCAAGCACCGTGCCGGAGATGTTGACGAAGGCACGACCACTACCGATTACGATCCGCTGGAACGGGAGAAAGGCATCACCATCCAGAGCGCAGCGGTCACGCTGGTCTGGGCGGGTCATCGGCTTACCATCATTGACACGCCGGGACACGTGGACTTTACGGCAGAAGTCGAACGGTCGCTGCGAGTGCTGGACGGAGCGGTCGGCGTGTTCTGCGCGGTGGGTGGCGTCGAGGTGCAGAGCGAAACCGTCTGGCGCCAGGCCGACCGCCACGCCGTGCCTCGCATCGCTTTTGTCAATAAGCTCGACCGCGTTGGTGCGGATTTCTGGAACGTTGTCGAGGAGCTCGAACGCAAACTCCAGGTTCATCCGGCCGTGTGTGCCATTCCGGCTGGACAGGGGAGCGAGTTTCAGGGCATCATTGATCTGGTCGAAATGCAATTCTGGCCAGCCGACTGCGACGCTGCCCAACCGCAATCCCGACCGATTCCTGAAGCGTTCCGTGAGGAAGCAGAGTTAGCCCGGGAGCGATTGCTGGAGACCGCTTCGCACAGTTGCGACGAACTGCTGACGTGTCTGGTGGAAAATCAACCGGTGGCGGCGGAGTTATTGCGGCAGGCCATTCGTCGGGGAACACTGGCGGGACGATTCGTCCCGGTGCTGTGCGGTAGTGCACTGCGGTTTCAGGGCGTGCATTTGTTGCTGGATGCGATTGTGCACTATTTACCTTCGCCGCTGGATCGTCCGCCGGTGGTAGCGCGGAGGCTGCCCGATCGGCAAGAAATCCGCTGTCCTGCAGATGTGAGCGGCCCCGTTACGGCCCTGGCGTTCAAAACGGTGAGCGAAAGCCACGGCGACTTTGTGTTCGTGCGAGTTTACGCCGGTCAAATCCGGCCGGGGATGACCCTGTACAACGTAACCAGGCAGAAGCCCGAACGTGTCAGCCACATTTACCAGGTCATGGGGGCCAGGCGTGAAAAGCGTGAGTCGGCCCAGGCGGGCGAGATTGTGGCGTTAGTCGGTCTCAAATATACCGCAACCGGGCACACCCTTTGCGACGCCGATCGGCCAGTCGTGCTGGAGGAAATCCGTTTTCCCGAACCGGTGATCAGCCAAGCCTTGCTGCCCGGCAAGAATACCGATGAAGGCAAGCTGGCCGATGCTTTGAGCCGACTGGTTCGCGACGATCCGACCCTGCGCGCCCGCACCGATCCGGAAACCGGGGAGTTGATTCTGAGCGGTATGGGCGAATTGCATTTGGAGGTGGCCATCCACAAACTGCGCCGCGATTTCCAGCTCGATTTGCAGGTAGGCAAACCCATGGTGGCGTATCGTCAGACCCTGGCACGGGCTGTCGAACTGGAACACCGGCACATCAAACAGCGAGGTGGACGCGGTCAGTATGCCGTGATAGTGCTCCGTTTAGAACCCCTTTCGCCGGAAGAACGGCAAAGTTTGGCCGAGGAAAAAATTGCCTGTGGCGAGACACCCGATCCGATGGGCCTGTATTTCGAGGAGCAGATTATCGGCGGGGCAGTGCCAAACGAATACATTCCGGCCGTGGAAGAAGGATTTCGTCAGGCCGCCCGCCGCGGTGCGCATTGGCCTTTCCCCTTCGTGGACATTCGCTGCGTTTTACTCGATGGCAAGCATCACGAGGTGGACAGCTCCTATCTGGCGTTTCAACTCGCCACTCAGGAGGCATTTGCAGAAGCAGTGCGGCAAGCCGGCGTGGTCCTGCTCGAACCCATCATGCGGGTGCACGTGTTTGCCCCGGACAGATATCTGGGCGATCTAAACCGCGACGTGTCCCGACGCCGTGGCGAGATTCTCCACACGCATCTGGAGCGCGACCGCTGCCATGTGGAGGCCTTGATTCCGCTGGCCAATCTGTTCGGCTATGCCAGCGACTTGCGCAACTTTACCAGCGGTACCGCTACGTTCACCCTGGAACCCAGCCATTATGCTCCGGTCAACGAGGCCCTGGCAGACCTCCGCGTGCCTCGCTGATTCCGAAGCCGGCACACAGACTTCTTCCTTTCGCACCCGATTCACGGAGTTTCGCTTGGCACGCTGATTCCGAAATTCAAGCGTTCGGGAACTGCGCCAGGCAAGGATTCGCAGTCGCGGCCAGGCAAGCGGCTGTGCACCAGCGTGCCAGCAGAGGTGGGCCAGACAGTTGGCCACGACGCCAGCAGACTGATCTTCCCGCGAGCAAGCCAGCCTGCTTACCACCAGTGCCACCCCGATGGCTTACTCTGAGTTGCTGAAGTTAACTAGCGGGCGAGTGTTCGCATTGCGGTACTGGCCATCGGTTAACAGTGCCGCGAGTGTTGCACCAGCATTTGAAGCATCGCCACTGCCGAGCGACGACTCTTCTGGTTGGCAGTGCTGCGAGTGTCAGGTCAGTGTCAACGGTGCCGCGATCCTTGCCCCTGACTGGGCCTTATTTTTCATCCGCAGGCAGCGCCAGTATCACCAGACTGCCATTGTCGTATCGAACCAGCAGCTGGTTGCGTTCGCTGTCCACCACCAGGCCACGCACAGGGCTTTTGTTGCCGCTACTCAGAAGCATGACCTGTCGCGTTTGGATGTTCGCCTGGCCAACGCTTCCATCTTCCATGCCGACCAGAAACTGCGAATTTCGCGGATGCGCGGTGATGGCGGTTACCGATTGCGGCAAGGCGAGCGGCGCCTGCGGTACCAGTTTGTCCCCCTGTGCCTGGAACGGCAGCAATTCTTTCTCCAGCACAGCCGCGAGCCAGACGCCGTCGCTGCTGAACGCTGCCTGTGGTAGTCTGTCGGTCTTGTTCGGATAATCGTAAGTGTGAAGCAGTTTGCCTTGTGCATCAAGCAAGAACACTCTGGGCCTACCGTCGCGAGCTCTGCCAATCGCGGCCAGACGATGGCCGTTGGGGTTAGCACAAAATACCGGCCGGAACGTTCCGAAATCAATTTGAACCTCGCTTTTAGCGACCGCCAGAGGCACAACTTGCTGTCCCAGAATGGGGTATCGCAGCACTCCTGTGGTGGAGAGGACAAGTAAGCTAAACCGTGCTCCCTCGCTTACCACCACGCCCATGCGAAGGTCTGCGGCAGTGACTTCGCGGAGGTTCCAGTCGGCCTGGCTTGTATCCACCCAGAGGAACTTCTCTTGCAGTCCGATCGCCAGGATGGATTGCTCCTGGTGTCCGGCCAACCAGGCAGGCAGTTCCGGCACCTTCCAGGTTCGGATCTGCGGTTTGTCCGCATCGAGATGCAACGCCAGCAGTGTCGGTTCGCTGGTTTTAATGTGCCGGCCGGCGCAAACCGCGATTCGGCCTTTGGTCAGCACAGGCCCCACCAGCGATTTCGGCTGTAACCACTTATCCAGTTCGTACACGGCCAGCATTCCCTGGGGGCCGGGCAGATCGGGGAATCGGGCGATGGCTTTTTTCCAGCGTTCCGCGATTGCCGGCGCCAGGACAGCGTTTTCCCGTAGCTGTTGCTGATACGCTTGCCGATACCAGTGCGCTGCTCGCTCGTAATACCAGCGAGCATCGTCATCGCGTTGAACTCCCTGTCCTGCCTGCACCCAGGCATCGGCTAATTCCAACATGTCGGGCACCGCTTTCGGCGTTTTGAGTTCGAGCCCGGCGGCACGCTCCAGCATCGCTTCGCCACATTTCGCCAGATGCTGAAAGCCCCTGGCATAGCGTTCCAATCGCCGCACGTAAAACCAGCCCAGCAAACGCTGGCTCTGCGGATCACCGGCGTTTTGTTTCAGGGCCTGGCGGCAAGCCATAAGCTCGGCTTGCAGCTCCATCGCTGCGGTGCAAAGCTGAACCTGCCGCTGACAATACGCCAGCCTTTGCCCCAGTTGTGCCGGGAAGCGATTCGCCAGTTCCGCAGCGCGGCGCCAGCAGTTCCGAGCGATTTCCAGTTCGAGTTGCAGCGTGAGCGATTCCGCCAGCTCTTCCCAGTGCGCCAGGACTTTGTCCGCGGCCAGGGGAGAATTGCGAGACAGGAACCGGCTCGTGAACTCCTCCAGAGCCAGCATGGACAATAACTCTGCCGGCTCGGCGAACAATCGGTCTTGCAATAGGGCGATGCCACGTTGCAAACCCACCAGGTCAGCCGACTGCCCACAGATAGCGGCGATTTCGAGTCCGCAAGCCAAAACTTCCGCTGCTGACTCCGCCTGTCGGCCGTGGTCGGATAGTTTCCCGATCAACTCGGCTCGCGAGGCGGGGAGTCTCTGGTAGTGTGCGGCGTAGTCGTTGCGGATTTTTTCGCGGAAAGCTCTTTCCTCGCCTGGGACGGGTAACGGTTGCCGGGGCGAAGTGCCGGGTGGGTCTTCCCCACCTCGTACGATGTCGATCGCGGCGACAGGCGGCACCGGGGGTTCGGGCAACAATTCAGAGAACCGCAAACGATTTTCTCCGCGGATGACGGCTCGGCCTGACCGCCCGTCGGCCAGCACTTCCTGCCACTTTTCCCCTGGCTCATCGCTGCGTTGCACCAGGGCCGGCTCGCGACGTGCCAGATCGTAAAGAACCGTGACCCGCTCACCGTACAGCACCGCCAGATGCGAACCACCCGATACGAAGGCCAGCTTTTGCGGCTGGGCAGGGGTACTCAACACGATTGGTTCGCCTTCCTCCGACCAGACCTGAATGCGGTAGCGAGGCGGTACGGAAACACGCCACACCAGCGCTGCCCACCGACCATCGCTCGAAAGCGTGCCGACCGGCAAAGCTTCCGCTTGTGCTTCCGGCCTGGGCAGGCCCAGAGACCGAATTTCCTGCTGGGCCTCGTACAACCCTTCTTTAGTGAGCACGAAAGGGCTTCCCGTTCGTCCACGAAATGCGATAGCCACAGCTTCACCGACGCGACCTTTGACCAGTTCGTAACGCATGCTCGCGCAATCCACCACAACCACTGTACCGTTCCAGACCAGGGCCAGTTTTTCGGTGTACGGGGAATAAGCGACCGGGGTCTGCCAGGCTCCGCTCGGTTTGGCCGTGAGCCGAAACTGACATTCGCGCAACATCCGCCGTTGCACCGGATCGAAAAGCTGCACGCCGTCGCTGAAAACCACTGCCAGCTGGTGGACACCGCACCAGCACACTGCCAGCGGATGGCGTTCCGAGGCCACCGGGAAAGAAACCAGCGGTCTCCGCTGGGTAAAGTCGTAAATGTTCACCTGGCCGAGCTCCTCAAGAACGGCGACATACCGGCCAGTGGGGTCCACGGCTACCGAGCGAATTTTGCCCGTAACCACTGCCTCGCCAGGTAATTTCGTTGGGAGATGGACAGGCAGTTCGGGAACCAGTGGTTCATCTGCTGGTTTGGTGGAAGGCGAGGTATCCGCTTTATTTGCCGGAGCTGTTTCTTCGGGGGGTTTGGGTATGGATTGTGTGTCGTGCGAGGGTGGAGTGTTTTGCGAAACACTCGGCTTACTTCGCAACATCGTCAGCGCGATCCAGACTGCCAGGCCCACGCCGAGCAGGAACGTCAAGACCAACCCGGCCACGGCATATTGCAATTTTCGCCGACCGGCTTGCCAGCTTTGCTTGCCGGGTCGCTCCGGCAATAAAAGCGCCGGAGGCTCTGTTGGTTCAACTGGCTCACCCCCGATCGGTGCGGGGATTGGAGGCGGCACTCCTGGGCTGCTTCCGATCGCTAACGGAGCCAGGGCTTGTGCTACTTCTGCTGGTCTCTGATAACGTCCCTCGGGCTGCACCGCCAGCATCCGGCTCAACACAGTCACTAGTGCCGGCGGCACATCGGGACGCAGGGACTGGATCGGTGTAATTCGCCCTTGCTGTATAGCTAGAATTTTTTGCCTCGCATCACCATCGGCGACAGGCGGACGCCCCGCTAACAGGTAGTACAGAGTGCATCCGAGACTGTAGATATCAGCACGGGAGTCGGCCTGAGCCCCAGGCCGCAAAAGTTCCGGAGCCAGGTAATCAAGACCAATCAGCGAACCTGACCCGGCCACGCGTGAACCACCAGATGCGGCCCCACCTGCCATCGCACGGTAATCCTGCAGGTCGTTTCTCACCAGGGCCAGACCAAAATCCATCACCTTGACCACATCGGTCTGAGTGGCCGGGTCGCGGCTAACCACGATGTTGGACGGTTTGAGATTGCCATGCACCAGGCCCAGATCGGCGGCGTATTGCAAACCGCTGGCTACCTGACGGACGTATTCGCAAGCGGTGGGTGCCAGCAACGTCCCGCGGTCGCGGACCAGCTGTTCGAGTGTCTTGCCTTCGACATACTGCATGGCGTAATAGCAGCGCTGCCCGTCTCGGCCGGCATCGTAAACCGCCACAATGTTCGGATGCTGCAATCGCGCTGCCAGCTTTGCCTCATGGAAAAAACGCTCTATCAGACCCGGCGCGTTGAGTTTGGACACATCAACCACTTTCAGCGCACAAATACGCCCCAGAGCGCTGTGCCGAGCCTTGTACACTTCACCTGTCGGCCCGCTGCCCAGACGATCCAGGATGCGATACGGCCCCAACACCAGGGTGGACAATTGCCCGTTCATCAACGCATTCACCTGATACGCCGTCAGTAAACCGCGTTCAATCAGCAATCGCCACCAACGCAATCGATCCGAACATTCCCTGACCAGCGCCTGTAACTCGTTGTGCCGTTCGGCCGGCACCAGTTCCCACTGCACCAGCTCGGCCGCAATTTCCGCTACGCTGCTACTGGGCGACATACGTTTCTCCTGGTTCGAGGTTTTCCGATATTGTAGCACTGGCGCACTGTCGCCACAATCTCCCGAACTTCGGCCCGAGCATGAACGGAATACGCGAATCGCTCCGAAGCATCCGGCGAAATTTTTATGCAGCGTTGCTCTCTTGGCCGGATTATGAAAGCGTTCTGAGAAAGCCGCCTTTGCCTTTGGGAACTAATCTGCCGATGAGTTCGTCCGTGACAGTGATGGCAATGTGTACGACTAAAAAGTCTGGCTAGGCCATGAAAAATCTATGACAGGCACTTGAACCGTGGCAACGGCCTTGTTATAATCAGAAAGAGAGCATTCGTCGGGGGTCGGCAAGGAACAGGGCTCGCGCGGTTGAGAGGTTATCCGGGACTCGCACACGCTACTACTGCGCCAACGAATTTCCTGGCGCTTCGTCTTGCTCTATGAGTGAGAATACGGCACTGAGAGGAGGCAACGCGTGCACAGCTGGTGGCGAGCGTGGCGATGGTTGACCACGGGGCGACGGCCTTCGGCTAATTCGGGCAATGGTCGCGTTCGACAACGAGGCCAGGCACGTAAACGACCGGCCGAACGCCGTGTTTATCTGCACCTGGAACAACTCGAAGACCGGACGGTACCGTCCACCTCGATTCCTTTGCATCCGGTGAATTGGACGCCATTAGGGCCATTTGGCATCAAGCCGGGCAACACCGGCAACATCTGGGCTGGTCGCGTTAATAGCATTGCGGTCGATCCGAGTAATCCGCAGCGAATCTTCGTAGCTACGGCAGGGGGCGGGGTCTGGCGAACGACCAACGGCGGTCAGAGCTGGACACCCCTTACCGACGATCTGGAAAACTTGACCATCGGCGCGATCGCCATGGCGCCGAGTGACCCGAATGTGATTTACGCCGGCACCGGCGAGGGGCACTTCAGCCGGCTCGATTCTTTTCCGGGAGCGGGTCTGTATGTTTCCCGGGATGGCGGCGATAGCTGGACGGTTACGTTCGGAAGTAGCGTGGACATTTTGTTTGGTGGCGCAAATCGGCCCGTGGCGATCAATGGCACAGTATATTTCGTGGCCAACAGCGCCACCGATGGGATTGAATTGTGGCGGAGCGACGGCACTTTTAGCGGCACGTTCGACATCAATATCAATCCTGCCACCAATCCGCCCGGCAGCTCCAATCCGCGCTCATTGACCAACGTCAACGGCACGCTCTTTTTCGTGGCCAACGATGGCACTTACGGCTACGAGTTGTGGAAAAGCGATGGCACACCCGGCGGTACACAGCGGGTTCTCGACATCCGACAGGGAGTCTTGAATTCCGACCCGAACTGGCTGGTCAACGTCAACGGCACACTGTACTTCGCCGCCAACGACGGACAGAACGGTGTGGAACTGTGGCGCAGCGATGGCACCCCGGCCGGAACCTTCATGGTCAAGGACATTCGCACCGGCCCGTTCACCAGTTCCAATCCGGCATGGCTCACGAACGTCAACGGCACATTATATTTTGTCGCTAACGACGGTACGAATGGGCCGGAACTCTGGAAAAGCGATGGCACCCCAGCGGGCACGGTGATGGTAAGCGATCTGCGGCCCGGTTCCGATGGAAGTTCACCCAGCTATCTGACCAACGTCAACGGCACGCTGTACTTTGCGGCCAACAATGGCAACAGCGGCGTGGAGCTGTGGCGACTCGACTCCGCCGGCCAGCCGCAACTCGTAACCGATCTCGTGCCGGGTTCCGGGTCATCTTTCCCGCGGCAAATCACCGAGGTCAACAGCACGGTCTATTTCACGGCCACGACGCCAGGCACCGGGCGAGAGTTGTACAAAGTTGTGGGCAACACCGTGTCGCTAGTGCGCGACATCCGCGTGGGCTCCCAGGGTTCGGGCATCGGCAACCTGGTAAACTTCAACGGCACCCTCTTTTTCACTGCGAACGATGGATTCAGCGGGACGGAGTTGTGGAAAACAGACGGCACGGTATTGGGCACAGTTGTCGTACGCGACATTCGTCCCGGATCGGAAAGCTCCAATCCCACCGAGTTGACGGTGGTGGGTGGCCAACTTTTCTTTGCCGCGGATGACGGCGTGGTCGGCAAGGAATTGTGGGTCACCGACGGCAGCCAGGGCGGAACAGTGCTGGTGCGGGATATTCGTCCCGGTGGGGGTTCGTCCAATCCGACCGGACTGGTAGCCCTGAATTCCAGCACACTTTTCTTCCTGGCGGATAACGGCATTACCGGTCAAGATCCGTACACCAGCGATGGTACGCCGGCCAATACCACGCTGGTGCGCGATACCAACATCGTTCCCTCTCCGCCGCTGCGTGGGCCTTTTGACAGACGCTACATCTCTTCCATTGTCGTGGACCCTCGGGATCCCAACGTAGTGTACGCTGCCGTCTCGGTGATTGGCGGAGTGGAGAACACCAGCGGCGTGCTAAGCGATTCCCAGCGTTCCGGCATCTACAAATCGGACGATGGCGGTCGTACCTGGCAGAACACCACCTGGAATCAGATTCGCTTGCAGACGGCCACAGGTGTGCTGACCAGCGTGGATACCGCGTTTACCGATTTGATCCTGGTGCCCAATTCCGACCCCAATGTCAGCCCCGTAGGTTACATTTTGTACGCGGCCATCGGAGATGTCGTCGGTTATCAGCTCAACGGGCTGTACCGCAGTGTGGACGGTGGCCGCACCTGGACACAGGTGCCATCTTTTCCCAGCGGCCGATTCGAACCGCGTGTCGGTCGCATTCGCCTCGCCTATGCGCCGTCCGACCCGAACATCCTGTACGGCATCATTCAGGACACCGGCGTGCCCACCGATCAGGGCAAAGGCGTGGGCGGGTTCGGCAATCTGTATCGGTTTATGGTGAGCACGGACGGCGGCTTCTTCTGGACGCCCATCCCCGTCAACAACCAGGGGCCACCACCTCCGAATACTGTCCCCGATGCGCTCGGCGGCGAAGGGTATTATCACATGGCCATCGCCGTCGATCCCATGAATAAGTACCACGTGTTTTACGGCGGCTTGAATGTAGTTTCCATCACTTTTACGCCGAGCCAGCAGAATCCCAGTGATCCCAGCCTCTGGTCGGTGTCGTTTCAGGACATTACGTCGGTAGGCACATCGGGCCAGCCGCCGCACCCGATGTTTCATTATCTCGCTACGGTAGTAACCCAGCGCGACCAGCAACAGCAACCGACGAAGTACCAGTTGTTCGTGGGCACCAATGGCGGTATCTGGCGTTTTGACCCCGATGCGAATCAGGGACAGGGCGATTGGTTCAACCTCAATGGCAACGCCAACAACCTTAGCGGTAATCTCAATACCGTGCTGGTCAACAGCGTCGCGGTAACGCCTTTTTCACAAAATCGCCTGTTTATCGGCACCAAAGACGACGGACTGGCTTTCTTCGACGATACTTCTCCCATTTGGGTAGGGCTGGACACCAGTCCCGCGGACGTCGGCAAAATCCTGATGGACGGACTCAACCCGAACTTCGTGTACGCCCTGCGGGTTGCCCGCGGAACAATCCCGGTAAGCGAATCAGGACGTTTTGCACTCTCCTGGGTCTTTTCGCGTTCCACCGATGGCGGCCAAACTTTCCCCCCCCAGCGAAATACTCATCCCGCCTACCTCCGACCCGCCCGGCACTCCGGGGGGCTGGGGTAGTCTCGACCATTGGAATTACTACCAAGAAATGGCTATGGACCCCGAATTCAACTTCCTGTTTATTGGCACAGCCCGCCTGTTGCATCTGCCGACTCGAACACAGAATGCCCCTACTTACACATGGTGGGCGCCACTTCAGTCTGTTGATAGCAATGATGATAACGTTCACGATACAATCACGCCCGTGTACTTCGACCTGGTTCACCACGATAGAAATGGCAATGATATCGGCAGTACATGGGATCTTGCTGGACCCCCTGGCAACTTTGATCTTGACCCGCTATTAGGCAATATAAACGCTCTGCCTCCCGGAGGTAGAAGGGCCACGCGCACTATTGACTCCATCGCTATTTACCAGCAGACGCCGGTGACGGGTGGGATCGACCGTGTTTGGGTAACCACCTCGGACGGGACAGTTTGGCGGCTCTCTTCTGTATATTGGCCAGGTGGCAACGGCGATTTCCCGAACTTCTTCGACTGCCCATTGCTTAACTTCCGGCCCAGTGTTCCCGTCGGTGCCGGGCCGGGAACGCCCGCGGTGCGCTGGGTAGATTCTTCGATCAGCAGCCCATTCCCGCAAGACATTGATGTGCTTTACGTGGTTACTGACTCGTTTCGGGGTGGTAATCTTCAGAGCCAGGTTTATATGACCTCCGATGGCGGCAATTCCTGGCGTTCGATCGGCGATGGTTTGCCCGATGTGCCCGCACGGGCTATCCTCGTCGAACCGCGGCAACCAGGCTGGCAGGACGACGTCTTGTACGTGGGTACAGATGTTGGCGTGTTCCGCGGCACCTATAACCTGCAGGCCGGGGTCTGGGAATGGAAAGAATACGGCCGGGGTTTGCCCAATGCTCGTATTACCGATATGGCCTTCAATGTCAACTTCAACCAGATCCTGGTTTCCACCTACGGCCGCGGTGTCTGGGGCATCTTCTTCAACACCGATCTGCCACCGGAAAATGTTGTCCCCGGGCCACAAACGATTGACGAAGACACCACCCTCACTTTCTCAACCGCCAACGGCAATCCGATCATTATCACCGATCCGGATGCCGACCCGAACCCCGTGGACGTTACCCTGGAAGTCAGTCATGGCAAATTGACACTGGCCACCACGAACAATTTGCAGTTCCTGAACAACACCAGCAACAACAGTAACAGGATCAGCATTCGTGGTCGTCTGGCCGACATCAACGCTGCTCTCAACGGATTAGTTTACACCCCGGACCAGGACTACTTCAACCTCGACCCTAATGGCAATCCAATCTCGGGCCTTGATGAAGTCCTGAGGGTGACCACTAACGACCGCGGTAACACCGGGCCCTTACCTCCAGGATTTCCTCAGGGCTTCACCGATATTGATACCATCCCCATCCGTGTCCGTCCCATCAACGACGCCCCCATTCTCAAGTCGGGTGCCTCGGCGACGGCTCCCAGCATCCTGGAAGACACGCCCATCAGCAGTAACAACGGCTTTACCGTTTCTCAGCTATTGGGTTCGATGTCTTATTCCAGACAGCGTAATTCCGGAGCCGACGTTATCGAGGTGGATGACGTCCCGCCCGGGAGCCAGCCCCTAGGGATCGCCATTACCATTGCTAATAACCTCAACGGTGTCTGGCAGTATTCGCTGGACAACGGCCAGAACTGGAACCCCGTGGGTAATCCCACGGCGACTGCAGCGTTATTGCTGGGGCCATCGGCCCGCATCCGGTTTGTGCCTTCGCAAGACTTTTTCGGCACGGCCACGTTCCAGTTCCGATTGTGGGATCAGACCACCGGCACGCAAGGCTCCACCGCAGATACAACTGTCAACGGCGGGACAACGGCATTCAGTACGAACATCGGTACAGCGAGCCTGACCATCCAGGGGGTCAACGATCCCCCCACAGGCTTGGCCAGTCCCACCAATTTCAACCTCACTGAAGACGATCCCAACACTTACAGCATCAACGTCACCGGTATTGGGCCCGGAGGTATCGGTGGCTACGAAGACGCCCAAACACTGACCCTCGGAGTCAATTCGACCAATCCAGCATTGTTCAGCTCGTTGACGATTGCCGACACCTCATTCACGGCTCCGTATCCCCGCAGCACCACGGTTACTTTCCAGCTGGCACCTGACGCATTCGGTTCGGCTATCATCTTTATCACGATTCAGGACAACGGTGGCACGGCCAACGGCGGCCAGAATGCCAAAGTATTGACCATTCAGGTGAATGTGGCCGATGTGCCGGATGCACCGCAGTTGGCGACCAACGCTGGCCTGACCGTGAACGAAGGTTCTGCCAACAACGTGATTTCTTCCAGCCGACTTCAGGCAACCGATGCGGATCCGTATGACGGCCCGGCACAATTGATCTTCACCTTGACCGCTGTCCCTGCGCATGGCCAGTTGAAACTCAATAACACCGTATTGACCGTGGGCAGCAGCTTCACGCAAGCGGACATCAATAACGGCCTGCTCAGCTACAGCCACGACGGCAGCGAAAACTATAGCGACAGTTTCTCGTTCAACCTGCGGGATGCGGAAAACAACGTCGCCAGCGGTGGGCCGTTTACTTTCGCCATCAATGTTAACCCCGTCAACGATCCGCCGACCATCAACGCTCCGGCAACGGTGACGGCCACCGAAGATACCACCTTCACTTTCAACGGGGCAAATACCGTTAGCATCTTCGATCCCGACGCCGGGAGCGGTAGCATTCGCGTGCAGTTGAGTGTACAGCATGGCACACTTACGCTGAGCGGTACCAACGGGCTGAGTTTCAATACCGGCACGGGCAGTAATGATGTGAGTATGGACTTCACCGGCACTCTGGCCAATATCAACACCGCTCTGGCCGGTATGACCTACACACCTGACCCGGATTATAACGGGCCGGACACGCTGCAAGTTTTTGTGGATGACCAGGGCAACTCTGGTTCCGGCGGCAACAAAACGGCATCGAAAAATGTTGCCATCACGGTCAACGGTGTCAACGACGCGCCGCGGTTCGTTCGTAACCTGGGTCTGACGATACCGGAAGGAGGTGGGCAGTTCATTACCAGCACGGAGTTGCTGTTCACCGACCCCGACAATCCGCCGAGCCAGGTGGTGTACACGGTAGTGGTTTTGCCGACACATGGCGACTTGCTCGTCAACGGCACCCCTATCCAGTTTTTGCCGCAGCCCCAGTTCACTCAGGACGACCTCAACAATAACCGCATCCGCTACGTTCATGATGGCAGCGAAACGACAGCAGACAGCTTCCAGTTCACCGTCCGCGATACGCTGGGGGCCAGCGACAACGTTCAATACACCTTCACCATTACGGTAACGCCGGTCAACGACCCGCCAGTGGCCGACCTCAATGGCACCGCTCAGGTGGGTACCGGTTACGTAGCGCTGTTTTCTCCGCCGGGACCGCAAACTGTTTTCGTGGTGGACAACGTTCAGGCTGCCGTCTTAGACCCGGATTCGGCCACATTGACCGGTGCTGTGATCACCCTGCAAGGAGCAGCCGATGGCACGCAGGAACGTCTGATTATCGGCGGATTGACCAATAACGGTACCGTTGGTTCCATCACCGTAACGTACAACGCCACGTTCCATACCATCACCCTGACCGGCACCGCATCGCTGACCGACTATCAGAACCTGTTGCGAACGCTGGAGTACACCAACAACCTGACCTCGCCGACCTTGTCTTCTCGTCAGGTGAATGTCCAACTCAACGATGGCAGTGGGTTGGGACCGGTGAGCGTTGCGTTGATTGCCTTCCAGGGCAGTCAGGCTCCCGTTCTGGACTTGAACGGGCCCAGCGCTCCGGGCTTCGGTTACACGGCAGTGCTGCCCGTACCGGGCCCCAGCACGGTGGCCATCGTGGATAACGCCAACCTGGCCATTACCGATGCCGACAGCAGTTATCTGGCTCGAGCCCAGGCGGTGCTCACCAATCGCCCTGACGGCAATAACCGCGAACGCATTGGCGTCAACCTGTCGTTAGCGAATTCCCTCGGACTGACCGTCAACTACACGGCCAGCACGGGTGTGCTGGACATCGTAGGCCCGGCTCCGCTGGCCGCCTTCCAGCAGCTGTTGCGTACCTTGCGCTATGAAAACGACCTGCCCACGCCCACTTCGGTGCAGCGGTTCATTCAGGTCAGCGTGCAGGATGGCGTCAATACCAGCAACACCGCCGCCGCTCTGGTAACCTTCTCTGGTGGCCTGGCCCCATTTGTGGATTTGAACGGCTCGGATCCAGGCACGGGGTTCTCCGCGACATTCAACACTCCTGGGCCAGGGACTCTAAACCTGACCAGTGCAACTGCCACGGTTACCGATAGCGACAGTCCCAATCTCTGGCAGATTCGCGCCACTTTGTCCAGTGCGCCGGATGGTAGTCAGGAAGGTTTAATTGCGGATACAACCGGCACCTCCTTGAGCTGGAGTTACAATCCGACAACACGTGTGCTGACCATTGTCGGCCCGGGTCCGCGTGGTGAATTTGAAACGGTGTTACGCACCCTGCAATATTTCAACAACGCTTTCTTCCCCTCACCGGCAAGCCGAACCATTCAGGTGGTGGCTGACGATGGCGTCAACGTAAGTCTCCCGGCCACAGCAACCGTCAGTTTCGTCGGAGCACAGCAGGCGCCGATATTAGACCTGAACGGCCCAGGTTTCGGCACCGGTTTCACTGCTACCGTCCAGACGCCCGGCCCGGTTACGGTGAACATTACCGACACGCTCTCGGCAAGCCTTTCCGACAGCGACAGCACGCACCTGAGTTATCTCGATGTCGTTTTCGCCAGCACGCCAGGCAGACCCGATGGCGCTCAGGAAACTCTCCTGGCAGATACTTCAGGCACTTTGCTGCTGGTCACCAATTTACCTAACGGGATTCGCCTGCAGGGAAGTGGCGGTAGTCCACGCCCAATCGGCGAATTTGTAACCGTCTTACGCCGGTTGCAGTATAGCCATACCGGTGCCTGGCCGACGCCTGTATCTCGATCCATCATTGTCACCGCCAGCGATGGCTACAACACGGCCTCGGCGACAGCCACGGTAAACTTCCGCGGCGCCCAGTTCGCTCCGGCAGTGGATTTGAATGGCACGGATCAGCCAGGGACGAGTTTTGCCGCAACACTGGCGTCCGGGCAGACCCAGGTGGCGATCGTGGACAGCGATCTCGCCATCAGTGATGCCGATAGCACACATCTCAACCGGGCAGTGATTCGCTTGCTCAGCACCCCCGATGGCGCCAGTGAAAGCCTCGACGTTACCGCAGACCTCACCGGCACGGGTATCAGCACGTTTTACAACCCTGCCACCGGCACCTTGACACTGTCGGGCGTGGCGCCGCTGAGCACTTATCAATCGGTGCTGCGGACTCTGGTGTACAAAAATACCAGGGCTTTCCCCGATCCGACGACTCGCCAGATCGAGGTGCGCGTCAACGACGGGTACAATGACAGTGCGGTGGCAACGGCTACGGTTACGATTGGCGGAACCACGCCGCCTGTTGTGGATCTCAATGGCGGTTCCAGTGGCATCAACACTACAGCCACCTTGCCGGGAACCAGCACGTCGGTGTTGGTTGCACCAGGTGCGATCGTCGCCGACGTTGATAGCGTGAGCCTGGCGAGGTTAGTGGTGCGGCTAACGAATAGACCGAACGGCTCCGACGAGTTTCTCACCGCCGACGTCAGCGGTACCGGCTTAAACTTCAGCTATAACATCAGCACCGGAATCGGCCTTATTACGGGTGCTGGTTCACCTGCTGATTATCAGCAGGTACTGCGAACCCTTCGTTACCACAACCTGGCGCTATACCCCGATACGACCAATCGCACCATCCAGGTCTATGCCAACGACGGCTACCGAAACAGCACGACGGCCATCGCTACTGTTTCCATCTTCCCAGCCCGCAGCATTCCCAATCCGAACGGTTCCGGACAGGCCCTCGCCGTGCTCGGCACCAATGGTCCCGACATCATACAGGTCAAACCGGGTTCCAGCAGCGGTCAATTCCGCGTGGTCGTCAACAGCCGTCTCGTGGGCACTTTCAGCACCAGCACTTATCGCCGCCTCATTGTTCAAGGCCGGGGTGGCGATGACCGGATCGAGGTGGATCGGACGCTGAATTTGCCGAGCATTCTGGATGGTGGAGTGGGGAATGATGTGATTTT
>VAPR01000571.1_pt1 | contig 23322 bp, 24 predicted proteins | sample 3380701 | NCBI WGS metagenome assembly VAPR01 (sample SAMN11536904, study PRJNA540576) | hot springs metagenome | isolation source: hot spring wet sediment | place: Spain: Lobios | collected 2014-01 | reverse complement strand
TTCCTGGCAGCCGGCTCGGTAAGGACGATCATCTCTCACCTCCTCCAGGGGATTGCAGACTCGTCCAGAATTCCAGCGCGAACTATCTTCGCCCCACTAGCATCGCGACATCTCGCTGTATTCCCGTCATCTATTTTGCACGCTCGAAGCCATCTGGGAAAGCAGAAGAAAAGCTCTCAGGCTACCGCCGCCGAAGATAGGCGCGCCCGGCACGGCTTTCCCGCCTCGATCGAATTGAATTCAACTACCTCGACCCCTTCGCCTGCGCACCTCAAGCTCTCATCGCATATCGCTTTGTGCACGGTGCAAACAATCTCAGGCGCCGAATTGGCAAGATCGCGATAGGGGCAGTCGCCAAAGTATACGAGCGCGCCCTCCTCGAGGTTTTCTACGCTTGGTTCGAAGCCCAGCAGCTCGAGATCCTCGCTCAAGACGGCTTCGGACCGCCTTAAAACGAAGGCGCTATCCGCTGCTTTTGCCTTGTTTTTTTCCGCTGAGCGAGGCCGCTTCGAAGAATTCCCTGTCTTGGCCCCGTCGAATTCGGCGGAATTGCGAATTTGCCTTCCCCAGACTCTTCCCATCTCGTATGCGTCTTCAGGGGTGGCTTTGTAAGTCGTGATCAACTCGCTCAAGGTTTCTGCGATAACGCCCCTCAGAATTCTGAGGGCTTTGTCCCCTAGGAGGGCGGCGGGCCGCTTGGGTGTAGGTGAATACAGGTGTACGGGCCTTCCGACCTTTCCTGAAAGCGAAGTCTCTGTTTTTATGAGGCCCGACTCCTTCAGTTTTTCCAGATGGGGACGGACCGTATTGGGATGGAGCCCGACCCTAGCGGCGATTTGCTGGACCGAAAGCGGGGTCGGCGAGTCTTGAATGATCGAGTAGATCTCGAAGCGCGTTTCATCTGCAAGGGCTTTTATAACCCGGAAAGCTTCGCCCCTTCTCGGCTCACCGGGACGGTTTGAACTTCGCGCTTCGTCTTTGCTCGCCATCTCTATCGTGCGTAGTATGGATTTATACGAGAGAGCCGGTATTTATTCTATCGCATCGACGAGGAGTGCTCGCCAGAAAGACTATGGACCAAGCGACATCCAACTTCGAAGAGAAGGTTTTCGAGGTTCTTCGACCGGTCATAGACCCCGAATTGAACATGAGCATCGTCGATGCAGGAATGATAAAGGGCGCCAGACTGGAAGATGGAAGGGCGGTGGTAAAGGTTGCCCTGACAATCGCCGGGTGTCCGCTGAGGAGCACGATAGAACAGGCGGTCGAATCGAGGGTCGCTTCTTTAGAAGGGGTAGATGAAGTCTCGGTCGAGATGGCCGAAATGACTCCTGCGGAGCGGTCGGCGGTGATGGACAGGGTGCGCAGGATGCGTCATGAAAACCCTGAGTCCACCGAGGTTCCTCCTCATACCCGGGTTGTGGCCATAGCGTCGGGCAAGGGGGGTGTAGGCAAGTCCACTCTGTCGGTCAACATCGCTACCTCCCTTGCCAGAACCGGATACACCGTAGGGCTTTTGGATGCAGACATCTGGGGTTTCTCGGTCCCTCGAATGCTCGGCGTCTCGGCCAGACTGGGGGGCAGGGACGAAAAGATAGAGCCGCACGTTTTAGAGATCGGTTCCGGAAAGCTGAAGCTTGCTTCGACGGGGCTGCTCGTGGATCGCGAAGAGCAGGCTTTGATGTGGCGGGGTTTGGTGTTGTCCCGGGCCCTCGAGCAGTTCCTAAAAGACGTCCGGTGGGGACCCATGGAGTATCTAGTGGTCGATCTGCCGCCCGGTACCGGCGACATTCAGATGGCCCTGGCTCGACTCCTTCCTCGGTCGCAGGTGATCGTGGTTACCACGCCCCAAAGGAGCGCCATGACCGTGGCGTCGAGAGTCGCCAACATGGCTCGTCGGTTGTATCTCCACGTGGCCGGAGTGATAGAAAACATGTCGGCATTTGTCTGCGAACACGGCGCGCGGTACGAAATTTTCGGCAAAGGGGGAGGAGAGGAGCTTGCCAGAAGTCTCGGCGTTCCGCTTCTCGGAACCGTACCGCTAGATCCTGCGTTGATGGCTGCTGCAGATTCAGGACGCCCGCTTGTAATAAGCGATCCGAAGTCTTTGTCGGCCCGGGCCGTCGAAGCAATAGTGCAAAAGATCTGTTGCGATCTCCTCCCACCGCTCGACGACTCATCGTGCACGGCTAGGGTTTCAGAGCTGACCGTAAAACCGCTTTGAGGATTCGGCCGGATCGCCCGGCTTCGGGACGGCCTTAGATCGCTTGGTCCGAGACGATCCGCCCGTCTCGCATCTCGACCAGTCGCTTGGCCGTCGAAGCGACCTCACGGTCATGAGTTACCAGGACGACCGTCTGTCCCTCAGAGTGAATCTGGCGGAGCAGGCGAAGAACGCCCCTGGCGTTTTCCGAATCGAGATTTCCGGTGGGCTCATCGGCCCACAAGATCGCAGGCGAAGGCGCGAGCGCCCGGGCGATCGCGACTCTTTGCTGTTCTCCTCCCGATAGCTCCGATGGTCTATGACTCAGACGTTTCGACATGCCGAGTTTTTCCAGAATCGACAGCGCAATCCGACGGGCTTCGGACGGCTTCGTTCCGCCCAAGAGCAGCGGCAACTCTACGTTCTCTACCGTGTTGAATTCCGGCACCAGGTTGTACGACTGGAAGACGAATCCGATCTTTCTTGCACGAAAGCGGGAAAGCTCTTTGTCCGACATGTTGTGGATGTTCACGCCGTCTATCAAGACCTCTCCCTCGTCGATCGAGTCGAGACCGGAAAGGCAATTCAAGAGGGTGGTCTTTCCCGAGCCGGATGGTCCCATGACGGCGACGAACTCGCCGCCTTCGACTTCGAGGTCGATTCCTTTGAGGGCTTCTACTTCTTCGGCCAGCCCTCTGTATATCTTTCTTACCCCTTTGGCCTTTAGGGTGGGCACAAGCCTACGTTACCCGGCTGATCGGTGCTCGACCGGCTTCTACTGAATTTCTCGTCTGGGCAGACACAGCTTCAAGCGGGCGTCGATCTCTGTTTCTATGCTGAAGCTTTCGCTTACCACGCCCCTATCAGCATCGATGACGATCTCGTCGTTTTTGTACAGCTCGGCGAGCCATGCCGGTGCGTACACGTCTACTCCGTCGATCGCACCTACCCTGGTAGCATCCGCTCCGGGATCGAAGTCCTCGTAGAGAAACGGCGCCGTCGACTCGCAGCAGCCCGTTCCCAGAGTTATGACGAGCTTTCCCGACCTAATCGCTTTTATCTCCTCGATCACGCGGGATGCCTCAGCAGTCGCTACTACCTTCATGACGGCCTTTCGGGTTCTAGCTCGAGTAACTATTGCAGAAGGCTTTGCGAGAGTACCCCAAAGTGCATGTGCGAACTCTTCGCTCCGGCTTTGTCGACGTGCACATGCTTTATCTGACGGTACTCGTCGTAGCCGTACAGGCCGAGTTCACGCCCAATCCCGCTCTGTTTGTACCCCCCGAAGGGATAAGCGGCATTGATCAGGTGATGGTCGTTTATCCAGATGGTGCCGCTTTCGATACGTGCTGCCAAAGCCTCGGCGCGCTCACGGTCCCGACACCACACTGCACCGGCCAGACCGTATATCGAGTCGTTGGCGACCTCGATGGCGTGATCGTCGTCTTTTACCTTTATCACCGAGAGCACCGGGCCGAAGATCTCTTCCTGCGCGATCTTCATCTTGTTATCTACATCGGCGAATATGGTCGGCTCGTAGTAGTAGCCGCCCTCGTATCCCGGGACCTCCGCTTTCTTGCCTCCGCAAACGAGCTTCGCACCCTCGTCTTTTCCAATCGAGACATAGCGCTCGACGGTTTCGAGCTGCTGGGCGGAGACAAGCGGGCCGAGATCGGTGCTGAAGTCGCCGGCGGGACCGATCTTCAACTTGCCCGCCCGATCGGCCAGCATCGAAATGAATTCGTCGTAGATCGATTCGTATACGAGGGCTCTGGTCCCCGATTCACAGACTTGCCCGTTATGAAAGAACGTTCCCCAAAGAACCCCCGATGCAGCGAGATCCAACTCTGCGTCGTCGGTTACCAGTGCCGGAGATTTGCCTCCCAATTCGAGGGTGCACTTCTTCACCGTCGAGGAAGCGAGCTGCATTATCCGTCTCCCTACCTCGGTCGATCCGGTGAAGGCGACCTTGGCGACCTTGGGATTGGATGCAAGTTCCTCCCCTACTGCTCCACCGGGACCCGCCACTACATTGACCACGCCCTTTGGAAGGTCCGTCTCGTCAATGAGCTTGGCGAGCTCGATAGCGGTGATCGAGGTGTAGCTCGCTGGCTTTAGGACCACGGTGTTTCCTGCCGCGATAGCGGGCGCTATCTTCCATGCAGCCATGAGTAGAGGAAAGTTCCAGGGGACGATTCCGGTGCAGACCCCGTATGGCTCTCGCAGGACGTAGTTCTCGGAAGGAATCGGCATCCCGGAAGGACCTAGCGGCTCTTTGTCGGGGACCTCGCGGGCCATCTTGGCGAAGAACTGGAATGCTTGGGATGCGCCCGTTACGTCGGCAAGCTGGGCCTTTCGTAGCGTTCCACCGGAGTCTTTTGACTCTAGCTGAGCAAGCTTCTGCCCGTTCGAAGCGATGTTTTTTGCTATCTGTTCGAGAATTTCAGCTCTCTTTTCTGCCGGCATGCGGGCCCAAACGCCCGATCGGTGTACCTCGTATGCGGCATCGATGGCTTTGGCGGCATCCGCTCGGTCGCCTCTTGCAATCGTGGCGAACGGCTCTCCTGTAGAGGGATCGATAGTTTCGAAGGACTTTCCGCTTTCGGCTTCGGTCCACTCGCCGTTTATGTAGAGCTTGTAGTCAGACATATCGACACCCCTTCGAAAAATTGTTCATGGAACGACATCGGCACAGGACGGAAGGAAGTCGGAATTCCGCCCTGCTTTTTCTACTTGATAGCCTAGCGCACGCAGGGGGTCTTCGTCGCTTCGGCGGCGGGGTGGAATCGATCAGGGACCTTCCACGAACTTGAAGTTTTGCTCGAATGTGCTGAATGCAGACGATTGGCGCCCGGTACTTTCGATGCCGGAGGCAAACTGAATCTGCAAAAGTTTGCCGTTCGGCCCGGCGACCACGTAGACCTCGACGATCAACGGGAATCCGCTCTGTACCGCATACGCGCGAAATCTTGCGGCATCGTAGGTCGCAAATTTTGCCTTCTGCGGCTGCACCATTATCGAATATCCCTGTTGAGAAGAGGCTTTTGCCGCAACCTGCGATGCGACTTGTAAGACGTCGATTCCGGGAGCTTCTAGAGCAGAAACCTGGATCGACGCGTAGTCCTCTCCGTCTCTTCCGCTGCTAAAGGAGTCGAAGGTCGAGTCCCCGGTTTCGCTTTCGGCTCGCTGGACTACCTCCCATCCAGGCGGCAGTTGAGTCCGATATCCTAAATCGCTCACGAAAGTCCCTCGGGGCTCGCCTCCTTCTGCGCCTTGACCGTCGTTACGATCTCCAAACGAGCCCTTCGGCGGCACACGGTGTTGTCCGGGCTGCGGAGAAGCGGTAGGTGTGGGAGAAGCCGTCGGAGTTTTGCGGTTTTGCCAGGGAAGTGCGATCGTCCCTCGGCGCGCGCCGACGATGACGGCAGTCAGGGCTGTAACTGTTACGAACAAAACCACCAAAAGAAGAACGAATACGATCGTCGCTGTCCGTGAGCGTTTGGACGGCTTCTTTGCTGGAGGGGAGGTTTCTGCTTGGTCCGGAGAGCTGTCGATCATGGGCTGAGTCGGATAGCTAAGGCGAGGATGTCGAATCGGGACTTGCCTGGGGAATTTGTGGGAGCGGCATACCCTGTTCCCACCTGATATAGCTCACTACGGCTGCGATCTCGCCCGCCGACAGCGAGTCTTTGAACGCAGGCATGTTCGCAGAACCTGTGTAGATCACGTTGGCGAGGTCCTGATCGGTCCATCTGGAGGGCTCGTATCGCCTTGCACGCAAGCTCGGCGCCGTCCCGCCCGACAGGCGGCTGCCGTGACATTCAATGCAATTTCGCTCGTAGATTACACGCCCTGCGGCGGCAATGGGTGGAGGGTCTCCGCTCGGAAGTGGTCCGATGGGTCGCTCGAATTCACGGCGAACCCGTTCGGCCGGAGAGAGGCCTCCCGATAAAAGGAGCCAGACTACTACCGTGCTTACCGAGAGGAAGAGAATCGCGAGAAATGCGACGCTCTTGCCGGGGATTTTCTCGTCACTGCCTGCGGCATCGGAGTCGCTGCGGAGCCTACGCTTAGCTCTTTGTTTGGGCGGTACCGCGGGTCTATGCGAGCTCTGAGACGAGCTGCCACGATGATTCGATTCCCTCTCCTCCGACAGCGCGTACCCTCCCTTCTTCTTCCAGCTTCAGAAGGTGTGCCCAGACCGAGTACCGGGCTATTTTGTGGGCCGCCTCCGGGATGTCCGAGTAAATCTTTTCGACGATCTCGGGGATAGAAAGCGGGCGCCCATCTTCAGCCTCGAGGAGATTCACGATGGATTTTTCTCGCTCGAGTCTGTGATCTATGTACCATCCGATGGCGGCGAGCGGTTCCGGAAGCGGTTGGCCATGACCTGGAAGCGCAAACCCCGGCCGCCGCCGGCCCAGCTTTTTCAAGGACTCGATGTAGTCTTTCATGTTCCCGTCGGGTGGCGCTATGACCGATGTATTGCCTCCTAGAAGATGGTCTCCGGTGAGGACGACGTCGGGCTCGTCGATCGAGAAGCAAAGGTGGTCCGAGGAATGTCCCGGGGTGTGAAGGGAGGTAATTTTCAAATCGCCTACGGAGATGACCGCGCCGTCTTCGAGTGCGATGTCGACGTCTAGCTTGGCGGGGAATCCTGCTATCGGGGCATCGAGGCGCTCTTTGAAGACGTGAACTCCCTCTGCGTGGTCGGGATGATGATGGCTCAGCAGTATTGCCGAGCATCGCAAATCGCCCACTGCCGCTTCGACGGCTTCGATGTGTCTAGGATCGGCGGGCCCTGGATCGACGACGGCTGCGTGACCCCCGTAGCGAATTACATACGTATTGGTCCCCGGTCCGGTAAAGACCCCGGGATTGGGCGCCAGAATCCGAATGATTCCCGGGACGATTTCTTGCGGTAGAGAAGCGACGAGGGGATAGGAAGTCTCGTCCCAACCTCGGACTCCTCTCGTACCCCACGTAGGACCGGTTCCCCGAGGCGCAGATACGGCATCTTTTTTTTCGTCGAGTCTATCGGGATCCCTTTTCTGTTCGTTCTGCCCCGTAGTCACGATATTTCCTGTGCATCCTCATAGCCCTCGTCGCCGGGGATGAGAATACTGACGGCGCCTGCATCTATCTTGACCCGCGGCCTTACCGTTTCGGGCCTATGGTCTTTAGCCCAGGCGATCAGTTCTTCGATCGTTTCAAACGAGGCTAGGCGCTCGAGGTTTTTCAGAGTAGGAAAGATGATCGTCATCTTTCCCTCGGATGCGGCCCTGAGTGCCGACGTTGGAGAGATCCAGAGGCTATCGGTGGTCTCCTCGCCTTCGTGGACGGGATCCTGGCCGGACGGCATCTCGCAGAGAAAAAACCGGGTGTCGTAGCGGCGGGGCTGGCCCGGTGGAGTTATCCAGTGCGCAAAGAAGTGCAGTCTTCGGACGTCGAGGTATAGCCCGAGCTCGTCGAGAATCTCGGCGAGGGTCGAACTTTTCGAATTGAGTCTCCGGCGACCCTCTATGAGCTGTTCGGCCAGCGCCCGGTCGGATCCCGGATCTATTGGCTTTCCGGACGGCTCGACCGCCAGCAGCATGCCTGCTTCTTCGAAGAGTTCCCGCGCCGCTGCTGTGAGCCAGGCAAGACCTCCTGATTCGAGCCCGAGAAGGCCCGAGGCTTCGGTGTCGTCCAAGTCGTAGACGAATCGAGCCAGATCGGCATCGGATGCATCGACGGCCCCTCCCGGAAAGACGAATGCTCCGCCGACGAATTCGCTCCGAGGGTTGCGGCGGACCATAAATACCTCGTAGGTTTCGGAAGATTGATTCTCTCCAGAAGCCGGCGCCCTTCCGGCGCTCTTACCCGAGATCCGGCGAACGACGACCACCGTCGAGGCGGGTCGAATCGGTACATCCGAAACCGATGCTTGCTGTGTGGTATCGCTCCGGCTCAAATCTGCTCTTTTGTGATCGACGCTAGAGTTGACTCGCCTAAAAGACCCGATGTCCCGCGCCGCGCACCGACGAGGAATGGCTTTGTCGTCGCTGCAATTTGTTCGCGACCCGGGCGACGGCCACGACGTTGGTCATCACTTCCCCGAAAGCGTCGGGATCTGCGAGTAGCCAGGTGTGTCCGCCCGAGACGACATCCCCTTCGGTCTTTGCGGCCATGCAAAGGTCTTTGAAAGCGGATTGGGTGATGATTTTATCTTCTTGTCCCCACAAGATGACCAGCGGCACGCCTTTTTCTCTCAGCTCTTCGAGTTCTTTGCGCAGATCGGCATGTCGGGCCAGGTTGGCGACCTTCCAGAGAGCCGCAGGGTTGCGCAACAGGTTGGGAATGGCGTCTTCGAGAATCACCGGCAAGACCTTGGTGATCTGTCGTACCGGCATAACGTCGGCCGGGAAATGAATCCCCCAGTCCCACAGAGGCCTTTCCTTCATCGACTCGACGATCGATCCTTTTTCTCTCCAGACGGATCCACCGATGGAGTTGACCAGGACGAGGAGGCTGACTCTTTCGGTATGACGGTGAGCGAAGGAGATTGCCACTCCTCCCCCGAATGAATGACCGACGATGATCACGGGTTCGTCTATGCCGATTTCGTCTAAGAACTTCGCCGTCCAGTCGCCGTATCCCTGGATCGAGAATTCCTCCCGGGGCAGGTCGGCTGTTCCGCCAAAGCCAGGGAGAGCAGGTGCGATGACACGGACTCCGAGTCGAGCCAGCCGTTTCATCGCGCGTTTGTAGGCGTGCTGACCTAATCCCCATCCATGAAGGAAAACGAGAGGATCACCCTCTCCGGCCTCACCGTATGCGGCCGAACGCCCGTCGACGGTGCAGGTTTTCCATTTGAGGTGGTATTCGTTTGTAGCAGCCACAACTCGTTCTCGGTCTTTTAGCCTTCCGGCCCGGTTGCTGAGGCGTATCCGCCTTTGCGTCGACTGTTAAAACGCCCGGGCGGTCTGCCCGCTGTTCCCGCTCTCGGGCGAATATCGCGGCGTCGGTCGATTCTCGCACCGCTGAAGAGAAGTTTCAACATTTGGGCAATGCGTATGGAAAAAGCGAAAAGGCCCGACCCTACAAAGAGGTCGGGCCTGTCTGGAAGCGGATTCTGCTGGAATAGATCTAGCTAGCCTGCGGCGTAGCGTTGCGCAAGAATTAGCTTACGTTCGTTCTCGGTGAGGCCGCCCCAGATGCCATATGGCTCTCTTATCGCCAGGGCGTATTCTCGACATTCATCGATTACCGGGCAAGTTTTGCAGATTTCTTTTGCGGCAGCCTCTCGCTGCAATTTTTCGTGTTTTTTCTCGAAGTGATTTGGAGGGAAGAACAAATACGCATGCTGCCCTTTGCATGCAGCTCGCGCCTGCCAGAACTCCTCCGGAACATTCGAATCAATTGCCATGACCCTCTCCGCTTATTCCCACGCCGCACGAACTAAAAGAAAAGCAGCGGCTCCAGTGGTCGAAATACAGCTTGACTTTCGGGACCGACCCGGCCGGATCCCTACTCCAGCAGCGAACAAGAGGCCGTGGATTGAGGTAAGCCTATCAAATAGCGAGACGGAAATCTAGATGTAGTTGACTAGTAATTTAGTCACATAGATGTAATTACAAGAATGTAACTTACCGCCGCCTAATGGTTAATCTAAAAATCTCGCTACCCCTCGGGCTTTTTGACAACAAGCCTCCATCCAGAGATTCCGGATATCAACGCTTCGTCTCCCCGTATCAGTTTCCCGGCGCCCGATGTCGCAGGAAAGCGAGCTTTGCCTATAGCCACCGTTCCTTGAGGGGTGAGCGGGTCGCGCACGATGCATCTCATTCCAACGAGCTTTTCTCTTGCAATTGTCGGCGCCCAAAATCGCGTTCGGACCATGACCACTATGCCCAAGCGCCATGCCGCTATGTAGAGAATGAGAAGCACGATCGATGCCCACATCGGAACTCGTAGAGCAGAAGGTCCCTGAAAGGTAGCGGCAGCAACTGCAACCACGGAGAAAACGATCGCCACGGTGGTCGCTACAGATCTGAAGCCTCGTTGCACATCGAGCGCGAAGAGAGGAACAGAGGCGGCAAGACCTATCAACGTGATGGGGTTGGGACCTGCCGCACCGAGACCGTAGCCTCCTATGAGCAAGCAAATCGCGCCCAGCAAAGCGACGATTCCGATCCCTGCTGTATAGAACTCGAGTGCGAAAAGGACGATGGCTGCCATCGATAACAGGTATGCGATGGTCGGGTTGGCTGAGGCATGCAGAACTCGTTGCACGAACCCCAGCCTGAAAAAAACCACCGGAACAGCAGGCTGCCTCTGAGGGGGGCCGGCTTCGGGGGTGATCACATCGGCGGTCCGGAGGAAAATCGAAGCTCGTTCCGCACTAGACGCATACACGGTAGCGCTTAGTCCGTCGAGTCCGACGATTGCGTCTCCTAGTGTAGGGGCGACGAAGTCGACCAGTCCGGTCGCTGTAAGCTCCTCGATCTCCAGGGTGCGTACGTAGGCGTCATCTGACACCTCAGGCAACGTACTTTGTAGAAAGCGGCCCTGTCGCTCGTAAGCTTTCTCGTCTCCGGAGCTTCTGATTCCAAAAGGAAGAGCGGTTCCCGCTTTTGCAAAAGGGGAGCCGACTCGTATGTGGGCCGCGGCGAAAACCCAGAACGCCCCCCTCTCCGCAATCGCTCCTGAAGGCCCGATCCAGACCGCAACAGGAATCTTCGAGAATCGCACCTTATCTACTAACTCGGCGGCGTCCTGCTCGGATCCGCCGAGAAACCCAGGGGAGTCCAATTGCACCAGCACCAACTGCGCACCGTCGTTAGAAGCAGCCTCCAATCGCTCGGCGAGGAATTTTTTATTGATCTCGTCTATCGGTCCTTCGATCGACACGACGTAGATGGGTCCTGGGGACTGTTTCGAAGTAGTCTGCGCCCGGGCCGCGTCCTGGAGTGACGAAATTGCCGCGATCAGGCAGAGGGTCGCTGCTGCAACAAAGACCCGCGCTCTTTTCGCTATCGCACGATGACAAAAGTTGTGAGGCATTCTTTCGGCAGCAAGACTCGGCTTTATCATTTCAGGTATGGATCTGGAGGAATTTATCCAACCGCGCCTTCACATACTGCTCGGTAAGGGCGGCGTCGGCAAAACCACCGTGGCTGCGGCACTCGGCACGGCTACCGCGAGGCGGGGGGTCGACTCGCTTATCTGTGAGACGGAGGGAAAGAGCGGCCTCGGGGCTATCTTCTCTAGAGGTCCGCTCGGCTACAAAGAAGAACAACTCCTCGAACACCTATGGGCTCGCACGATCAAGCCCGACGAGGCGCTCATTCAGTACCTCGAAGACCATTCGATGTTTCGATTGTCGAAGTATCTCGTAAGAGCCAATCTCCTGGAATACGTCTCGACGACCATTCCCGGTATAAAAGACGTTCTCATTCTCGGGAAGGTAAAACAGCTGGTGTATAGAAACAGGGAGTACGAGCGCCCTTACGACGTGATAGTCCTCGATCCGCCGGCAGCCGGTCACGCTTTGACATTTCTTTCGTCGCCGCTGGGGATCAAAAACGCAGTACGAATGGGCCCTTTGCTCGAACAGTCGAAAGAGGTTCTCGATCTGCTGGCCGATTCTCAACTGACCGTGGTACATATCGTGACTCTGCCCGAAGAAACTCCGGTCAACGAGGCGATCGAGGCCGCCGAAAAGGTCGTCGAGCGTACCGGGTGTCGTCTCGGTGTGGTATTCGTCAATGGTTGTTACCCGCGCCCTGCGCGCGTGGCCGATCCGGATGAAATTCTCGAGGCTGCCGAGAAAGTTGGAGTCGATATCGAAATGGAAATCGCCGAGGGAATGGCTGCGGCATCTGCTTTTTTGGCCGAACGATACGAAATGCAGCAGGCCGAAAAGAAGCGAGTAGCAGACAAGCTCGGTTTACCTACAGTCGAACTGCCTTTCCTCTTTACTACCGACATAAGCGTCACAGAAATCGAACGGCTTGCCGACGCCCTGGTAGCCGGTGTCGAGAAGATCTGAGAACGGGTAATGGCGTCGGATACCGCGCAGGCGGCTCCACTTTTCGATCACGGCAAAGCCTCTATGTCCGTTGCATCCGGGGCATCTTCGACGATTGTCGAGCACTCCGCCGATGCGGCCGAGTCGGCCCCTGAGCTGGAGGCTTTAGAACGCCTGGTGGGAAGTTGCAAGGTCATTTTCGCTTGCGGTCCCGGAGGAGTCGGAAAGACGACAATAGCGGCGACGCTTGCGCTTCATTCGGCCCGAAAAGGCTCTAGGGCCTGCGTGGTAACCGTCGATCCCGCGCGCAGGCTTGCCAACGCACTCGGTCTTGCCACCCTGAGCAACGATCCCCACGAGATACCCAGAAAAGAGTGGTCCAGGGGAGCGCCATCGTCTGAGGGCCGTTTCTACGCGCTCATGCTCGATGCCAAAGCCACATTTGACGCACTGGTGCGCAGGTACGCTCGGCATGAAGAACAGGCCGAGCGGATCGTATCGAACCGTTTCTATCAGAACATCGCCGAGTTTCTCTCGGGGACCCAGGAATACATGGCGATGGAAAAGCTCTTCGAGCTTACGAGTCTCTATGACTTCGACCTCGTCGTAGTCGACACCCCTCCGTCTCGAAATGCGCTCGACCTTCTGGAGGCGCCTGAAAGGCTGGTGAAGTTCCTAGATGCCAGGGTATTCAGATACTTCCTGGCCCCCACTGGCGCTTACCTCCGGGCCGTCGGCGCCGCAGGAAGAGGCGTAATGAAGATGGTGGCGAAGGCTATCGGGTCCAATGTCATTGACGACGCTGCAGAGTTTTTCGCCGCATTCGAAGGAATGTACGACGGATTCAAAGAGAGGGCTCGGGCTGTTTCGCAATTGATGAGGGAAGAAACGACGGCCTATGTGCTCGTATCCTCGCCGCGTAAAGACGCCGCCGAGGAAGCATCCTTTTTTGCCGATCGGCTACGAGCGGACGGCCACGAGATCTCCGCACTCATTGTCAATCGGATGCACCCGAGGTTCTCTCCGCTAAAGCCGGGAGCAGCGGCAGGCCGAGCAGCTGCCCTATCGGGGCTGGGCGAATCGGGTTCGTTTCTGGCAGAGATGTACGAGCTCTTGGAGACCCTCGACGGTATGTCCGACGGCGAGGCCGAGAACTTAGCACAACTGGCCGGGCGATGCGCTCCTGCGCCTGTAGTGGTTGTACCGGTGCTGTCTCACGATGTCGCGGATCTTTCTGATCTTATCGAGCTCGAGTGGTATCTGTTTCCGTGAGACGATCGGGTGCCATCTAACCGAGCAGCTCTGCCGACGCGCGCAACACGCGGGCACCACCGCCCCAGCCATCTCATCCGGCCGGTTGTGGCGCTAGACAGTGCGAGTTGTCGAGCCGGTGATCAGCGCGTTCTCCGCTCGTCTGTATCGACTCCGACGGACGGCGTGAGCGGTTCTGATCCTCCTGATTCGAGTTCCGCTTTCGGAAGGCTCGACGGTCTCGACATGGAAGACCCTGTCGAGTCCGGCTATCCGTAGCAGGTCCCAGATTCTGGGATCGGACGTGCGTATCGCTACGGTTTCGGCGCCGCAGATTCCTGCGGCTTCCTGGACGATCCTGAGACCCCCCGAGTCGATGAAAGTGCAATCGGTGAGGTCGACGACCAGCTTGTTGCAGCGCTCGAGTCGGGAGAGATCGTCGCGGGCGCGATCAGCGGAGTAACTGTCGAGTGCGCCACTGCAGTACCAGACGGTTGTGTCATTACTGGTTAGGATTCTGGAACTGAACATTGCACACCCCATCGAAATCCTACGCCTTTGGGTTTGGGTTCGCACCGCCACTTGGATAAGCTGCAGCTTTGTAACGGTTGAGCGAACGAGGGTGGGATTTACCGGTGTGTTTCCCCCCTCTCCCGGCCTGAAATTCAAATGCACCCCAAAGGACGGCCCGAAACAGGCTTTAGGATTGTAGGTTCGTACCTCTAGGAGGGAGATTGAATCGAATCGTACTGGCCACCGATTCGCCCTGGGTGGCCGAAGATGTGGTATCGGAGCTGAACGGCAGCGATTTCGAGATGCTCGTCGTCGATTCCGGCTTCCAGGCGGTCGACACCGTCCGCAAAGGTGATGTCGACGCGGTCGTCTTGGACATGCAGATCGGATCGATGGGTGCGCCCGCGGTAGTCGCAGAGCTTAGAAACGATCTCGACGAGCGAGTGTCGGCAGTACCGGTTATCTGCCTTTTGGATAGGGTAGCCGATAAATGGATCTGCAAGAAGATGGGGGCTACTGAGTGCGTTCTCAAGCCCTTCGAGCCCGGGTCGCTCGAGCGAGTGGTCCGACGGGTCATACGAGAGTCCACACGGGTGCGCTGAGGCGGCGGGATGGCGTCGCCGGATTTGCAATGTCCGGTGGCCGCCGCTGTGGGTACTGTGGATAAACACGGGACGTGGCGCAGTTTGGTTAGCGCGCAGCGTTCGGGACGCTGAGGTCGCGGGTTCAAATCCCGCCGTCCCGACACTTCCGGCGGATACGAACTATCGAATAGTTAGCACTAATGCGAAGGAGCGACCTAGGGGAGCCGGACCCTGTGCACTGCCGCTTCCTCGAATGAAGTTTGGTAGAGATACCCCGATGCAGGGTCCAAAGCCAGGTCTACCGGCGATAGGAAGCTTGTTTTCTGCATCAGCGACAGGCCGGATTCGTCAAAGACATAGTTGGCTGCACCTTCCCAGGACGCAACGCTGATTCTGCCTCCTCCTGCCCGTACGGTATGAACGGGCGCATCGAAGGTAATGCTTTGGATCTCGCTTAGTGTTGCTGCATCGAGGACGTGAATCTTATTGAGCTGGTAGTTCGCGACGTAAACCCTGCCGGTGACGGGAGAGTAGCTCACCCCGAGCGGCGCTCCGCCCACCCAAGCAGAATTCAGTACGGCGCCGGTTGCCACACTTATGGCCTTGACCTCAGCAGAACCCTCTACGGCCACGTAGAGAACCCCTCCGGCACTGTCGAGGGCCAGCCCGGCCGACTCGGATCCGACCGGAATCCGTGCTGCGACCGAGTTGGTGGCTGTGTCTATCACTACCAGATCGCTCGTAAACATTCCGCTCACGAACAGTTTTCCGCTCGCCTGATCAAAAAGAAGCCCTCGGGGTAGTCCTCCTATCGGTATCTCTGTCAAGACCGAATTGGTCGTGGTGTCGACAACCGCTACTGTTCCCGCATATGTGCGCGAGACAAATAGCCGGGAAGCAGCCGGATTCTCAGCTAGTCCCCATGGAAAGACGTTGCCGATTCCCGCTACAGATCCGATCGGATCGCCCGTGCTCAGGGAGAAGATCTCCAAAGGCGCATCGAGGGAAGCGGGATCTGCGGGGTCTATCTGATAGTGGCCCACGTAAAGCCGGTCTGTCGGCGGGGAAATCAGAATAGACGCAGGCCTGTCGAGGGTCGATGCAGTGCTAAGTGACTGACCGGTTAGGGTGTCGATAATCGACACCGTGTCGGCGCCGCTGTCGGCTACCAGAGCTCTCGATCTGCCCTCTAGTACTGCGATGCCGGCCGGTGTCGGACCCACCGACGCCCGCACGAGCTCTGCCAGAGTCGCCGCATCCCATATTCCGACCTGATCGGTCGCCGGATACCCGACGAGCAAGCGGTCGTTGGTGTAGTCGATTGCCAGCGATCCGGGAGCGCTAGGGGTTGGGTAGTAGGCATCGACAGAGAGCGTGGCAGCGTCGAGCACTGCAATGGCCGGCGACTGTGGCAAGGCTACATAGACCTTGTTCCGTTCCACGTCGGCAAGGACTGCCGAGACCGGACCGCTAAGCGTGACGCTTCCGACTTCAGTTCCTGTAACGGGATCGAAAACTCTCACGGTATTGGCGCCGCGCTCCGAGATGTAAAGCTTATTCAGATTCGGATGAAGGGTGAGACCACCCGCTTTTACCCCCGTGCCAAAGCGGGATTGCAGCGAGTCGGTTGCCAGATCGACGATCGCGATCTCTCGCGATTGTCGATTGGCGATATAGAGCCGTCCTCTCTGCTCGTCTACGGCGAGATAGGAAGGCATGGTGCGGTTGCCTGTGGCGATAGTAGCGATCTGAATGCCGTTTCCATCGAATACGGACACACCGTGATCCTGAGGCAGCGCGACGTAGATTTTCTGAAAAACCGAGGAAGCGACTGCATCGGAAGGTCTGTCTCCGAGAGCAGTGGCATTCAGGACGCTGTATCGAGGAGGCGAGTCGAGCGTGGTTAGAGTTCGATCTCTCGAAGCCACGTACGAACGGCCCGTCTGGCTATCGACTGCGATCACCAACGGACCTTGCCCGACGGCAGTAGCCCACCCTGCTCTGGCCTCCACGGGGATGAGGATCGCAAGGACCAACCCCAGCACGAATGCTAGAGTCGGTCCGGTAATAGCGCGCCTCACGATGGGCTGCGCGCCGTCTTTTGGCCTCAGGCCGTACGTTTGTTCCTGCCACCCCACGATTCGAAGACCTCTAGGGTTCCGAGATCGAAAGCCCGACGAATTCTTAGGACTTCGATCGGGTCATTGTGAACGTTCAATTTTCTTGTGTCGGTTCTGAACGCGGCGCCTTTAGGTCGTTGAAGAAGTTCCGCCAAAAATAGCCCCGTGGGGCTAGTAAAAGTTCGCGCGATCGCTCCAGGTTAGCTAGTAAGAAGCGACTAAGCGCCAGGGCTCGGAGCAGCAGACCTTCTGATTCCGCGGACTACCGGTTGGTTCTGCGACTGCACGACACCCCCGGCGTTCTCGGCCGTGACGGAGAACCCCTTGACGGGCCCGTTGATACGAAGTTGCTCGGCCGAGGGCTTGGGGCCCAACAGTCCTGCCGAAATTTTCTGGTCGCCTTCTATGAGAGCCCATAACTGGTACGTCTGAGTATCAGGGAGAGCCGGAAGTCCTGCATTCAAAAAATAGGCGCGCCCGTCCGGCAGCAGAACCACTTCACCTAAAACTTTGCCCTGGGAGTCGGTTAGTGGAACGCTCTCTGCCCCGGGGACTTGAGCCGCGACCCTAGGATCTTGAGAGCCCTGTGCGGAAGACTCCGAGCTTTGCGATTGCGAAGAGCGCGCTTTCAATTCCGCTAGTTCGGATTGAAGTTTTCGAAAGCTTCTGAGCTGGATTACCAGGTTGCCTGCGAGCAGGCCGAATGCGACTCCGATGGCCACACCGATCGCAATAGTCCTCGAGACCCCGCCCTTTGCCGGTTCGCTCGGACCCGGGACCGGTGTCTGCACGACAAATTGAGAAGCCGACGGATCGGTGGTTTGTTCGAGGCTCATGACTAACCCTCTCTACTCCAATTCCGCAAGAGACAGCCGCCAGAAAGTATAAGTCGGCCAATCAGCGGCAGGTTACACATGAGTCCTCAAACACATGAGCCCTCAAATAAAAGAGGCGGCGCGATGGCCGGCGCCGCCTCTATCCGCAACAGTGCCGTTTCTGTAGAGCAAACGCTCAGCCGAGCACTCTCGCTCTACAGCGAGACGGTGGATCTCCTAGGCAGTGATTTCGGCTATCTTCTTGCCGACCTCGCCTCCACCGACCGGCCCTCCACCCTGCTGGAGAGCCATGAGCTTTGTCATGTCGCCCTCGATACGGAGCTTACCCGCCATGAAGGCTTGCATTCCGGCTTGCGGATCGTTCGCCACGAAGATCTGCTTTGCCGTTTCGTAGTCGGTGATGATCGTGGCATCGGCGTCGTCGATGTGGTTGAGGCCCCACTCGAACTTGCCGCCCGAGATGATCATGTGAAGTTTTTTCTCGCCCCCGCCTGCCGATTCGGGTACATCGGTGACGGTCTGGTTGAGCTTGAGATCGATTCCGGGCGCTGCGCCGGAGGCCGCCTGCTGGACTTCCTCGGCCGATTCTTCGGTGATCTTCTGGACGGCTTCGATCCATGCGTCGGAGAGAAATTCGTACTTTTCTGACATGCTCGCTCCTTTCGACGTTCGATAGAGCGCCGTCTTCGGGCATTCACCGCGCGAAGGGGCGCCGGACTATTGCGGAGTTCCAAACGGAGTCAAAGGACCGCCATCGAGCCCTTTGCCCGCCCCGCAAGAGGCGTAGCAAATAATAATCGCTTTGCCTAATCGAGGCCAGTGGAGCTGCGAAGCCTGGATCTAACGAGGCTGCGGATCAGCCCCCAGGACGTAAAACGACTGCGAATCAACCTCGCCAAATCGTCAGTTTGGCCGACGGTTCCGGAATCTTTCCTCTCAGCAGGAAGTCTTCGGTTATCCGATTGGTGCGCTCGATGTGCTCGAGTTGGGGGACATGGCCCCCGTCTTCATATATCACGGAAACCGAATGCCTGATGGACCTAGAAGTAGCCCTAGAGTATTTCCACGAGATGAGGGGGTCGCTGCGGCCCCAAATAAAGAGGGCGGGCGCCTCTATAGCCTCTAAGGAATTCCAGAATCCGTCTTCACCAAATGGCTCGGCCAGCAAATATCCCCTGAGAGCGCTATAGAGCGCTTGTCTGGCCGAGGCCGAGCTGTAGATCCGCAAGAAGTCGTCGATGGCGGCGTCTATCAGCGCTCGGCTCGTGCGCTTCGATTTTCCGAGGAAGAAGTTCACTACCAGGTCTGCGCGCCTACGTGAGAAAACGCCCGGAATCATTCCGACATAGGACGGAACCAAACGAAGAAGCGGAATGAGCTGACGATCTTTAATTGGCGCCATCGCCGGTGCATAAAGCACCAGCTTGTCGACTCGGTCCGGCCAGTGCGCCGCCGCCTCGAGGGCCACACGCCCTCCTAGCGAGTTACCGACCAGGTGGGCCTTTTCGATTTCTTCGAAATCCATGTAGTGCAAAAGCTCGGTCGCCAAAAAACTCGGTGTGTAGCTTACGAGCGGCTTGTCCGACTCGCCGTGCCCGGGCTGGTCGATCGCGTGCACTTCAGTGAACTGAGCCATGTGAGCGAAGGGGTGCAGCATCGACGATTTCGTAGCCGAGAGCCCGTGAATGAAGATGACTGGCGATGTTATTTCGGCGCGGTCGCCGTTGTTGCTGCCGGCGGATTTGATTCGGGCGATGGCCACTCTTCCCGCCTGTACCCGTCCCACTTCGAAGTCCCAGGGGTAAGGCGATCTGGGTTCGATCATCGAACCGAGTTCCATTGCCCGGTGAAGGTTCCCGCGCACGGCCATGTCGCCTGCGACTACTGCTTGCAAGCTGTTTCTGGCGCCCTCGACGATCTCTTCCCAAGTTGCTGCCGAAGCCGCAGCCGAGACCTCGAAACGGCCACCCGTATACCTGTCGACCTCGACCGAACCCTCCCGGAAGCGAACTAAGAGCGCCGTCTCCGGCGTCTCCAGTTTCGCCGTTGTTTCGAATGAAATTCGCTCGGGGTCGATGGCCAGGGCGACGTCCGCCAGGACCGATTCGGCCTTGGCTACATCTCGTTTGTCCAAGGAGGGGCGAATTTGTGCCCCCGCGGTTGCCAATGCTCCAGCCTCCTGGTCGGTTCAGAGCTGTAGCTGTCTAGGCGTATGAGCGCCAAAACACCTACAGCGTACCTGTGCACATTTTGTTACAAGTGGATTTCGGGCTCTATTCCAGCGACGCCGGGCAGGTGCGGAACCAGAAACGCTCCCATTTAATTTTTTCGGCTCCGCAGGTCGGTGGGTGAACTCGCCGCATAGCGGGTCGCCTCACTTATATCATCGCGATTACGAGGACGACGCCGGGCCGGCTGGTAGACCCGAGCCGGATCTAAAAAAGCAGGGAGTCGGAATGGCCGACAGACTAAGCGCACTCGACGCTTCATTTCTCGCATTCGAGACGCAAAGCGCTCACATGCACATCGGAACCCTCGCAATTTTCGAGGGAGGGCCTCTCGAAGAGAAAGTTCCCTACGAAGAACTTTACGAACGGGTTATCGATTTGATTTCGTCGAGAATCCACTTGGTGCCGCGCTTTCGCCAGAAGGTCTCTTTTGCACCCCTTGGAATCGTTCCCCCGGAGTGGGTCGACGATGAGCGATTCGATATCAGATATCACGTAAGAAGGGTCGCTCTTCCGAGCCCCGGGCGGGAGACACAGCTTTTCAACCTAGTCGGACACATCATGTCGCGTCCGCTGGATAGGCGCAGGCCGCTCTGGGAAATGTACTTAGTCGAAGGGCTGCAGAGCGGTCGGGGGGCGATAGTCCAAAAGACTCACCATGCGCTGGTTGACGGGATATCCGCTGTGGATATCGGAACCGTGATGCTCGATTTCTCACCCAATACGAGCATCGGCGAGCCGGAACCCTGGACTCCCAAGCCCGGACGCTCCCTTGCCGAGAGGGTGGCCGAATTTACGCTCGAACGCCTGAGAAGTCCGAGGAAGGCTTTGCAGACCGTCGCATCGGCTATCAAGGCGCCCAGCGAGATCGCCAATGCAATCCATGAGCGGGCGACCGGCATCGGATCTTTGATGTCGTCAAAAGGCGGCCTGATGGCGCCTCCCTCGCCTATAAACGTTCCAATCGGCCCGCATCGAAAATTCATCGGGGTAAAGCTCACGCTCACCGATATGAAAACGATCAAGAACGCCTTAGGGGGAACGGTAAACGATGTGATTTTGAGCGTAACGACCGGAGGTTTGCGTCACTTCTACGAAGTACGCGGTGAAGAGCTCGATCCCGAGACATTTCTCAGGGCGCTGGTGCCGGTTAGCGTGCGATCCTCAGACGAGTTCCTCGCCCTCGGCAACAGGGTATCGGCGATGATGGTAGCGCTTCCCTTGGGCGTCGAAGATCCGGTAGAGCGCCACAGCCTTATCCGGGAAGCGACCAAGGACCTCAAGGAATCGCGCCAGGCTGTGGGCGCGGAGTTCTTGGTCGAGTTGTCTAGTTGGGCGCCTCCGACTCTGCATGCGATGGCTGCAAGACTTATGGGGAGGCAACGATTTTTCAACCTTACGGTCTCGAACGTTCCGGGGCCTCAGGTTCCTCTCTATGTGTTAGGCGCCAAGCTCGTCGAAGCGTATCCGGTTGTGCCCATTCCCGAAAACGGTGCGCTTTCGGTGGGCGTCACCAGCTACAACGGCGGCGTCTACTTCGGGCTCAACGCAGATGCCGAAGCACTCGGCGACGCACACATCATCGCCGAGGGCATCGAAAAATCGATGATGGAGTACCTGGCTCTGGCCGGTTGATATCCGATACAGGCGCGGCTGATTGAAGACCCGCGAACCGTGCACCGAGAGGGGGTTGCGATACGAAGCGGCATCGCTGCCCGCTGAACAGAGACTGATTCGATTGGTTCTGATTCTCTTCCGGCGCACGTTCCTCAGTTCGCGGCGCGCTGGACCGTCGTTCTCCCAGCTCAACAGCCCCTTGACGTGGGGGGCCTTGTTAGGTTTTTTATTGCGCCCATCGTGGTAGTCGACACACTGCGTGTGCGACACGGGGATGCCGGAGAGGTGCTATATGCGCCGGGGAAAGGGCAGAGCGCACGTTAGGCGTCGTGGGTGCCAACGGGTTGAGTCGTTCGAAGTGCTGCGCGTCGGCTTACTTTGTGACGACTGGATACCGCCCTTCTCGGTACCCGGGTACAAAGACTCCTATTACAATTCGACAGAGAATCCAGCCGAAGCTACTCCTGTTGTGGTCTCAGGCTCGGGTCAGACCCTCCAAGATCAATACATCAACCCTGGGTAGATTCTCATGGGCGTGAGAGCTAAAAGACTGCACGCAAGGACGCTCTCGGGCTTTCTTACTACAGCTCTCCTTTTGGCCTTGCTAGTCTCTTCCCCCGCCAGAGCGGCGCCTGGATGGCAGAACGCAGAGACTCTGGATCCTGGTATATCAACCGGAACCGACACCGCAACCGTCTACTACCCGGTCTTCGAACAACACCACGTATTCAACCAGGGGATCGAATCCGGTCTATCCGTCCTGCGCCACGGCTGGTTCCAGCCGGGGTATGCCTCCTGGGTCTTCGAGACACTGGATCGAGGAGTCTCCACCGGAACCGACACCGCAACCGTAGTGTTCGGTGACCAGCATCACGTCTTCACCCACGGAATCGAACAAGGCCGAGACGTCCTGCGGCACGGATGGTTCGACCCCCAAGGTAGGTTCCTGGCAGTTCGAGACCTTAGATCCGGGCCGGAGCATAGGCCGCTGGCTGTCTGCGATGGTCTCGGACAGATGGGGTCCCCAGCTTCACGTCTTCGGATCCGGTCCTTCTAGATGGCCCCCCGGGACGTTTCCCTATCCTGAGGGAAGCTTGCGCCACGGCTGGTATTCGCCCGGGGAGGGATGGAGGTTCGAGACTCTTCTTGAGGGGTCTCTAGAGGTAGGAGTCAATGTAGAGACAAAGCTCCCCGGCATCGCGGGAAAGACCGCATCCTGGGTGGGACCGGATAGAAATCAGAACGTCGTTGCAGCGCAAGGATTTGGTGATCTTTGCCCGTATGCGGAAACCTGCTCTGCGATAGCGCACTTTTGGTACGACGGCTCAGGTTGGAAAGCAGACGCCCCGGGATTCGCGTGCGGTGATTTCTATCATCCCTACTGTGGTCCTACCGCTTCCGGTGCTTATCCAGCCATCGCACTGAACCCCGTGAATTCCAATGTAGAACTCTTCAGCAAAGCGCTCGGTACGGTCACTCTCAGTCACCTGTTCTGGAAGGGTCGTCCTGGAATTTCGGGACCGCGGGCGACACGGATAGAGCTCAAAGCAGTGGCCGCCACAACGCAGCCACCGCTTATCCCACCTTCGGTCAGGTGCACGTCTTCAACCAGGGGACCGACGGTGCGAGCTTGCGCCATCTCTGGTGGGATCCCGCATAGGTAAGAAGGCGCGGTCTCGCCCCACAGCCAATGCATCCGCGGGGATAAGGATCCGAGGCCGTCAGCGGCGAATCGCTCAATTTCGCACGGCTACAAGCCAGCTCCCCCCACCGGCATGTCCCTCCTCGAAGCGGCGCAACCCGTGAACTCTACAACCCAGCTTTATCAATAGCGGACTGATCCAGATCGGGGTGCGTCGTTCCTCAGACCAGACGAACAGTAGGGCGCCGCCCGCACCGAGCAAAGGCGCAAGGGCCGCTACGAAGGGCGGAGCGTTCATTACCAGCGCGAGACAGAC
>VAPR01000569.1_pt1 | contig 23342 bp, 22 predicted proteins | sample 3380701 | NCBI WGS metagenome assembly VAPR01 (sample SAMN11536904, study PRJNA540576) | hot springs metagenome | isolation source: hot spring wet sediment | place: Spain: Lobios | collected 2014-01 | reverse complement strand
CTTGAGCAAATCCTCCGGCGTAACTTTCGGTTTATCCACCACCGCGGTCATCGCTTGTGTCTCCTGGGCATCGAACCGGATAGCAGTCGCATGCCAGTCTCTGGCGGAAACTTGTTCCGGGTTGCAGTGATTATAGGTGGCTGGAACACGGATGCCCTTACCCACTGCCATGCCGCGTTCGCTAGCTTCAAGTTTTCGGCTTGCTACCCACATACAGCGTGGCAATGCGGAAAGCGAACGGCCGATACCAGACGTTTACCAGGCCCATCTGCCTCAAAACGTTGGCCAACGCCTCGCCGTCGGGAAACTCCAGCACGCTGGCTGGCAGGTAATAATACGCCCGGGTGCCCGACAGTAGCTGTCCGATACACGGGAGCAAACGCCGAAAATACCAGCGGTATAGCCGTCCGGCCAGGGATTGACTGGGGCGTGAGAATTCGAGAATAACAACCCGGCCACCTGGCTGCACCACCCGCACCATTTCTGCCAGACCTTGTTGGTAATCGCTGATGTTGCGCAGGCCGAAGGCTACGCTGACGATCTGGAAATAATTGTCGGCAAACGGCAGCCGTTGCGCATCGGCCTGGACAAACGCAACATTGCGGGCGCCTAACCGGGCTGCTTTGCGACGCGCCAGGGCGAGCATATCGCCGCAAAAATCGGCTCCAATCACCGGCACCTGTCCGCGACCGCGTCGCCAGTAAGCCAGGGCTAAATCTCCCGTACCTGTACACACATCGAGGACGGGTATTCCAGCGTCCGGCGGAACTAATTGCGTGGTTTTCCACCGCCAGTAACGATCCACATTGCAACTGAGCAAATGGTTCAGCAAATCGTAAGTCGGCGCGATGGCACCGAACATGCCGCGAATTCGGCTTGCACTCTTGTCAATTGTCGTGGTGCTCATCATGGCATTGGAAATGACTCAGCCGCGCGATTTGTCATCGCCCCTTGCCGATTTTTCGCAGATACGGGCCCAGCCCTTTGCCTACCGGGCCGGGATCCGGGCCGATTCCGTATTCGGGCCAGCGTGCCGTTACCTTAGCAACCGTGGCATCATCCATGAGTATTTCTTCGGGCCAGGGTCGGGGATGGCCTTCTTCGGGAAACTTGCGGGTGGCGTCAATGCCCATTTTGTGTCCGACCCCACACACCGGCGCAGCGTGATCCAGAATGTCCGTCGGGCCTTCGCAAAACACCACATCCCGGCCAGGGTGTACATTCGCCCCTACATGGAACCACACCTCTTCGTAATTGTGCACGTCCACGTCTTCGTCCACAACCACGATAATCTTGCTGAACATGAGTTGCCCCAGGCTCCAGATGGCACTCATCACTTTGCGTGCTTGTTGCGGCCAGCGCTTGCGAATGGAAACGAAGCAAAAGTTATGAAATACGCCAAACCACGGTAAGTCGTAGTCCACCACCTCGGGTATAAACAGCTTCACCAACGGCAAAAACAGCCGCTCCGTTGCTTTGCCGAGGAAGCAATCTTCCATGGGCGGTTTGCCGACGATAGTCGTCGGATAAATGGCGTTGGCACGATGCGTCAAGGCGGTTACATGGAAAACGGGGAACTGGTCGGCCAGACTATAAAATCCCGTGTGATCGCCGAACGGCCCTTCCGTAACCAGCGGTTCCGTGGGGTCAATATATCCTTCCAGCACTATCTCCGCGCTTGCTGGCACTTCCATGTCAATGGTTTTGCACGGCACCAGTTCGACCGGTCGGCCACGCAAAAAACCACCCAGCAAACATTCGTCGGTGCTTGGTGGCAGTGGAGCAGTAGCCATGTAGGTATAAACGGGATCGCCACCCAGAGCCACCGCGATGGGCATACGTTTTCCTAAACGTTTGTACATCTGGTAGTGCTGGCAACCATCGTGGTGCAAATGCCAGTGCATGGCCGTCTTGTTAGGGCCCAGCAGTTGCAAACGGTATAAGCCGACGTTGCGTTCTCCCGTTTCCGGATTGCGGGTATAAACCTGACCAAACGTGATAAACCTGCCTGCATCCTTCGGCCAGCATTGCAGCACCGGCAACTGATAAAGGTTAACCTGCGTACCAGTCTTGACAATCTCCTGACACGGCCCCTGGTTTACGATTTTCGGGGGAATAGCGCGTAACTGCGGCAAAATTTCCAGGGCCTTATGGACTTTCCCGAGGAATGTTTCCGGTACCTCCGGTTTCAGCAGGGCCGCCAAACGCGCCCCCAGTTCGTCCAGCCGACGCACACCAAGGGCCTTCGCGGTACGTTTCTCCGAACCAAATAGATTGATTACTACCGGAAATTCGGAACCACGCACCCGTTCGAAAAGCAGGGCCGGACCACCAGCCTTGCTGATGCGATCCGTAATCTCGCTGATTTCCAGGACCGGGTCCACCTCGACCCGCACCCGTACCAGTTCGCCTTCCGCTTCCAGTTCCTCAATGAATTCCCGCAACGATTCGTAAGCCATGTTGCTCTCCTTCTCGCGCACAAACCATTATCAGTCTTGCAGGCCAGACAGGCCAGTTGTGATCACTTCCCCATAGCCGCAAACAAAGTGGAACTGGATATCAAAATAAAAAGCCTGCAGCAGCGTTACGAAAGATTGCTGCCTTCGATAACGTGCCTGGCTGGCAATCAAAATAGAAAGGCTGCGGCAGGCTCTACCGAGGCGTTTATCCTGAGTAGAGCCTATTGCACCTGGCATGCAGGCTGCGTATCAGCAAAATGTCCTTCGCTCGCGCTGCCACTAAAACTGATCGAGCCAAAAATGAAAACCCTTGTAGTAGGGTTTTGGCATAAACAGATCGTAGCGGAAATTCCGATCGAGATAGGGGGGATATGCCATATAAGGCGGCGGCAATTGAAACGGACGTGACGGGTCGGGCCAGGGTTGCTGGTTCGGCCAGTAGTTGTGCGGGTAGTAGTAGTACGGATAGTAATAGTAGGTCGTAGGATTAGCGCTGGGAATCGGATATTGTCCGTACACTTGCGCTAATCCCAACCAGATAAGAGCCACTCCGGCCAGCCAATAGCGTCTTCCTGACATGGTCATATCTCCCTGTTTCGGGCTAATGCCCCAGTTTAGTTTACCACATGCTAAAGAGCCAGGCCGGCAAAATCGCACTGTTATGTTCCCATATCTTGCTGTCTATGCGCGGTTGTAACAATTAGTCGTGGAAAAACAAATTTAGTGCCTGGACACCTGGAGGCAAAGCGTAGCCTCTGTCCGGCTAGTCCGTATAATCAATAGGCCATAAATCACGCAATCCCCTTACTATGCTGGAAGAAGGAACAGCGACATGCAATGTGAAACCAGAATATGCGATAATCCGCTCGTCGAACGCTATGCCTCACCGGAAATGATCGAACTATGGAGTCCCCAACGCCGCTATGGCTTATGGCGGCGGCTCTGGCTGGCGTTAGCGGAAGCGCAATACGAACTGGGACTAACTGCGGCGGACGGCGTTACTCCCCTTATTACAGCAGAGCAACTCGAAGCGATGCGTGCTCATTTAGACGACATTGATTGGGAAAAAGCAGCCGCTTACGAACGGCGCTTCCGCCACGATGTTACCGCTCACATTTATGCGTTCGGAGACGTTTGTCCACAAGCCAGACCCATCATTCATCTGGGGGCGACCAGTTGCTATGTGACCGATAATGCTGATCTGATCCTGATGCGGGAGGGTTTGCGTTTACTGGTGCAAAGGCTGGTTGGGGTAATCGATCGTCTGGCGGAATTCGCCGAGCGCTGGCGCGACCTGCCAACGCTGGGTTACACGCATTTCCAACCCGCACAACTAACTACAGTCGGCAAACGCGCTTGCCTCTGGTGCTACGATCTGGTGCTGGATCTCCAGGAACTGGAGCGCCGGCTTCAAGGTCTAGCTTTTCGCGGCGCCAAGGGTGCCACCGGTACGCAAGCGAGTTTTCTTACGCTATTCCACGGAGATCACGATAAGGTTCGCCGTCTCGATCGGCTCGTCGCAAAGAAGTTGGGCTTCGAAAACGTCCACCCCGTTACTGGACAAACATACACTAGAAAGGTAGATGCTCAGATACTCGATGCTCTGAGCGGTATCGGTCAGTCGGCCCATAAGTTTGCCAGTGACCTGCGGCTCTTACAGCACGAGCATGAAATCGAAGAACCGTTTGAAGCAGAACAGGTTGGCTCATCTGCCATGCCTTATAAGCGCAATCCTATGCGTGCTGAACGACTGTGCGGCCTGGCGCGATTCTTGATCGAACTTAGCCACAATGCCCACTACACAGCAGCGACGCAATGGCTGGAACGCACTCTCGACGATAGTGCTAATCGTCGCCTAGTGTTACCACAGGCTTTCCTGACGGCAGACGCCGTCCTTCGGCTTTATCTGAATATAGTGAGCGGCCTTGTGGTAAATACTGAAATGATAGCTCTTCATCTGCAGCGGGAGTTGCCGTTTATGGCCACGGAACACTTGCTCATGGAGGCAGTTCGTCGCGGTGCTGATCGCCAGGCCGTTCACGAAATCATTCGCCGACACACACTCGCCGTGGCTGAGCAGCTCAAGCACGGCAAAGTTGAGCACTTGTGGCAACGTCTTGCGGACGAACCGATTTTTGCCGGGATGGATTTTGACGCTCTAAGCAAACCCGAGCGCTGTGTGGGGCGTGCTCCGCAACAGGTTGTCGAATTCATCCAGGAAGTCGTCGAGCCTATTCGAGACCGTTACCGTGCGTACCTTAAGCAGCGGGCAGAAATTTCCGTTTAAGCAGCAATAAACGCAGATTGCGGCTGGCGAACGAGTTCGTGCCCAGGCGGAAGTTCTGTTCCGTCAACTCCCCTTGATTTGTTCCAACCTTCTATTTTCTCGCGCCTATTCCCTAAAACAGGTGGACGCGATCAATTTCGCATCCCTTGCAACCGATAAGAGTTCTGGAGCTGATGGCGACTTAGATGATTCAGCAAAGGGCGTAAATTTTAACTCTCCCGCAAACTTTAACATCCCCGATGAGCCCCGTGGAATTAAGGCCAGCATATTCGCCTCTTATAGTCGTGATGATAACGAGCGTGGAGAAGGGAGGCCACACTGAGGCGGGGTAGGCCATGCTTACGGGTTTTTATAGTGCCGCTACTGCCTTGAATCGTGCTCAGGAACACCAGGAGCTAGTGGCTTTTAACCTCGCCCATGCCGCTGTCCCCGGTTACCGCCAGCGACTCGATGCCTCGGCAACCTTCGAGGCACAGCTGAATCAGGTTCTAGGCGCCGCCCCGACAGAATATGAGCGTTACGGTACACTTCGTGCAGGATCGCTCGTGGACTTGACTCAGGGAGCAATTGAGTTTACTGGGGCACCTCTTGATCTCGCTGTTCGCGGTCCTGGCTTTTTCGTTGTGGAAGGCCCCGATGGTCCGCTTTACACCCGCGCGGGTTCCCTCTCTTTGAATGCGGCCCGAGAGTTAGTCACTCCCGGTGGTTATCCTCTCCTCGGTGCTGGTGGACGCATTACCTTGCCCGAGAACACATCCACGGTTACTATACTTCAGGATGGCACTGTGCTCGCCGACACGCAGACCGTAGGACAAATCCGTCTGGTCGAAATCAATGATCCGCGAGCATTAGAACCAGTTGGTGCGACTTTATTCCGTGCTCCGCCCGAAGCTGTTAGTGATGCTAATGACAGTAGTGTTCTTCAGGGCTATCGTGAAAGTTCTAACGTGGATATCGTAAGTCAATTGGTGCAACTCATTACGACTTTACGTCATTTTGAAGCGGCACAACGCGCCTTGCACGTATTAGCAGATAGTCTGCAACTGCAAACGCGACCAGGCTCGTAAAACTTAGCAGGGGAGATAGCCATGCTTAAGTCCCTCTTCACCAGTGCCACCGGCATGGCAGCGCAACAAATTGTAGTAGATAACACCGCTAACAATCTCGCTAACGTCAATACAACCGGATTCAAGAAGAGCCAGGTATCGTTTCAGGATCTGGTTTACGTTACCCAGCGACCTACCGGTGCGGAAACCGCTGCCGGTTTGCAGGAACAAAATGGCTTGCAGATCGGTAGCGGCGTGCGCATCGGCGGTAACATGAAGTTGTTTAGCGAGGGGGTGCTCGAAAATACTAACAATCCCCTGGATCTCGCTATTGAAGGGGAAGGATTTTTCCGCGTGCAACTGCCGAACGGCACCTTCCGATATACCCGCGATGGTGCCTTTCGCATGAATGCCAACGGTCAAGTAGTCACTTCCGATGGTTTTCTGCTCGATCCTCCAATCACGGTGCCAGTCAACACCCTGTCTATATCCATAGCCACTGATGGGACGGTTTCCGTGATTACCGCCGACGCTCCGACAACATCCACAGTAATTGGCAATCTCGTGCTGGTACGTTTTCCTAATCCTGCCGGACTTAGCAGCGAAGGCCGCAATCTTTACGCGGAAACCGCATCTTCCGGTGCCCCAGTGGAAGCAACTCCAGGGCAGGATGGAGTGGGTACTATACGGCAGGGGTTCCTGGAAAGGTCCAACGTAGATGTCGTCCAGGAGCTTATTAATCTTATCCTGGCACAGCGAGCTTACGAATTTAACAGTAAGGCTATACGTGTCGCCGATGATATGCTGGCCAGTTCCAACGAATTGGTCCGATAGGAGCACGCTAGACCCGATGAACAACGATAGTCATCGGAGCCTTACCATCTGAGGACGCAGTAGGCACTACAGAGTATAACCACGATAGTGATATGGTACGGCTAATGCTTCCCATGAAGCAGGTAGCATTCCTGTCGCAACAGTCCAGGCATTACCTTTTTGCGCTCCTGAAGCTCATGCTGTTCACACTGACTGTTGCTTTCGCTTCAACGCCTATGCTGCCGGGCAAGTTATTAGGCGTGGAATCAGGTGATGACGTAACGTATGTTGTCATGCATGAGGAAGTAGAGTTACCTGCCGGCCGCGTACAGATAGGGGATATTGCGGACATTAGAGGCGGGCCTGCTCCCAGGCGCCTGCAGATTGCTCCGCTTGAGTTAGAGGAAAGCGCGGGCCCGGGCAGCGAATTAATAATCAGCCAGCGACGAGTCGTTTACCGAATCCGCCTGGCGGGAATTCATCCCGACACTGTTCGGATAGAAGGGGCGCGAATGACCCGAGTTAGGTTCAAACAGACCGGATCTGTTTCCGCTACCGGTGGAGACGTGGTGCTGGTGGCTGCCAGATCGTTGCAGCCAGGCGAGCTGCTTAGTCCCAATAACACGCGAACGGAACACAGAGTCGGCGAGACCAATGCTGTAAGCCCAAATGCCGCTTATGGCCGAACGGTGAGTCGTAATATATCGCCGAATCAAGTAATCCGAGCCGAACACATTGCAAGTGCGGAACAGACCACCGTGATCAAGAAAGGAGAGTTTGTTCGGATGATCGCACGAGTGGGCGTGCTGGAGATTAGCACTCGCGGCGAAGCCCTGGCAGATGGCAAGATCGGACAGGTAATTCCGGTCCGGAATGTGGATTCTAAGCAGGTTGTGCATGCGCGGGTATTGCGGCCAGCTACCGTGCAGGTGGATTACTAAAGCATAAAAACGAACAAGATAGCTGCGGCTAAGGGACATTATTATATGTTAGAACCACCAGGGTGGCTTACTGCGGGGGAAAGAGAATGGATAATACGCAGGTTAGCCGATGCGAGAGCTATTATCAGCATAAGTCACTCCTTTGCTTGGCTGGATTAATCAGCATAGGATTCGCCTTAGCATTTACCAGCCATGTCTGGGGCGAGTCGCTCTGGGACCGACGCGACCCCCGAAGTGCTTATCTATTCACCGATCTGCGTGCCCGTCGGGTAGGCGATCTGCTGACAGTGATCATCAACGAGACCACGGATATAGATAATCGAGATAAGCGGGACATGGAGAAGCAAACGCGCAGTTCGGAAGCCTTTCAGTTTAAGGGCAAAACACAGGGAAATGTGTCGAGCCGAAAAGCTGAGGCGGCTCTGAATATCAGTAACGATGCCGAACGAAGTTTCCAGGGGAAGGCCGATTATCGCGCTGACCGGCGGATGGCTGATCGTATAACAGTTGAGGTCGTGGCGGTTCTACCAAACGGAAATCTCGTCATCGAAGGTTACCGTAGTCGCGTCATAAGTGGAGAACAACGCATTTTACGCCTGCGGGGTATTGTACGGCCGGTTGATATAGCCAGTAACAACACCGTTCAATCGCAGTTTATCGGCAACCTTAGCATCGAATATCTGGGACGGGGTTATGAATCGAGTTATAACGACCCGAACTGGTGGGGCCGTATCATGAATCGTCTTTGGCCGTTCTAAGCTAGATGACGCATAGTGCTACCAGAATAAATATCGGCGGAAACATACCATGTGCAATATCCAGCAGCAAGATAATTTCGGGGCAAAATCAAGGGTGGCAGACATATGAGGTTCTGCAACCGACCACGGGTTTTATTAGTAGCCTTATACTTATGGAATTGCCTCCCGCAAGCACAAGCACAGACGGTGCGGATCAAGGATATTACCGACTTTGAAGGGGCACGGCCGAATCAGCTCTATGGATTTGGTTTAGTTGTGGGACTGGGTAATACAGGTGGACGCAGTCAGTTCACACAACAGGTAGCGGCGGATATGTTGCAGAAACTATCGGTGAATGCGAAGGCAGTGCGAGAATCGCAGATTGATCCAGTGTTTCGTTCGGGGAATATTTCGGCTGTGATGGTGACGGCGGAGTTAGGCCCGTTTGCACGCAAAGGGAGTCGAATAGACGTGACCGTATCGGCGCTGGATGACGCCAAGAGTTTGCAGGGTGGCGTGCTGCTTTTGACGCCTTTGCGCGGAGCGGATGGGGAAGTGTATGCGGTGGCCCAAGGGCCTGTATCGGTGGGAGGATTTTTAGCAACTGGACGAGCGGCATCGGCACAGCAGAATTTTCCGACGGTGGGACGCATTCCAGGTGGAGCGATTGTAGAGGCTGAGGCACGAGGCGAGATCGTTTGCAATGGACGGTTGCGTCTTTTACTGAAGCGTCCGGATTTCACAACGGCACAAGCTATTGCCCGTGCTATCAACCAGAAATTTCCAGAATCGGCAGTAACTCTGGACGCCGGCACGGTGGAGGTGGCCATTCCGCCGGAAAAACGTGGCAATGTGGTGGGTTTTGCCGGAGAGATCGGCTTGCTCGAAGTTGCTCCCGATGCAGTAGCGGTGGTTGTTATCAATGAGCGCACCGGAACGGTCGTTGCCGGACAGCATGTCAAAATATCTACAGTGGCGGTCGCGCACGGCAATCTCACGATCGTAACCGCGGAAAATCCCGAAGTGTCGCAACCATTGCCTTTTAGTCGCGGCCAGACGACGGTAGTGCCACGTACGCAACTCAACGTAACCGAACAAGGCGGAGGTCTGGCGGTGGTGGAGCAATCGGTCACGGTAGCCGAGCTGGCCCGCGCTCTAAACGCCCTGGGCGTTACCCCTCGCGATTTGATTGCCATTTTCCAGGCACTGAAGGACGCCGGGGCGTTGCATGCGGAACTCATTATTGAATGAAGTGCAACCGAAAAGCCGGAGAAGCAGGATGGAACTTCTGGCCACACCGCGAATACCGGTAGATCTCCTGGCGACACAAGCGGACCGGCTAGCCGGCCTGGTCAGGTCTGGACGGACATCACTCGCAGAACATGCCGCGAAATCAAAAGAGGCATTGCGGCAGGCGGCTTTGAGTTTCGAGGCGCTCTTTTACAGCACGCTCATCAAACAGTTGCGGCAGACCACTCAGGAATTAGGGGAAGGCTTGTTCGCTGGAGATGAGGCCGACATTTTTGGTGGACTCTTCGATTATTATCTTGGGCAGTTTCTGGCCCAGCGGCAGCAGCTCGGCATCGGCCGACTGATACAAGAGCACTATGAGCGATGGCAAACCGGGGCAGCCAAGCTATCGCAGGAGACACCCGAGGCTTCAGGAAGCGAGCCACGGTTATCGAATTCCCCGCGGGCAACCTCTGGCGTCTGAGCAACCTGAACATTAGATGAAAGCGATCACCATGAGCGAGCATCCACAGATTTCAGCGACCGCCGTGGCATATTATCTGGAGCAGGAAGAAGCAAGGCTCCAGTCGCTGCGCGAAGCGTTAGCTCGACTGCATGCGTGTCTGGTCAATGGGGAGTTGGCCCAGCTTAGTGCGGTACTGGAGGAGTTTCTCGTACAGGCCAAGCGGGCGGAGAAATTACAGGCGGAGCGGGAAGCTCTGAAAAGGAATCTGCCGGTACGCGGTGACGGAAGTGTGGACTGGTTGGCGTTTGAAAGCCGGCTTACCGCTGACACCGCGGTGTCATTGCGTCGGCAGCGGGAGCGCCTGCGACAGCTTGCCCTGGAAATGCAGCGGAATTTGCGGCGGGTAGCGGTGCTGGCCTGGTTCGGGCGTGAATTGTACGGCCGAATGCTTGCGGCCATCTTGAATGAATCTGCGCCAGGTTCGGGAAATTATGACCGACACGGACAACCCGGCCAGCGCTGCTGCGACCCATTGATCCAGCTCCTGGGCTAGACTCCCCCTGGAATCGCGGATGCAACCATGGCCATCGTGAATTTCTCGGCAGGGCTTTCGGCTTTTCGGGTCAATCAGCAGGTGCTCGACCTGCTCGGTCATAATATCGCCAATATCAATACGCCTGGTTATCACCGTCAGGAGCCGTTACTCGCGGCGCGATTTGTCCCGGAAAATCCGATCGGTTTCGGCGTCGAACTGACCACCATTCGACGCTTGCGCGATGGGGTGCTTGAGCAGGCCATCAGGCAAAATGCGGGTGAGTTGGCGTTTGTTTCGAGTCGGCTCAGTCGCCTGCGTGAGGTGGAAACTATCCTGGGGAGCGGTAGCGGTTCGCTGCGTCAGGCTCTGGACGAATTTTTCAATCGGCTGGAGGAATTGGCTGTTCGGCCGGCAGATCTCACGCAGCGTCGGCTGGTTCTGGATGCTGCTGACCGTCTCGCCAACCGTTTTCACCAGGTGGCGGACCAGCTCAATGAGCTACGCGAGGGAATCACCGCCGAGGTGCAAACTGCTCTGCAACAGGCCAACGCGCTGACAAAACAGATTGCGGAACTTAACGGCCGAATTGCCCAGGCTCTGGCTCGCGGTAGCCCCGCCAACGATGCTCAGGATCGCCGCGATCAGTTGATTCAAGAGCTTGCCCAGCTGGTAGGAGTGCAGGTAATCGAACAACCGCTTGGACAGGTCAATGTGCTGGTGGGTGGGAATCTGGTGGTCAGCGGTACGGAAGCGGTAGAACTGCGGCAGGTAATTGACTCAGAAAATCGGTTACTCATCTTCGCCGGCACCAGTGCGGAGCCGGTAACCTTGCCGGGCGGGCGATTGGCTGGATTATTACAGACCCGGAATGAAACCCTGGCCGATTTCCGCCAACGTCTCGACGAACTGGCACGGGTCCTGATGCGGGAGTTCGATGCGATACATGCTCGCGGATTAGGTCTTGCCGGGCCGTTTACTTTTCTGGCAGGAACCAGGTCGGTAAGCCACGTGGACATTTTCCTCGACCGCGCCGATACAGCCTGGCCAATCCGCAATGGCACCGTTTACGTCAGCATTACCAATCTCGCCACCGGACAGCGAACGTTACATGCCGTGTCGGTGCAGCCGAGTGCCCAAACGCTGGCGCAACTGGCGTCGGCGTTCAGCAGCGTACCGCACTTTCAAGCGATCGCCGACCCTCAAACCAGGACCCTCAAGTTCCTGGCCGAACCGGGTTACGCTTTCGATTTTGCCGGCAGGCTACCGACCCAACCAGCCACGAGCATTACTGGCACGGCCCAGCCAAGTGTAAGCGGCACATACACCGGCACGGTCAACGACACCTACACATTTAAGGCCCTGACGAGCGGCACCATCGGTGTGACGCCGAATTTGACCCTGGAGATTCGCAACAGCGCCGGCCAGGTGCTGGGCACCGTGCAGGTAGGCCAGGGTTATGCTCCCGGCACAGCGATCCCGGCCGTGGATGGCCTGCTGGTGCAACTTTCGGCAGGAACGCTCAATGCCGGAGACAGTTTTCAGGTGCCTGTCATCGCGGAGCCCGACACTGCCGGTTTGCTGAGCGCTCTGGGGCTGAATACGCTGTTCACGGGGAAAGATGCCGCGACGGTCGCAGTGCAGCCCGACGTACTCGCTGATCCCGCACGGCTGGCGATTTCGCGCACGGGTGCACCTGCCGAAGCCGGGCGATTGCGGGAAATGCTGGCCTTGCGCTCCCAGGTTGTCTTTCCAGGCAGCGGGTTGACGCTGGCCGGATTCTACGACCGCATGGTGGCGGATATCGGTGCACAGGTACAATCCGCGGCTGAAGTGGAAGATCATCTCCACGCGGTCAGCCAGCAACTCCAGGCAGAGCAGCAGGCCGTTTCCGGAGTTGATCCCAACGAAGAGCTGGTCCGCCTGTTGCAACATCAACGGGCTTTCCAGCTGGCGGCACGCTATATTTCCGTGGTCAACGACACGCTCGACGAATTGCTCCGCATTGTCTAGAGCTTGAGAGACAGCCATGATTCAACGCACCACGTTTACGGCTCTGGTGCAAAACGCGCTGGACCATCTGTCGGCTACCTTGCGGGAACTGGGTCGGCTACATCAGCAGGCACTTACCGGCAAAAAGTTGCAGCGGTCTTCGGATGATCCGGTGAAGTTTCATACCGCTCAGGTCTATCGTTCCCGCGTCGAGCACCTGACCGCTCTGGGTAACAATCTCCGCGATGTTCGCCTGACTCTTCAGACTTCTTCAAGTGCTCTGCAAAACATCAGCAGCATCATAGCGCGAGCACGGAGCCTGGCTATTGAAGCAGTGCATGGGAGCCAGGACCCCAACTCCCTGCATGCTATCGCTCAGGAAATGGACGGACTGCTGGGACAATTGCTCGACCAGGTCAACAGCCGAACTCCCGATCAATACGTCTTTGCGGGAGCGCATTCGAATGCTGCCCCCTTCGTTGCTGAGCGAGACGGCAGTGGTCGCATTGTGCGCGTGCGCTATGTCGGCGACGAAGCGGAAGCTACCGCGGCCATCGGGGAAGCGGACCTGGTGCGCTACCTTTACAGTGGGGCGGAGGTTTTCCAGCCAGGCGAAACCGGCCCGGCTGTTGTGATCGGTCAAACCGGCCTGGCGGTGGGAAACGGCACGTCGAGCCTGCGGGGACGCGTAGCTGTTACTGTGCAGCACACGGCCACGACGTATGCGCCTGGTTCAGGCGTTTTGCCAGGAGCCAGTTCCCCGACGGGTGATACGGTTCTCGGTCCCAGCGGTGCCCATACCCTAACGCTGACGGATACCAGCGGGACAGGAGCCAGCGGTACGGTATCGCTGAACGGAGGGCCGGTATTTACCTGGACAAACGCCGACACCGACCTGCGTGTGGTGGGGCCGAACGGAGAGGTGGTCTATCTCAACACAACCGCCATCACGCCTGGTTTTTCCGGCACAGTGGCGATTACCGCGGACGGCACCTTATCGCTGGACGGCGGGGTGACGATTACCCCGATCACCTTTTCGCCCAATCAACAACTCACTGATGCCCAGGGCCGAACTATTTTTCTGGATACCACAGCGGTTCGCCGCACCGGAACCGATTGGGTGGAATTTCCCAACAGTTACGGGTTATTCGATGCGTTTATAGCGCTGCGCGACGACCTGGAAAATGTCCGCGGCCTGTCGCCTACCCAGCAGGCACAAGCCATCAGTCGCTCGCTCGATGCGCTCGACAGTGTTCATGCGCGGTTGCTTCACTTCCTGGGGGAACAGTCCGCGACGCTGGCTCAGCTGGAGACGCTGGAGCAGCACTTGCAGGATACGCAGGTGGAATTGCGCGGCCGGTTAGGCGAACTGGAAGAGGCGGACCTCGCGGAGCTGGTGGTGCGTCTGCAGGCGCAACAAAATCAGCTTCTGCTCGTGCTGGGCGCAACCGCACAGGTATTGCAGCCAAGCTTGCTCGATTTCTTGCGCTGAGTCGGCTTAGCCAGCGAATGCTGAATGGCCCGGCTGCTCTGCGTCAATCAGGGAAGCAGGCTGGCGGCTGTTGCTTCGATGTTCAATCGCGGAGATCGTCCGTCACAATGTGTCATAATGGCGGAGCTAACAGGCGGCCTGATACCACAAACGCTATAAAGAGCATCCGGACTGTCGGTCACAATAACGGGGCAAACAACCGCGACACCTGTGCCGCTAACTTGATCGTGAATGGGCGTTGCCGAAAGGCCGCCGGTTCAATGCGCTTGCTCTTGGCGAAGTCGTTTTCAAAAGCGGTTTGCAGTTCTGCTAACTCCGCGGGAGAATGCAGCACACAGTTCACCTCAAAATTCAGGCGCAAACTCCGATTGTCAAAATTGACGCTGCCGACGTAGCCCCAATTGTCATCTACCAGCATCATCTTGGAATGCATCATGCCGGGCAGATACTCATAAAACTGAATGCCCTCGTCCAGGAGTTCCTCGACGTAAGTCTGGCGAGCAAAAAAAGCGAGCCAGTGGTCGGCAATACTCGGCAGCAAGATACGCACATCCACACCCAGCCGTGCTGCCAGGCGTAAGGCGTCCTGTAAACCGGCGTCCGGTACGAAATAGGGAGTGGCGATCCAGACCCGCCGGCGAGCTAAAGTGATGGCAGCGAAAATCAGGTCGCGGTTGGCGTTTTTGCCCTGATCGGGTCCGCTGTCCACGATCTGCACCAGCGCTTCCCCGACCGGCTCCACGGGCGGGAAATACTTGTTGCCCCGCAAAGCCTCGCCACTGGCAAATTCCCAGTCCTCCGCAAAAATCATTTGCAAACACGATACAGCCGGGCCTTCCAGACGCAGATGTTCGTCTCGCCAGTAACCGAAATGCGGGTCACGCCCCAGGTATTCGTCGCCGATGTTGATGCCTCCGGTGAAACCGACGCGCCCATCAATCACCGTGATTTTGCGGTGATTGCGTAAGTTGACCTGGATGCGACGACGCAAGGGGTTAATGGTCAGGAAAGGCACGCATTGTCCGCCGGCCTGACGCAGCGGGCGAATAAACCAGGTATGGAGTGTGAGCGAGCCGACGGCGTCGTAAAGCAATCGCACTTCTACCCCTGATTTCGCCTTTCGGGTGAGCAGATCCAGCAATCGGCTGCCAGTGCGGTCCGCGCGAACGATGAAATATTCGAGATGAATGTGGTGCTCGGCTTGCTCAATAGCCTGGAACATATCGGCGAAAGCCTGAGCGGTTTCGTGGTACAACTGCACCCGGTTGCCGGCACTGACTGGGAAAGAACCGAGCTTGACCGCGAGTTTGCCCAGCTGATTCCAGGTTTCGAGGGTGCGTTCCCGGTGATGACCGCGACGCAGATGCTCGGGGAGCGAATGTTGCCACCGGGCTCGTCCTATCTGCAACCGCCGACGCCGTTTGATCGGCCGATAGACGTAGTTGTAACCAAATAATGCAAAAAGCATAATCCCCAGCATCGGTAAGCTGATAACGGTCAATACCCAGGCCATCGTGGCCTGCGATTCTTTTTTGGTAAACACCACCCAGGGCACGCCAACAACGACGGTCAGTGCGTGCACCACCGCCACTACCGAGAGCACCACCGCCACCGGATGGGTTGCAATAAAGTCATTCACCGTCAGGCCCCAGGGACGTGCCTTGTTTCTCTGACCAGTACCGTGCTGAACCCGGCCTTCCGGGCCATGAAGCGGTCGCCCGAATTCGCCAATCCATAGTTGCCAGAAATCTCCGTGAAGAGGCTGTCCTTCTCCATTTTGCTGGTGCCCAGTGCTAGTTGCAGAGCGACGTAATCTCCGTTGCCTGGATGTTCATCGAGCCTACCGAGCCTTCCACAAGATTGTAAGGTCGTTTCGGATGAAAGTTGGGGACGGGTTCCCATTTGGCAGCTGCCCCCTTCAGCATCCAGAAGTTCGGATTGTAAACAACGAAAGACACAGGTTCCCAGCGGTCGGCTGCTCATCGGATTATTTCGACGACTGGCCGGGCCGAATCAGCAACCGATCGCATCCTCCGAAGCGGCGTCAGGTTTGGCCTGATTCCGCTCAGAGTCGACCTTAGGCGGACAGCAGTGTCAACAGGAATCCCGTGGCTGCCGTAGATGCCGACCACTGTGTCGCCCTTCGGCGGACGGCAGGAGAGTCAGCAGCCATGCCCATCCGGAACAAAGCCAATCGGGACAATGCAAAACGGGAAGCAAAGTGGCTGATTCGCCGGCACCGTGATGCTGACCGGGCCTGCGATCGCCCTTGCTGCTGCCTGTGCTACGTGGCTGCTTTGTTAGTCCCTCAACGATGACCGATGCATTGTCGCTACGCAAGAGCTGTGCGACCAGGTGGTCGCCTGGTTCATGCCGCAAGATGCCATGGCGAGCGGAGTCGCTGTCACTGCACAGCCACGATGGGGGCTTCGCTAAAGCCGCAACGATGCCGCTGTTTTACGGCCATCGGGAAGTCCGATCTGGAAGCGATCCAGTCCTCGGATTTCAGAAACCGGCTGGCACCTCTGGCCCGGTCATCCAGGGTTGCCTGGGAATGCGGGAGGTGGGACTCGAACCCACACGGGATAAAATTCCCACCAGGCCCTCAACCTGGCGCGTCTGCCAATTCCGCCACTCCCGCTGGCGCTATCGCAAGCTGGCAGTTACGCTTTGAATAATACGCCGGATCGCGGCTGAGTCAGGCAGTTGCTCCCCTGACTATCGTCAGGTACGCACTGAATAATACGCCAACCTGTTGGCTACGTCCAGAAACGAGCCTTGCCGAATGGGCTGAAGATTGAATGCGGGCCCGTTTTACGCCGACTGCAAGCTAGTGAGCCATCGCATACGCAGAACCATCCGAAAATCGGTTGGCACCTTGTCAAATTTTGCACGGGCTGCAAGGTAGCGAGGAATCGCAGACGGCTGCTCATGCGGGGTACCTGGCTGGTGGTGGATTGGTTGTCCGAAAATCGTCATCGCCGTAAAATATCTTTGCCTGGATGGCCACGCAGGCAGGAAGGCCAACTCGGCCGGGGACATGCCTGCGGAATGCTCTAACTGCGTTGGCAGCGGTCTGCTTCTTGCCGGTCCGATTGGCCGAGTGTGGTATGGTCGAACTGTGGCACATTCGTGGGAAAATCATCACTGAGAGAGTGTCAGGATGGCCGAAGCACATGCACATTCCCTAGCACTTTTCCTGGACTTCGAGAATTTCGCCCTCGGTTTGACCGACCCGCGTGAACGTTTTGACATTAACCGTGTCATGCGGCGCATGGTGGAAAAAGGGAAGGTAGTGGTCAAAAAGGCTTACGCGGATTGGAGCTATTATTCGTCCTATACAGCGGCATTGCACGAAGCCGGTTTTGAATTGATTGACATTCCTCGCCGCAGCCAAAGCGGCAAAAACTCCGCAGACATTCGCCTGTGCGTGGACGCGATGGACCTCGCCTACTCCAAGGAGCACATTGACACCTTCGTGATCCTGTCCGGGGACAGCGATTTCACCCCACTGGTTTCCAAGCTGAAGGAACTGGGTAAACACGTTATCGGTGTCGGGATGGCGAATGCTACCTCGGACCTTCTCCGCGACAATTGCGATGAGTTCATTTATTACGAAGACCTGGAGCATATTGTCAGCACTTTCCAGGTCGATCCGCGTCTGCCGGAAAATAAGCGAAAGGCCTTCCAGCTGTTGATGGACGCACTGACGGCGTTGCGGCGAGAAAACAAGGAAGTGCTATGGTCGTCCATGATCAAGGAGACCATGAAGCGGCTGAAACCGAGTTTCAACGAAACCTACCACGGGTATTATTCGTTCACGGATTTGCTTGAAGATGCGGAAAGGCACGGCTTGCTGGAATTGGCAAAAGAGCGGCGAAGCGGCACTTATGTGGTGACCCGCTTCGGCGAAGAAATGCGCGAAGAGACTGCGTTCGTTGAACAGCGTATGCGTCGCCGGGCCGCGTTGGGGCGAAGTCGAGCCTCGCGGCTCACCCGCTACGCTGAGCACCCGACGACCGGAGAGGTTCGGGAAAGTGTCAGCCTGACCCGAACCGGTAGCGCACCGGCCGAGGATCAGATGGTTTCTGCGGAAAAACCGTCTGTGCATTCGCTCGCTGGGGCGGTTTCCGATTCGCTCAGTGGGGACGCGGTCAGCACGCCGACACAAGCTGTAACTTCAACGCCGACCGTTCCTTCTGGGCCACCGCGAATTGTTTTCACAATTGGCGAAGCTGCACGCCGACCCGAGCCGCATTACGAACCTCCCGCACCAGCTCCGGTAGCTGCCCCTGAACCGTCGCCAGCAGTTGAGGAGAAATCGGCTGGTGAAGGCGGTTTACTCCCGTCCGAAACGGCGTCTGCGGTTACCCCCGCGGAACAGCCCCCGGCTGTGTCGGGAGAGAAACCTGGCACCGCAAGCGGCCCTGCTGCACCTCCAACTTCCCCGACCGGTACGGAGCGACCTTCTCCATCGGTTTCCCCGACTCCCCCACGCCGAGATACTCGCCCGTTTGGGTTCGGCGTTTTCGATACGCCCAGCACGTCCGACAGCTAAGCCGGAACACGGGCCCCAGCACCTTCCCAGATGGAGACATGCCAGTTCTAGACCTGGCATGAAGAAGCTATAATCCCGGTAGCAAGGCTGGAAAAGATCGCGGCAAATGGATGGGGCTGACGAGCACGTTCAGGACAGGATGCCAGGGTGTGCCACCTGCCTGGTGCAGGCACGACTAGTGGAGACCCGAATATGCCGTACTTGCTGGAATCCCTGGACGGCAAGCTGAAGTTTTCGCTGGGAGGTTCGGAAGAAGTTTACATTATCGGTCGTCTGGCGGATTGTGAAATCCGGTTAGATTCACGCAAAGTTTCCCGGCGGCATTGCTGTGTCGCTCAGGTCAATGATTACCTGGCCGTGCGCGACCTGGGCAGCACTAACGGCATTCGCATCAACGGACGCGAAGTGCTGGAGGGGCAGTTAAGGAACGGCGACTTGCTGACGGTTGGCCCGTATGTGTTCCGCGTGTTGTGGCAACCTGAAACGGCGGCAGCAGCTGCGCCACCAGGCCCTTCGCCGACCACGTCTCCACATGCGCAACCGCGTAAGCCGGCACAACCGATTGCCCAACCTGCTCGCCCGCCGCAACCCAGTCAACCGACTGTGCAACCCGTTTCCTCAGCCAATCCTTCGCCCCAGGAATCGCCCACCGCCCCTCAAGCTAACAAACCCAAGCCAAAAAAGACCTCACTCCTCGAAGATTCCAATCTGTTCAAGATGCTCGAAGCGGACGATCCTTTGCTTCGTGGGCCAAAATAAACCGGTTTTTACAGCAGTTTCCACGCGGCGGCGGGCTTGACGATCCTGTGCCAGAGAAGTTTGCCGTTTCGACCTGCTCCAGGACGCACTTCAGGCGTCAGGCACACGATTACAGAACCCCTTGCCGGGGAGGTTTGCTGCCTTCGGCCAGGACGAGCTAACCCGGCAGGTAACGGAAAACACTTGCCAATCCCGCGAGTGCTGCCACCAGCCACAGGTACAGGCTGAACCAGCGGAGCCGACAACGGCGGACCAGCGCCAGCAGCGGGTAAATGCTCAGGTAACCCACCACGGCACTCGTGGCCGCACCCAGGAGAGTGCAGGCAAGGAAGTCTGGTGTCAGCCAGGGCAGCGTACCGGGTTCGCGGATCAGGTGGATGATACCAAGCCCGGCCAGACCCAGATTGGCGATCACCGACATGGCGAAACTCAGTCGCAATGCCCAGCTGCGCTCCAGACCCAGAAAAAGGGCGGTCGCAATAGTCATACCGCTGCGCGACAATCCTCGAAACAGGGCCGATAGCATCTGCCCAGTTCCGATGATGAGGGCGTGATACCACCTGGTCTGGTCGGCTCTCAGAGGGCCAGCGGGCAACCGATCCGTCAACCAGAGCAGGATGCCGAGCAGGACGAAATCCACCGCAACCATGGGCAGGCTGACAAACGAGTCGCGTATCCAGCGTGGAAAAGCCAACACCGCCACGGCCGCGGGTGCACTTGCCCAGCTCAACAGCCAGAACCAGTGCCACCAGGACATTCCCGTTGCGGTAATCGATCGGTTGTCGGCTACAGCGTAGCGCAGCGTCGCCGGCACCGCTTCGTCGCTGGTGACGGCGTCCGACCGATGACGCCAGAAATAAGCCAGCACCGAAAAAACCGTGCCGAGATGGAGCATGCCATCAAAAAATAACGCCGCTGCCGATTCGTCGCCCACGATCGGCCACCAGTGCTGCACCAGAACCAGATGTCCGCTGCTGGACACCGGCAAGAACTCGGTGATCCCCTGCAACGCACCCAGGACAATAGCTTGCCACCAGGTCATGGATCTATCGTCTCGGCTGTGGTGTGCATCCGGCTGACCCGCATGTCGCTTGAGAGCTGCCGGCGTTTCGCCGCGGAGTTGCCTGCGTGCCTCCTGGCTTCGCATCAAATAATGCTCTATCATCACGGAGCCAGGTTGCCGATGGCGAAATCTCAGCCGGGATACGAAACCAGGCAGCATTTACCTGCGGAGACAACTTCACCGTTGGCCGGTGGAGTTGGTATCGCTTTCAGGCTCGCCAGCGAATGCGGACAATCTTGCGATTATTGCCGATACGCAAAATCAAACCGTCCTGCAAGACCAACTCCAGGTTGGGATCGCTGATCCGCGTTCGTTCGGGGCCCATGGTAACTCCGCCTTGCTGGATCAGGCGTCGGGCTTCGCTATTGCTGGCAGTTAATCCCAGCCGGGTCAACAACCGACAAACATTCATTTTCCCCTCGGGAATGTCTTGATAGCTCAAATGCACTTCGGGAATCTCACTGGGGTCTTGCCGCTGGCTGAGTCGGCGTTCCCATTCGCGTGCCGCCTGCTCGGCAGCATCAGCGCCGTGGAAGAAGCTGACGATGTCCCGTGCCAGCTGCATTTTCGCCAGTTTCGGATGCGTTCGTTGCGGGTCGGTTAACCGGGCGATTTCTTCCGGCGAGCGATCCGTCAGTAAAGTGAACCACTCCGGCATCAGTTCGTCGGGGATGCTCATCGTTTTGGCGAACTGGTCGAATGGCCGTTCTCCAACGCCGATGTAATTACCAAGACTCTTGCCCATCCGGCGAACCCCATCCAGGCCTCTCAGGATCGGCAGGGTGATGGCCACCTGGGGTTCCTGACCTGCGTCCCGCTGCAAATCGCGAGCGACCAGCAGACTGAACAGCTGTTCGCTACCGCCCAGCTCAATGTCGCTGCGGACTGCGACACTGTCGTATCCCTGCATCAGCGGATATAAACACTCATGCAGGTAAATGGGTGTTCCCGCTTTCAATCGTTTGGTAAAATCGTCGCGCTCCAGCAGGCGCTGCACGGTCATTTTGCCGGCCAGGTTCAGGACATCGAGAAAACTGAAGCGGCTGAACCAGTCTCCGTTGCGCACCACCTCGGTTCGACTCAGGTCAATGACTTTGCTGATCTGAGTCAGGTAATCCCGGGCATTACGCTCAACCTGTTCCGGTGTCAGTCGGGCACGCGCCTGATCGCGTCCAGAGGGATCGCCTACCAGGGCTGTGTAATTGCCGATAATCAGCACCGCCTGGTGTCCGAGTTCCTGAAATTGCCGGAGCTTGCGTAACGGTACCGTGTGGCCGAGATGCACATCTATCCCGGTCGGATCAATGCCATACTTCACCCGCAACGGTTGGCCAGTGCGAAGGCTCCGCTCCAGTTTCTGCCGCAATTCTTCTTCGGGAACGATTTGCTCTACCCCGCGGCGAATGATGGCAAGTTGGGTTTCCACGTCCAGCATGATCACCCTCGCCCGGATTGGCGACGATTGGCACAGGCCCTGGAAAGAGCGACCGTGCGGTGGTTTCCACAGTCATCCGGAAAACTGCAGGGCGTTTACGTAATGGATAATTTGCCTCGGTTTTCCGTCGGTACCGGTCAGCAGCACACCTGGCCCGGCATTATCCGTAGCGGTCTCGTTGGCGTCGCAATTCTCCACCACCAGCACGACATCGAAGCGTGCGGGTCTGCCCAGCAGGCGATGTTTCGACAGGAAATACTCGGCAATTCGATAAAGCCGACGTTGTTTGCGGGTATCAATGGAAAGCGCGGGTCGCAAAGCGGAACCGCTGGCCGTTGACCGCACCTCGACAAAGACCACCGTATCTTTATCTCGGGCCACGATGTCAAGTTCGCCGAAAGGGCAGGTGTAGTTGCGAAGCAAAATGTGCAGGCCCCGGTTCGCGAGGAACTGAACGGCCAGCGTTTCCGCTTCCAGGCCGAAAGCTCGCCGCTGGTCAGGCTGCTGAGGATTGCAAGCCATACCGCGATCCCGACTCGCCGTGGCGCTGACCAGGATGCCCACCGCCGTGGTCAGGAGGCATTGCTGGTGGCCTTGGCTTCGCTTTGCGTCGCTTTCTGGCCGGTTTCCTGTCGTTCGCGAAGTTTGGTGGCTTTGCCGACACGCTCACGCAGGTAGTACAGCTTGGCCCGACGCACCCGACCGTGGCGTTTGACCACGACTTTGGCAATCCGCGGTGAGTGCACAGGGAAAGTGCGCTCGACTCCCTCGCCCTGCACAATGCGGCGCACTGTGAAGGTTTCTCGCAAGCCGCTGCCGCGTCGGGCGATTACCGTCCCGGCAAAGACCTGGATGCGTTCTTTCTGGCCTTCGAGAATCTTCTGGTGTACTTCGACATAGTCGCCAATGTCGAATTTCGGCACCTGATCGGCTGGCCGAGCGTAAGCCTGTTCGACAATTTTCATGAGTTCTCCGCGTTTGCTCATAGCTGGACTCCTTTTACGACCTGCGGCTCAACTGGAGGCAGGTTTACCATGCTTTCGGGAACACTACATTGTACAACATTCCCCAAATTTGGTCAGACCGCTATTGCTTGCGGGAGCATTTCCCGGAGCCTATGCTTTCTGGCAAAGCACAACAAGCGTGCCTCACACTACTTTCGCGCACATGGGACGACTTATGCAGACAGCAAACATGACTAACACTGAAGAATCGTTTGTTCGACACACGGGCTGGCGATACGGCGGAGCACCATTTCGGCTTGTCGCAGTCGTGACCGTGACCGTGCTGGTTTTGAGCCTGGGTGTGGCTGGATGGTGGTACTGGAAAGCGGGATCAGCTCCCCCTGCACCAGCCACGCCTGAGAGCACGATCGATGAATTGCTGGGACAACACCGACGCAAGCAGTTTGAGCAAGCACTCCAGACACGGCAATACGGTGGCAGGAAATGGAACTGGGACGATTTTGTCCGTTGGGGCCGGGAACTGGTTCACACCGCGCAGGTGCAGAATCCGCCTGTCGGCCCGGCACC
>VAPR01000568.1_pt1 | contig 23358 bp, 19 predicted proteins | sample 3380701 | NCBI WGS metagenome assembly VAPR01 (sample SAMN11536904, study PRJNA540576) | hot springs metagenome | isolation source: hot spring wet sediment | place: Spain: Lobios | collected 2014-01 | reverse complement strand
CCTGTCCTGGAGCACGCCCGCCAGCCCGATGTGGTCGGGGTGGGCGTGGGTGAGCACCACGGCCCGCAGGTCGGTGAGGTCCAACCCCGCCGCCTCAAGCCCTTCCTGAAGAGCCGCGAAGCAGTCTGGCGTCCTGAGACCCGCGTCCACCAGCAGCGCCCCGTGACGCGTGCGGACCAGGTACACGTTCACAGAGCCCAGGGGGAACGGGATGGGCATGCGGACACACAACAGGTCGGGTTCCAGGCAGACGACGGGCAAACCTTCCTCCGCAGGCACCGACACCGGCGCCCGCGTGCAGTGTAGCGGCCAGGCGCGCGGCGGGGCAAGCGGATGGGCAGGAGGCGGTGCGGGTGGCGGGGAAAGCTAGGAGGGTATCCAGCGGTTTTCCGGGTGGACTGGATCCGTGCGGGTGCGCGTAGAAAACCACTTGGCCGAGCGGGTGTGTCTGGGGGTGGTACAGGCAGAGGGAGTTGTGGTGCAGCCCAGCGCCTCCGAGGTGTGGGAGGAGATGGAACAGCTTGCCCTCCGGCTGCGGGAGCGGTACGGGGACCGACCGCCCTCGGAGATCGAGGAGCTCCAGGCTGCCCGTGAGCTGTACCGCCGCACCGGTGAAGACCCCACCAAGACCCGGCCGTCCTCGGAGGCCCTGCTGCGCCGCGCGCTGCGCGGCCAGCCGCTGCCCCGGGTGAACAGCCTGGTGGACCTGTGCAACCTGTGCTCGCTGGAGTTCTTCCTCCCCATCGGCCTGTACGACCTGGACCAGGTCCGGGGGGAGGTGGTGGTGCGTCTGGGCCGGCCGGGGGAGGCCTACGAGTCCCTCGGGAAGGGGCTCCTGCGGGCAGAGGGAAGGCTCGTGGTGTGCGACGCGGACGGTCCCATCGGCAGTCCCACCAACGACTCCCTGCGGACCGCCATCACCCTGCAGACCCGGCGTGCGCTGGCGGTGATCTTCGGCCCGGGCTCCTACCCTGCGGCCCGCATGGCCGCGCACGCGGAACGCCTGGGTGCCCGGCTCCGGAGCTGTGCGGAGTCCGTGGGGTGGGAAGTCCTGGGCGGCCGGTCAGGGTAGGGTCTCCACCCGGTCCACCAGCCGGTCGCACTCCCGCTGTCCCTCGCGCCACCGGTCCAGGGGTTTTGCGCACACCACGTGGACCAGGCGGTCGGGCTGGACCACCAGCAGGCCCACCGCGGCCCACTGCCCGGTCAGGGCGCTGCCCGTGCCCTCGAACCGGTAGCGGGGCGGGTCGGTGCCTTCTTCCCGCTGGAACTTGGCCACCCCGTGGAAGGGCAGGAGGGAGAACGCCTCCTGCCGCAAGGCGTCCTCCTGGCCCGGCGGCCGTCCCGGGACCACCCGCACGCTGAGGAACTCCGTGTACCGGAGGGCGTCGGGTTCCGGCCCCTCCCGGCGGGGGACCACCTGCAGCCAGCGGCCGTCCCCGGAGCGCAGTACCTCCCAGCCCGGGGGGTGTTCCACGGACACCCGGAGGAGCCGGTCCTCGTACCGCACGGGCGGCGCGGGGCTGCGGCTGCAACCCACGGCCAGGGCGACGGCCACCACGGCGGTGCACCACACGCGCATCACGGCCTACCGGGTGAGGTAGTACGGCACGTCCGCCAGCACCTTGTAGCGGCGCAGGCGCCGCTGGCGGAACAGCAGCGCGAACTTCAGCATGAGCGCGGTCTGGTTGTGCAGCAGGTGGTGCCACCACTTGCGGGGCACGAACTCGGGCAGCACCACGGTCAAGGCCGTGTCCGGGCCCGCCTCCCGCTGGACCTGATCCAGGTACAGGAGGATGGGCCCCACCACGGACCGGTAGGGGGAGGGGAGCACCACGAGGGGGATGTCCGGAACCCACCGTTCCCACTTGCGCTCGATCTCCTCCCGCGAGCCGGGCTCGATCTCCACGTACACCGCGGTCACGTCGTCGCTCACCGCCTTGGCGTACCGCAGGGCCTCCAGGATCCCCCGGTGCACGTTGTTCACGGGGACGATGACCTTGTGGGCCCGGAAGGGGCGGGGCAGCTTGGCCCGCTCCAACGACAGCTGGTGCTTGAGGTCCTCGTAGTGGCGGTGGATGGCTTTCATGAGCAGCACGAAGGAGCCGATCACGAACACGGTGATCCAGGCGCCGTCTAAGAACTTCACCACCGCCACCTCCACGCCCACCACGGCGGTGCAGACCGCCCCGAAGGCGTTGATGCCCAACTTGAGGCGCCACTGCCCGCTGCGCTCTGCGAGCCAGTGACGCACCATGCCGGCCTGCGAAAGGGTGAAGGCCACGAACACGCCCACCATGTACAGCGGGATCAGGTTGTGCACGGTGGCCCCGAAGACCACGATGAGCAGCGAGGCGATGATCCCGAGGAGGAGGATGCCGTTGGCAAACACCAGGCGGTCGCCCAGGTTGGCCAGCTGCCGCGGGAGGTACCGGTCCCGGGCCAGGATCGAGGCCAAACGGGGGAAGTCCGCGAACGCGGTGTTTGCGGCGAGAACGAGGATCAGCATGGTGGTCGCCTGCACCACATAGTACGCCCAGCTCCCCTCCAGCAGAGCTCGGGCGATCTGGGACACCACAGTCTCCTCCTCTTGGGGTACGACTCCCATCTCCCTGGCGAGGAGGCTTGTTCCGAAGAACAGGCTGCCCAACAGGGTCACCATGAGGAGCAGAACCCGGCTGGCGTTCCGCGACTCCGGCGGGTAGAAGGCCTGCACACCATTGCTGACGGCCTCGATCCCGGTCAGGGCGGCGGTGCCGGACGCGAACGCCCGCAGCAGCAGGAACAGGGTGAGAGGTTGCACCGCGGTTGGCGACTCCGCGGCCGCCGGGGCTGGAAGCGCCCCGTTCAGCCACCGCCAGACCCCGAGGGCCACGGTGCCGCCGAAGGCGATAACGAACGAGTAGGTCGGGATGGCGAAGATGGTTCCGGACTCCCGGACTCCTCGGAGGTTGGCCACGGTGATCAGCGCCACAAGGGCCAGGGCCAGTTCGACCCGGTGCGGGAACAGGTCCGGAACCGCGGAGGTGATGGCCGCCACGCCAGCGGAGATGCTCACCGCGACGGTGAGGATGTAGTCCACCAAGAGGGCCGCGGCTGCCACAAGACCCGGAAGGACACCCAGGTTCTCGTGCGCCACGATGTACGCCCCACCCCCAGACGGGTAGGCGTGGATGGTCTGATAGTACGAGAAGGCCACGATGGCCATCAGACCCACGATGGCCATGGAGATGGGTACCGTGAGCGCCACCGCTCCGGTACCAGCGAGGATGAGGACCCGCAGAATCTCCTCGGTGGCGTAGGCACTGCTGGAGAGAGCGTCTGCCCCGAAGACGGCCAAGCCCTTGGCCTTGGTGAGCCGCTCGTGACGCAGACGCTGCGTCTCCAGGGGACTACCCACGAGGGCCCGCCACAGGGTGGCCGGGAGCGCTCTGGCCCTTAGCACAATAGGCTATATACCCCGCGCCCCGAGGTGGCGCAAGAGCGGCCCGCCGGGGAGCGTGTCCACGATAAGCGCAGCTTGCCGGAGGGGACCGGGGTCCCCAGAAATCGCGCCACCGGTTTTTTGAGGTGGTCTACGGGGTGCGGACCCCGAGGAGGGCCCGGAGGGACTTGCGGCAGAGGTGGTCGGTGTCCATGGCCCGCAGGGCGGTCTGCTCCAGGAAGGCCTGCCAGGCCCCGGGATCCCGGCAGAACACGAGGACGCCGCGGATTGCGGCGAGGGCCAACCCCACGGGGCGTCGTTCAACAACACCACGTCCACGGGTGCCCCGGCCCGCTCCTCCAGCCGCCCGGTGAGGTCCAGGATCGCCGTCAGGGGGTCCTGCTCCCCGTCTGCCAGGTAGACAGCCACGTCGGCGTCCTCGTAGGGAAGCCCTTCTGGGAAAGAGCCGAACAGGTACGCGAAGGCGACGCTGCCACGCTGTTGGAGGACAGCGGCCACCGCTTGGCCCACCCGCTGGATTTCCTGGCCCGGGGGAGGGGGCGGCGCATGGCCTAACGCGGGCCGTGACCCTCGGTCAAGCGCCCCACGTGCTGGAGGAAGGTCTCCAGATCCCCGAGGCGGGTCCGGAGGAGGCGGTGGAGTCGGGTGTCGTCCACGCGGCCGTAGGCGTGCACCAGGAGGTTCCGCGGGCGCGCCATGGCTCCAGCCTGGCCGCCAGGTCCGGCGGGATCAGGCCGAGCTCCCCCAACACCTGGAAACAGCCGGGGTAGCTGTCGGGTGCTCGCCCGTGACGGGCGCAGAGGTGGGTGCAGATGGGCCGCGGCGGCTTCCACACGATCAGCCCGTAGCGGGCCGCACGGGTCTTCTCCGGGTCGCCCGCGAAGGCTGGTTCCGGCAGCTCGGCGTACGCCCGCAAATGCTCCGCTTCCCTGCGGAGGTCCGCCGCCCGGGTCCGGATGAGGTCGAGGTTCAAGGGAACCCACTCACGACTCCTCCCGAAGGTCCAGCACGCGGGCGGCCGTCACCTGCCGCAGGTCCTGGGGGGAGAGGGCGACCAGGGCGTCGGGGGCTCCCGCCCCCGCGTACACCACCTCGGCTGTCAGGAGGGCGTCGTCCATGAGGACCGGAAGGTGCGCGGCGTGTCCGACCGGAGGCACCGCACCGGCGGGGAAACCCGTCACACGGGCCACGGTCTCCGGGTCCGCGGCTCGGACCCGGCTGGCGCCGCAGGCGCGGGCCAGCTTGTCCACGCTCACCCTGTGCGCCCCGGAAACCAGCACCAGCACGGGCTTGCCGTCCGCCAGGAACACCAAAGACTTCACGATGCGGTCCGGCGTGGTCCCCAGGGCCCGGGCCGCTTCCTGGGCTGTGCGCGTGCTCTGGCCGAACCGGTGCACCTGAAAGGGAACACCCAGACGCCGCAGGTGCGCGGCCACCCGCTCGGTGGGGTCTGCCGCCAGTCCCAGGGCCTCGCGGCACGCCACCAGGTCCTGCTGGATCTGCGCCCGCAGCGCCTCCGGGGAGGCGAAGTTCTGCACCGGCCGGATCCACCGGACCACCTCCACCTCCACCCAATCGGGGGCGGGCTCCACGACGCGGTCCAGCACGTGGACCTCCAACGAGGGGTCGGCTTCCCCGAAGGCGGGGACCGGGCCGTAGTGCATCGCCGCGGGATAGGTCTCGGCCCCGATCCGCACCCAGCAGGCGTAGATCCCGTGCCGGATCCCCAGGCCGTCGGGGACCTGCAGGTTGACGGTGGGGAACCCGAGGTGCTTGCCGCGCCCCTTGCCGGGCACCCGCGCGGCCCGGAAACGCACGTTCACAGCCTCCACGACACCACCCACTTGGCCAGCACCCGCAAGGCCTCCACCCCCAGTCCCGCCAACACCAGGACCACGGCCGCGAGCCCGGTCCCCACCAGCAGGAACACCCCGTCACGGTTCATCAGCCCGACGCCCAGGGCCAGCATGGCCAAACCCGGCAGGGTGTTCAGGAACGGGAGCGGCAGGAACAACACCACCCCCATCAGCAGCACCACCACCGAGGAAGCCCGTAGCAGGGCCCGGTCGCTGAGGGGAGTCCACCGGGGCCGGGAGAACCTCTCCACCCGCTCCAGCAGGCTAACGCCGCGGCTGCGCAGGCCCTGCACGGCCCTGGGCGAAAGCCGGTAGCTGGCCAGCCGGCGGGGCAGCCACGGACGCGTGCGGCCGGCGGCCATCTGCAATCCCCCGATGACGTACAGCAACCCCACCGCCGCCGCGGACCCAGGGGGGAGGACGGGGATCACGGTCACCAGGCTCAGGAGGATGATGAGCAGCCCGAACCCCCGCTCCTCAAGCCGCTCTGCGAGGCCCCCCAGGGTCACCGGGTCTGCGGGGTCCTCGCACAGGGCCTGGTCCAGGAGGCGGGAGAGGGGCAGCTCGCCGGGCGGGACGTGGTCGGAAGCCGCAGCCGTGGGAGCGCGGGTGTCCATCTCGGTGAGTAGTGTATCCGAGTCACCGGAAGCGGCGCAGGGAGAGGAAACCGATGGGCAGCCGGCTGGAGCCCTCCGTGGCCAGGTCCGCGGCGGCCTCCCCCACCACGCTGGTGAACTTGAACCCGTGGCCGGAGCAGGCGGAGCACACCACCACGTTGGGGGACGACGGGTGCAGGTCCACCACGAAGTGCTCGTCCGGGGTGTTGGTGTACAGGCAGGTGGTGGCGTCCTCCACCCCGCCGTCAGCCTCTGGCAGGCGACCTGCCAGCTGGGCCCGCAACCACTGTTCCTCACCGGGGTACACCGGGGGCACGCGGTCCGGGTCCACCTCGTCGCCACCGTGGTGGCGGGCGGCCTTGAACCCGCGTCCGCCGACCGCGGGGATCCCGTAGAAGAACCCTTCCGGGGTCTCCCACACGAACACAGGGAAGCGGTCGGGCTGGAACCACTCCGGCCGGCGCGGCCGGAACCAGAACACCACCTGGCGCTCCACGGAAAGGCGGACGGGACACCGAGCCAGGTGTGGCATCCACGCGCCAGCGGCCAGGACCAGGCGGCTGGCCTGCTCGATGCCGGCGGGCGTGAGGACCCGCACGCGCGAGCCGTCACTGTCCCACTCCAGCACCCGGGTGTGGAAGCGCAGCTCCGCCCCGCAGGCCACAGCCTGCTCCTGGTGGGCGCGCACGCACTCCTCGGGGAACAGGATCCCTGCCCGCGGTTCGTACAGCGCCTGTTCGTCCGGGGAGAGCCAGAAGGCGGGGAACCTTGCCCTCACCTCCGCGGGACCCAACACCTCGTGGGGGAGCCCGAACTGCCGGGCGCTGCGCAACGCCCCGGAGACCAGGTGGCCTGCGGGCGGGCCCACCATGAGGCCGCCGCACACCTGCAGCAACCGCCGGCCCGTGCGGGCCTGTAGCTCCTCCCACAGCTCGTACGCGCGCAGCAGCAGCGGCACGTAGTCGGGGTGCTCGAAGTACGCCTGCCGGATGATCCGGGTGTGGCCGTGGCTGGACCCCCGGTCGTGCACCGGCCCGAACCGCTCCAGGCCCAGGACCTTCAGCCCCCGGCGGGCCAGGTGGTACGCGGCGGCGCTGCCGACCCCGCCCAACCCCACCACGATCACGTCGTACCGCACCTACCCCTCCTGTCCCGGCGGGACCCGGCGGGCCGTCCACCGCCCCGCAGACCCGCCCGGGCCGTGGTAGACTCCCCAGCTCTGCCCACCCTGTACGGTGCCTTCGAAGGTGAGGAGGGCGACCCCTCCCCGCAGCACGCCCCACCGCACGCGGGATCCCTCCACCACCCCGTCGATGCGCGCCTCAGAAAACCAGCTCCCGGAGACCTCGATGCGCCCGGAGATCCGGTTGCCGCGCTGCGTGACGTGCACGCGGAAGGTGCCGCGGCTCTGCCCGTCTTCCGACTCCCACAGGCCGTACCACGTGCCGGCCACGTGGGGTGGCCGGGCGCACCCCACGAGCAGCGCCACGGCCAGGCAGGCGGCCATCCAGGTCAGTCGCCGTGGGGGACCCACACGGACTTGACCTGGGCGGCCTGCCGCAAAAACTCCCCTCCCTCCGCCCACCGCGGGTCCAGCCAGTCGCGGGGCTGCGCGCACGTCCACGTGCGCTTCAGGTCGCCCGCGGACTCTCGCTCCACCGCGCGCACGCCCTCCGAGGTGCCAAAGTACCACACCGCGTCCACGTCGTCGTGCTGCGCCAGCACCAGCGCCAGGGCCTCGCGGTCCCCGGTGAGGATGTTCACCACCCCTCCCGGGACATCGGAGGTGTCCAGGACCTGGTAGAAGTCGGTGGCCGCCAGCGGGTGCCGGGGCGACGGCACGGCCACCACGGTGTTCCCCAGGGCCACCGCGGGCGCCACCAGGGAGACGAGGGCGAGCAGCGGGAACTCGTCGGGGCAGGCGATCCCGATCACCCCCACGGGCTCGTGCAGGCCCAGCACCAGCACCTGGGCGTGCGCGGTGGCGTGCACCGCCCCGTCGAACTTGTCGGCCCACGCGGCGTACGTGAACAGACGCTCCACCGCCCGCTCGACCTCCTGACCCGCCAGCTCCGGCTGTCCCGTCATGGCGGCAATCCGGGCGGCGAACTCCGCGGCCCGGGCGTGCAGGTTTTCCGCCACGTAGTACAGCACCTGGGCGCGAGCGTGGGCGGAGGTCCTGGCCCAACCCTGCAGGGCCGAGCGGGCGGCCTCGACCGCATTCCGGACGTCCTTGCGGCCGGCCTCCCCGACCTCTCCCACCAGCTCCCCACGGGGCCCGTACACACGGCGCACGTAGGGGGCGTCGGGGCGGATCTGGCGCCCGCCCACGTACAGCTTGGGCGTGCGGTCTATGGCGAGTGCCTGCGGGGCCGGCCGCGCCGCGGCGGGAGCCGCTTCCGGGGCGGACCACCCGGCTCCCGGCCAGCTGAAGGACCCCGGCCGTGGGGGCCTCAGGTACTCCCACATCCCCTCCCGCGCGAACCCGCTTTCCCGGTACCCGCCGAAGCCGCTCGCGCCGTCCAGCAGGTGGACGCAGTTCACCCACACCGTCCCCGCCCGGAGACGCCGCGCCACGTCCAGCGCCAGGCCCACGCTCTCGGTCCACACGCTGGCGCCGACCGCGTGACGGACATTGTTGGCCAGGGCGACGGCTTCCTCGGCGCTGCGGAAGGTCAGGCTCGCCAGCACGGGCCCGAAGATCTCCGCCCGGGCGAGGGTGCTGGCCGGTGAGACGTCGGTGAACAGGGTGGGCGGGAAGAACGGGCCCTCAGCGGGCACGGCCCAGGAGGGCTGCCACATGCGGGCGCCCTCCTGCACTGCCACCTGGCAGAGGTGGCGGAGGCGCTCCGCCTGCGCGGACGCCACCAGGGCACCCATGTCCACCGACTTGTCCAGCGGGTTGCCGACCCGGAGCTTCTCCAGGCGAGCCCGCAGCTTGGCCAGGAACCGGTCCGCGACGCTTTCCTGGACCAGCAGGTGCGAGCCCGCGCAGCACGCCTGCCCGCTGTCGGCCCCGATGGCGTCCACCACCCCTTCCACCGCGGCGTCCAGGTCTGCGTCTTCGAACACCACCAGCGGCAGCTTGCCGCCGAGCTGCAGGGAAAGGCGCCTGCCGGTGCCGGCGGTGAGCTGACGGATGCGCTGGCCCGCCTCCGCAGAGCCCGCGAAGGCGGCCGTGTCCACCTCGGGGTGCTGGACCACCAGCTCCCCGGTGTGGCCGTCCCCGGTGACCACGTTGACCACCCCGGGAGGCAGCCCCACCTCCACCAGCAGCTCGCACAGGGCCAGGGCGGTGAGGGGCGTGTGCTCTGAGGGCTTCAGCACCACGGTGCACCCCGCGGCCAGGGCGGGGGCCAGTTTCCACGCGGCCATGAGCAGGGGGGAGTTCCAGGGGACGATCTGACCCACCACGCCCACCGGCTCCTGGCCAGGGAACCGGTGGGCCCGGAGCTGTGCCCAGCCCGCGTGGTGGTAGAAGTGGCGGGCCACCAGGGGTACGTCTACGTCCCGGCTTTCCCGGATGGGTTTGCCGCTGTCCAGGGTCTCCAGCACGGCCAGCAGGCCCGCGTGCTTCTGGACCTGGCGCGCCATCGCGTACAGCAGGCGGGCCCGCACGTGGTCCGGGGTCTGGCTCCAAGCGGACAGGGCTTCCCGCGCTGCGCGCACCGCCCGGTCCACGTCCTCCGGGCCAGCGTGGGAGACCGTGGCCAGCAGCTCGCCGGTGGCGGAGTTGCGGGTCTCGATCCACTGGCCGCTCCTGGGCTCCACCCAGCGGTTGCCGATGAACAGCCCAAACCGCCGTCCGCGGGCGTCCAGCCACCGCAGGGCAGGTCGCGGGTCTTCCGGAGCGGGCCCGTAGGCCAGCGTCTCAAGGGCTTCGCGGACCTCGCGGCTCACGGGAGGGAGTGGTGGGCCGCGGAGTACCGGCCCGTGAGGTGGTAGTTGAGCTGCCGTTCGACGTCCACCAGCAGGCCGCTGGCGCCCAGCCGGAAGGTGTCGGGGCGGGCCCACTCCTCGCCCAGCTCCTCCCGCACCAGCACCAGCCACTCCAGGGCCTGCCGGGCGGTGCGGATCCCGCCCGCGGGCTTGAAGCCCACCCGGAAGCCGGTGCGCTGGTGGTACTCCCGCACCTGCCGCACCATCACGAGGCCTACGGGCAGCGTGGCGTTGACCGCTTCCTTGCCGGTGCTGGTCTTGACGAAGTCTGCGCCCGCCATCATGCACACGAGGGCTGCCTGCGCCACGTGCCGCAGGCTGGGCAGCTCCCCGGTCCCGAGGATGGTCTTGAGGCACGCGGCCCCCGCCGCCTCCCGGAACGCCCGCACCTCCTCGTACAGGGCCTGCCAGTCGCCGCGGATGGTGTGGGTCCGGCACACCACCACGTCCACCTCGTCCGCGCCCGCATGCACCGCGTCCTCCACCTCCGCCACCCGGGTGCTCAGGGAAGTCTGCGCGGCCGGAAAGCCTGCCGCCACGGAGGCCACTCGCACTCCGGACCCCTCCAGGGCCTCGCGGGCCACCGGCACGAGCCGGGGGTACACGCACAGCGCGGCCACCCGCACCTGCTCGGAGTTCAGGCCGTAGCCCTGCAGCACGTCCGGCGGCACGGGCTGTCGGGCTTTCGCGGCGAGTCGACGGACGAACCCCGGCGTGTCGTCCCCCGCGAGGGTGGTGAGGTCCAGGCACTGGACTGCCCGGAGGAGCCAGCCCACCTGGGCGGGACCTTTCACGCTGCGCCGCGCGGGCAGCGTCTGCGCCCGACGTTCCGCCGCGGGCCGGTTGACCCGGACCGCCGCCACCCATGCCAGGTCCAGGGTGGTTCCCGGGTTGCGCCGCGCCGCCGGCTCAGCCCGCACCGTGGTCGCCATCCTGCGGCGATCATACACCTCCTCGGGGCGTACAAGGGTTCGGAAGGGGAGGAGGGGTGGCATGGGGCTTGCTACGGAGGAGCTCGGCGGAGGATGGGGAAGGGGGAATCGGACGACCGGATGAGTGAGGAACGTATGGAGCGGCGGATGTTCGTGCAGGGGCGCATCCCCTCCCAGTGGCTGGTGGACCAGATGCCGGAGGCCATCTGGGCCACGGACGGAGCCTTGCGGTTCGTGGTGGTGGGCGGTGCCGCGGCGAAAGTACTGGGGCTGGAACCGGACAGAGTCCTGGGCACCAGTGTGTACGACTACTTCGAGACCACGGACCCCACCTACCCGCCCCTGGCCGCGCACCTGCGCGCTTTGCAAGGACACGTGGAGAGCTACCGGTGGGAGCGGGGGGGGCGGGTGTTCACGGTGACCGTAGGCCCCGTGCGGCACGCCATCGGCCGGGTGGTCGGCGTGGTGGGCTGTGCCACGGACGTCACGGAGCTGGCGGCTGCCGCGGAACGCGCCGCCTCCCGCCTGACCCTGGACGCCCTGCCGGTCTGCGTGTTGCGGGTCGACGACCAGCTCCAGGTGACCTTCGCCAACCGTGCCGCCCGCGCAGCCCTGGGCCTCGAGCAAGAGGCGCCCACGCCCCTCGGGGAGGTTCCCGCGCTGGCGCCCCTGGAAGAGCTGGTCCGCAGGGCGTGGCATTTGGGCGAGGTGGGTGCCGCGGAGCTCGGCGTGCCCCAGGGACAGGAGCGCGTCGTGCGGTGGCAGGTGGCCCCGGAGGTGGACCCTCAGGGCGGCCGGCGCGGCGTGGTGCTGGTGGGCTGGGAGGTCACCGACACGGTCCGGAGGCTACAGGCGGCGCGGGAGGAGTCCGCGCGGTGGGAGCTGTGGGCCCAGGCGGTGGGGGAGCTGACGCGGGTGGACGACCTGGCGGCCCTAGGGGACCGGTTGCTGGCGCACGCGCGAGGGGTGTCCGGCGCCCGCCACGGCGGCGTGGCCCTGTGGGAGAAGGGAACGCACAGGGTGCTGGCCCGGGAGCTGGCAGGCGCGGCGTCTGAGCCCGTGTGGGACCGCCTGTGGGAACAGGCCTCGGTGGGAGAAGCGGTCTGGCTGCAACCCGCCACGGAGGAGGAGGCCCGGGCTTTGGGGTTTGCGGCCGGGCGGGTCCGTCGGGTGCTGGTGGTGCCGGTCCGCGGCCCGGAGCTGGAAGGCGTGTTGTCCCTCGGGTGGGAGCAGGAAGACCCCGAACCTTCCGAGGACGCCTGCCCCGTGGTTCGCCTGGCCCGGGTCGCGGGGGCGGCGGGCTCCGTCCTGCTGCGCCTGCACCGCAGCCAGGAGTCCGCCGAGCGGCTCTCCCGCACAGACCGGGTCGCCTCTGCCGTGGTGGACGCGCAAGACCCCGCGGACGCCGCGGGCCGCCTGCTCCACCGTCTGGTGGAGGTCCTGGGCGGCAGCGGTGCCGCGGTGTACGCCTCGGAGGCGGAGGTGTGGGTCCGCCGGTGGCAGGTGGGAGAGCGTCACCCCGCGGCCACCTTCGGGCTACAGGAAGGCGCGGCCGCGGAGGCTGTGCGCACCGGCCAGCTGCAACGCATCTCGCCGACCCGCGGGGACCCGGCCTTCGTCGGGTACGGTGCGGAGGGCCTGGTGGTGCCCGTGGGTGGGACGGTGTCTGCCGTGCTGGCGGTGGAGAGCGCTCCGGACCGCGGGTTCGGTCCGGAAGACGTGGAGCTGGTGGAGGTGGTGTCGGGCCAGCTGGCCGCGCTGTTGCGCTGGGACGGGGAAGTCAGCCGGCACCGCGGGCAGGCCGAGCGGCACCAGAAGCTGCTCCAGGAAACACCCGCGGCCACCGTCCTCCTGGACGGCAGCCGCGTGGTCCGCTACGCCAACTGGGCTGGTGCCGCGCTGTTCGGGTACGCCCCGGACGAGCTGGTGGGCCGCCCGGTACTGGAGCTGGTGTACCCCGACGACCGGACGGAGGCGGGCGTGGCGTTGAGCCGGACGTACGGGCAGCCGGGCGAAAGGGTCACCTTCACCGTGCGGTGTTTGCGCCGGGACGCGAGCGCGTTCTGGGCGGAGGTGGTGGCGTCCAACCGGCTGGACGAGCCGGGTGTGGGCGCGGTGTTTCTGTCCCTGAGGGACGTCACGGCCCAGCGGGTGGCAGAAGAGGATCTCGCGCGACGGGTGGCCGACCTGGAAGCTTTGCACCGGTTCCTGGCGACGGTGCGGGGAGTCCGGACGAGCGGGGAAGCCGCGGGGCGGATCGCAGAACACGCCGCCCAGGTGCTGCGGGCGGACCACGCGTCGGTGGCTTTCGCGGAGCCTGACGGGGACTTCTACACGGTGGCCTCCGCGCACGGCGTGCTGGCGGAGCTTGCAGGCACCAGCTTCCCGCTCGCAGGTGTGCACGGACAACTGATCGGCTCGGGGCAGACCGTGCGGTCCGAACACGTACCCGAGGACCCCTTCTTCGGCCAGGACCACGGGCTGGGCCCGGTCCTGGGGGTGCCGTTGCGCGCCGCGGGCCGCGTGCTGGGCTCCCTGGTGGTGGCCCGGAGGCTCGATTCGCCCGCGGGCGCGTTTGACGACCGCGAAGCGGGGCGGTTGGAGCGGTTGGCAGAGGTGGCCGCGGACGTCCTGGACCGCGTGGGGGCCACCGACGCCCTGGAGCGCGCGTACGCGGACGTGGTGCTGTCCCTGGCACGGGCCATGGACGCCCACGACGGGGCCGGGCCCGGCCACGGGGCGATGGTGGCCCACTGGGCGGAGGCGTTGGCGCGCCGCATGGGCTGCAGCCCCGCGGAAGCCCGGGAGGTCCGGTGGGCGGCCTTACTCCACAACGTGGGCAAGGTGGCCATCCCGGAGGAGGTCCTCCGCAAACCCGGGCCCCTCTCGCCGGACGAGCTCGCGCTGGTGCAGCGGTACCCGGTCATCGGCGAGCAGATTCTGGAAGCGGTCCCTCGGTTCCGCGGCGTGGCGAAGCTCGTGCGGCACCACCGGGAGCGGTGGGACGGGACGGGTTACCCGGACGGGCTCAGGGGGGAGGAGATCCCCCTGGGCGCGCGGATCCTCGCGGTGGTGGACGCGTACAACGCCATGACGGACCACCGTCGGTACAGGGTGGCGAGCAGCCACGCGGACGCGGTGGCCGAGCTGCAGCGCCACGCCGGCACGCAGTTCGACCCGGGCGTGGTGCGCGCGTTCGTGGAGCTGTTGGAGGAGTCGCGGTCCCTTTGAGGACCTGAACAGCGAGGCCGACCGTTGGCAGACCCTCGTGCGGGCCCGGAGGGGGCGAAGTGGCGCTCGCGCCCTCCCGAAGGGTACCTGGCGGTGCTCCACCGCGCGGCGGTGACGCTCACCGAGCCGGCGCCCCTGGCGGAGGTGTTGCAGCGCATCCTGGAGCAGGCGTGCGGGCTGGCGGAAGCACCCCAGGGGATCCTGGCCCTGTACGACCCAGAACGGGAGCGGCTGTGCGTGCAGGCGGTGACGGACGCCCTGCGGCCGTGGGTGGTGCGCGAGGTCCCGGTGGGGGTGGGCCTTTTGGGCCGTGCGTGGCAGCTGGACCGGCCGGTGGTGGTGGAGGACTACGACCGCTGGGAGGGACGGGTGCCCGGTTTCCCCCACGGGGTCACGGGCTCCGCCGCCGCCCTGCCCCTCCGGTACGGCGGGCAGGTGGTGGGCGTGCTGGCCGTGGCCCACCCCAGCGTGCACCGTCGGTGGCACGCGGGCCAGCTGCGGCTGCTGGAGTACTTCGCGGACCTGGCGGCGGTGGCGGTGGAAGCCGCCCGGCAGCGGGAGGTGGCGCAGCGGCGCGCCCGGGAGCTGGAGCTGCTGCACCGGCTGCACCTGGTTCTGGACGAACAGGACAGCGAGCAGGCGCTGCTGGACGCCGCGGTAAGTGCGGTGCAGCAGACCCTCGGGTACGACCGGGTGGGAGTGTTCGTGCTGGAAGGTGCGGAGCTGGTCCTGCGGGCGCACACCGTCCCCCCAGATCAGCGTCCGGTGCTGCGGATGCCCCTGCAGGCGGGCGTGAACGGCCGCGCCGCCCGCACGCGGGCGGCGCAGCTGGTGGGAGACGTCACCCGGGACCCGGACTTCCTGGGCTCGGTCCAGGGGGTGCAGTCCCTGGTGGCGGTGCCTTTAGAGGACCGGGGCCGCCTGTTGGGCACGCTGAGCGTGGAGACCCTGGCCCCTCGGCGGCTGTCCCGGGAGGACGCCCGCTTCCTGGAGGAGGTGGGGCACGTGCTGGCCCACGCCCTGGCGCAGGTGCGGCTGCAGGAGGCGGTGCGGCGCAACGAACGGTGGTTCCGGGCACTGGTGGAGCGCAGCGGGGAAGCGGTGGTGGTCCTGGACCCGCAGGGCTGCGTCCGGTACGTGACGCCCTCGGTGGCGGCCGTGCTGGGATACCCCCCGGAGGAGATGGTGGGCAGGCGGGCCGTATCCCTGGTGCACCCCGCAGACCTGGACTGGCTGCGCTCGGGTCCGGGGAGGGTGCTGGAGGAAAGCGGGGGCGAGCTCCGGGCGGTGGTCCGCGCGCGGCACGGGGACGGGCGGTGGCGGTGGGTGGAGCTGGTGGCCCGCAACCTCTCCGCGGATCCCGACGTGGCAGGCGTGGTGGTCAACTTCCGGGACGTGACAGAACGGTGGGAGGCGGAGCAGACCGCCCGGATCCGCGCCCGGCAGCACGCGGCCCTGGCGGCCCTGGGCCAGCTGGCGTTGGAGGCGGACCTGGACACGTTGCTGCAGAGCGCCACCGAGCTGGTGGCGCAGGCCCTGAGCGTAGAGCTCTGCAAGGTCCTGCAGGTGCTTCCGGAAGGTGAGGTGGCCGTGCTGCGGGCGGGCGTGGGCTGGCGGGAGGACCTGGTCGGCACTGCCACCGTCCCCCTCGGGGCGGACTCCCAGGCCGGGTACACGCTCCTGCAGGGTGCGCCCGTGGTGGTGGGCGACCTGCAGCACGAGGCTCGGTTTTCCGGCCCGGCCCTCCTGCGCGACCACGGGGTGCGCAGCGGCATCAGCGTGCCCATCCCGGGCCGCGCCTCCCCGTGGGGCGTGCTGGGTGCGCACACCCGCCGGAAGCGCCGGTTCAGCGAGGACGACGTGCACTTCCTGGAAGCGGCCGCGGCACTCTTGGGTGCCGCCATCCGCCGCCACGAGGACGAGTCGAACCTGCGCCGGCAGGCCGCGGAGCTGGAAGCCGTGGCGGAGCTCGGCGTGAGGCTGAGGGGCACCTCTTCCCCGGAGGACGTGCAGGCCGTGCTGGTGGACTACGCGGCGGCGGTCACCGGCTCCGCGCACGGGGCGGTGGTGCTCGCAGCACCGGCGGGGGGAAGCTGGACGGTGGTCCGGGCCGTGGGCGCGTACAGGGCGTGGGAGGGCCAGGGGTGGGAAGCCGTGTCCGGGCAGCCGGTGACGGGTGCAGGGCCGCGGGCAGAGGCGGAGCTGGTGGCCGGGGGCACACACCTGGGGTGGTTGGTGGTGGCTCGCCGGCCGGAGGAGCCCGCGTACGACGACGCGAGCCTGCGCGTCCTGCGGGCGGTGGCGGAGCTGGGTGCGTCGGCGCTTTCCCGGGCGTGTGCGTTCGCGGAGCTGGAACAGGCGTACATCGACGCCGTGCTGAGCCTGGCGAGGGCCGTGGACGCCCGGGACGCGTACACCGCAGACCACAGCGAGCGCATGGCGCGTTGGGCGGAGGCCGTGGCCCGCAGGATGGGTTGCTCGCCGGGCGAGGTGCGCGAAGTGCGGTGGGCCGCGCTGCTGCACGACATCGGGAAGCTGGGAGTCCCCGACGCGGTCCTGCGCAAGCCCGGACCCCTGACCCAGGAGGAGTGGGAGGTGGTGCGCAGGCACCCCGTGCTGGGCGAGGAGATCCTCAAGCCCGTGCGCCGGCTGGCGGGAGTGGCGAAGCTGGTCCGCCACCACCAGGAGCGGTGGGACGGGGCCGGCTACCCGGACGGGCTGCGAGGGGAACAGATCCCCCTGGGCGCCCGCATCCTGGCGGTGGTGGACGCCTACACCGCCATGACGGACCAGCGCCCCTACCGGCCACCGCGGTCCCACGAGGAAGCCGTGGAGGAGCTCCGGCGCTGCGCGGGGACGCAGTTCGACCCGGAGGTGGTCCGGGCGTTCCTGGAGGTCCTGGAGTCGGAGGGAGCCGGGACGCACAGCCACACTCCGTCCTCGCCCGCGGAACCGGTCCCGGGCGCCCAAGGACCGGCCTGAGGGCCGGCGTCCGCAGACCGAACCGAGGCCTTTCTGCTACCGCGCCCGCCGCGCCATCCAGAAAACGGTCCAGGCGGCCCACGCCAGGCCAGCGAGCGCCAGCCGGTTGGCGTCCCAGACGGGCAACACCCGCGTGCGGTCGTCGCGGATCTCCACCACCGCCACCGGCCGTGCCACGAGCCCCGCACCGGCGCCTCCTCCTTCCGCCTGGTCGCGCTCCTGCTCCCCCTGTTCGTGCTCGTGGCGCTGTCGGACACTCCCGCCGAAGCCGAACCCGTACGTCACCTTGGCCACGGGCACCAGGGTGCGGCCGTGAGCCTGCACAGGCTCGCCGAACACCGCCCGGACGCCAACCCGGTCGGACAGCTGCCGGAGCTGCTCCACGATTCCGTCCAGCACGAAAGCGCCTCCCTCCGGCGTTTGACCCCAGCCTACCGCGGTGGGGCTTGGAGCTCAGGCGGCGCGGCGCGCCTCCCACTACTGGAGGACGAGCTCGATCCACCAGCGGTTCTGTTCGTACGCGCGGCGGTGGTACGTCCTCTCCCAGCTCAGCTGGTCCCGCAGCCTTTCCAGGGTCTGCCGGTGCGCCTGTCGCGCCGAGCGCAGCCGCTCCCGTTCCTCCCGCCGGCGCTGCAGCTCCCGCCACAGCACCCGCCGGTGTTCGTCCGGCGCCCTCGCCACCTGCTGTGCGGCCCACCGTTCGTGCGCGGCCGCTTGGCGGTGTTCCCCCTGCGGTCGCATCCCTGCTCCCTCCTGTCCCGACCGTACGCGCCCGCACGGCACCGAGGGGATCCGGCCTCGCCCCGAGCCGGCTCCGGTGTGTGTCCGAGCTCCCTGCAGGTGGAAAATCGGGCGGGCACCCGATGACGCGGGATCCCCTCGCCGCTTACCATCCGGCGCAGATTTGTGTTGGGAAGGAGGAGTCGCCGGTGCGCTGGCGTGTGGCAGGGGTCGTGTTGGTGGTCTGCGGGCTCGTCGTGGGCTGGTCGTTGGGAGGGCCGGGGAAGCCCTCGCGTGAGGAGCACGCGCACAACGCGGCGGGGATGTTCATGGACTTCCTCATGGGGGGACCGCAGGCGGCGGAGGCGGCCGCGCAGGTGGCCCGGGCCCTTCCGGAGGCCTCGGGATCTGAACTGCAGGCGCAGGTGTCCACCAAGGACGGGCGCACGGTGCGGGAGTACACGCTGGTGATCCAGGAGAAGGTGTTTGACTTCGGGGGCGGGAACCGGTGGCGGGCGTGGACGTACAACGGCACCGTCCCCGGCCCGACCCTCCGGGTGCGGAAGGGGGAGATCCTGCGCGTCCGCGTGGTCAACCGACACAACCGGACGCACAGCTTCCACGCACACCTCTCTCGGTACCCCCTGGAGATGGACGGCTCGCAGGCCAACATCATCACCGGCCGGGCGCCCCGGGCCATGATCCCCCCGGGTGGGGAGTACACGTACGAGTTCCTGGCGGAGGAGGCCGGGGCGACGTACTACCACTGCCACAGCGCGGACCGGGAGTTCGCCATCAACCAGCACATCCTGCAGGGTCTGTACGGCGCCATCGTGGTGGAGGACCCGGCCATGAAACCCATGCGGGAGGGTGTGGTGTTCATGGCGGAAACAGGCTCCCTGCGCTCGGGGCCCAACCCGCCCTTCTACGTGATGAACGGCAAGGGCATCCCCGGAGGAGAGCTGGCCCTGGAGGAGATCTACAAGAAGCAGGGGTTGGCCGGTGTGGTGGCCCAGCTGGGGAAGACGGTGCCCTACTTCAAGCTCAAGGCGGGTGAGGCCATCAAGCTGCACGTGTACAACATCGGCAACCTGGACCACACCTTCCACGCCCACGAGGTGCCGCATGTGTCGCTGGCGGTCCTGCAGGGCCGTCCGTGGCCGGGCAATGTGGTCCCCCTGCTCAGCGGCACCCTGGACACCCTGCTGTTGGAGTTCCGGCACCCCGGCCTGTGGCTGTTCCACTGTCACGTGGTGAACCACGCGGACGCGGGGATGATTGGCGTGTTCGTGGTGGAGCCCTGACATGGACGCCACAGACCGTCTGCTGGTCCGTTCCGCGTGGTGGTTGAGCCTGGCGGCCTTCCTGGGGGTGGTGGGGGCCGTGTGGGGGCTCCTGCGCAGCCCGGCGGAGGTGGCGCAGAAGGAAGCCGGCCAGCCCGCGGTGCAGCGGGTGGAGCTGCGCATGCGGGAGTTCAAGTTCGAGCCCGCACAGGTGGAGGTGCGGCCGGGCCGTGTGGAGCTGGTGTTGCGCAACGAGGGGGTGATCCCCCACGACTTCGCCATCCCCGCCCTGGGGGTGAAGACGGAGTACATCGCGGTCAAGAAAGACAAGGTGGTGGTGCTGGACCTCAAGCCCGGAACTTACCCCTTTGAGTGCACGGTGGGGGGGCACAAGCAGGCGGGGATGCACGGTACCCTAGTGGTGCGGTGAGGTTGCCCGCAGGCCGCTGGGCATCCGCCTGAGTGTCCGGCCCGGGGGCCCGCCGCGGAGGGGAGTATGCGCAGGCTCCGGGCGCGGGATGTGATGACCTCCCCGGTGGTGACGGTTCGGCCCGAGACCCCCGTGGTGGAGGCCGCGCGGATCATGGCGCGGCGTCGGATCAGCGGGCTCCCCGTGGTGGACGAGGAGGGCCGGCTGGTGGGCATCGTCACGGAGGCGGATCTCCTCCTGAAGGAAGCCGGGCCCGGTGGCCTGCCCCTGCTGGCGATGCATACGGACAACCCTCCCCCGGAGGTGCAGCCGCTGCTGCGGCGCTACGAAGGGCGCGTGGTGGCGGACGTGATGACGCGGGAGGTGGTCACCGCCCAAGAAGATACCCCCCTGCACCAGGTGGCCGCCCTCATGGCCCGGAAGAACGTGAACCGGGTGCCCGTGGTCCGTGGCCGGCAGGTGGTGGGGATCGTGAGCCGCAACGACGTGCTCAAGGCCTTCCTGGTGGACGACGAGGAACTGGCCGGGCAGGTGCGGGAAGCCCTGCGGGAGCTGGAAGTCCCCGAGGGAGCGGTCCAGGTGGCGGTGCGGGACGGCGTGGTGCGACTGCGCGGCCAGCTGAGCTCCCCCGCGGAGGCGCGGCTGGTCTCCCTGTGTGTGCGCGGCCTGGACGGGGTTGTGGGTGTGGACACCACGGAGCTCGTACCGCCGCCGGAGGGGGAGCGGTGAGCGACCGGGCCACCTTCCTGGGGTGGGAGACGGAGGTGGTGCTCAGGGACGGGACCGCGGTGCGGGTGCGGACCGCCCGTCCCCAGGACGAAGAGGCCCTGATCGCCTTCTACCGTGGGCTGTCGGAGCAGTCCCTGGTGTACCGGTTCTTCACCCGGATCTCCAACGCGGCCCTGGTGGAGCAGGTGCGCCGCCTCCTGTACAACCCGAGGGCGGTGAACCTGGTGGTGACCTTCGGAGATCCTCCCAGGGTGGTGGCGCACGGGCTGTACGCGGTGTCGGACTCCGACCGGGCGGAGGTGGCCTTCGCGGTGGCGGACGAGTTCCAGGGCCGCGGGGTGGGGACGCTGCTGTTGGGGCAGCTGGCGGAGGTGGCGGCGCGCCAGGGCATCCGGGTGTTCGAGGCTTCCGTGCTCCCCACCAACCACCGAATGCTGGAGGTGTTCCGGGAGTCCGGCTTCCCCGTGGAGGTGCACGCGGAACCCGGTGAGCTGCGGGTGACCTTCCCCACGGAGCTGACGGAGGAGGCGCTGCGGCGGTTCGAGCGACGCGAGCAGCTGGCGGCTCAGGCGGCCCTGCGGTTCTTCTTCCAGCCGCGCAGCGTGGCGGTGGTGGGCGCGTCCAGGCGGCGCGGCACCATCGGGGGGGAGATCTTCCGCAACCTGCTGCAGTACGGGTTCGAGGGTCCCGTCTACCCGGTCAACCCGCAGGCCGGGGTGGTGCAAAGCGTGGTGAGCTACCCCACCGTGGAAGCCGTCCCCGGCCCGGTGGACCTGGCGGTGGTGGTGGTCCCCGCGGAACAGGTGGTGGACGTGGCCTGGCAGTGCGCCCGCAAGGGCGTGCGGGCCCTGGTGGTGATCTCCGCGGGGTTCGCGGAGGCCGGGGAGGAGGGGCGGGCGCGCCAGGAGGAGCTGCTGCGGGTGTGCCGGGCCACGGGGATGCGGCTGATCGGGCCCAACTGCATGGGGATCGTGAACACCGACCCCGCGGTGCGCCTGAACGCTACCTTCGCCCCCGTGCTCCCACCACCCGGCCGCGTGGGGTTTCTGTCCCAGAGCGGCGCCCTGGGGTTGGCGGTGATGGAGTATGCGAACCAGCTGGGGCTGGGCCTGTCCACCTTCGTCTCCGTGGGGAACAAGGCGGACGTGTCGGGCAACGACCTGCTGAACTACTGGGATGAGGACCCCAACACCGACGTGATCCTCCTGTACCTGGAGTCGTTCGGCAACCCCCGGAAGTTCTCCCGCATCGCGCGTCGGGTGAGCCGCCGAAAGCCCATCGTGGCGGTGAAGAGCGGCCGCACGGGCTCCGGGCTGCGGGCCACCGCCTCCCACACGGGGGCCCTGGTGGCCGCCTCCGACGCCACCGTGGACGCCCTGTTCCGCCAGGCAGGCGTGATCCGGACGGACAGCCTGGAGGAGATGTTCGACGTGGCGGTGCTGCTGGCCCACCAGCCGGTACCCGCGGGGCCGCGGGTGGCCATCGTGACCAACGCGGGCGGCCCGGGCATCCTGTGTGCGGACGCTTGCGAGGCGGAGGGCCTGGTGGTGCCGGTGCTGAGCCCGCCCACCCAGGAGAAGCTGAGGGCGTTCCTGCCCCCGCACGCCGCGGTGTCCAACCCTGTGGACCTGATCGCCTCGGCCCCCGCGGAGCACTACCGGGAGGCGGTCGCCGCGGTGGGCTCAGACCCCGTGGTGGACGCGGTGGTGGTGATCTTCGTGCCGCCCCTGGTCACACGGGCGGAGGACGTGGCGCAGGCCATCCTGGAGGGCGTGGCCCGATGGCCGGAGCGCAAGCCGGTGCTCACGGTGTTCATGTCCGCCCGAGGGGTCCCCGAGCTGCTGCGCCGGAGTGACCTTGGCATCCCCTCTTATGCGTTCCCGGAGTCCGCGGCCCGGGCCCTGGCGCACGCGGTGCGGTACGGGCAGTGGCGCAGTCGCCCTGAGGAACCTCCTGCCCGACCTCCCGACGTGCGGCGGGACGAGGCGCTAGCCCTGGTGGCCACCGCGGTGGAGCGGGGGGCTGGCTGGCTTGGGCCGGTGGAGGTGGCAACCCTCCTGCGGTGCTACGGGATCCCCCTGGTCCGGCAACGGCTCGTCCTCACCCCGGAGGAGGCAGGACAGGCGGCCGAACAGATGGACGGCCCGGTGGCGCTGAAGGTGGTGGCCCCCGGGGTTTTGCACAAGACCGAGGTGGGCGGCGTCCTGCTGGACCTGCGGGGAAGGGAGGAGGTGGAACGGGCCGCGCGGGAGATGCTGGCGCGGGTCAGCTCCGCGGGCCACCGGGTGGAGGGGTTCGTGGTGCAGGAGATGGCCCCGCCCGGTCTGGAGCTCATCGTGGGCGTGGCCTCGGACCGCCACTTCGGGCCGGTGGTGGCGTGCGGGGCGGGGGGCGTGTTGGTGGAGCTGCTGCGGGATGTTTCCCTGCGCCTGGCTCCCCTCAGCCGGAGTGACGCCTCGGAGATGCTCCGGGAGCTGCGGACGTTCCCGCTGCTGCAGGGCTACCGCGGCAGCCCGCCCTGCGACGTGCACGCGGTGGAAGACCTCCTGGTGCGCGTGGGTGCCCTGGCTGAAGACGTGCCGCAGGTGGTGGAGCTGGACCTCAACCCGGTGCGGGTGTACCCGCAGGGGGTGCGGGTTCTGGACGCGCGGGTGCGCGTGGAGCCGGTGCGGCCGCCCACGTGGACGGCTCGCCGGTAACGGCGCCCCGCGAAGCCTCACGGCCGGCGCCGGACAGAGGGGCGATCGCTGGGCTCCCCCTTCGGGGAGAATGCTGCTCCGGAGAGGGCGGAGCGCACCCGTAAAGCCACCGCAGCCGACAGCGCTGCTTTGACGAGGTCGGGGAGCACGAACGGCAACACACCCACCTGGACCGCACGGGCCGGGCTTGGGACAGCTCCCGAGGCCACCAGCCACCCGGCGCCCAGCACGTAGATGGGGACCACCGCCAGCACCGCGCCGGCCACCAGGCGCAGGGGCGAGGGGGTACCGCCCTCAGGAGGCCCCGCGGCGGCACCCGCTACCGCCGCGGCCACGGGGAAGGCCCAGAGATAGCCGGCCGTGGGCCCGACCAGCACCGACGCCCCTCCCCGTAGCTGGGCGAACACGGGCAGCCCGGCCGCGCCCAGGAGCAGGTACAGCAGCTGTGAGAGGAAGCCCCGGCGGCCTCCCAGGGTGGCACCGGCCAGCACCACC
>VAPR01000567.1_pt1 | contig 23359 bp, 23 predicted proteins | sample 3380701 | NCBI WGS metagenome assembly VAPR01 (sample SAMN11536904, study PRJNA540576) | hot springs metagenome | isolation source: hot spring wet sediment | place: Spain: Lobios | collected 2014-01 | reverse complement strand
CTCCGCGGGGTCAAACCTCAGATAAGGTATGGGGGGAAATGGGAAGCTCAGCGGCAGGAAAGCAAGGATAAGAGCAAGAGCAGCCATGGCAGCACCCGAAGTAATCGTCCTAGTCCCCAGCATACACTTCATGGACGCTGCGTCAGGATTTAAAGCTCTCGAGAAAACTCAAGCAATTGTAGCGAGTGCTCCAGTGTTTCAACTTAAATAACTGTCGGCGAAAAATCTGGACATGGACAAGAAAGCTGCAGACGTTATGATGACCGATTTTGTATCCGTGTTGGATGATGAGCCTTTTACAAAGGTTATTGGCTTATTCGCTGACAAGAAGCTTGATGTAGTGGTTGTGAAGGATGGCCGCTCCGGCAGGCTGGTGGGTGTTGTGACGAAGAGGGCCGCCCTATGGCCCAACGTCAACCCAACAAAGGTGCTGGCCCGCACCGTCGCTGTGAAAACCCCCAAAATAACTCCGGAGAACACTCTTCCACACGTGGCCGCCGCCATGGTTGAGAAAAACCTGCGGGCCATGCCCGTCACAGAGGCCGGTAAACCGGTCGGACTCGTGGCAGCCGCGGACCTAATACTAAACTCGCGAGAAATTCTCAAAAACCTAACTGTCCAGAAAATCATGACAAAAGACGTCATCACAATAAACGCCGACGACACCATAGGGAAAGCGGTCTCCATCATGCGTGACCAAGGTGTCTCGAGGCTCCCAGTAGTCAACAACGGCTACCTCGTCGGTATAGTGACGGTCACGGATATCGCGGAGAAGATTATCAAGCCGAGGGCGAGGGCTTCGCTGGGTGAGGTCGCTGGCGAGAAGGTGCGGACGCTCAGCAACCCTGTGAGGAGCATTATGACACGTGAGGTGGTGACGGCCCGTGGAAACGAGACAGTTGTCGAGGCGGTTGAGAGGATGAAGCAGTACGGGTTCTCATGTTTGGTTGTGACGGAGAGAAACCGTGTGGTGGGCATAGTTACCTTGATGGATGCGCTTTCACCCATAGCGAGAACAGCTGAAGAGCAGCAGAACAACATAGTCATCGAGGTGAGCTACAAAATGAGCAGAATAGACATCGAGGACAAGGAGAGAGTAATGGATGTCGCGAACAAGTTTGTGCAAAGGTTTAGAAAAGCACTCGGCACAGGCGTCCTCACGCTTTACTTCAAGGAGCATAGAGAAAAACACGGAGACATGAGACTAATACACTGCAGGGCCCGTCTTAACTCCGACCGACACCAGTTCGTCGGCGTCGGCGAAGCATGGCGAGCAGACCTCGCCGCACGAGCAGCCCTCAAAACAATCGAGCGCCAATTCCTCATAAAGAAAGAGCTTGCTTCACGGTATCCGCTCGGGCCCGAGTTCCTCATGAGCCTCGCCGAATACTATTGACCCTTCAACATCTCGAGATAATCCTCCAAAGACATCTCGATAACAAGCGCCCCAACATATCCACACGACCTGCAAAAATACATCTTCCCCAGATAACCTCCGAGATAGAGGTCGAGGCCCGTTTTCTTACAGACCGGGCACAGCTGAACCGATTTCTCCCTCGTCACTTTGTTCCAGCCTTCGCCGCTCCAGAGGCATGTGCAAGAACGCTTATCTTAGCCGCGATTTTCTTAGCGGCCTCTTCGAAGGCCTTAGCCGCTGGAGAAGACGGAGCAGCCAAGACTATTGGGATGCCATGGTCATGGTTTACCGAAACCTCGGGAGACATGGGGATTCTGCCCAAAACCTCGACATCAAGCTCCGCCGCCATCTTTTCGGTGTGGCTCTCGCCGAAGAGGTTGGTCTCTTTACCGCATTCGGGGCAGACATAGTAGCTCATGTTCTCGACGATTCCTATGATTGTCACTCCAAGTCTCCTAAACATTCTTAGAGCCTTTGCGGCAATCACGGATGCAGCCTGCTGGGGTGTGGTTACTATGACGACGCCGGTGAGAGGAATGGTTTGGGCGAGAGTAAGAGACGCGTCGCCTGTGCCCGGCGGTAGGTCGACTATGAGATAATCCAGCTCACCCCACTGCGCCTCGGTAAGAAGCTGCTTAACCGCGCTGGCTACGAGAGGGCCTCTCCAGATAACAGCCGTGCCCTCATCGACGAAAAGCCCAAGCGACATCACCTTAATGCCCAGCATCATCTTAGCGGGCTCCACTTTCTTATCGGGCCTTAGACGAGGAGGCTCAACAATCTTAACGATTTTCGGGATGGTGGGGCCGTAGATGTCGGCGTCGACGAGTCCAACCTTGGCCCCTGCCATGGCGAGGCTGCATGCGAGGTTGATGGCAACCGTCGTCTTCCCCACACCTCCCTTACCGCTCGCCACAGCCACCACGTTACGCACATCCGGAAAATCTGCGCCCAGAGGCTTCGCAGACCACACACGCGCCGTAACCCGCATGTCAATAGACCTTACTCCAGGAAGGTTCTCCACAGCCGCCCGAGCGCTCTCCTCAATAGACTTGTTATAGGGACACGCCGGAGTCGTGAGCTCAAGAGTAAAACTCACCTCACCATCCTTGACAACCAGATTCTTAATCATCCCTAAAGTCACAATGTCTATCTTCAGATCAGGGTCAATGACCTGACGCAACGCATTCAGGACAGTCTGCTCATCAATCAACAATATATGGAGTTAGATGATGCTCTTATATTTTGTCTTCTCACAAAACTTGTTTCAACGCCTTCCACGCGGCGTCATCGATGTGGTGAAGATTTTTCACCACTTTTCCTTTCGCGAGGGCCGAGGCTTTTTCGGAGCTCATCAACGCCTGCCCAACTGCCAAGGGTTTCGAGTGAGTGATGTCGCGGACGACCACTTCGTCACCCGCTTGGAAAACATCCATTCTCACTATGCCGGGCCTCATGACATCGGCTCCTGAAGCAACCCGAGGCACCGCACCCATGTCAACCCAAACCGATGCAAGTCTATCGATAAGAGGCTTGTTAACGTCGACAAGCGCGGGAACAACCCACTCATTACCCACCACAAAGAAAAACCCCGCCACAGACAACACCATCACATCTTCTAACTCGACAGCATCTACACCACGCTTCAAAACCTTTTTCACATTCACATCACCCAAGAAAACCCTGAGCCGAGGCAGCAAAGCTTCAAATTCCGAAGCAGACAAACTCCCACGCTTCAAACAAACACCCAATCCTCAGCATTTCCCGTAATTTTTGCGGAAATGTCTCTTCAAAATATCCACTACACGATCCACCTGCCCACGGTCATTGAAAAAATGATGAGCAAACCGGACCCCCGGACCTCTTGCGGAAACAATTACACGCCTGCTCCTCAACTTCCTCTCAATCATCGAACTGTTTTGTCCGAAAAGCAATGAAACAGTTGGTCCAATGTTCTCTAAACTTGGTGAAAACAGTTGAAAACCAGCGTCCTCAACCTCTTCCACGAAATAGTCACGGGTTTTCTGGATTCTGCGCCAAATAGAGTCAACTCCGACCCTGTTTATCAACCGCATTCCTGCACGAGCAGCATACATGCTCACAACACTCCATGTCCCCATTTCAAACCTCTTTGCATCATCCCTATAGTCAAGGACCTCAGGGCCGAATAGGAACGGGTTCCGCTGCGAAAACCAGCTCACCGCCGTAGGCTCCAAATCATAGAATAGATCTTTTCTCACATAGAGGAAGCCGGCGCCTGGAATACCCAATAAAAACTTAGTCGTCCCAGCTACCAGAAAATCGACACCCATCTTATCCACGTCAATTGGGACTGCCCCTATGCTTTGGTACGCGTCCAAAAGGAAGTAAGCACCTTTGGCTTTGCATAGCTCAGATAGGGCCTCGACATCCTGCATGTATCCATTCAAAGCGCTAACATGAAAAGTAGCCACAAGCAAAGTCTTTTCATCAACCTTCTCCCTAAATTTGTCGATGTCGATCATCCCATGATTAGCCCGTATAACCTCCACTTCAAACCCACGTTTCCTGAGCGCGGCCAATGGCACACCTATAGAGGGATAGTCCAGCTCGGTTGTGACAATTTTGTTTCGTCTGCCCGGCGTGAAGGAGCTTATGAGAGAGATTAGCGCGCTGCTTGCGGAATAGTGTGGACATATCTCCTCCTCATTTGCTTGAACAATTTTCCCAAAGAGGGCCGCCGCCTCATACACAGTTTTCATCCACTCGTCCCACGGGTTACCTTTCTCAACAATAGAAGACAAGTAGCTGTTAACGGCTTCAAGGACATCGACAGACATAGGGCCCTGCGAACAGCTCGCGAAGTAGAGGTTTTTTCTCAAAGATGGAAAACGCCCTCCCCAATCCATGTTATATGTTCACGGAGAGTGAAATCCCGGTTAAATATTAACGTGTATGTAATGTGTTTTGACAACGTTTAAATAAAGGTTACTGTTGAGAAATCCCTCGTGAATAACGAAAAAGGAATTTCCAGTTATGTCGTCGCGGCTGTTGCGGTCGTAATGTTGTTGGCGGGTTTTGGACTTGGCGCGCTTCTTGGTCCCAGTATTTCTCCAGCTCCCACCCAAACCGTCACAGTAACAGTGGGAGGCCAGGTTGCGACAACAACCGTTACCCAGACCTCGTTGGTAACCACTACTTTAACCGCGCAGGCACAAAAGAAAGAATACACCATAGGCTTCGCATACGAGTTAACAGGTGCTCAGGCGAGCTTTGGAAACGATATGAAAGATGCTGGCTTGTTGGCTGTCGCGGAGGCTAACGCGTTGCTTGAGAAAGCAGGGTTCCCGATAAGATTCAAGGCTGTGGTTGAAGACACTGCAAGTACACCGGAGGGAACTGTCAGAGCTGTACAAAGCCTGGTCGAAAACCATCGGGCGAGCATAATCGTCGGCCCCATCAGCAGCCTGGGCGTAGCAGCGGTGAAAGGCTATCTGGACCAGAAGCAAGTCGTGCTAATTAGCTGCTGCTCCACAGCAGTTACACTAAAGCTGCCGAATGACTTCATCTTCAGAGTTATAGCATCCGCCGATGTTCAGGGAAAAGCTCTCTCCAGAAGCGTGTTGGCTGAAGGTTTCCGCAAAGCTGTTGTCATATACAGAGCCGAGGCTTTCGGCGAGTCGCTGTTTAGAGAGTTTAAGAATGATTTTGAGAGCGCGGGAGGCACTGTTATCGGTGTGCCGTATCAGCCTGACCAATCGGATTACAGCGCCGAGGTGGCTAAGCTCAGTGAAGAGGTGAGGAGAAGCGGTCCCAGTGAAACAGCTGTCGTAGCTGTCTCCTTCCAGACCGACGGCCTTCTCATCCTTGGTGAAGCCAGACTTGATGAAACCTTGTCAAACGTAAGATGGTTCGGAATCAACACCCTCAGGGTTCCAGCGTTTCTACCTCCACAGGCCCCAGCCGAGATAGCCGAATTCATGGTGAAAGTCTCTCTAACCTCATCCTACACGGCTCCGCCAAATAACCCCAGATACTTCGCCTTCCTAGAAGCCTTTGAAAAAATGCACGGCAGAAAAGCAGGGCCGCAGGCCGATTTAGGATATGACGCGGCATGGGTAGCAATCCTCACCATACTATCCGCAGGAACCGACGATGGACAAGTCCTACGCGACACAGTTATTCCAACCGCGAGAAAATACATGGGCGCCAGCGGACACATCTGGATGGATGAAGCAGGCGACAGAGCCATCCAAGACTATACAATATCCCGAATAATCAAGGAAGGTGACTCATTCAAGTGGATAGATATAGCATTCTACGATGCTTCCGCAAACGTTGTAAAACCACTGACCAGCTAAGGCGATGAAATGATTGAAATTGCATCGTCGCTCGTCAGAGCACTGCAATCGGGAGCTCTCTACGCCCTGATGGCGATAGGGTTAACCCTGACCCTCGCCATCCTAAAAATCCCAAACATCGCACACGCCGAGTACGTGACCGTGGGCGGATACGTCTCTTTTTACTTAATCAATTTTGCTGGTTTTCCACTCTGGCAAACAGTGTTACCAGCGTTTATTTTCAGCGGCGTGGTCGCCGTTTTATCCTACCTCACCGTTTTTAGGCCATTGAAAAATAGGAAAGTACCGATGTTTATTTTAATGGTAGCATCTTTCGCTTTATCCCTGATAATCCGTTACTCTATTTACACGGTAGTTGCGGCTGCTAACTGGGGTTTCGGAGTTAAGCCAAAAGTTGTGACAAACGTTGTGTTCAGAATTGCCGGCATAGCGATAACAGATATACTGCTGCTTGTTCTCCCTATAACTGTAGTTGCGACGACCACACTTTATCTCTTCATGATGAAGACGCGGCAAGGGAAACAGATGCGAGCCGTAGCCGATGATCCAGACTTAGCCGTCGTCTCAGGAATAAACATCGACAAAGTCGCCTTCCTCACCTTCTTTATATCAGGCGGCTTAGCCGGCGTTGCCGGGGCGTTCTGGGTCGTGTTTACACACGCCCATCCAGACATTGGGTTGGAGGCGCTTATCAGGATTATAGCGGCATCGGCTCTGGGCGGGTTCCTCAGCTACCCAGGAACATTAGCCGGAGCCTTCATAGTAACGTTAGCGGAAAACACGGTGATGGACATTCTAAACAGAAACTTTGGCCTAAGCTTAGCACTCAAACCCTTGATGCCGATGATCATCACGATAGTCATTCTTGTTATCAGGCCTGCCGGAATAACAGGGTTGTTTTCACGGCAACCGCGTAGAGGGGCTGCGGGCTAAATGGATTTCAACCAACTCCTCTCTATCATGGTGTCGACAGCAAACTTTTACGCCATTTGGCTTATATTATCTCTTAGCCTCAACTACGAATACGGCTACACAGGTATTCTGAATTTCGGAAAAGTCTTATTCTTCAGTCTCGGCGCCTATGCATCCGGTTTTCTTGCAGCCAACATAGCCAACTTAATGGCGGGTGTTTCCGTTGACATTTGCAGCGTAGAGGCTGTACAGTTCCGGCTTGACATGGCCAGCGCATCCCCTCATATGCCCTTTCTTTTGTTTACTGCTTCTCTCGTTCTTGGAGCTTCCTTGTCGGCCGCGGTAGCGTATCTGCTCTACCTTTCCACCTCACGAATAAAGGAGGGATTTGTTCTGGGTATAGTTCTTCTCGCTGCAGGTGAAACTTCACGCATAGTGGTGCGAAACTATGAACCGGTTGTCTGCGGATACCATGGGTTGGTGGGCATACCTAATCCCTACACAGCAGCAGGGGATCCAACAACCGCCTCTTACCTACTCAGCATAACTATCTGGATAATAGCAGGCTTAACGTTTGTCTTCGTAAACAGGCTGACCTCCACACCATATGGAAGAAAACTAAAAGCCATACGAGACAACGAGCTCGCCGCGGACATCTATGGAAAAAAACCTTCGCCCGAGAGGAGAAAAGTGCTTATGATAGGTTCTGCGATGGCTGGCGTAGCAGGAGTGCTTTACGCCTATTATCTTGGGTTTGTTGCTGCGGACGATTTCACTAGTCTAAAGACTTTCGACATATGGGTAGCTGTAATGCTCGGAGGTGTTGGCAATCATTTGGGCGCGGTGGTCGGCAGCCTTGCTGTAACCCTTATTGACAGAGGTACAAGGGTGTTGCGCGGGTTCTTGGCCACCTTATCCATACCGCTGGAGACCCTCTATCTCCGGTGGATTATAGTCGGCGTCTTGATGCTGCTGATACTGTTGTACAGGCCGGCTGGAATATTTCCAGAAAAATCTATCAAGACGCCTGGATTACTTAGAATAATTGAAAAAATTAGGAGGGAGAAAACATGAATGACTTGCTGGTGGTCGACAAGGTGTCAAAAAGCTTCAAAGAACTAAAGGCTTTAGACGAAATCTCAATCAGTATAAAACCTGGTCTAATATACGGAATAATAGGGCCCAACGGCAGTGGAAAAACAACTCTCTTCAACATCATCACCGGAGTGATTAAACCTGACAGCGGACGCGTTATCTTCGACGGACAGAGAATTGATACGCTGGAGCCGAATATCATATACAACCTCGGAATAACAAGAAGCTTCCAACTACCTACTCTCTGGCTGAACATGAACGTCGCCGAAAACCTTATGTTACCGCCTAAACAACAAGCTGGAGAAACCATTCGGAAAGCTTTTTTCAAAAAGGCGTGGAAAACACAGGACATACAATTGTCCGACTTTGTTTGGCAGACTTTAGAAACTCTGAAACTTAAACACGTTGCCTTGAATAAATCAAGCGAGATATCCGGAGGTCAGATGAAGCTTATCGAGCTTGGGAGAACCATGATGAGCAGCCCGCGACTAATCTTGCTGGACGAGCCTACAGCAGGTGTAAATCCCGCTCTCGCTCTGGAAATTTTTAAGATAATTAAGGAAACAAATCAAGTCGTGGGATTAACCTATGTGATAATAGAGCATAGATACGACATATTGTTCGCTAACGCCGACTACATCTATCTACTTAACGAGGGAAAAGTTGTGTTAGAGGGACCTCCTGAAAAAGTAATCAATGACCCAGTGTTGGCTGAAGTTTATCTGGGTGCTTAAATATGCTTTCTATTAGGGGCCTCTATGCGGGATATGGCAAGATAGCTATAGTGCAGGACTTTTCGCTGAATGTGTCGCAAAACGAGGTTGTCGCAGTTCTGGGCCCAAACGGAAGCGGGAAGAGCACGGTCTTCAAATCAGTTTTCGGACTTGCCTCCATTCTCGATGGACACGTGTTTTTCAAAAATCAAGATGTGACATATCTCAGACGCGATTTGCTTATAAGAAGAGGTATGGCATATGTTCCACAGCTAAACAATGTATTCACAACCATGACTGTGGAGGATAATTTGGAGATGGGTGGGTTGGCTTCAGGTGGAAAAGTTAAGGAAAGGATAAAGGAGCTGTATCAACAATTTCCCGTCTTAAAGGAGCGCCGGAACCAGAAAGCAGGAGTTTTGAGTGGGGGACAGAGGCAGATGCTTGCATTAGCAAAAGCTTTGGTAAGCAATCCTGAGATACTTATATTGGATGAGCCTACGGCTGGGTTGTCGCCTAAAACGTCTCTCCAAATAATCAATCATCTAAAGGAGCTTAGAAAAAACGGCCTCAGTCTAGTTATAATAGAGCAAAATGTTAAGAGAGCGCTGGAGATGGCTGACAAGGTGTGTTTGATGGCTGTGGGTAAGAAGATTTTCGAGGGCAAGCCCGAGGAGTTGGCTAGCAACCGCGAGATGGCGAAGCTTTATCTGGGGATAACTCAATGAGCCTGAAATTCGACTTAACTGTTGGCCCTTTTTTAGAGTGTCCCAAAAACGCAGTGGAGTTGAGCATTTACAGCGAGAAGCTTGGGTTTAACGGTGTCTGGGTCACCCACGACCCCTTGTGGGAAAACTCATGGGTAATAGCTGGAGGCATAGCGGCCAACACTTCAAAAATTCAAGTGGGGCCGGGCATCGTTAACCCGTTCAGCTCGACAAAAGTTGAGATTGCAATGGGTGCAGCCACACTTCAAAACCTTTCAAATGGTCGTGCTGTGCTCGGCTTCGGCCCCGGGTCTAGAAAAATGCTTGAGGAAAGCGGGCTAAGACACGTAAACCTTCTCCAGACTCTTGACGAATCTGTCACCTATCTAAAAGAAGTCCTCAACCCCGCAACATCTCCGCTGAAAAGCAAACCCGTAAAACCCGTGGAGATATACATCGGCTGCCAGTCTCCTACCATGCTTCGTAGAATAGGCAAATGGAGAGTGGGAGGGCTTATGTTGCTTACTCCCCCAAGCTTCGGCGAGGATGCACTCCGTTATGTAAAAGAGGGCTACAGCGGGCAAATTCCATCTGATTTTCCCGGAAACCAGATAGCGTCAATACTATGTTCAATCGATACCGATGAAAACAATGCGCGAAAAAGCTTCGCAAAATTCATTATCCACATACTTAGGTATCTGGCGGAGGTTCAGCTGAGAAAAATATCGCTAGACTATGATGATGTGGTTTTGCTAGAGCAAATATACCGTGAAGAGGGGTGGGAGGCTCTTCCAGAGAAAATCTACAGTCTAGGAGCGGTGGGAGTAGAGGGTCTCATCAAGACTGTTGAAAATCTTCACAGTCTCGGATTTACGAGGTTCAAGATCGGATCGCCGCTCGGCCCCGAACCCCGAAACGCCGTCAAGCTCATAGCCGAAAAAGTGTTAAGTTATTTCAGGAATTGACCGAGTTTCGCGGCCGTTTCTTTCAGTTTAGACAAGATATCGAGACCTGTGGGAGGGTTAAGCGCCACCACAAGAACCTTGTCATCTACTGGGAGCACGATGACGTTCACCTTTTCCATCGATGCAAAAACATAGTCCAGCGCTCCATAATATGCCCTGTTTTTCAGAAGCAGTAAACCAAACCTCGCAGTCTCCACGTCCACCTCGGCCGAGACCTCGGGCGGGTCAATGGAAGCCACACCAGGCCTCATCCCACCGCCCAGCCGCTTGCAATCGCCATCAAAAAGCTCAGCATACCTGATGTCTCTATGTAAGGTAAAAACCTCTTCAACAAATTTTTCATAACCCAGTTTGTCTTTCAAGACAGTTTATCATCCTTCCTTGCTTTAAAAATATTTTTCACAAACCTGTCTTCAAGCCGCCGAGGACACGTCCAGTGAACTCTATTGCTTTACCCAAGTCCTCCCCCAGGGGAGGCCCGATGTTAAAGTGTTTAACACCCATTCTCATTAACTCACGAAACCTGTGAAGAATTTTTTGAGGCTCATCGTAAGTAGAGGTTATTGCAAGGTTGAACATTTTGGGTGTAACAAGCTCGATCGCCTCATCAATCAATTGCTCGGCTACAAGTTTTGCTATTGATGTGAAATCTTGTCGGCTCAGTCCCGCAGTGTTTAAAACCTCCTCGGAGAGCAGCGGCCCGTAATATGCGATAAGCTCCCGCAATTTTCTGCATGAGTTTAGCTCCTCCTTTGTCTCCGCGACATAGTACCATAGGCAGGCTGATATATCTATACTGCTAACATCTCTTCCAACTTTTCGAGCTCCTTCATGGATTATTGGCAAAAATTTTTGAGCCGATTCCGGAGGTATGATGAGAGGAAGACCACCGTCCCCAATTCTGCCTATAGCCTCAACAGTTTTTCTCCCCTGTCCACCAATGTAGATGGGTATTTTATGCGATACTTTGAAGGTTAATGCATTTGGCGGCCCTGTCCCGTTGTCAAGAAGTTTACGTAGCTTGTCAACGGCTGCGTAAAGTCCTTGCAGTGGTTTGTCAACGTTTAGGCCTGCCCATCTGAGTGTTTCAGGCGCCCCAACACCTATCCCCAGACAAAATCTTCCACCACTAAGCTCAGCCAAAGTAGCCGCCCGCATAGCTATCTCGACAACATTAGAGCTGAAAGGGTTAACGATAGCGGTGCCTAGTTTAATCAAAGACGTCGAAGCTGCAGCGGCTGATAAGACAACCCATGCATCGCGTTTGAACAGGTCCTCACAGTACCAGAAGCCGTCGAAGCCGGTGTTTTCGCATAGTTCCGAAAGCTTGACTGCGGTGCGTGAGTCGCAGAGGTCGCTGTTAAGCCTAATGCTCAGAACAGTGTTCAACTTTGGTTTTTGATGAGGTGCCAGAGGGTTGATGGTTTGATGTGGCTGCTTACTATCTTGACCCCAAGCGCGTCCTCGATCGCGGCGGCTATCGCGGCGAGCGGTGATCCGCCGCCTTCTCCGACACCTCTCGTACCAAGAGGACTCGTGAGACTGGGTATGCCGAGGCTCGCTATTTTCTCTATCATGGGGACATCGGCGGCTGTGGGTGCGAGGTAGTCGGCCAGGCTGGAGTTGAGGAGCTGTCCATCCTCGGAGTATTCGAAGTTTTCGTAAAGGGCCGCGGCGATGGCGTTGAACGCGGAGCCTATCACCTGTCCTCTGACTATCAGTGGATTAATCTCTCGGCCGCAGTCATCCACTATCGCGTAATCTAGAATCTTGACAGCCCCCGTCTCTGTATCTACTTCGACAACAGCGGCGTGGACTTGGTAAGAATAAGTGAGGGTCAGGTTGCCTCTTTTTTCTTCGGGGTCTGGGTAGGTGAAATCCGGTGCATAAACCGCGTGAGCGAACAGCCCTGGCTCTATGCCTTTGGGCAGTAGCCGTAGGTTTGACCACGCAACGTTCGCTATTTGCCAGATGGGTATTTTCTTGTCGCCGGAGATTGTAGTTACTTCACCGTTCTTGATGGTGAGGTTTTTCACATCGGTCTCCAGGAGCGCAGCCGCTATCTGGAGAACTTTGGCTCTAAGAGCTTGTGCCGCCTTGACGACAGCCGTTGCACCGAGGGCGGCAAACCGGCTCGCATACGTTCCTGAGTGTCCTGAGAACGGGTTGCTGAAGGAGTCAAACCCTATCAAAACCGTTACCATGTCTGGTGTAACTCCCAGCTCGTCGGCAACCAGCTGCCTAACCACGGTCTCGTGACCCTGTCCCTGAGGACTGCTGCTGACAGCTGCTATGATGTTGCCCATGTTGTCGATTTTAACCCATGCCGCTTCACTGCCTCCAGACATGGGGAAGTTGGGATTAATTATCCTCACTTGGCCGAAGTTGTTTGAACCGGAGTCAAGGGTTACTCCTATTCCGATGCCGATACGTTTTCCACCGTCTGATTGCTGTTCTTTAATTTTACGCCATTTATCATAGTTAATCAGCTCTAAGGCTTTGATGGTGGCCAGTTGGTAGTCTCCGCCGTCGTAGACACAGCCGCTCGGGGTCGTGTACGGCATCTCCTCTCTACGTATGTAGTTACGCATCCTTATCTCGACGGGGCTTATGCCAAGTTTTTTGGCCGCAATATCCATGATTCTCTCTATCATCCACATGTGCTGCAGTCGGGAATAGCCTCTGACAGGGCCTGTTGGACACTTGTTGGTGGTCACCGAGTAAAAATCTACGTAAAGGTCCTTGAATCTATAGACGTTGCACGAGACCTGTGCCCATATCACCGCTCCCAGAGGTTCATAGCGTGGATAAGCACCTATGTCATCAATTGCTTTAACCTTCAAGCCGAGCAGGGTACCGTCCCGCTTAAATCCCGCTTTTACGTGGAAGGTGCGTTCGTTGCAATGCGATGACGAGGCTGACAAATTTTCTCTCCTCGTCTCCACCCATTTGACTGGGCGTCGGACAAGCATCGACACGGCGCCCAGCAAAGTCATGTAGACATAGTTGTTGATCTTGGTTCCGAAACCTCCTCCGATATCTCTGCTTATCATCCTAATTCTGCTCAAGGGTTTGCCTAAGGCCACGCTTATCATGAATCCTACAACCATGGGCATCTGGTTGGGTGCGTAAATTGTTAAGATATCATCTTGTGCATTATAGTCTGCGACTACGACGTTGTTCTCAAGAGGTATAGCGCTGTATCTGTTGAAACGTAGTGTCTCCTCGATGATTACCTCAGCTTTAGCAAGAGCTTTCTCGATGTCACCATAGTTATAGACACCATGCCACACCACGTTGCTTCCCAACTCTTCATGAACAACCGGTGCATCGGACTCCAGTGCTTTTTCACCATCCACCACCGCTTGCAGTGGCTGGTACTCCACCTCTATTTGCTCAAGCGCATCATATGCTGTGTACATGTCTTCTGCGACGACGACAGCCACTGGCTCGCCCATGTAGCGAACCTTGTCGACTGCCATGCAGTAATCCTTTATCCTATCTGCTGGAGGTGGAGCGACTTGTGGAAAAGGATTGGTTATAGCCGCTATGTCTTTGCCTGTGACGACTTTAATCACGCCCGGTATCTTCTCAGCCTTTGACACATCGATGTTCTTAATATAAGCGTGGGCGAACGGGCTTCTGAGTATAGCCGCGTAAACCATGTCCTTTAAACGAAGGTCATCGGTGAACTGGCCTTTGCCGGTTATCAACCGCCTGTCCTCATATCTTTTGAGAGGCCTACCGACCCAACCCACTTCCTCCACTTTTTCCTCGAGATAGAGAGACACAACTGGCTCTTCTTCTTCCCGATTATAAACTTTAGCGAGGTGAATGTGCTGGTTGAAATGTTCTTAACAATATTTAAATTCACCCATTCAGCTCCATGACGGCATGAACAATAAAATCAGCAGAAGAAAAGCAGTTAGCACAGCTGCGGCCGTTGGCGCGGTTGTCGGGGTCGGAGTGGTGGCAGGTGCGGCAGGGTTTTTCGTCGGTTCATCTGCTCCGAGGGAGCAAAGAACAGTTACTCTTACAAACCAGGTAACACAGACCCAGACCGTAACCGCATCCAAGCTTCCCAGAGAAATCAAGATAGGTGTTCTCCTACCGCTCAGCGGGGACATCGGCCCAATAGGTAGTAAAATGCTCAACGGCGCGAAATTCGCTGCCAAGATGCTCAACGAGTGGGGCGGTATAGCTGGCAGCACTGTGTCGATAGCGGCCGAGGATACGGTTGGAGAGCCGACCAAGGCTCTCGACGCGGTCAAGAAACTCGTAGAAGTTGACGGGGTTCAGGTGATAGCTGGTCCGGCTACAAGTGTCGAATTCCTGACAATAGCTGATTACCTGAAGTCGAGAAGAGTGCCTGCCATATCGATGTCCGCCACTGCGGCGGCGATTTCTGAAATAGGCGGCGACTATATTTTCCGTGTTGTTCCAAGCGACGCCGAGCAGACGAGAGCTCTCGCCGACCTCATAACAGCAAAGGGTGTAAACCGTTTAGCAACCTTCGTCGTGTCCAACGACTATGGCATAGGTATAGAGGAGGGGCTGAAAAAACATTTGGGCAATAAAATAGTTATCAGTATCAGATATGACCCAACAAAAGGAGACTATCGTGAAGAGTTGAACCGAGTCAAACAGGCTAACGTGGACGCGGTTCTATGGGCGATGTGGGTCGACAGCGGCATAGTTGTTTTCAAACAAGCCTACGACCTTGGGCTCACCAACATCCTAAGCTTCGGTGGAGAAGGCATGAGCGACAAAGCCTTCTTCGCAGACGCGAAAGCAGCCGAATACCTGCTACTAACACAGATGACTGGAACAAAACCAGCACCATCCGCAGAATCACTTTCATCGAAACGATTCGTGGAAACATACCGTAGAGAATTCGGAGAAGACCCAGGTCTCTTCGCGGACACCACATACGACTCCACCATGGTGTCAGCTCTTGCGGTGGCGTTAGCAGGCGAATACAACGGCGCCAAGATAGCATCGATGGTCAAGGCGGCAGCCTACCACTACATAGGCCCAAGCGGGCAGAAAATGATGAACGAGTCGGGAGACGCGGAGCAGGCTTCTTACGAGATATGGCGCGTAGTCAAGGACGGCGACTATGACTTCAAGAAGATAGGCAGCTGGGATTCAGTCATCGGTCTCAACCTAACCACCTAACCGACAGCACTAAATTGATTTTTGACACATCACTAATCCAGACGCTGTTAAACGGACTGATAACTGGCAGTATCTACTTTATGGTATCAATCGGCCTCACTCTACAATATCAGCTGATGAAGTTTCCAAATCTAACCCACGCGGAACTATTCACTATAGGAGCCTTCATCACCTACATTTTTGCAGACATCGTAGGACTCGGTTACTGGCTATCTCTTCCCATAGCCGCGGTATTCACAGGCGGGGTTGCGGCGTCAATCTACCTGGCCGTTTTCAAGCAGCTGATTAAAAGAGGCGCTTCGCTGTCGCATCTCATCATCGCCGCAGCTGGAATGGGTATATTTTTGAGATATGTGATGTGGGAGGCCGCGGGACGACGTTCTTACTTTTATTCAGAATTCTTCTCCTCCTACGACATAGGGCCAATAAGAATATCCGTTTTATGGATAGCCATAGTCATCGTAGCAGCATTAACCGCGCCTATGCTGCTTCTTTTATTCACGCGCACATTGTTCGGAAAAGCCGTGCGAGGTCTCTCGAGCAACCCCTTGCTCGCACGCGTTTCAGGAATTGACGCCGATAAAATGACAATCCTCGTGTGGGTTCTATCCGGTGTTCTGGCAGGTCTTGCAGGCAGTCTTAGAGCCGCCGATACACGGCTCACTCCCGAACTGGGGGTAGAGGTGCTGATACCCATGTTTGCAGTAACAGTACTCGGAGGAATAGGAAGCGTATCAGGCGCCTTTATAGGAGCCTACATACTTGGGCTGACTGAGAGCTTCGGAGTCGTAGCGCTCAGCTCGCTCGGCCTCCCCACAGAATATAAAGCCCTCACAGCGTTCGCAATTCTCGTAATCACAATCCTAATTCTGCCAACAGGCCTAAGCTCCATCATATCAAAAGAGCGGACCAGACGTGATTAACATAGAATTCATCCTCGATACATTAGTTTTAACCATTTTGTTTGCAATAGTAACACTCAGTTTAAACCTGAAATATGGATACACCGGATTACTCGACTTTGGAAAGGCAGCCTTTTTCGCAACAGGAGCCTATGTATCAGCGATAATGGCCACCAACGGATATCCACCAATCTTAGGAATGTTTACGGCTATGATTATCGCTGCACTACTGGGGCTGCTGATATCCATTCCCGCTATAAGAGTGCGCAGCGACTACCTTGCAATAATAACTCTGGTCTTCTCTGAAACCATCCGAATAATTTTGAAGAACGAGTCATGGATAGCTGGCGGCGTCTTAGGGATAAGAGGTATACCTCCTCTCCTAGACCCGAGAACAACACCATACCAGATGTACCTGCTAACACATCTAATGATTGCGCTGGTGTTATACATTGTGTTTTTTACTGTAAGTTGGCTTATCACTAACTCACCTTTCGGAAGGATTTTGAGGGCGATAAGAGAGGACGAGGTAGCCTCAGCGATGTATGGAAAAAACAATACAGTAGTAAAAGCCTTTGTTTTCGGTTTCTCGTGCTCGATGGCCGCGGCAGCGGGTAGCCTATACGCCCATTATGTCGGCTTCGTTTCACCAGACCTCTTTGTGCTCGCGATAACACTCCAAGTATGGATAATGAGCATCATCGGCGGCCCATCAACTATAACAGGCAGTTTCATAGGAGCATTAACCGTATTATCCATAGCACGTGGAACAAGAATAATAAAAGACTACCTAAACCTTCCAATAGACCCCAACAACACCATGTTCATACTCACCGGAATTCTCCTCATCATAACAATAATGTTCAGACCCACCGGTCTAGTAAAAGAGGGGAAGATAAAAATTGCCTAACGAAGAGATGTTAAAAGTATCGAACCTCGGGCTAAGTTTCGGAGGATTCCGAGTAGTCGACAAAGTATCCTTCACCATTGAGGGATCCCAAATATATGCATTGATAGGGCCCAATGGTAGCGGGAAAACATCACTCTTCAACGCTATCACCGGAGTATACAAACCACAAAGCGGAAAAGTGTTTTTCAATGGAAAAGACATAACATCATTTCCTCCACACCGTGTATTCCGGGAAGGAATAGTCAGAACATTTCAATATCCAAAGGTCTTCAACAAAATGACGATAATCGATAATTTGGTATTCGCGTCAAGAAACCAAGTTGGAGACAATCCTGCAGCAGCAGTTTTTCAAAGAAACAAAGTAAAAGAGCAGGAAAAGAACCTGAAAAAGAAAGCATATGACGTGTTGGATAAAATCGGGTTGATAAAATATGCTGAAAGCTATCCAACTGAGTTGTCGGGAGGCCAGTTAAAGCTATTAGAACTGGGCAGAGCTTTGATGGCTGATCCACAGTTGCTAATGCTTGACGAGCCGGCGGCGGGAATAAACCCAATTTTAACCACACAGCTCTTCAAAATCCTCAGGAAAGCCCGAGACGAAGAGAACCTGACAATATTCCTGATAGAGCATCGGCTCGAGATAGTAAAAGAATTCGTCGACTGGGTGTATGTCATGAGAAGCGGCAAAATCGTGTTAGAAGGCTCTCCTAACGAAGTTCTCTACGACAAAAACTTTCTAGAAATCTATACGGGTGGGTAATTTGCCGCATATACTCGAAATTCGTGGCTTGAAATCAGGATATGGCCGGATAGAAATCATACATGATGTGAGCTTGGACGTCGAGAGAGGCGCTGTACTCGCAGTGCTGGGTGTAAATGGAAGCGGAAAATCCACTCTCCTAAAAAGCATCATGGGAATCACCAACATTTTCGACGGCTCCGTAAAACTTGATGGAGAAGAGCTTGTGGGTAAAAAAGTTGAGGAAATCGCGAGAAAGAAGATCGGATACGTTCCTCAAACCGACAACATTTTCCCCAATCTAACAGTGAGAGAAAATCTGGAACTGGGTGCGTTTGTCGGAGAGAAAAACGTTCTCCGGATAGATGAGGTTTACAGAATTTTCCCCGAACTTGCATCCTTATCAACCAAGAAAGCCGCGTTACTGAGCGGCGGCGAGCGGCAAATGCTCGCAATAGGGCGAGCCATGATAGGTCAGCCGAAAATCCTGTTGCTCGATGAACCAACAGCAAACTTGGCTCCCGCCATCACTGAAAAACTCCGAAAAAGAATCAGAGAAATAACCGACTCTGGCACAACCATTGTAATCGTGGAGCAAAACGTCAACATAGCCGTGTCAATCGCCGACTATGTAACAGTCCTTGTATCAGGCCAGAAATCATTCTACGGCACGCCAGACGAGCTGTCCGCCATAAATCTACAAGAAGTGTTACTTGGGCTAAATAGGAAATAAATTTAAATAAGACTTCCCGATTTAACCGTTCGTGTACAGTGGGAAAATAGCCTTATCAAGCACAATTGCGGCTGTTATGGCTGTTGCGCTTTTGGTTGTCGGCGTAGTCGGCGGCTATTTTGTCGGTATATCGAGCTCAGCCCAGAACGTGGTCACCCGCACAGAATACGTAACCGTCGGGGGCACTGTTACCGAGAGAATAACCATAACTATAACATCTACCGCCAGCCCCAGCCCAGCCTCCGCTCCGCCGCTGAAAATTGGTATGACAATATCGAAGGATGGGCTTTTTGCACCCCTAACCTCGGGATACGAGGCCTTCAACCGCGAATGGTTGAACTGGGTAAACAACGTACGAAAAGGTGTCTACCTCAGGGAGCTCGGTGTTAGAGTTCCTGTCGAGATCATCATGTACGATGACCGGAGTCAGCCCGACTTAGCTATACAGCTGTACACGAAATTGGCGACCGAGGATAACGTGCATATTCTGGTCAGCCCATACAGCGCAGACATAGGAATTCAGTTGATTCCTACCGTGGCTGAGAGGTACAGAGTGCCCATGATAATGGCGGAAGCTAGTACCAAAGATATGTGGAACAAAGGATACAGATACGTGGTTACGTCGATGGTTCCGTACTGGGAGCCGAACCAAAACGGCTGGAGTGCATCCTATTTCGAACTCATAAAGCAAACCGGCTGGGCTAGGACAATCGCTTTTGTCGGCTGGGACATCACTTGGGCCATTGACACCTACAACAGCGGTAAGGAGCTGGCGAGACAGGCGGGTCTAGAGATAGTGTACGATCAACTACTGACACCCGGCACCACAGATTTCTCAGGCGTCATAAGGGAGCTGAAATCCATCCAGCCAGATATCGTCTATCTCGCGATGTTCGGCCCAGTTAACGCACTTTTCATACGTCAAGCAAATGAAGCGGGATTCAAGCCGAAAGAGTTTCACGTCATCGAATACGGAGCCGGTTTCGTGAACAGCCTCGGTCCACTAGCAGAGGGGGTGACCAGCGAAATATTCTGGACGCCATCCTTCAAGTTTTACCAGTCAGATCTGTTGAACGAGCTGATGACAAAGGCAGGACTCAACTGGGTGGATTGGCAATGGACCGAGCTAAGAATGATCATATTCCAGATGATAGTAGCGGCTGTGGAGGAAGCGGGTAAACTAGACAGAGAAGCCATAAACAATGCCCTGCACAGGCTACAGATAATGACCGTGAGCGGGCCCCTGATAATAGGTCCACAGGGATACGGAAACATAGGCTTGGTCGCAATCCAGATACAAAACGGCAGAATACAGACAGTGTGGCCAAGTGAACTAGCCAACGCAACATACGTATATCCAAGAAGCTAAACATGGTAGCTCCCACTTTTTTTATCGAATCCCTAGTTGACGGCATAGTTCTCGGAGGAATCTACGCTGTAATAGCGCTCGGTCTCTCGATGATGTATGGAGTGGCAGGAGTTTTAAACATAGCACATGGAGACCTAGTCATGCTAGCTGGTTTACTGGCCTTCAGCCTAACAACTTTCTTCGATCAACCAGTCACCGGGTTCGTTTTAGCACCAGCATTAATTATACCGCTCTTTTTTCTCATAGGTCTAGGGCTTTTCAGCGGCCTGCTGAGGCCTATTTCAACAAGAGCTCCGCAAAATCTGCTTCTAAGCTCAATCCTCATAACACTCGGCATATCATTTATTATGCAGGACTTGGCGGCGACGTTTCTAGGAACCCTGCCAAGAAGCATTTACATGGGTTTTCAGCCACTTAAAATAGGCGACATCTCTATTCCATTCTTTAGAGTAGTCACTTTCGGATTGGTCCTGACTATAACTATTGTTTTCTGGATTTTCTTGAGACAAACTTTCCTAGGAAGAGCCATGCGGGCGGTTACTTATAATAGAGAGGCATCTGCATTTCTAGGTGTCCCTATTGACCGTGTTGGGGCGATATCCTTCGGGTTAGGAACAATACTTGCGGCGTTAGGTGGATTAATTTACATGGGCAATGGTTTCCCTATGACACCTTTCATCGGCTTGTCACTAACTGTAAAGGCATTGACGGTTATCGTAGTCGGTGGTGCTGGTAAACTCGGCGGCGCACTCGTCGGCGGCCTAGTCCTAGGAATAGCGGAAACATTGACCGGCGTCTTCATCTCCTTTTATTGGTCACCTGCACTAGCCATAATCCTACTGCTCACAATTCTGATGATAAAGCCAACGGGGATAATGGGAGATTGAGGAAGTTTTTCTCACGATCAATAACTCTATGGATTGTCTTACTAGTCGTCGCATTTACACTAGGATTTTTCGCTGCACCCTACTACACAAGTCTTTTGATTTTTCTGTTCATTTACGCAGCCTTGGCTCTGAGCTACGACATCTTAGGAGGTTTCCTAGGCTATATGAACTTAGGACACATAATTTTCTATGGTTTAGGAGCATATGTATTCGCAATAACACTCAACAACTTATCACTGATGTTGGGAAGCGACCTGCTTCTCCTAAGCATGTTTACAGCAATCATAGCCTCTGTGGCAGTCGGTGCAGGAGTAGCAGCTTTGCTTAGCTATCCTTTATTTAGAGTCAAGGGTTTCTACTTTGCTGTTGCCACGCTCGGATTAATCAGCCTCGTTAACATCGTCATAAGTTCTCCCGAAATGAGTCTGATCTCGGGCGGATTTTCCGGAATAAATCTGGTAAGTGATGTGGCTCGAGAGAGCAATTCACAAAACGCGTACCTCTTAGCGATGACAACCCTCGTATTGACAGGTTTAGTACATGTATCAATCAACAGAAGTTCATTCAGGAATATTTTTAGCTGTGTAAAAGAGGATGAACAAGCATCCGAATGTTCGGGCATAAACCCTTTCCGCTATAAACAGGTTGCTTTCATAATAAGCGCGGCGCTCGCATCGCTTGCCGGTACAGCCTATATGTGGTTCCAGACCTATACTAATCCGCGTCTCGCTTTCGCCATAGAGCTTGCCTTTCTCCCCATAATAATCGCTCTATTAGGAGGCTCGGGAACTCTTGTTGGCCCTTTGATAGGCTCAATAATTTTTACCGTAGTATATCAACTGCTTTTGGTTAACCTGCCCTCGTTGACCAAGCTGATTATAGGCTTGGTGTTGATCGCGGTCGGTGTAGGAGCCTCCTCAGGAGTCGTTGGGCTAATCAGAAGCGTTGCTAGGCTCCGACGTAAAACCTACGAAGCTTCTCCATCTTACTGAACTCGTTGGAGGGGCCCTCAGCTCTAATACGGCCACTCTCCAGCAAATACACGTATTTGGATAGCTTAAGAGCTCTACTAACATCCTGCTCCACCAATACGATGCTCAAGTCAGTAGTTGACAATAGTTTTTCCAGAGAAGTAAAGAGATTTTTCACCGCAATAGGAGACAACCCTGTAGACGGCTCATCCAGAAGTAAAACCCTAGGTTTAGCCATCAACGCCCGAGCAATAACCAGCATCTGTTTCTCGCCACCGCTGAGTGTTTGAGCCATCTGGTTTCGCCTTTCATAGAGAACCGGAAACAATTCATACACAAATTTCAGCATCTCATCAAGACGATCACGGTTTAGAAATGCACCTAAAACGAGATTATCATAAACAGTCATTTTGCCGAAAACACCGCTCCCATCTGGAACATAGACAATACCTTGTCTGACCCGCTCATGTGCAGGAAGCCCGTTTATTTTCTCTCCCAAGTAGTTTATCTCCCCAGTCAACGGTTTCACGGTGCCCGCTATAGTTTTAAGCAGAGTTGTTTTGCCAGCACCGTTTGGACCAATTATTCCCACTACATTGTTTTCACCTAGGCTGATACTGATGTCCCAAAGCACTTGCAGCCGACCATAAGCTACGTTCAAATGTCTAACTTCCAGCAGATTCAATCTGTTCACCCAAATATACCCTTAAAACCTCTTGATTTGACACTATTTCCGATGGACTGCCTTCGGCTAATTTTGCGCCGAGATGTATGACTAACATTTTGTTAGCCAGCTTAACCAACGCCGTTACTACGTGTTCAACGATGACGAAAGTCAACCCGTTTTTGTTGAGATTTTTTATGACTTCAATAAACTCGTAAATCTCCTGTTCAACAAGGCCGGCAAACGGTTCATCTAAAAAAACAAGGTAAGTTTTTCCAACAATAGCCTTTGCCAGCTCCACTTTTTTACGAATAAAAAGGTTGCACTCTGCGGCTTTCATGTTGGAGTGTCTCTCTAGATCAAGCAGCTTCAACGCCTCGGATACTGTGGATTCGTTTTCACCACGCATCTTGGCTGCGACGGCAACATTCTCTTTAACAGTCAGGCTTAAAAATGGTCTTACGCTCTGGAAAGTGCGGCCAATCCCGAGCCTAAATCTCTCATATGCCCTCATGTTTGTAATGTCTCTCTCTCTGAAGAAAACCCGGCCGTTGTCTACAGGAATAATTCCGGTTAAAACATTGATTAGAGTTGTTTTTCCGGCTCCGTTTGGACCGATAATGCCTAAGATCTGCCCATCCTCAACCTTTAGGCTTATGTCGTTTAAAACAGTCAACCGGTCAAACCTCTTAGAAAGCTTCTCCGCCTCTAAAAGCACCATTTTTCAGCCTTCTCGTTTAACACCAGATAGTCTATTTAAGCTTAGTCATCTACGTGGAGTCCACTGTGAATAGCTTTAATTGAACGGATGAAGAGGTCTTGCATGCGGGGGTTGCCAAGCCTGGTCAAATTACCCA
>VAPR01000566.1_pt1 | contig 23362 bp, 23 predicted proteins | sample 3380701 | NCBI WGS metagenome assembly VAPR01 (sample SAMN11536904, study PRJNA540576) | hot springs metagenome | isolation source: hot spring wet sediment | place: Spain: Lobios | collected 2014-01 | reverse complement strand
CGTGGTGGCGGTGGCCCTGGTGAAGGGGCGGTCCTTGAGGAACGTGGACGTGGACTCCGTGAAGCGCAAGATGAAGGACAAGGCGTTCGCCCGGGCCGTGCGCCGGGAGGATCTCCTGCGGGGCGCGGAGGAGCTGGGCGTGAGCTTCGAGGACCACGTGGCCACGGTGCTGGAGGCCATGAGGGGGATCGGGGAGGTGCTGGAGCTGCCGTAGGGGGCTGCCAGGGACCCTGCCCTACTCCCCGCCTGCCGCCGCCACCTGCGCGCCACGCTCTCGGGCCCGGTACAGCGCCCGGTCCGCGGCCGCCACCAGCCCGTCGGGGTCGCGGGCGTGGCGCGGGAAGGTGGCCACGCCCACCGTGGCGTCCAGGCGTGCCTGAGGGGCCGACTCCACAGGGGCCGCACCCAACCGCCCTACCACGGCCTCCGCCACGGTCACCGCGCCGCGGGTGTCGGTGTCCGGGAGGAGGAGGGCGAACTCGTCTCCGCCGATCCGGAAGGCCAGGTCAGACGCCCGCAGCCGGTCGCGGAACACCTGGGCGGCCCGCTGCAGGGCACGGTCCCCCGCCTCGTGGCCGTAGGTGTCGTTGATCTGCTTCAGGCTCCGGAGGTCCACCACCAGCAGGCTCAGGGGGCGACCCGCGCGGGCGTGGCGGTGCAGCTCCCTGGGCAGCACCTGCATGAAGTGGCGACGGTTCCACAGGCCGGTGAGGGGGTCGGTGACGCTCAGCTGCTCCAGTTCGCGGAGGGCTGCCTGGAGCTTCTCGTTGGCCCGGCGCGTCTCCGCAACTCCCTTCAGGGCCACCGCGGTCAGCAGCCACACGCCCACGGCGAGGAAAGCGGCCGCGGGTCCGGTGTGGAGGGCCAGGGTGAGCAGGTACGCGAGGGGCACGTAGCCTGCGAACACCATCACGAACGCCTCCAGGGCGTTGGGGCGGCGGAACACGGCGCGGTCGCCCGTGGCGAGGTAGCGTCCGACCGCGGCGGCGAGGAAGCTGCCGGCCACGAACACCGTCCCGGACAGCAGCACCGCCGCCACCTCGGACCAGCTGGGCTGAGGAGAGGGGCCAGGGCGCAACGCCGCGAACAGCAGCCCGCACACCGCGGCCCACACGCTGCCGTTTCCGAAGTACAGCAGGGCGCGCCACGGGTCGGAGGGGTTGTTGCGGAGCACCAGGGGGAGCGTCACCAGGAACAGGGGCGGGCCCGCCTGCCACCCGTACAGCCACACGGGGGCCAGGACGGCCTGCAGGCTCAGCCGCAGCCCTCCGGGCAGGTCCAGGACGAACAGCAGGTGGCCCGCCACGGACAGGGCCAGGAACAGCAGGTAGTCCGGAGGCAACTTCGGCACCGAGGGCAGGGAGCCCACCAGACACACCGCTCCCGCGCAGGCCCACACGAGGGTGTACACTCGATACGCGCCCAGCCGCGCAGGAGCGGACCGAGGGACCGCGGTCGTGGCCAACGCGAAACCTCCTGAGCAGAGGCCGTCTACGGCCTCCACAGCCACATGGAGCAAGTGAGGAGCCACCATGCGGACACCGAGAGAAGTCGAACGTGAGTTTGCAAACGCTGCGGAGACCGTGGTGGACTGGGTCCAGCGCTACTTCGAGGAGGCGGAACGGTACCCGGTCCTCGCGCGGGTGCAGCCCGGGAGCGTGCGGTCGGCGCTCCCGGGGACTCCCCCGCAGGAACCCGAGCCCTTTGAAGCCGTGTGGCAGGACTTCCAGGACCTGATCCTGCCCGCGGTCACCCACTGGAACCACCCCGCGTTTTTCGCGTACTTCGCCATCACGGGCTCCGCCCCGGGGGTGCTGGGAGAGCTGGTGTCCGCGGCCCTGAACGTGAACGGGATGCTGTGGCGGACCTGCCCCGCGGCCACGGAGCTGGAGCAGGTGGTTCTGGAGTGGCTGCGGCAGATGCTGGGCCTGCCGGAGCAGTTCGGGGTGATCATGGACACCGCCTCCGTGGCCACCCTGTGCGCGGTGGCCGCCGCCCGAGAGGCGCTGGGCCTGGAGGTCCGGACCCGCGGCATGGCCGGCCGGCCTGACCTTCCCCGCCTGCGCCTGTACACCAGCGAGCAGGCCCACTCCAGCGTGGAGAAGGCCGCCATCGTGCTGGGGCTGGGGCAGGAAGGCGTCCGGAAGATCCCCACGGACGACGACTACCGGATGCGCCCCGAGGCCCTGGAGGAGGCCCTGGCGGAGGACGTGCGGGCGGGGTGGCGGCCCGTGTGCGTGGTGGCCACGGTGGGCACCACCTCCACCACCAGCGTGGACCCCGTGGACGAGATCGCCTCCGTGTGCGAGCGGTACGGAGTGTGGCTGCACGTGGACGCGGCCTACGGGGGGGCCGCGGCCATCCTGCCCGAGATGCGGTGGGTGTTGCGGGGCTGCGAACGCGCGGACTCGTTCCTGGTGAACCCGCACAAGTGGCTGTTCACCCCCATCGACTGCACCGCCTTCTACACCCGCCGCCCGGAGGTGCTGCGGGCCGCCTTCAGCCTCGTGCCCGAATACCTCCAGACCCCGGTGTCGGACGCGGTGAATTTCATGGACTACGGGATCCAGCTGGGCCGGCGGTTCCGGGCCTTGAAGCTGTGGATGGTGATCCGGATGTTCGGCGTCCGCGGGCTGCAGGAGGCGTTGCGGGGCCACCTGCAGCTGGCGCGACAGTTCGCGCAGTGGGTGGACGCCTCGGAGGAGTTCGAACGGGTGGCGCCGGTGCCGTTTTCCACCGTGTGCTTCCGTCACCGGGCACCGGGCATGGATCCGGAAGAGGCGAACCGGTTCAACGAGCGGCTGATGGAGGCGGTGAACGCCACCGGGCAGGCGTATCTGTCTCACACGGTGCTCCGTGGGCGGTACGTCCTCCGGATGAGCGTGGGCAACCTGCGGACGGAACTGCGGCACGTGCGGCGGTGCTGGGACCTGCTGCAGGAGCAGGCGCGGGCGGTGCGGGCCGACAGGAGGTAGGCGGAGGGAAACGGTGGAAGGCCTGCGGGTACTGGACTGGGCGCTGGTCTCCGCGGTGGCCGCGCTGGCCGCCGCGGTGGCGGCTCTGAGCCGCCGCACGGCGCGGCTGGGCCGTGGCCCCGGGACCGGGCAGCCCTCGCCGGATCGGGCCCGGCTGGAGGGGCTGGAGGCTCAACTGGAGGCGGCCCGGGCGGAGCAGGAGCGTATGGCCCAGCAGCTGGCGCGGTGCGTGCAGCGGGTGGGGATGGTGCGGTACGACGCCTTCCGGGACGCGGGAGGGCGGCTCTCCTTCAGCCTGGCGCTGCTGGACGGACGAGGGGACGGCGTGGTGCTGAGCGTGCTGCACGGCCGGGACGGCTCGTACGCGTACGCCAAGGCAGTCCGGGACGGGAAGCCCTCCCAGCCGCTTTCCGACGAGGAGCGGCAGGCGGTGGAGGAGGCGCTGCGAGCCTAGGGGAGAGGAGGTGAGTTCGCTGTTCCGGGACCGGCGCCACGCGGGCGTGGTCCTGGCGGACCTGGTGCGCCGCTCCGTGTCCCCGGACGGGCAGGCGGTGCTGGTCCTGGGGATCCCCCGGGGAGGCGTGGTGGTGGCCGCGGAGGTGGCGAGGGCCGTGGGCGCGGAGCTGGACCTGACGGTGCCGCGGAAGCTGCGGGCGCCCCACAACCCGGAGCTCGCGGTGGGCGCGGTGGCGGAGGACGGGAGCGTGTACGTGGACGAGCGGGTGGCCACCTCCCTGCAGGTCCCCGCGGACTACCTGCAGCGGGAGGTCAGCCACCAGCTGGAGGAGATCCGCCGGCGGCTGAAGGCGTACAGGGGCGACCGTGCCGCCCCCGAGGTGGCAGGACGCACCGTGGTACTGGTGGACGACGGGATCGCCACGGGCTCCACCATGATCGCGGCGGTCCGCAGTGTGCGGCGGAGGGGTGCGGCCCGGGTGGTGGTGGCGGTCCCCGTGGCCCCGCCCGAGGCGGTGCGCCGGCTGCGCGCGGAGGGGTGCGAGGTGGTGTGCGTGCGGGAAGACCCCCTGTTCGTGGCCGTGGGGCAGTTCTACGAGGATTTCACGCAGGTGTCCGACGCAGAGGTCCAGGCCCTGCTGCAGGAGTTCTGGCAGGCACGGGAGGAGCCGGGTGGGCCCTGACGGACAGACGCACGGGCAGCCGGGCGCAGGACCGGCAGGGCTCCTGCGGACGGCGTTGTACCCCCGGCACCTGCAGATGGGCGCGCGCACGGTGCCGTTCGCGGGGTGGGAGATGCCGGTGCAGTACCAGGGCATCGTGGCGGAACACCGCGCCGTGCGCACCGCCGCCGGGCTGTTCGATGTGTCGCACATGGGTGAGGTCCGGGTGACGGGGCCGGGCGCCCTGGCCACCCTGGACCGCCTCCTGTGCAACGACCCCCGAAGGCTTCGGGTGGGCCAGGCCCTGTACACGCCCATGTGCCGGGAGGACGGCGGCGTGGTGGACGACCTGGTGGTGATGCGGCTGGGCGAACAGGACTTCCTGCTGGTGGTGAACGCCGCCCGGCGGGAGGTTGACCTGCGGTGGGTGCAGGGCCACGCCCGCGACTGCGAGGTCCGCGACGAGTCGTTCGAGACCTCCCTGTTGGCCCTGCAGGGCCCTCGGGCACAGGAACTCCTCCAACCCCTCACGGAGTTCCCGCTGGCGGCCCTGGCTCGGTTCCACGTGTCCCCTGCCGTGGTGGCGGGGGTGCGGGCCGTGGTGTCCCGCACGGGCTACACGGGTGAGGACGGGTTCGAGATCTTCACCGTCTGGGCCGAGGCGCAGCCGGTGTGGGACGCCCTGGTGCGGGCGGGAGCGACGCCTTGTGGCCTTGGAGCCCGGGACACCCTCCGGCTGGAGGCCGGCTACGTCCTGTACGGCCAGGACATGGACGAGTCCACCACGCCTCTTGAGGCGGGGCTGGGGTGGACCGTGAAGCTGGAAGGCAGGGAGTTCGTGGGTGCAGCGACCCTGCGCCGCCAGCGACAGGAGGGCGTGCGGCGGCGGCTGTGCGGCCTGGTCCTGGAGGGGCGCGCCATCGCGCGGGCGGGCTGCGCCGTGCGGCACGGCGGGCAGACGGTCGGGCAGGTCACCAGCGGCACCTTCGGGCCGTGGGTGCAGCGCAGCATCGCCCTGGCGTACCTGCCGGCGCAGCTGGCGGAGGTCGGGACCCGGGTGGAGGTGGAGGTGCGGGGGCAGGCGGTCCCCGCGCAGGTCACCAAGCTGCCGTTCTACCGGAGGGAGGCGGCCGGTCGGGTATAGTGGGGCTGTCGGACGAGGTGGTGGGAAGGAGGCGGAGGTGTATCCGGAGGACTACCGCTACAGCACCGAGCACGAGTGGGCCAAGCGGGAGGACGGAACCGTACGGGTGGGCATCACGCGGTTCGCCGCGGACCGGCTCACGGACGTGGTGTACGTGGAGCTGCCCCAGGTGGGCTCCCAGGTACATTTCATGCAGCCGTTCGGGGTGGTGGAGTCCGTGAAGGCCGCCAGCGAGCTGTACGCGCCCGTGTCCGGCCGCGTGGTGGAGGTGAACGAGCGGCTTCGGGACCACCCGGAGCTGGTGAACCAGGATCCGCACGGCGAGGGGTGGATGATCGTGGTGGAGATGAGCGACCCGTCGGAGCTGGACCGGCTGATGGACGCCCAGGCGTACCGCCAGCACATCGGGGAGGCGTAGGTGCGGTACATCCCCACCACCCCGGAAGAGCGCGCCCGGATGCTGGAGGCCATCGGTGTGCGCTCGGTGGAGGAGCTGTTCGCGGACGTGCCCGAGCGGGTGCGCCTGCGCCGGCCCCTCCGCCTGCGACCGGCCCTCAGCGACGTGGAGGTCCTGCGTTCCCTGAGGGCCCTGGCGGACCGCAACGGCCACGCGGACCGCCTCGTGTGCTTCGCGGGCGCGGGAGCGTACGACCACTTCATCCCCCCCGCGGTGTGGCAGCTGGCCGGCCGCGGCGAGTTCCTGACCGCCTACACCCCGTACCAGGCGGAGATCATGCAGGGGGAGCTGCAGGCCACCTACGAGTACCAGACCATGGTCTGCGAGCTGCTGGGGATGGAGGTGGCGAACGCCTCCATGTACGACGGCGCCTCCGCCCTGGCCGAGGCCGCGGTCATGGCCCGAGACCTCACGGGCCGCGACCGGGTGGTCACCAGCCAGGCGGTGCACCCGGAGTACCGCCAGGTCCTGCGCACCTACACGGAGCCGCTGGGCATCCGGGTGACGGAGCTGCGGCACGAGGAGGGGGCCACTCCGCCGGACGGCCGGGCGGTGGACGGGCGGACGGCGGCGGTGGTGGTGCAGCACCCCAACTTCTTCGGCTGCCTGGAGGACGTGCGCGCGTGGGCCGAGGTCTGCCACCGGGCCGGCGCCCTGCTGGTGGTGGCGTGCGCGGACCCCCTCGCCTACGGCCTCCTGGAGCCGCCCGGGGCGTTGGGCGCGGACATCGTGGCCGCGGAAGGCCAGCCCCTGGGCAACCCGCTGAACTTCGGGGGCCCGTACCTGGGCATCATCGCCACCCGCCAGCAGTTCGTGCGGCGCATGCCGGGCCGGCTGGTGGGCGCCACGCTGGACCGGCAGGGTCGGAGGGGGTTCGTGCTGACCCTGCAGACCCGGGAGCAGCACATCCGGCGGGAGAAGGCCACCAGCAACATCTGCACCAACGAAGCCCTCAACGCCCTCGCGGCGGCGGTGTACCTGAGCCTGCTGGGGCCGCAGGGAGTCCGGCAGGTGGCGGAGCTGTGTGTCCGCAAGGCTCACTACCTCAAGGCGCGCCTGCAGGAGCTGGACGGCTTCCACCTCCCGTTCCGGACGCCCACCTTCCACGAGTTCGTGGTCCGCACCCCGCGCCCGGCCGCGGCCGTGGTGCGGGCCCTGGCGCGGGAAGGCTTCCTCGCGGGCGTCCCCCTCGGCCGCTTCTACCGCGGCATGGCCCACCACCTCCTGGTGTGCGCCACGGAGACCCGCACCCGGGACGAGCTGGACCGCTTCGTAGACGCCCTGGCGCGCGTGGCCCGCCGGCGGACGGTGGGAGGCCGGGTGTGAAGGATTTCCCGTTGATCTTCGAGCTGAGCGTCCCGGGGCGCCGCGGGTTCGGGCTGCCGGAGCCCGACGTACCCTCGCGCCCCCTGGACGAGATCCTGCCGGCCCACCTCCTCCGGACGCAGCCTCCCGCCCTGCCGGAGGTGAGCGAGCTGGACGTGGTCCGCCACTACACCCGCCTCAGCCACCGGAACTTCTCCATCGACGAGGGGTTCTACCCGCTGGGCTCGTGCACCATGAAGTACAACCCGAAGCTGCACGAGGAGGTGGCCCGGTTCCCCGGGTTCAGCCGCCTGCACCCCTACACCCCGGAGGAGCTGGTCCAGGGCGCGCTGCAGCTCCTGTGGGAGCTGGGCGAGGAGCTGCGGGAGCTGGCGGGGATGGACGCGGTCACCTTCCAGCCCGCCGCGGGCGCCCACGGGGAGCTGGTGGGGCTGTTGATGGTCCGCGCGTACTTCGCGTCCCGGGGCGAGCGGCGGACCCGGGTGATCGTACCGGACTCCGCACACGGCACCAACCCGGCCACGGCCGCCATGGTGGGCTACGAGGTGGTCACCGTGCGGTCGGACGCCCGGGGCAACCTGGACCTCGCGGCCCTGGAGCAGGTGCTGGACGAACGGACCGCGGCGCTCATGCTGACCAACCCCAACACCCTGGGCCTGTTCGAGGAGCACGTGGACCGCATCGCCGAGCGCGTGCACGCGGTGGGCGCCCAGATGTACCTGGACGGGGCCAACTTCAACGCCATGGTGGGGATCACGCGCCCCGGGGACCAGGGGTTTGACGTGATGCACATGAACCTCCACAAGACCTTCTCCACCCCGCACGGGGGTGGCGGCCCGGGCGCCGGGGTGGTGGCGGTGAAATCCCACCTGGAGCCGTTCCTGCCCGTGCCCGTGGTGGTGCGGGAGGGCGACCGGTACCGACTGGACTTCGACCGGCCCCACTCGGTCGGCCGGGTGCGGGCGTTTTACGGCAACTTCGCCAACCTGGTGCGCGCGTACGCGTACATCCGCACCCTCGGGGCGGAGGGGTTGCGGGCGGTGGCGGAGCACGCGGTGCTACACGCCAACTACCTGCGGGTGCGGCTTGCGCCGTACTACGACATCCCGTACGACCGGGTCTGCAAGCACGAGTTCGTGGCCTCTGGGGTCCGGCAGAAGCGCCGGAACGGGGTCACCACCCGGGACATCGCCAAGCGGCTGCTGGACTACGGGTTCCACGCGCCCACGGTGTACTTCCCTCTCATCGTGGAGGAGGCCATCATGGTGGAGCCCACGGAAACCGAGAGCCTGCAGACCCTGGACGAGTTCGTGCAGGCCATGGTGGCCATCGACCGGGAGTGCGAGACGGACCCGGAGACGGTGCGCACCGCGCCCCACACCACCCCGGTGGGCCGCCTGGACGAGGTACGGGCCGCGCGCCACCCTGACCTGCGGTGGCGGCCGCGTAGCTAAGCGCCCCAAAAATCGCGCCGGCGGTTTTTGGGGCCCCGGTCCGGCAAGCTGCGCCCCTAGAGGCGCTCGGAGGCCGGACGGGCGCGGCCCGCGGACCCCGGCGCGTGGCCGCGGGGTTGCTCCACACCGCCTGCGGGGAGGTGCCGTGACCCTTTCGACCCGGCTGGCCCTGGTGACCCTCGCGGCGGTGGTGCCCGTGGCTGCCAGCCTGGCCTACACGTACCGGCGGGAGCAGGCCCGCCAGGTGGTCCTGGTGGAGGAGCGGGCGAGGCGGTCCGCGCAGCTTTTGGGCGCGGACACGGGCAGGCTCCTGGAGGAGGTCCGCCAGGAGCTGGTGCGGCTCAGCGTGGTGGCCCCCGTGCGGGACGGTGACCGGGACCGGTGCAGCGAGCGCCTGGCCCGTACGGTGGCGGATACCCGCCTGTTCGCGGGGCTGGTGCGGGTGGACCGGAGGGGCCGGCCCGTGTGCGCCTCCCACCCGCTACCCGCGATGCCCTGGAGCCGCCGGCCAGAAAGCCGCGGGTTGGTCGGGACGGGCAGGTTTTCCGTGGGTGGGTACGTGGACGGGGAGGGCGGCCCGCAGCTGGCGGTGGCGGTCCCGGTGCTGGACCCGGGCTACCGCGCGGTGGTAGGCACGCTGCTGGCCGCCGTAGACGGTGAACGGCTGCGGGCACTGGTGCGGGGTCGACCCGTGGGTTCCGGGGAGACTTGGGCGGTGTTGGACTCGCGGGGCCTGGTGGTGGCTGTCTGGCCGGAGGAGGCCGCAAGCCCGGGAACGCCGTGGCCGGTGTGGGCTGCGTTGGGCGGCCTTCCCGACGGGTTTGGCGGGGCGCGGGAGCTCGGGTGGATCTCCGGGGCAGCTTTCCGGAGGGCAGGGGGGTTCGCGGTGGCGCACGTCCCGCTGGCGGGTGGCACCTTGAACGCGGCGTGGGCGGTGTCGGAGGAGGCCGCCTTCGCCGACCTGCGCGCCGCGGCCCGGACCGGGGGGCTGGTACTGGCGCTGGCCAGCCTGTGCGCGGTGGCGGTGGTGTGGGGTACGAGCCGCTACCTCGTGTTGAGGCCGGTCCGGGCACTGGTGCGGGCGGCGGAGCGGGTCCGGAAAGGTGACCTGCACGCGCGGACGGGGCTCGCGCACGACGGGACCGAGTTCGGCTCGTTGGCGGCCGCCTTCGACGAGATGGTGGATGCCCTCAGGGAGCGGGACGCCCAGCTGGCCGCGGCCTACGACAGCACCCTGGAGGGGTGGTCCAAAGCCCTGGACCTCAGGGACCGCGAGACCCGGGGCCACACCCTCCGGGTCACCGCCCTGGCGGTGGAGTTGGGCCGCGCCATGGGGATGTCGGAGGAGGAGCTCGTCCACCTGCGCCGCGGAGCCCTGCTGCACGACATCGGGAAGATGGCCATCCCGGACGAGATCCTGCACAAGCCAGGGCCCCTGACCCCGGAGGAGATGGCGGTGATGCGGCGCCACCCCCAGTACGCCTACGAGCTGTTGTGGCCCATCGAGTACCTGCGCCCGGCCGTGGACATCCCCTACTGCCACCACGAGCGGTGGGACGGCACCGGTTACCCGAGGGGTCTGCGGGGCGAGGACATTCCCCTTGCGGCGCGGATTTTCGCGGTGGTGGACGTGTGGGACGCCCTGTCCAGCCCCCGGCCCTACCGGCCCGCGTGGCCTCCGGAGAGGGTGCGCGCCTACCTGCAGGAGCAGGCGGGCCGGCAGTTCGACCCGGCGGTGGTGGAGGCGTTCCTCCGGCTGCTGGACGGGCGCGGGCCCGCGGAGGACGGGCCGGGGGTTTAGCCGGTCACTTGGAGTGCTTGTCGGCCACCTTGGTGGCGCCGTAGGCGTCGGGTTTGGTCTTGGCCGCGTAGCCGGAGCCCGTGACCATGCCCACCACCTCGCGGATGATGGACTTGGTGTCTCCCCGGTCGCCCACGTCCACGTGGATCTCGATGGGCAGCTGCGAGTGCCCGTTGCGCGCGAGCCCCGCGGACAGGCGGGAGGCCACCTCCAGGCTCAGCGACACCTCGTACAGGATCCTCTGGCGCAGGCTGTCCATCTTGCGGCCGTACTGCTTGCGGTAGAAGTACCGGCCGCCCTGCCCGACCCTGTGGATGACCACGGCGGTGACGAAGCAGGTGTGGTCGGAGACCACCGAGTCCGTCCCCACGATGAGGTGGTACGGGCGCTCAGGCTGCTCCTCCACGAACGCCACCAGGTGGCGGAACATCTCCTCGAAGGACAGGCGGCCCAGGGTAGGGCTCACGTACTCCATGGCAGGCTCCCAGCCCAGTATACGCCCGGGTCGCTACAGGTCGCGCCGGCCCTCCAACGCCCGTGCCAGCGTCACCTCGTCCGCGTACTCCAGGTCTCCTCCCACCGGCAGGCCGTGGGCTAGGCGGGTCACCCGGATGCCCAGGGGGCGGATGAGGCGGGCCAGGTACAGGGCGGTGGCGTCACCCTCCACCCGGGGGTTGGTGGCCACGATGACCTCGCGGACCTGTCCGCTCTGCAGGCGGTCCAGCAGCTCCCGGATCCGCAGGTCCTCCGGCCCCACGCCGTCCAGGGGCGAGATGGCGCCGCCCAGCACGTGGTAGCGGCCTCGGAACTCCCGGGCGCGCTCGATGGCCAGCACGTCCCGGGAGTCCTCCACCACACACAGCACGGAGGGGTCCCGTCCGGGGTTGGTGCAGATGGCGCAGGGGTCGGTGTCGGTCAGGTGGAAGCACACGGAGCACGGGCGCACCTTGGCCTTGGCCTCCACCAGGGCCTGTGCCAGCTGGCGCACCTCCTCCTCGGACATGCGGAGCACGTGCAGGGCCAGCCGCTGGGCCGTCTTCGGGCCCACGGTGGGCAGCCTGGACAGCTGCTCGACCAGGCGGGCGAGGGCTTCGGGAAGCATGTCAGGGCAGCGCGCCGGGCAGGCCGAACCCGCCCGCGAGCCCGCGCAGCCGCTCCTCTGCCCTCAGGCGGGCCTGCTCCTGCGCCTGGTGGACCGCGGCCAGCACCAGGTCTTCCAGGGTCTCCACGTCCGCGGGGTCCACCACCTCGGGTGCGATGTGCACTTCCAGCACGCGTCCGTGCCCGTCGGCCACCACCCGCACCATCCCGCCCCCCGCGGTGGCCTCCACCCGCTCCTGCGCCAGCGCCTCCTGCGCGCGGGCGAACTCCTCCTGCACCCGCTGGACCTGCCGCAGCAGCTTGCTCACGTCCCGCACCGCTTCACCCCTCCCACGGTTCTGTCTCCGGCGGGACCGAGGGCCGGAAGGCCACCGCCGGCCCCAACAGCTGGGTGGCCTGCTCCACCAGGGAGTCCCGGGGCCGGTCCGGTGCCGACTTGGTGGCCTGTGCCACCGAAAACCGCACCCGCAGCCTGCGGCCCAGGACGTGGTGCAGGGCGTCCTCCACCAAGTTCCGGTGGCGGAGGTCCTGGAGGGTGGTGGCCGCAAACTCTGCGCCGGGCGGCAACTCCAGCACCAGCTGGTCTCCCTCCAGGCCCGTGGGCTTGGCTTCGGCCAGCAGCGCGTACGTGTACGCGCGCTTGCCCTTCACCTCCTCCAGCACCCGGGGCCAGCGGCTCACCACCCACTCCCAGTCCGCAGGAGGCTCCACGGGCAGGGCCGCCTGCACGGCAGGCCCGTCCGCGGGCTGGGTGCGGGGCGCGGGGGCCTCCGCAGGGGGCGCGGACACCTGCCGCTCCTGCAGCATGCGCTCCAGCTTCAGCACCCGGCCCCGGAGCCCCTCCACGGTGGGGTCTGCGTCGGGCCGGGCCAGGCGCAGTAGCGCCAGCTCCAGGGTCAGCCGCGGCTGGGTGGTCCACCGGGCCTCGGCCTCCGCGGACGCCAGGACGGAGATGGCCCGCAGCAGCTCCTCCATCTGGAAAGCCTGGGCCTGCTGCCGGAGGTGGCGGACGCGGTCTGCGGGCGCGTCCACCAGGTCTTCCAGCTCTGGCGAGGTCCGCAGCAGCAGCAGGTCCCGGAAGTGCAGCAGGAGCCGCCTCAGGGCCGCCCGGGGGTCCCGGCCGCTTTCCGTCAGCTGCGCGGCCACCCGGAGCACGGGGCCCGCCTCCGCCCTGCGCACGGCCTCGGTGACCGTGTCCACCACCTCATCCTCCAGGAGGCCCAGCAGCCGGACGACGTCCTGCTCCCCGATGGGGCCTTCCACGCTGCTGGCCAGCTGGTCCAGCACGCTTTCGGCGTCCCGCAGGGCACCGTCCGCGGAGCGCGCGATGAGCTGCAGCGCCCCGGGGCTGACCTGAAGCCCCTCCTCGCGGGCGATCCTTTCCAGCCGCTGGACGATCAGGGCCGTGGGGATGCGCCGGAACTCGAACCGCTGGCAGCGCGACAGGATGGTGGCCGGCAGCCGGTGGGGCTCCGTGGTGACCAGCACGAACACCACGTGCGGGGGCGGTTCCTCCAGCGTCTTGAGCAGGGCGTTTTCCGCCTCCGTGGTGAGCATGTGGGCCTCGTCCAGGATGTAGACCTTGTAGCGGCTGGAAGCCGGTGCCAGACGCACCCGCTCCCGGATCTCCCGGATCTCGTCGATGCCGCGGTTGCTGGCGGCGTCCAGCTCGATGACGTCCAGGGAGGTGCCGTCGCTGATGGCCCGGCACGCGGCGCAGAGGTTGCACGGGTCCGGGCCCACCCCCCGCTCGCAGTTGAGGGCCTTCGCCAGGATGCGGGCCGTGGTGGTCTTGCCCGTGCCCCGGTGCCCGCTGAACAGGTAGGCGTGGCTGATGCGGCCGGTGCCGAGGGCTCCCCGGAGGGTGCGGATCACCGGCTCCTGGCCCACCACGTCGTCGAAGACCTGGGGCCGCCACTTGCGGTACAAGGAGAGGTGCGCCATGGGTCCAGAGCGGGCCTGCTGACACTGGTATTCTACCTGAGAAGTGGGGCCGGAGGAGTTCGGAGGAGCGGTCCGGCTGGGCCTGCTGGGGCTGCAGGTGCTGGCGGCGGTGTGGGTGTACCAGGACGCCAGCCGGTGGTCCCGCAGGGCCTGGTGGTGGGGGTTGTCGGTGGCCGCGGGAGGGCCGGTGGCCTTCCCCGCGTACGTCCTGCTGTTCCGACCGCCCGCGCGGGAGTGGGGTGCGGCGGAAGTCCTGGCGGTGGCGGCCTTCGGCCTGCTGGTGGTCCCCCTGGCCGCAAGCCTGTTGATCGGCCCCTGGGCCGGCTTGACCTTCGTGGCCGCGGCGGTGGTGGGGCAGAGCGCGGCGCTGCTCGGGGGGTGCTGGCAGGTGTTGAGGCGGTGCGGACAGACCTGGTCCGCGGTGGGGCTGTCGCCCGTAGGCGCTGCCCGACAGGGGGCGCTGGGGGCCGTACTGGCCGTGCCGCTGGTGGCCGCGGTGCACTACGGGGTGCAGCCCGCCGCGGTGTACCTCCTGGGGCTGGTGGTGGGGCACGAGCGAGCCCGGGTGCTGGCGGAGCTGGAACAGTGGTCCAACCCCCTGGTGCAGGCGATGCCGCCCCTTGGGGACTGGCCCGCGGTGTTGCTGTTCGCGGCCCTGGTGTGCGGGGTGGTGCCGCTGGCGGAGGAGGTGTTCTTCAGGGGGCTCGTTTACCGCGCGGCCCGGCGCAGGCTGCAGCCGTGGCAGGCCGCGGGCCTGGTGGCGGTGGCCTTCGCCGCGGTGCACCTGCAGGTGGTGAACTTCCTGCCCATCGCGGTCCTGGGCTGGGCGTTCGCGTGGGCTGTGGAGCGCACGGGGAGCCTGGTCCCGGCGGTGGCCATGCACGCGGCGAACAACCTCGTGGCGCTGGTGGTGGCGTACGCGCAGCGGTAGCCCGTGCGGCCGTGCACCCGCCGTCGACGCACGCGACCGCGGCGGCACCCGCGTTCCGGCTCCGGCCAGGTGCCCCTGCGGCACCCGGGAGGGGCTGCTTACCGTTGCTTCCTTCCGGACCTGGCGGGGTTCGCAGCTTCCCGTCGCGCAGGACCCGGCCGTCCTCACCGGTGTCCGCGGACCGGCCCCGCAGGCACGCCGCCTCGGGCGGGAGTTCGGCCCCCCTGTGGCGGGTTGGGGGTACAGGGAACCGCCAGCTCCCCGCCTAGCACGGCCGCCCCCAGAGTATAACACCGGCGGGGGACCGGGATCGGCTGTTGGAGAGTATCGGTGGAGGGTTGCGTGTCCCAGGCTGGCCTGTTCGAGGAGTCGCCCGCCCGGCCCCTGCGGCTGGGCCGCGCGGAGGTGTACGTGGGCACCTGTTCGTGGACCAGGGGGTTCGAGTCGTTCTACCCCAGGGGTTACCGCACCCGTCCGGAAGCCCGGCTCCGGTACTACGCCACGGCGTTCCCCACCGTGGAGGTGGACGCCACCTACTACGCCCTGCTGCCGCCGGACACCGCCCGCAAGTACGTGGCCTGGACCCCTCCCGCGTTCGTCATGAACGTCAAGGCGTTCGGGCTGTTCACGGGCCAGGGCGCGGAGACCGCGCGGCTGCCCGAGGTGGTGCGGGCCCTGCTGCCCGCGGCGGCCCGGGCCCGCCGCCGGGTGGTGGATCGCGACCTGCCGGAGGAGGCCGAAACCCTGTGCTGGGAGCTGTTCCTGGACTTCTGCCGGCCCCTCCAGGAGGCCGGAAAGTTGGGCTACCTGCTGTTCCAATTCCCCCGGTGGGTCACGTACTCTGAGCGGTTCTTCAGGCGGCTGGACTACCTGGTCCGCATGACCCGCGGGTACCGCCTGGCGGTGGAGTTCCGCCACCGGTCGTGGGTGGAGCCCGCGGTACGGGACCGGGTGTGGGGCGCGCTGCGGGAGCGGGGGATCGTGTACGTGGTGCCGGACGAGCCGCAGCTGGACTGGACCGTGCCGCCGGAGGTGGCGGTGACCGCGGACTGGTCGGTGGTGCGGTTTCACGGCCGGAACGCGGAGGCGTGGTCCGCGCGGGGCGCGGACGTCAAGGAACGGTTTGACTACCTGTACACGGAGGACGAGCTCCGGCCGTGGGCGGAGAGGGCCAGGCGTCTGGCGGGGGAGGTGGACCGGCTGTTCCTCATGATGAACAACTGCGAGCGGGGCCAGGCGGCGGTGAACGCGCAGATGCTGCTGGACCTGCTCGGGGGAGGCGGGCGGTGAGCGTGCCCACGCTGCAGGACGTGCTGGAGGCCGCCCGGCGGCTGGAAGGCCGTGTGCTGCGCACGCCGCTGGTGTCCGCCTGGGCCCTGGGGATCTGCCTGAAGCTGGAGTCACTGCAGGTGACCGGTTCGTTCAAACCGCGTGGGGCGTTCAACCACATCCTCCGGAACCTCGACCGGTGCCGAAGTGGGGTGGTGACTGCCTCCTCGGGCAACCACGGCCAGGCGGTCGCCTACGTGGCGCGCTGCCTGGGGCTTCCGGCAGTGGTGGTGGTGCCCGAGGACGTGGTGGGGGTGAAGGAGCGCAGCATCCGGAGTTGGGGCGCGGAAGTGGTGCGCTGTGGCCGGACCACCGCGGAGCGGATCGCCAGGGCGCTGGAGCTCGCCACCGGCCGCGGGCTGCACTACGTGCCGCCGTTCGACGACCCGGAGGTGGTGGCAGGACAGGGCACGGTCGGTGTGGAGCTGCTCAACCAGTTCCCGGGGGCCCGGACCGTGGCGGTCCCGTGCGGAGGTGGGGGGCTGGTGTCGGGGGTGGCGGTGGCGGTGAAGAGCCTGCGTCCAGATGTCCAGGTGGTGGCGGTGGAGCCGGAGGGCGCGGCGTGCTTTTACGAGTCGTGGCGCAGAGGAACCCGGGTCCGGCTGGACCGCGTGGACACGGTGGCGGACGGGCTGCGGGCGGTGGAGCCCGGCCGCCTGACGTGGGAGTGCGCTTCCCGCTACGTGGACCGGTTCGTGACGGTGAGCGACGCTGAGATCCAGCAGGCGGTCGTGCGCCTGTTCGTGGAAGCGAGGGTGGTGGCCGAGCCTTCCGGGGCGGCCGCGGTGGCCTACCTCCTGCGGGAACCCCAAGAGGGCGCGGTCGCGGTGGTCAGCGGCGGCAACCTCGACCCTTCTCTGCTGGTAACCTGGCTGGCCCGCTGGGGTTGACATGCGAATACGTGTTCGCTACCATAGCGGCAAGGAGAGGTCGAGGTGCGGTGGTGGTCGCGTCTGCGCTCCGTGCGGCCGGTGCAGGGGCCCCACGCAGGGGGCACAGGCCCTGGCGGAGGTTCTGGGACGACCGGAGGTTCTGCCGCTTGAAGCTGCTCCTGGTGGCTGTGTTGTACCTGTGCGCGGCGGTGGTGGGCCGTGGGAGTTAACAGGGTGTCCATGGAAGGCACAGCTGACCGAAGGGACCGGTGGTCGGGCGAAGCTACGAGGGCGGGCTCCGGGCGGAGGTCGGGGTGGGTATGGCTGGTGGCGGCAGCCTTCCCGCAGCCGGGAGGCTGCTACTACGGGGTGGCGGTGGTGGGCTCCGCGGGAGCCGTACTACGGAAGTGGGGCGGCTGGTTCCCCGAGCCGGAAACCGACACCGCTGCCATGCGGGCGGTCTTAGTAGGCCTGTGGGCGGCCAGGTCCTTCGGCAGGCGGGTGCGGGTGTGCGTGCACCCGCCGGAGGTGGCGGCAGTGCTCAGCCGGCAGTCCCCCGCGCAGGACCACCACGTGCGCTGGTTCGTGCAGGTCCGGGCTCTTACCCACGCCTACCGCCAGGTGGAGTTCCTGCCCGCCGGCTCCGCGGAGGTCGAGCTGGTGCGTCAGGTGTGCGCGGAGCAGGGCGCTGCGACAGCAGACACCTCCTCCGGCGGCCTGGAGCTCGTGTCCCGGTAGAACCCGCGGGCGGCTGGGGGCGTACCACGTGGTGAGGCCTGTGGCGCGCCCGGAGGGACTCGAACCCCCAACCTTCTGATCCGTAGTCAGATGCTCTATCCAGTTGAGCTACGGGCGCGGAACCGTGATGGATTCTAACAGAGCGCTTGCGCTGGTGTCCACGGCAGTGGCGGTGTGGCTGGCCGCGGCCTCCGCGTCGGCGGCGGTGCGCGGTCAGTACCTGATCGTCCCGGGCAGGGCCGTGGGGCCTGTGGTTCTGGGGATGGCGGCCCGCCAGGTGGTGCAGCAGCTGGGGCCGCCCGCGGGGGCGGCGCGCCCGCAGGCAGGGGCCAGGCTGTGGTGGCCGGACCGAGGGCTGGCGGTCCGCCTGGACCGGGAGGGCCGGGTGGAGGCGGTGTTCGTGGAAAGCCCGCAGTTCCGCACCGCAGAGGGCCTGGGGGTGGGCAGCAGCGCGGGCGACGTGGTGGCCGCCTTGGGGCCGGCGCTGCACGCCCAGGAAGACCGCACCACGTTGATCCTGGCTTACCCGGCCCTGGGAATCTCCTTCGCGGTCCGGAAGGACCGACAGGACCGGGTGGAGCTGGTGATGGTGTACCGGCCCGGCTAGGAGAGTGTGTGGGGAAGGGCGAGCCCCAAAATCCCTGGCGCGATTGTAGGGGGGTGTAAAGGGCGGCGGGTCTGTTTGCCGGTGCGAGAGCCCTGACCGCGTTACGGCGCCAGCACCACCACCTGCCGTGGAAGCCCGCTCAGGATCTGCGGACCGGAGGGGCCCAGGACTACGGCTTCCTCCAGCCGCACGCCGAACTCTCCCGGCAGGTACACCCCAGGCTCCACCGTGAACACCATGCCTTCCTGCAGCTGCTGCGCGTTCTGCGCGTGCACGGAGGGCGGCTCGTGGACCGAGAGGCCCAGGCCGTGGCCGGTCCTGTGCGAAAAGTACGGCCCGAACCCCGCGTCCTCGATCACCCGGCGGGCCGCCCTGTCCACGTCCGCGGCGGCGGCACCGGGTTGCGCGGCCCGCAGGGCCTCCTGGAGGGCCTGCTCGACCACCTCCGCCACCTGCACGAACCGCCTGGACGGCTGGCCCAGGAACGCCATCCGGGTGACGTCCGAGCAGTAACCTCCCACCCGCGCGCCCACGTCCACCAGCACCGGCTCGCCGGCCTGCAGGAGCCGGGGACCGGACTCGTGGTGCGGCAGGGCGGTGTTGGGGCCCGACGCCACCAGCACGAAGGCCACCGCTTCCGCGCCGGAGGCGACCATGGCAGCCCGGGCGGCCTCTGCCACCTGGACCTCCGAGGCCCCGGGCTTGCACGCCTGCAAAGCAGCGGCCACGCCCGCGTCCGCCACCCGCGCGGCCCGGCGCAGCCACTCCACCTCCGAGGGGTCCTTACGGGCCCGCAGCGGTGCCAGCAGTCGGGAGGCCACGGTGAAGGAGCTGCTGGGGAGTTGCTCCTGGAGCGCTAGCAGGTGGTCCGCCCGCAGGTCGTCCGACACCGCCACGCAGCCCGGCAGGATGGCCAGGGACGCCAGCGCCCGCCCGAGGGCGGAGACTGGGTCTTCTGCGTCCTCGTACACGAACGTGGGGCCAGAAATCCTGGCGGCGGCGGCGTCCGCGTTCAGCCGGGGCACCACCAGGGCGTGACGGTCCGCGGACACCAGCAGGAGGAACAGCCGCTCGTCCGCCACGGGCGACCACCCGCACAGGTAGCGGAGGTCGTCCCCGGGGCCCAGGGCCACCAGGTCGCACCCCAGGTGCGCCATACTCCGGCGCAGGGCCTCCAGGCGGCCTGGGTGCAGGCCCACGGTCCTACCACCAGGAGAACTTCTTGCGGACCTCGCGGGCGGTCTCCGGCGCGATGTCTACGGGCAGCAGGTTCTCGTACTCGCCCATGCGGGTCACCAAGCGCGCCCCGTTGGGAGCCCACTTGCCCTGGAACTTGCCCAGCTCCGGGACGTACGCCACGCTGCCCCCCTGCATCATGATCCCACCATAGAACTCCCCGTACTGGCCCACGGCCAGGACCGGCATGAGCAGCTCCATGGTGCGGGCGCGGACCGCGGACTGCATGGTCTCCAGCATGTACGGCATGTCGGAGGAGGCCACCATCTGGACCACCAGGATCTCCGCGCCGGCGTTGGCCAGCTTCCGGGCGATCTCCGGGACCAGGAGTTCGTAGCCGCCCAGGATGCCCACCTTCACCCCGTGGATGGTGGTGGGGCGGTTGGGGCCGGGGTCGTACAGGCCCCGCTCGGTGGGGTAGAACACCTGCTTGTAGTGCTTGCTGATGATCTTGCCGTTGGGCGCGATCACGAACGAACAGATGCGCGGCTTCGGCGCCTTCCGGGCCCCCTTGGGCTTCGGCACCAGCTCCCGGGTGGCGCCGCAGATCACGTACACGTTGGCCTCCCGGGCAGCCTGGCTCAGCCGGTCGGTGATGGGGCACGGGATCGGCATGGGCTTCACGTTGCCCAGGAAGTACTCCGAGAACGCCACCACCGCCGCCCCCTCGCGCCCGGCCCGGCGGATGAACTCCACCGCCTTCTCCAGGTTGTCCGTAGTCCCCTCTTCCCACGACCGGCTCTCGCCCCAACGGTAGCGGATCTGCGCCAGTCCGAATCGCACCGCCTCACCTCCGGGTCGAACAGCGGTGGGCCGCGAACGTCTGCGTCCGACCGCGTGTTCCCGTGGTTTTTATACGCGGTCCGGGCCGCTCTCCTCCTGCACGGCAGGGAGCCGGCGGTGGTGGTCGAACTCTCCCCACGTCCATGCCCGCTCGAGCGGCTCCCCCGGCCGAGCCGGAGGCCCGGCGCCGACGGCGCACCCAGGCCATCCTGCAGGCGCTGAAGTCCCGCTACCCGGACCCTCAGATCCCCCTCCACCACCGGTCCCCGTTCGAACTGTTGGTCGCCACCATCCTGTCGGCGCAGTGTACCGACGAGACCGTCAACCGAGTCACCCCCGAGCTGTTCAGGCGGTTCCCCACCCCCCACACCCTCGCCCAGGCTGACCTGCAGGAAGTCGAGGAGCTCATCCGCCCCACCGGCTTCTTCCGGCAGAAGGCGCGGGCCATCGTGGAGTGCAGCCGTCGGCTGGTGGCCGACCACGGCGGGGCGGTGCCGCCGGACATGGAGGCCCTGGTCAGGCTGCCCGGGGTGGGCCGCAAGACCGCCAACGTGCTGTTCGCCGCCGCGGAGATCGAGCGCTGGCCCGGGTGGCCTCAGGACCGCAGCCGCCCGGACGGTACGGGGATCGTGGTGGACACCCACGTGACGCGCCTGAGCCGTCGGCTCAACCTGACCCAGGAGGCCGACCCGGACCGCATCGAACGGGACCTGATGCAGCTGCTGCCGCCTGAGGAGTGGTCGCGGTTCTCCCTGCGGCTGATCTACTTCGGACGCGAGGTGTGCACCGCCCGCAGCCCACGGTGTGGGAGCTGTCCCCTGCGCCAGTGGTGCCCGTCTGCGCCCTACGCGGGCTCGCCTCTCTGGATGGCGGCCCGGCGGGCGGCCCGGAGGACTCGCCAGACGAGGTAGGCTGCTCCCGTAGCCAGCAGTAGCCACCAGCCCACACCCCACCGGCTGTCCTGGGAGACAGCCACCGTGGACACCACCACCTCCCACCCCGTGACCGAACGCCGTGTGAACGCCACGTACACCGGGGAGGTGGAGGAAAGCGCAGGGTGCTCCCCCGGCCCAAGGTCCACCGGGGGGGCCCACCGCCCCTCCCGGCCAGCCCGCAGGCGCACGCTGCCCCTGTGCGACCACGCCACGAAGACCGACCCGTCCGATGCCGCCACCACCGGGTGGTCGCCGGGGCCCAGGCGGTCTACCGGGCCCCACCGGCCGGTGGGGCTGCGCCGGCGGTACAGGACCACCGGCCCCGCCCGGGTGCGGGCCACCCACACAGCGTGCAAACCTCCGTCTTCCGCGCCCTCCAGGCTGACCCCGGACGCGTCCTCGTCCGGAGGGGAGATGGGTTCCGGAGGGTCCCAGCGTCCGAGGTGCCAGCGGGCGTGCTGCACCCGGTAGCGGTCCTGGTCCCACTGGTACCACGCGGCGTGCGCGGAGTCGGCCACCGCGGCAGCGCTGGGGTTCAGCGCGTCGGGGAGGCCCCACGACACCACCTGCGGAGCCGACCAGCCCCCTTGCGACCGCCACGTGTGCACGACCTCGTATGTAGCACCGTGGCGGGTCAGCTCGGATGGGCGCACCGCGTACCACAGCACGTGGACCCCCGCAGCACCTGCCGCCACCGACGGGAAGCCTGCGTAGCGGGGACCGGGAGACAGCTTCCGTCCGGGCCCCCACCCCGATGGCCCGCGCTCCGCGTACCACACGTGTCCGGGCCCCCCGTAGTCCACCCACACCGCGTGCACCCGGCCGTCGGGAGAGGCGGAAAGCCCGCCCAGCGAGCTCCTCACTCCCGAGCGGCCCAGCCGGCCGTCTACAGCCCAACGCCCGTCAGGCAAGACCCGCAGCGCCGCCACCTGAGACCCGCCGGGAGCCCGCAGCGCCACCGCCAGGAAGAGGCTTCCACCACCTGGAGCCCACTTCTCCTGGTGGTTTCCCGCGGTGGCGTCCTCCGCGGCCCCCGGGACCACCGCGAGGACCTGCACCGCAGCCAGCAGCAACGCCGACAGCACCGGCACCACCGGTCAGTACGCGGCGCTGCCCGACGAGTCCTGTCGGCCTCCCAGGCCGTACAATCGAACGGGCCGTCTTTGGACCGGAGGTGGAGAAGTTGCCGGACCCCAGGAAGGAGCGGACGTTGGTGTTGGTCAAGCCCGATGGCGTACAGCGGGGCTTGGTGGGCGAGATCCTGGCACGGTTCGAACGCGCGGGGCTCAAGCTGGTGGGTCTGAAGATGGTGCGGGCCTCCCGGGAGCTCCTGGAGCGTCACTACCCCGCGGACGAGGGCTTCCTGCGGACCATCGGGGGGAAGACCAAGGAGGCGTTCGAGGCGTACGGCCTGGACGTGCGGGAGCGGATGGGTACGGACGACCCGGTTGAGGTGGGCCGCCAGGTGCGGGAGTGGCTGGTGGAGTTCATGGCTTCGGGGCCCGTGGTGGCGGCGGTGGTGGAAGGCGTACACGCGGTCAGCGCGGTCCGCAAGCTGGTGGGCAAAACCCTTCCCGTTTTCGCGGAGCCGGGGACCATCCGGGGGGACTGGAGCACCGACTCGCCCGCCCTGGCGAACCTGGAGCGGCGGCCGGTGCGGAACCTGGTGCACGCCTCGGGGAGCCTTGAGGAGGCCGACTACGAGGTGCGCTTGTGGTTCCGGGAAGACGAGATCCACCCCTACCGGAGGGCCGATGAGGCGGCCCTGTTCGGCAGCTAGGCCCGAAACATCGCGCCAGCGATTTTTGGGGAGGTTCGAGGGGCGGGCCCCGGTAGCTCAGGCGGGCTGCTCGAGCCCAGGAATGCGGCCCAGGACCCACGCACCCGCCTGCACCAGCCACCCCGGCTCCACGGCACCGACCGCTTCCTCAGGCGCCACCAGGTCGATGCCCACGCTTCCCACGTCCACCCTCAGGCTGTAGAACGGGCGGCGGGTGAGCGGGTTGGCCCGCCGCTGTAGCTCCTGCACGGTCCCCGCGATCCACGCGGTGGCCTCAGGCCTTTCCCGGTCTCCCTCGTCCAGGGCGGTGTGCCAGGTGCTGGCGAACGTCCTGGGGGGCAGGCGGAAGCCCGTGGCCTGCTGGCTGGCGGCCCAGTCCAGGGTGTCGCGGTAGGCCACCACGGCATCCGCGAAGCACACCAGCTCGAGACCCACGTATGCGGGAAGGCTCAGGAGCCGCGGCGCCACGCACAGGAAGTCCACCAAGTCGCAGACGAGGGGGAAACGCCCGCTGTACGGCTCGCCGGGGTCCGTGGGGTCCAGCCACACCTCCCCCCACCCCTCCTCCGGGTTGTCGGGGTCGTGGCCCACCGCCACCACCGAGGCAGGGTGGGCGTGCCCGGTGTCAAAAAAGGGGAGCACGCCCAAGGGTTGGCCGGCCGGTCCCAGCTCGACCCACAGCTCCACCCCGTCCCCGACCTCCCAGCGCCGCAGGCCAAAACCCGGCTCGGCGGCGAGGGCGGTGCCGTTGCGGGCCGCCTGCTCCGCCAGGGCCTCCAGGTCCGCGGCCCGTTCGACTCGAAACCCCACGCAGTCGAAGTACGTCATGCC
>VAPR01000563.1_pt1 | contig 23430 bp, 21 predicted proteins | sample 3380701 | NCBI WGS metagenome assembly VAPR01 (sample SAMN11536904, study PRJNA540576) | hot springs metagenome | isolation source: hot spring wet sediment | place: Spain: Lobios | collected 2014-01 | reverse complement strand
CCGTGGCCACCACCTTCGCCACGGGTTTTCTGGCCTCCCAGCGGTTCGCCCAGGTGCTGCAGCAGGTGCCGCACGCGGTGTTGCGGGCCGGCTACTGGCCCAACCCCTGGCTGGACGGGCTCACCTTCAGCGCAGCCCTCATGAGCATCCTTCTGGTGCACGAGCTGGGCCACAAGCTGGCCGCCCGGGTGCACGGAATCGAGGCCAGCGGCCCGTACTTCATCCCGTTCCCGCCGCTGCTGGTGGGGAGCGAGATGTCCCTGGGGACCATGGGCGCGGTGATCTTCTCCAAGGAGCCGGCCCCGGACCGGGACGGGCTGTTCGACCTGGGTGCGTCGGGGCCTGTGGCGGGACTGGTGGTGGCGGCGGTGGTGCTGTGGGTGGGGCTGGAGCGCACCGTGCTGCTGGACCTGCACGCCCTGTGTCCGGGCCTGCAGCCGGAGAACTGCGGCGCCCTGCTGGCCCTGCCGAGGTTCCCCTTCGGGCTGCCGTGGGTGGTGGACCAGGTGGTGCGGTGGCGGTTCGGGGCGTCCCCGGAGGTGGTGCCGTACCTCGACCCGCTCCTGGACGCCGCGGTGATCGGCCTGTTCGTCACCGCGGTGAACCTGTTGCCCGCGAGCTCCCTCGATGGCGGCCACGTCACCCGGGCCCTCCTGGGGGAGCGGTGGCACCGGTGGGGATCGTACCTGGCCGTGGGCTTGCTGTTCCTCATGGGGCTTTGGCTGATGGCGGTCCTGTTGCTGTTCCTGCTGTCCCGGGGCCACCCCGGACCCATGGACGACCTCACCCCGCCGTCTGCGGGCCGGCTTTGGGCCGGGCTGGGGTTGCTGGCGGTGTTCCTGGTGTCCCTGCCGTGGACCACCTTCGTCCTGCTGTTCCGGCTCTTGGGAGAGCTGGTGGGGCGGTGGCTGTGAGCGTGGAGCTTGAGGGAGTCCGCAAGCGCTACGGCGCCCTGGAGGTGCTGCGGGGCGTGACCCTGCGGGCCGCAGGGGGGGAGGCGGTGGCCCTGGTGGGTCCCAACGGCGCAGGGAAGACCACCACCCTGCGGGTGCTGGCCGCCCTCGCCCGTCCCACCGCGGGGGTCGCGAGGGTGTGCGGGTGGGACGTGTCCCGCCAACCCGGCCAGGTGCGCCGGCGCGTGGGGTTTGTGGGGGAGCAGTCGGGGGTGTACGGGAGGCTTTCCGGGCTGGAGATCCTGCAGTACTTCGGCGCCCTGTACGGCCTCGGACGGAGCGAAGCACGGCGGAGGGCGGAGCAGCTGGTGGCCTGGCTGGGCATGGAGAACTTCTGCGGCCGGCCGGCATCCACGTACTCCCGTGGCATGCGCCAGCGGCTGCACCTGGCCCGGGCCCTTTTGCACGACCCCGAGGTGCTGTTGCTGGATGAGCCCACCGCCGGACTGGACGCCTCCACCTCCCGCCTGGTCCGGGAGGCGGTGCGTTCCCTCGCGCGCCAGGGGCGCTGCGTGGTGATGGCCACCCACTCCCCCGCGGAAGCCTGGCACGTGTGCTCCCGCGTGGTGCACCTGCAAGACGGCACGGTGCAGCACGAGCAGGCTGCCCCGCAACCCCTCTCCCTGGCGGTCGTTGAGAGCCACCCGGTCCCGTGAGACACGCGTGGGCCGTGGCGGCCAAGGAACTGCTCGATCTGGGCCGGGATCGGCGGGCCCTGCTGCTGGGCCTTCTGGTGCCCGCGCTGAGCGTGCCGGTGCTGTCGCTGCTGGTCGAGGCGGACACCTCCCGGCGCCTGAGCTCCCCCGCCCGTGTGGCGGTGGTGCCGTCTGCGGGAGCCGAAGAGCTGCTGCGGTCCGCCCAAGGGCTGCTGGAGGCCGTCCCTGTCGCGGACCCGGAGGAGGCGCTGCGCACGGGCCAGGTGTCCGCGGTGGTGGAGGTGCGCCAGGCGGACGGGGATGGCGTGGTGGTGGTGCGGTACCGCGCCCGCGACCCGGAGGGGCTGGTGGCGCGGGAGCGGGTGGCGCAGGCGGTGGCCCGCTACTCCCTGCCCCTGGTGGACAGGGCCCTGCGCGCCCACGGGCTGGACCGCGAGGCCCTCACGCCCGTCCGCCTCCGGGAAGAGCCGGTCCCGGGCGGCACCGGGTGGGCCGGGAGTCTGGTTCCGCTGCTGGTGGTGGTCTGGGGCTTCGCGGGCGCCTCTTTGGTGGCCGCGGACCTGACCGCGGGTGAGAAGGAGCGGGGCACGTGGGAGGTCCTGCGGTGCGTGCCCGCCGGCCGGTGGTCGCTGGTGGGTGGGAAGTTCCTGGCCTGCTGGTGGGCGGGGACGGCCCTGGCCGCGGTGGCGGTGGCTGCCCAGCTGGCGGTGTCCGCAGCGGGCTTCCCCGGCATCCCGCAGGCTGTGGTCTTGCTCCTGGCGGCCGCGTGCGCCAGCGCCCTCGCAGGGGGCGCGTCCCTGGCCGTGGGGCTACTGAGCCGCAGCGCGCGGGAGGCCAACCAGTGGGGGTTCCCCCTGTACCTGCTGGCCATGGCCGCGGCCGCGGGTTCCGGTTCGGTGGCGGGCTGGCAGCCTGCGGGCGCAGTACCGGTGCTGAACGCCTTCCTCCTCGCCCAGCGGGCCGCGGCCGGGGGCCTGCCGGACGGGCGCCAGCTCGCCGTGGCCGTGGCGACCACCGCGGCCGCATGCACCCTGCTCCTGGCCACCTGCTCCCGGCTGGTGGACCGGGAGTGAGCCGCGAATTCCGAGGCCTGGGGGAGCGTGGCGGCGAAACAGCGCGCCCGGGGTCGCAAGTCGGACCTCAGGACAGCTCAGCAGGCTTGCCGGGCAGGCGGCACGTGGCCACAATATGTGGCACCGGTTCCGCGTCGAACCCCAACATCTAGGGGACGCCGGGGGAGACCCACAAACGATGCGCTGTCCGTACTGTGGCCACCACGACAGCCGGGTGCTGGACTCCCGCCCCGCGGAGGGAGGGAGTGCGGTGCGCCGGAGGCGGGAGTGCCCCCGTTGCGAGAGGCGGTTCACCACCTTCGAGCGGCCGGACCTGGCGCCTGTGATGGTCGTCAAACGCGACGGCCGCCGCGAGCCCTTTGACCGGGCCAAGGTCCTGGGAGGGCTGCTGAAGGCCAGGGGCAAGCGTCCCATCCCCACCGAGGTCCTGGAGGAGGTGGCCGCGGAGGTGGAGCGCCAGGTGCGGAACCTGGGCGAGCCGGAGGTGGCCAGCAGCCGCATCGGGGAGCTGGTGATGGAACGCCTGCGGCGGGTGGACGAGGTGGCGTTCGTACGGTTCGCCTCCGAGTACCGCCGGTTCCAGGACGTGCAGAGCATCGTGGAGGAGGTGGAGCGACTGCGGGCGCACAAGGAGCGGGAAGAACAGCTCCGGCGCCAGGTACTCCTGCTGCCCCTGGCGGAGGGCCCTGCGAACGGCAAAAACGACTCAGGAAGGTGAGCCCATGAGCACCACGCGCGAGGCCACGGACCTGTTCCAACAGACCCTGCGCTACTTCCGAGGCGACGAGCTCCGGGCTCGGGTGTTCTTCGACAAGTACGCCCTGCGGGACGCCCAGGGCCGGGTGGTGGAGGCCACCCCGCCCGAGATGTGGGCCCGGGTGAGCCGGGAGATCGCCTCCGTGGAGGCCACGGAGGCCAAGCGGCGGGAGTGGGAGGAGAAGTTCTACTGGCTGCTGGAGGACTTCCGGTTCGTCCCGGGCGGCCGCATCATGTTCGGCGCGGGCAACCCCCGCCGCGCCACCCTTCTGAATTGCTACGTGATCCCCATCCAGGGGGACTCCCTTGAGGACATCTTCGAGTGGTGCAAGCAGGCGGCCCGCACCTACTCCTTCGGCGGCGGCGTGGGGACGGACATCAGCGTCCTGCGGCCCCGGGGTACGCCCGTGAACAACGCGGCCATTACCAGCTCCGGGGCGGTGTCGTTCATGGAGCTGCTGTCCACCACCACGGGGACCATCGGCCAGGCGGGCCGTCGGGGCGCCCTCATGATCACCATCCGCAGCGACCACCCGGACGTGCTGGAGTTCACCCGCGTCAAGCGCAACCTGGACAAGGTCCGGTACGCCAACATCAGCGTGCGGGTGGACGACGCCTTCATGCGCGCGGTGGAGCGGGACGGGGAGTACGCCCTGCGCTTCTCCAACGAGAAGGTCCGGGCAGAACGGACCATCCGGGCCCGGGAGCTGTGGGACGAGCTGGTCCGCGGGGCGCGGGACTACGCGGAACCCGGGGTGATCTTCTGGGACACGGTCCGGCGGTGGTCCACCTCCGAGTACAACGGGATGAACGTGATCACCACCAACCCGTGCTCCGAGATCCCGTTGGAGCCGTACGGCGCATGCTGCCTTGGCAATCTGAACCTGAGCGCGTTCGTGCGCGAGGCGTTCACGGACCGGGCGCACCTGAACTGGGACGCCCTGGACCGGGCTCTCCGGTACGCGGTGCGGTTCCTGGACGACGTGCTGGACTACAACGCGGACAAGCACCCCCTGCCGGAGCAGCGGGAGGCCAGCCTGCGCAGCCGGAGGATCGGGGTGGGGTTCACGGGCTTCGGAGACATGCTGGCGAAGCTGCGCCTGAGGTACGACTCCGAGGAGGCCATCGCCTTCGTGGACCGCACCTTCGAGCGGATCAAGAACGTGGTGTACGAGGAGAGCGCCCACCTGGCCGCGGAGAAGGGCCCCTTCCCCGCCTTCGACCGGGAGCAGCACTTCCGGGGGGCGTTTTTGCACACCCTGGACCCCGCGGTGCGGGACAAGGCGTACACCCTGGGCCTGCGCAACGTGGCCCTCCTCACGGTCCCCCCCGTGGGGAGCGGGGCCGCCCTGGCGGGGACCACCAGCGGCATCGAGCCCATCTTCGACCTGTACTACCTGCGGCGCAGCGAGTCCCTGAGCCAGGAGCAGTTCAAGGTGTACCACCCGCTGGTGCGGGAGTACATGGACGAGTTCGGGGTGGACGAGGAGCACCTGCCGGACTTCTTCGTCACCGCGCACCGGATCGCGCCCGAGATGCGGGTGCGCATGCAGGCGGCGGTCCAGAAGCACGTGGACCACAGCATCAGCAGCACCGTGAACCTCCCGGAGACCGCCACCGTGGAGGACGTGGAGCGGGTGTACTTCCTGGCGTGGAAGCTGGGGTGCAAGGGGATTACGGTGTACCGGGCCGGGTCGCGGGAGAACATCCTCACCAGCTTGGGCGCGGCAGGACAGCGGGACGTTGACCGGGCCTCCAAGGGCGGTGAGCACGTGCTGATGGGAGGAGGGAGTGCCCGCGAGGGGGTCTTGATCACCGAGGCGAAGGCGCAGCAGCAGACGTCCCCGGAGCCCATCCGGGTATCTGCCGAGCCGGCGCGGGACCGGGCGGTCACGCGCCCGAGGCCGAAGGTGACGCAGGGGCGGACGGAGCGGATCGAGACCCCCCGCGGGCGGGTGTACGTGACGGTGAACGAGGACGAGTACGGCCCCTGCGAGGTGTTCGTGGAGTCCCTGGACGTGGAGGCGGAGGCCACGGGACGGCTGGTGTCCCTGTGCTTGCGCAGCGGGGTGGACCCGCGGGAGGTGATCGAGCAGCTGTGGCGGGTGCAGTCCCGGGAGGTGGCGCTGGACCGGTCCGCGGACGGTACGGTGGTCCGCGTGAGCACCATCGCGCAGGCGGTGGCCCTGGCCCTGGGGCGCGTGCTGTACGGAGACAGCTTCCGGCCCGACCGGGAGTTCCCGCGCGCGGCGGCGTTGCCCGAGCCGACGCCGCGCGCCCGGCAGGAACGGCTCCGGTTCGCGGTCCCGGAGCCTTCGGCCCCGGTGGCGGAGGCCGTGCACGGGAACGGGGCTGCGGCCGTGCCCTTCGCGGGGGTGTGCCCGGACTGCGGGGACCGGCTGGTCCACGAGAACGGCTGCGCGCACTGCCGGTCCTGCGGCTACTCGCGCTGCTGACGGCGCCCGCGCGCACGGTGGGCAGAAGCCAGTACCGCCAGGAGGTGGCGCAGGGGCGCCGGCGTGGGCAGTCGCTCCGCGCCCGGGCGGACGAACCGGCCCGCGCGGGGCGGCTGCAGGGCCCGGGCGCCCACCACCTGGAAGTAGGCGTGGAAGTGCGTGAAGGTGTGGTCGAAGGCCAGGCGCAGGCCGTCCGCCTGGAGCGGTACGCCCAGCTGACGCTGCAGGAGGCCTCGGGCCCGTCCCCAGGAAGGGGCCTCCACGTACGGCAGCGTCCACAGCCCGCCCCAAAGTCCGTTTGAAGGCTGGCGGACCAGCAACACGCGGCCGCGCCCGTCCCGCACCACAGCCGCCACGAACCTCCGGTGGGGCCTGGCGGGCCTGGGAGGCCGGAGCGGGATCTGGTTCACGCGTCCCGTGCTGTGGGCCCGGCAGAAGGCCTGCACCGGGCAGGCGGCGCACCGTGGCCTGGCGGGAAGGCAGACGGTGGCGCCCAGGTCCATGAGGGCCTGGTTGAACTCCCCCGCTTGGCCAGAGGGCAGGACCCGGCTCAGGGCGGCCTGCACGGCCCTACGGGCTGCGGCGTCACCGGTGGAACGTGGAAGGCCCAGGAGCCGCAGGCCCACCCGGGCCACGTTGCCGTCCACGGCCACCACGTCCTCCCCGAACGCGATGCTGGCCACCGCGGCCGCGGTGTACGGCCCGACCCCCGGAAGCTTCCGCCAGCCCGCGGCGGTGGCGGGGAAGCTACCCTGCCGGACCACCTCCCGTGCTGCCCGGAGGAGGTGGCGGGCGCGGGCGTAGTAGCCGAGGCCCGCCCACACCCGGAGGACGTCCTCCTCCTGGGCCGCAGCCAGGGCGTGCACGTCGGGAAAAGCCCGCAGAAACGCCCGGTAGTACGGCACGGCGGCCTCCACCCGGGTCTGCTGCAGCATCACCTCGGACACCCACACCCGGTAGGGGTCGCGGGTTCGCCGCCAGGGGAGGTCGCGGCGATACCGGGCGTACCAGCGCAGCAGCCTGCGTGTGAACCGGAAGTCCACGCCCATGCCGCGGAGGTGGTCTGCTACGCGGTGCGGGGCCCGCGCCGGGCGCGTTCCCAACGCACCACGGCCAGCCGCACGAGCAGGAGGAGGGCCCCGCTGGTCACGGTGCCCACCAGGAGGAAGGCAGACGTGCCCTGGCTCAGCAGCCGACCCACCAGCAGCTGCCGCAGCAGGATCCCGACAGGCACCGCCACCGCCCACGTGACCGCGAAGCTGCGCCACCCCGGCGTGCGGTACGTGCCCACCACGGCCGCCACCGCAAGCCAGGAGAAAGCCAGGGGGAGGAAGGTGCGCAGCAGGAGCTCTGCGTCGGGACGGGTGCCGTGGAACGCCGCGCCCACCGCAGAAAACAGCAGCAGCCCCGCGAGGTCTGCGAACAGGTAGCGCACTACTTGCCTCCCGCGGTGACCGCCTGGGCACGCTGCGGGCGGGCTGCGGGCAGCCACGCGGCCAGCACCGCGCCCACCGCGGCCAGGCCAGAGGCCACCCGGAGCACCGCGGGCACCCCCCACGCGTCCGCCACCAGCCCGAAGGGGGTCGCGGTAAGCGCGGCCACGGAGCTCGCGGCCACCTGCATCCCGCCGCCCAGGGCGGTGTGGCCGGGCAACAGCTCCTGCGAGAGGACCAGGGTGATGGGCAGCACGCCCTGGGAGCACGCACCCAGGACCAGCACCGCGGGGTACGTCCACGGCGGGCGCAGGAACGGCAGCAGCAGCACGATCGCGGCCAGCACCGCCATGGTGGCCCCGAGCACGCCCCGGCGGCTCCACCGGTCCGCCAGCCGGCCCAACACCGGCGCGGCCACCACCCCGCCCGCCAGCAGCAACGACAGGGAAGCGGAGGCGGCCTCGCGGGTCTGCCCGAGGTGGTCGATCAGGTAGCCGGGGTAGAACACCGTGACGCCCACGTGGACCCCGCCGCGCAGCAGCGCGATGGCCAGCAGCACCCCGTAGGCCACCCACAGGTCTTCGCCGCCGCGGGCGTGGGCCTCCACGGGGTGGAAGGCCCGCTGGCGCCTCCCAAACGCCAGCAGGAGCGCGGCCACAGGGAGTCCCACCAGAAGCCACAGGCTGAGCCCGCGCAGGCCGAAGGTACCCGCCAGCACCGCCACCACCGTGGGGCCGAGGGCCCAGCCCACGCTCCCACCCACGGTGAAGTAGCCCATCATGGTGGCGCGGCGTTCGCCCGCGGCCTGGTAGGCGGTGCGCACCGCCTCGGGGTGGAACAGCGCGGGGCCCAGGGCCAGCACCGCCAGAGCCGCCGCGGCCGACAGGGGGCCCGTGGCGAACCCCGCCAGCGCCAGCCCGGCGGCGGTCAGGGCCACCCCCGCGGGGACCATCCACAGGCTGGGGCGCCGGTCCGCGGCCCAGCCCGCGGTGACCTGCACGAGCGCCCCGCAGAGGGACGCCGCGGTCACTATGGCACCCGTGAGGGTGTAGGTCAGGCGCAGCTCCGTCCGCAGGTACTGCGCCAGGGCAGGCAGGGCCCCGGCCCCCACGTCCACCGCGGCGTGCCCGACGATGAGGAGCACGAGGACGGCGGTCTGCGAAGGGTGCACGGGTCCAGTTTACTGCAGCAGCCGGCCGGACCGCGCGCTCAGACGCGCAGCTTGGGGTCCAGGGCGTCCCGAAGGGCGTCGCCCAGGACGTTGAACGCCAGCACCGTGAGGGTGATGGCCAGCCCGGGGAACACCGCCATCCACGGCGCCTTCTGCACGAAGTCCACCGCGGCCCCACTCAGCATGAGGCCCCACGCGGGAGTCGGCTCCGCCACTCCCAGCCCCAGGAAGCTCAGGGAGGCCTCCAGGAGGATGGCCTGCCCGAGGAAGGCGGTGAGCATCACCAGGTACGGGGCCATCACGTTGGGCAGCATGTGGCGCAGGATGATCCTCCAGGGGCCCGCGCCGATGGCCCGGGCCGCTTCCACGTAGGTGGTGTGGCGGACCTGCAGGGCGCTGCTGCGCACCACCAGCTCCGCCCGGGGCGCGAAGGACAGCGCGATGGCCGCCACCAGGTTCGCGGTGCCGCTGCCCAGGATGGCCACCATGGCCATGGCCAGCACGATGAGGGGGAAGGACACCAGGATGTCGGTGACCCGCTGGATCACCAGGTCCGCGGTCCCGCCGAAGTACGCGGAAGCCACCCCCACCACCGCGCCCACGGTGGCGCCGATCACGGAGGAGGACAGGCCCACCAGCAGCGCGGTGCGGGACCCGAAGATGAGGCGGCTGAGGATGTCGCGGCCGAAGCTGTCCGTGCCCAGCCAGTGCCTGGGGCCGGGCGGGCTGAACATGGCCATGTAGTCGTTGGCGAGCGGGTCGTACGGCGCGATCCACGGCGCGAACAGGGCCGCGATTCCCAGCAGGGCCAGGAAGGCGGCCGCGGCGGCCGCCACCGGGTAGCGCCGGGCGAACCGGCTCACCCGTCCCCGGGGCCGGGGCCGTGCCACGGCGACCCACCCGCGGGCGGTGAGAGCGTCCGAAGGTCCCGTCACGGCCTCACGCGTACCGGATCCGCGGGTCCAGGCGGGCGTACACCAGGTCCAGGAGCACGTTCACCAGCACGTACGCCGACGCTACCAGGAGCATGAGCCCCTGGATGAGGGTGTAGTCCCGGCGGCTGATGGCGTCCACGAACAGCTTCCCGATCCCGTTCAGGTTGAACACCTGCTCGGTCACCACCAGCCCGCCGAGGAGGAACGCGAACTCCAACCCGATGACGGTGACCACCGGAAGCAGGGCGTTGCGGAGGGCGTGGCGCAGCACCACCGCCCGCTCGGCGAGCCCCTTGGCCCACGCGGTGCGCACGTAGTCCTCCCGCAACACCTCCAGCATGGCCGAGCGGGTCATGCGGGTGGCCACCGCGGAGTACCGGTACCCCACCGCCAGCGCGGGCCACACCAGCTGGCTCAGGTTGGCCGCGGGGTCCACCCACAGCGGGGTGAAGGTCATGGGCGGGAGCCACCGGAAGGCGTACAGCAGGAACAGCAGCAGCAGGATGCCCAGCCAGAAGGACGGCGTCGCCAGGCCCGCCACGCTGAACACCTGGACCAGGTGGTCCGCCCACGTGCCCCGCCGCACCGCGGCCCACACCCCGAGGGGCAGGGCGAGGCTCACCGCCACCACGGTGGCCATCACCGCCAGCTGCAGGCTCAGCTCCAGCCGCAGGGCGATCTCCCTGGACACGGGAGCGCCCGTCCACATGGACGTCCCCAGGTCCAGCCGCGCCAGACCCACGATCCAGTCCGCGTACTGCGCCCACAGGGGCTTGTCCAGGCCCAGACGGGCCCGCTCCTGCTGGATCACCTCGCGGGTCACGTACGAGCCGCCGCTCACCAGGCGCAGCTCCACGATGTCGCCGGGGATGACCCGCACCAGCAGGAAGATGAGGGTGGCCACCGCCCACAGGGTGGGCACCACCAGCACCAGGCGGGCCAGGACGTACCGCAGCATCCTACTCGCTCAGCCAGACCTCTTCCAGGTCCTCCAGGTAGTGGGACGGGCTCACCTTGTAGCCCTGCAGCTTCTTCCAGTGCGGGACGATCCGCTGCCACCACAGGAGGTGGAACTGGTAGGCGCGGTCGCTGAGCACCCGCCGCTCGAACTGCCGCACGATCTGCAGCCGCCGCTGGAGGTTGCGCTCCCGGCTCTGCTGCCGGAACAGGCCGTCCAGGAGGCGGTCGGTGTAGCGGGCGTAGTTGAGCGGGCTGCGGTCGCTGGACACGAACTTCGTGAGCTGCACGTCGGGGTCGTCGAAGAAGTCGCACGTGAAGTCCACGCCCACGTCGAAGTTGCCCGCCCGCAGGTCCGCCAGGTACGGCCCGGTCTCCTGGATCACGTGGCGGGCGTTCAGCCCGATCTGCCGCCACTGGTCCACCAGGAAGACCCCGCCGGGGATGTACGGCATGGGCACGTTGCGGTTCTTCACGGTGAACTCGAACCCCTCCGGGACCCCAGCCTCCCGGAGCAGCCGGCGCGCCTCCTGCCGGGCCGCGTTGATGTCCCGGCCGAACCCTGCGAGCTTGGTGAGGTCCGCCTCCGGGGTGGCGAAGGGACCGCCGGGCCTCATCACACCGCCCACGGGGCCCATGAAGGTGATCTGGGACAGGGCCCGCGACCCGCCCCACCGGTCGATGGCCAGGGTGAGGGCGCGGCGCACCCGGAAGTCGTCGAAGGGCTTGCGCTGGTTGTTGGGCACCACCAGGAGGTTACAGAGCCAGCCGGACTCCTGCACGGTGACGCGGTCGCCCAAGAACTGCACCACCTCGTCCCGCTGGGCGGGGGCGAAGCCGCGGAACTCCACCAGGGCCTGTCCGAACTTGATGGCCGCGGTCTGGGCCGCGGGGCTGCTGATGAACAGCGCCCGGTAGCCGTCCAGGTACGGCCGGCCGGGCTTCCAGTAGTTCTCGAACCGCACGCCCTCCCAGTGGGAGCCCCTCACGTACTCCTTGAACCGGAAGGGGCCGGTGCCCATCACGTTGCGCTCGTACCACCTCGGGTCGCGCTCCAGGATGTCCGCCTTGTAGATCCAGTTGAAGGGGGAGGCCAGTTTCTCCAGGAAGGTGGCCGACGGCCACTTCAGCCGGATCACCACGGTGTTGGGGCTGGGCGCGCTGACGCTTTCGACCATCTCGTACATGGCCTGCCGGGCGCTCACGACCCCCTGGGGCGGGAAGATGATCTTGTCCAGGCTGGCCTTGACGTCCCGGGACGTGAGGAGGCTGCCGTCGTGGAAGCGCACCCCGCTGCGGATGCGGAAGGTGTAGGTGAGGCCGTCCTCGGACACCGTCCAGCTCTCCGCCAGGTCCGGCACCACCTTCGGGTAGTTGAGCGGGTCGAACTTCACCAGCAGGTTGTAGTGGGGCCGGATGGGGTGGATCACCGCGAAGGTGGTCTCCCGATGGCCGTCGAAGGAGGGCGGCTCCGCGGACACGATGAAGTTCAGGGACCCGCCCCGTCTGGGCTGCGGGGCGGGCGCGGAGTTGCCCACCGTTCCGGAGGCCGCCACGAGCACCGCCAACACCAGGGCAACAGCCCCCGCCGTTCGTGCCCATGTCCGTGTGTGCACTGCCGTCACCCCCTCAGCCGGGATGATCTCGCCGCTGGATTACGAGGGGCGGTGCAAGGGCTCCTGCCGCCGCCTGCGGCAACGTTCGGACGCGGGCTGCCAGCAGCTGTGCGGGGTGCAGGGCTCTGCGTCCGGTTCCGTGCGCGATCTGCTGGCGGCAGCTCGTGCCCGCGGCCACCACGGGTACCTCGGGCGGCAGCTGCCGGATGGCCGGCAGCAGCCGGCGCTCCCCGATGGCCATGGAGATGTCGTAGTGCTCGTAGCCGAAGGAGCCGGCCATGCCGCAGCAGCCCGAGTCCACCTCCTGCGGCCGGAACCCGGCCGCCCGCAGGACGCGCAGCAGCGGCCCTGTGCCCACCAGGGCGCGCTGGTGGCAGTGGCCGTGCACCACCACCGCTCCGTCCCCCTCCACAGGCGGCAGGCTCACCACGCCTTCCCGGTCCAGGAACTCCTCCAGCAGCAGGGTGCCGGAGGCCACCCGGCGGGCGGCCTCGCCGGGCACCAGGTCCACGACCTCGTCGCGGAAGGTGAGCACGCAGCTGGGCTCCACGCCCACCACGGGGATCCCCTCCCCGACCAGGGGAGCCAGGCGGTCCACCGCGCGGCGGGCGGTCCGGCGGGCGGCGTCCAGGAACCCCTTGCTGACCAGGGTCCTGCCGCAGCACACCACCGGTGCCAGGACCACCCGGTAGCCCAAAGCCTCCAGCAGCTCCACCGCTGCCGTCCCGGGCGCAGGGTCGTGGTAGAGGGTGAAGGTGTCGGCGAAGAAGGCCACCACCCCTCGCGGGCCGCTGCCTGCGGGGGTGCGGCGGCGCCACCAGCCCAGGAAGGTGGGGTGCGCGAAGCGCGGGAGCGGCCTTCGCCGGTCCACGCCCGCCGCGTGGAGCAAGGCGCGTGCCAGCGGGGATTCAACGAGCCAGTTGGCCAAGGGCGCCGCCGCGGACCCCAGGCGGCCAGCAAACCGCGCGTGTGCGAACAGCCACTCCCGCAGGGAGGCGCCGTGCAGCCGGTGGTGGGCGTGCAGGACTTCCGCCTTGACCTTGCTCAGGTCCACGCTGGCGGGGCACTCGGCCTTGCACGCCTTGCACTCCAGGCACAGTTCCAGGGCCTGCAGCATCCGGTGGCTCGTGAGCTCCTGAGGGGGGAGCAGGCCGGACAGGGCCGCGCGCAGGAGGTTGGCCCGGCCCCGGGTGGAGTGCTCCTCCTCCCGGGTGACCATGTAGGACGGGCACATCACCCCGTCCAGCTTCTTGCGGCAGGCGCCTACCCCGCTGCACTGCTCCACCGCGGCGGCGAACCCGCCCTCCCGCGACCAGTCGAAGGCGGTGCGCACCGGCACGGTGTGGTAGCCGGGGCCGTACCGCAGGGAGGTGTCCATGGCGGGGCCGTCCACGATCTTGCCGGGGTTCATCAGGTTGTACGGGTCGAACAGGCGCTTGACGGCCCGGAACGCCCCGTAGATCTGCGAGCCGAAGTACCGCTCCACAAACCACGACCGGACCATGCCGTCGCCGTGCTCCCCGCTCATGGCCCCGCCGAACTCCAGCACCAGCTCGCCCACCGCGTGGGCGATCCGGACCATCCGCTGGAGGTCCTCGCGGTCCTTGGGGTTCAGCAGCGGACGCACGTGGATGCAGCCCACGCTGGCGTGCGCGTAGAAGGCCGCCTGCACCCCTTCCCGCGCCAGGATCTCGTGGAAGCGCCGCATGTACTCACCCAGCCGCTCCGGGGGGACGGCGGTGTCTTCCACGAACGCCAGGGGCTTGCGTTCCCCGCGGATGCCCTGCAGGAGCCCCTGGCCGGCTTTCCGGACCCTCCACACGTTGTCCTGCCCCGCGGGGTCGGTGACCTGCACGCAGGCGTACGCCGCGCCGGAGGCCACCAGCTCCCGCTCCAGGGCGGCGGCGCGCTCGGCGGGTTCGTCCGGGGACTCCCCGGAGAACTCCACCACCAGCAGCGCCCCGGGCTCTCCCCGGACGAAGGTCATGCGCCGGGCGTACTCCAGCTGCTGGCGGGTCATGTCGAGGATCATGCGGTCGATGAGCTCCACCGCGGTGGGGCCGTGCCGGAGGATGGCCGGCGTGCTGTCCAGGGCCGTGAACACGTCCGGGAAGTGCAGCACCGCGAGCGCGGTGTGGCGGGGCCTGGGGACCAGCTTGACCCGCGCCTCCACCACCACCGCCAGGGTGCCCTCGGAGCCCGCGATGAGCTGGGTGAGGTCGGAGGGGTCGCGCAGCAGGCTGTCCAGGTTGTACCCGCTCACGCGTCGGAGGAGCTTGGGGAACCGCCGCTGGATCTCCTCCGCGTTCCGGTCCACGAGCTCCCGCAGACCGCGGTAGATCTCACCCTCCCGGCCGGGGTCGGCCAGCTTGGCCTCGTAGCTGCGGGGATCCAGACGTCGGAGGGTCATCTCGGTGCCGTCCGCCAGCAGCACCCGCAGCTGCAGCAGGTGGTCCATGGTCTTGCCGTACACGATGGACCGGGATCCGCAGGAGTTGTTGCCGATCATGCCGCCCAGGGTGGCCCGGTTGCTGGTGGAGGTGTCGGGCCCCAGGCGCAGGCCGTGGGGCAGGGCGGCGCGGTTCAGCTCGTCCTGCACCACCCCAGGCTGGACCAGGGCCCACATCCCGGCCGGGTCCAGCCGCACGATCCGGTCCATGTACTTGGAGAAGTCCAGCACGATGGCGGCACCGATGGACTGCCCTGCCAGACTGGTCCCTCCTCCCCGGGGGACGACAGGGGTGCCGGTCTCCATGGCCACCCGGAGGGTGTTGACCACGTCCTCCTCGTCCCTCGGGATCACCACCCCCACGGGCATGACCTGGTACAGGCTGGCGTCGGTGCTGTACAGGACCCGGGAGAACGGGTCGAAGCGCACCTCCCCGCGGACCACAGACCTGAGCGCGCGTTCGAGGGTTCCGTCCGGCACGGTGCGGAGTATTCCACGGGGTGCACTAGCCTACCTGCTGCGTTCCGAGCCCGGAACAGAAGTTCCCTTGCAAAGGGCTGGAAGCCGGTCTAGCATGGGCTCGGTGTTCCAGGATGGGAACAGACCCTGAGGCAAGAGAGGACGCACGGGCGTTCGGCAACTACATCCGGTCCCTGCGCCAGAACTTCTACGGCCGGGGAAAGGGCAAGAGCCTGCGGCAGGTGGCCGCGGAGGCGGGGATTCCGCCCAGCGTGCTGTCCCGAGGGGAGAGGGGGCTACTGGACCTGAGGCGGCCCGGGTACATCGAGCGGCTGGCGCCTGCCCTGGGGGTTCCCGCCACCGTCATGAAGCGGGTGGCGCACCTGGTGACCCACGAGGACGTGGTGTACTTCCGGACCCTGCGGGGGGGTGGAGGGCCGTGGGCCCGGCTGCAGCAGGCCACCGACCGGCTGCGGGGGGCGCCCTCGGAGGTCGTCGAGGCCCTGGCCGCGTACGCGGAGTTCCTGGCGTGGCGGTGGGAGCAACAGCGCGCGCAACGACGCACGGGCTAACGCCAAACCACGGGAAAGGAGGCACGAGATGACGTACGTGATCGCGGAACCCTGCATCGGCACCAAGGACCGGGCCTGCGTGGAGGTGTGTCCGGTGGACTGCATCCACCCCCGGGCGGAGGAAGACCAGGGCGAGCTCATGCTGTACATCAACCCGGACGAGTGCATCGACTGCGGGGCCTGTGAGCCGGTCTGCCCGGTGCAGGCCATCTTCGCGGAAGGGGACGTCCCCGAGCAGTGGAAGGACTACAAGGAGATGAACGCGGACTACTACAAGCTGAGCCGCGAGGCGTTCGCGGAGAAGTGGGGCCGCGAGCCGTAGGCGGCCGGTTGCCGACTGCGCGCAGACCGCGTACCGTGGGGACGGGAGGACCCGGAGGTTCTCCCGTCCCTTTTGGCGTCCGGAGAGGAGGAGTGGGAGATGAGGAGCCGGCGGTGGGCGGTGTGGCTGGCCCTGGTGTTGTTGGCGACCCTGGCGGGGGCGGCCGCCCCGCAGGTGCGACGGCCGTGGGTGCTGGCGTTCGTGCCGTCCCTGGACGCGCAGCGGGTGTTGGCCACGGGCCGCACCCTGGAGCGGATGCTGGAGGTGGCCACCGGACTGGAGTTCGAGTCCACCGTGCCCACCTCGTACGCGGCCACCATCGAGGCCATGTGCGCGGGCCGGGCGGACGTGGTGTTCCTCGCGCCCCTCTCGTACGTGCTGGCCCACCAGCGCTGCGGGGCGGAGGTGAAGCTCATCGCCATCCGCTTCGACCGGCCATACTACGGCGCGCAGATCCTGGTGTCCGCGGACGCGGGGATCCGGCGGCTGGCGGACCTGCGGGGCAAGCGGTTCGCGTACGTGGACCCCGCCTCCACCTCCGGCTACCTGTACCCCGCGGTGCACATCAAGCGCGCGGGCTTTGACCCGAACCGGTTCTTCAGCCAGACCATCTTCGCGGGCGGCCACGACAAGGTGGTGCTGGCCATCTACCAGGGGCAGGTGGAGGGGGGTGCCACCTTCGGCGACGAGTTCGGCAACGACGCCCGGGACCGGGTGGAGCGGCAGTTCCCCGACGTCAAGCGCAAGGTGGTGGTGCTGGAGTACGTGAAGCCATACATCCCCAACGACACCGTGTCCTTCCGGAAGGGGCTGGACCCGGAGCTGGTGGACAAGGTGGTGAAGGCGATGTTCCGGATCGCCCAGACCTCCTCGGGCCGCCAGGCCATCCACGAGCTGTACCAGCACGAGGGGTACGCCACCTACGAGGACCTGGTGACCAAGTACAAGGTGGACCGCCGGGAGTTCCCCAACCTGGACGCGTACTTCAACCCCATCCGGGAGGCGGTGCGGACCCTGGGGATCGACCTGACGAAGCTGGTGCGGTGAGGGATCCCCGCACGGACAGGACCTGGCCGGGGGCTCCCGAGGAGCCCCCGTTCGGTTTGTGGAGGGCGGGTTGGGCAAGCCGTTCCTGAAGGTGGAGCGCCTGACCAAGGTGTACCCGGGCGGCGTGCGGGCGCTGGAGGACGTGTCGTTCGAGGTGGCCCGCGGGGAGTTCGTGGTGGTGATCGGGCTTTCGGGCTCCGGGAAGTCCACCCTGCTGCGGTGCATCAACCGCCTGGTGGAGCCCACCTCGGGGCGGGTGTGGGTGGACGGGGTGGAGGTCACCGCCCTGGACCGGGAGGGGGTCCGGCGGGTGCGCCGGGAGATCGGGATGATCTTCCAGCAGTTCAACCTGGTCAAGCGGCTGCCGGTGATCACCAACGTGCTCACCGGCCGCCTGGGCTACGTGCCCAGTTGGTGGTCGCTGGTGAACTACTGGCCCCCGGAGCTGGTGCAGCAGGCCCTGGACGCCCTGGACCGGGTGGGGATCCGGGACAAGGCGTACGTGCGCGCGGACCAGCTGTCGGGCGGGCAGCAGCAGCGGGTCGGCATCGCACGGGCCCTGATGCAGGAGCCCAAACTGATTCTGGCGGACGAGCCCGTGGCCAGCCTGGACCCCGCCACCAGCCACTCCGTCCTGCGCTACGTGGAGGAGCTCAACCGTCGGGAGGGGATCACGGTGCTGTGCAGCCTCCACTTCCTGAGCCTCGCGCGGCGGTACGGAACCCGGGTCATCGCCCTCAGGGAGGGCCGGCTGGTGTTCGACGGCCACCCCTCGGAGATCGACGGGCGGAGGTTCCGGGAGATCTACGGGGAGGACGCGGTGGAGGTGGAGATCGCGTGAGGGAGCGGGCGTGGCGGGCGCTGGTGCTGGTGCTGGCCGCCGCGGCGTTCGCGTACGGCTGGCGGGTGACCCGCATCGACCTGGGGGAGCTGGCCACCAAGGCCCACCTGGTCCGCCCGCTGGTGAGGGACCTGCTGCGGCCGGAGGTGCTGGAGCGAGTCCCCCGGGTGCAGGAGGTGGCGGTCCCCGTGTCCCTGGGAGGGGATGAGCCGCCGCTTCCGCCCCCTCGTGGCCCGCAGGTCCAGGTGAGCAGCCGGTCCGTGCGGGTGGGGCAGGAGGTGGTGGTGCGTGGGGAGGGGTTCGAGCCGGGCCGACCCGGCAGGCTGGTGTGGCGTGACGCCACCGGCGCCCCCGCGCCCCTGGCGCAGTTCTCCACGGACGCACGGGGCGGTTTCCAGCTGCGGGTGCGCATCCCGGACACCCTCGGGGACCGGGGCGAGGTGGTGGCGGTGGTGGAGCTCCCCCAGACCGTCTGGCGCCCCAGCGAGACCCTGCGGCTGGTGGCCGAGCGCATGGTGGAGACGGTGTTCCTGGCCCTCATGGGCACCGCCATGGGCGTGGTGTTCGCGGTGCCCCTGAGCTTCCTCGGCGCCCGCAACCTGGCGCACGGGCCGGTGGGGCTGGCGGTGTACGGGATCAGCCGCACGGTGCTCAACGTGTTCCGGTCCGTGGAGCCGCTGATTCTGGCCACGGTGTTCGCGGTGTGGGTGGGCATCGGCCCCTTCGCGGGCGTGCTGGCCCTGGGGGTGCACTCCGTGGCGTCTTTGGGAAAGCTGTACTCCGAGGCCATCGAGGCCATCGACCCCGGGCCCATCGAGGCGGTGGAGGCCACGGGCGCCAGCCGGCTGCAGGTGGTGCGCTACGCGGTGATCCCCCAGATCGTCCCGCAGTTCATCGCCTTCACCATCTACCGGTGGGACATCAACGTGCGCATGTCCACGGTGATCGGCTTCGTGGGGGGCGGGGGGATCGGCTTCCTGCTCATGCAGTACATCAACCTGCTGCTGTGGCAGAAGGCCGCCACCGCGGTGTGGGCCATCACCGTGGTGGTGGCCCTGATGGACTACCTGAGCGCGCGGGTGCGGGAGCGGGTCACGTGACGCGGACGCTCGAGGTGGGCCCGGAGTTCCGGGTGGACCGCGCCGGCGGGTTTCTCGTGCTGCGGGCCCGGCTGCTGGACCTGCCCGGCTTCCGTCACGCGTTCACCACCCGCCACTACCCCGACGGGGATCCAGGGGCGCTGCGGGCCCTGGGTTTTGACCCCCGCCGGGTGGTGGAGGCCGAGCAGGTCCACGGCGCCCGGGTGGTGGCGGTGCGCCGCAACCGCCGGGAGAAGGTGGCGGGCGCGGACGGGCTGTGGACGGACCGGGCCGGGCTGGTGTTGGGGGTCCGGTCCGCCGACTGCCTGCCGGTCCTGGTGGTGGATCCCCACAAGGGCCGGGTGGCCGCGGTGCACGCGGGGTGGCGGGGCCTTGCGGCCGGGGTCCTGTCCCGCGCGGTGCAGGCCCTGCGGGAAGCGGGCAGCTGGCCGGAGGAGCTGCGCTGCGCCGTCGGGCCAGCCATCGGGGCGTGCTGTTACGAGGTGGACGGACCCGTGCGGGAGGCGCTGGGGCGGTGGCCGCAGGCGTTCCGCCCGGGCCGGCCGGGCCACTGGCAGCTGGACCTGCGGGAAGTCGGCCGGGCCCAGCTCCTGGCGGAGGGGGTGCGGCCCGAACACGTGGCCAGCTGCGAGGCGTGCACCGCCTGCGAGCCCGAGTGGTTCTACTCTTACCGCAGGGAGGGTCGCTCGGGTACGCTGTGGGCTCTGGTGAGCCGGGAGGACGGCCGGTGACGCCTGCCGGAGGGCTGGAGCAGACGGTCCGCGAAAGGCTGGACCGCGTGCGGGAGCGCATCCGTGCCGCGTGCGAGCGGGCCGGCCGTGACCCGCAGGAGGTGCGGGTGGTGGCGGTCACCAAGGGCTTCCGCGCGGAGGTGGCCGCGGCGGCGGTCCGCGCGGGGCTGCAGGACCTGGGCGAAAACCGCGTGCAGGAGGCCAGGGAGAAGGTTCCCCGGGTGCGGGAACTGGTAGGCCCGGAGCAGGTCACCTGGCACTTGGTGGGGCACCTGCAGCGCAACAAGGCCCGGTGGGCCGCCCAGCTGTTCACGTGGGTGCACTCCGTGGACTCGCCCGAGCTGGCCCACGAGCTCAGCCGGCGCGCCGCCGCGGCAGGCAGGACGGTTCACGTCCTGGTGGAGGTGAACGTGGCGGGGGAGGCCACAAAACACGGGACCACCCCGGAGCGCGCGCGGGCGCTGGCGGAGCTGGTGGCCTGCCTGCCCCACCTACGCCTGGCGGGCCTGATGACGGTGGCCCCGCAGGCCCAGGACCCGGAGGAGGTCCGGTGGGTGTTCCGCGCTCTCCGGGAGCTGCGTGATAGAATACGCACGGACTGCGGCCTGGAGCTGGCCGAGCTGTCCATGGGCATGACGGACGACTTCGAGGTGGCGGTGGAGGAGGGCGCGACCCTGGTGCGGCTGGGCCGCGCCCTGTTCGGTGACCGGCCGACGGCACAGGCAGCGCGCGCGGACCTTCCGGGATGGGTCCCGGGCCCCGCGGGGCGGGGCACGACACAGCAGCGGGGGTGAACGCCGTGGGAGCGATCCGGCGGTTGATGGGGTTTTTAGGGTTCGACGAGGAAGTGGAGGACGAGCCGGTGGAGGAGGCAGGCGAGCGCCGGGCGCCCGTCCTCCGGCTGCACACCGCGCGCCAGATGGAGATCGTGGTGTTGCAGCCCCGCAGCTTCGACGACGCCCGGACGGCGGCGGAGTACCTCAAGGGGCGGCGGCCCATCGTGGTGAACCTGCGGGAGGCGGACCGGGAGGTCGCCCAGCGGATCGTGGACTTCCTCTGCGGGGTGGACTACGCCCTGGACGGTCACCTGCAGCGGGTGGCGGAGGACATCTTCCTGTTCACCCCTAGCCACGTGGTGATCAGCGCGGAGCGGTCGCGCTCGTTCGCGGACTCCCCCACCTTCCCGGTGTCCTGAGCTGCCCGCCCTGCGAGGGTTTTCACGGCCACGGGTGCCTGCGGGACGCTCCGCCCGGGCCGGGAGGGGCCCATGAGGTGGCGATCGCTGTTCTGGGACGGTGACGCCCTGTGCGTCCTCGACCAGACGCGGCTCCCCCACCACGCGCACACCCTGCGCCTTGAGGACTGGCAGAGTGTGGTGCAGGCCATCCGGGACCTGCGGGTCCGGGGAGCGCCTGCCATCGGCGCCGCGGGGGCGTACGCCCTGGCCCTGGCCGCGCGGGAGTTCAGCGCCGACCCGGACCGGTTCTGGCCACGGCTGCGGGACGCGGCGGCGGTGATCCGGTCGGCCCGCCCCACCGCGGTGAACCTGAGCTGGGCCACGGACCGCGCCCTGCGGGCCGCGGAGGCTGTGGGGGAGCCGCGACAGGCCGCCGTCCGGGTGCTGGAGGAGGCGCACCGCATCGTGGAGGAGGACGAGCGGACCTGTCGCGCGCTGGCGGAAGCGGGGGCCCGGGAGATGCGGGACGGCGAGCGGGTGCTGACCCTGTGCAACACGGGCAGCCTGGCCACCCTCGGGGTCGGCACCGCTCTGGGCATCGTGCGGGTGGCGTGGGAGCTGGGCAAGCGGGTGCACGTGTACGCGTGCGAGACGCGTCCCTTGCTGCAGGGGTCCCGCCTCACCGCGTGGGAGCTCCTGCAGGCCGGCATCCCCTTCCACGTGGTGGTGGACTCCGCGGCAGGCTGGCTCATGGCGCGGGGCCTGGTGGACCGGGTGGTGGTGGGCGCGGACCGCGTGGCGGCCAACGGGGACGTGGCCAACAAGATCGGGACGTACACCCTGGCGGTGCTGGCGCGGCGGCACGACATCCCCTTCTGGGTGGCAGCACCGCTTTCCACGGTGGACCTGGACACGCCCGCGGGCTCCGCCATCCGGGTGGAACAGCGGGCCCCGGAGGAGGTGACCCACCTTGGTGGGGTGTCCGTGGCCCCCGAGGGCGCTCCCGCCCTCAACGACGCCTTCGACATCACCCCCGCGGAGCTGGTGGACGCCCTGGTGACGGAGGCGGGGCTGGTGCGGCCTCCCTTCGGGCCGGCCCTGCGAGCCCTGAAGCAGGGGGTGCCCGCGTGAGGCGGCGACGGGCGTGGGTCCTGGTGGCGTTGGCGCTGGCGCTGGCCGCGTGGGGTGGGGCGGTGGCGTACACGGTCCGGAGCCGGGATCTGGTGGGCCTGCAGGCTGCCCTGGTGGTCTACTCCCTGTACGGGGCCGCCATGCAGCTCCTGGGCGCCGCCCGGCGCAGGCGCAGCGCGCCCGTGGCGCCGCCAAAGGGGCTGCCCTTCGTCTCGGTGTTGGTGCCCGCGCGGGACGAGGCCTCGGTGATCCAGGAGACCCTGCGCTGCCTGGGCCAGCTCCGTTACCACGACGCGCGCGGGCCGCGGTTCGAGGTGGTGGTCCTGGACGACCGCTCCAGGGACGGGACCGGCAGCCGGGCGGCGCAGGTGGAGCTACCGGTCCCCGTGCGGGTGGTGCGGGTGCCCGAGGAGGCGCCGCGGGGCAAGGCCGCGGTGCTCAACGTGGGGACGGAGGCCGCTTGCGGGCAGCTGCTGGCGGTGTTCGACGCGGACGCCCGGCCCGAACCGGACTTCCTCCTGCGTGCGGTCCCCCTGCTGCTGGAGCCCGGTGTGGCCGCGGTGCAGGGCCGCCGGCGGCTGTACCACCGGTCCGGGGGAGTGGTGGCACGCGGCCAGGAGCACGAGTTCGACGTGTACCAGACGGTGATGCAGAGGGCGAGGGAGCGGTTCGGGGCCCACGTGTTGCTGGGCGGCAACGGCATGGTGGTGAACCGGTGGGCCCTGGAACGGGTCGGGGGCTGGAACCCGGACGCCCTCACGGAGGACATCGACCTCGCGATCCGGTTCCACGCCGCGGGCTGGCGGGTGCGGTACTGCGAGGACGCGGTGGTGTGGGAGGAGTCGGTGGGGAGCTGGCCTGCCCTGGTCCGCCAGCGGGCCCGGTGGACCGAGGGCGTCCTGAGAGCCCTGGTCCAGCACGCGGTGGGCGTGGTGCGGGGCCACATGTCCACCGCGCAGAAGCTGGACCTGCTCCTGTTCCTCACCGGCTCGATGGTGATCCCGGCGGCGGTGTTTGCCAGCTACGCGTACGGGATCGCGGCGTTCGTCCGCGGTGCGCTGCTCCCGTACGACCTGCTGCCCCTGCCCCGGGCGCTGCCGGAGCCCCTGACCGCTGGGGCGTTCGCGGTGCTGACGCTGGGGCTGGTGCTGTCTTCCGCCGTGGAGCTCCGGGGGGCGCGGAGGGTGTTGGCGGGCCTCGCCGCGTACGGCGCGTTCACCGTACACCCCCTGCTGTCCACCCCGCTGGCGTTGCTGAACTACGCGTGGTCCGTCGCCACCGGGCAGAGCCGTTGGTGGAAGACCGACCACGGGGCGGGCGCAGCGCCGGCGGCCCCACAGCCCGCGTGGGCGCGGGACGGTCGGGTGGCGGAGTGGCTGGCCCTGGGCACGTACCGCCGCGCGATCCCCTAGCAGGAGCTTCCGAACCCGAACCGCAGGCACCGGGAATGCAACCCGCCGCTTAGAGTTCCGCTTAGAACACGTCCGAGTGCCCCGGATCCGGGGAGTTCGAGGGCGCGCAGGCCTTCGTCAGGCGCGCAAACGACGGTGGATGCAAAGTGGGAGGCCGAGGGAGCGTCGAGGGAGAACGGCGGG